>Ga0224508_10003683_pt1 | contig 12646 bp, 14 predicted proteins | sample SF_Jan12_sed_USG_4_FD_170157 | JGI IMG/M metagenome (GOLD analysis project Ga0224508, IMG submission 170157) | Sediment microbial communities from San Francisco Bay, California, United States - SF_Jan12_sed_USGS_21 | ecosystem: Environmental > Aquatic > Marine > Sediment | place: USA...
AAACCTGATCGACTTCAATAAGTTAGAGGACGATTCACGGTTTAGATCGATCCGATCTAAACCGATCGTGCTCTAGGTAAATTTCATTCAATCATCTGCGCATGCACAACATAGCGCAAGGGGCCGGGTGTTTTGGCCTCGAACGGCCAGCAGGTTGCAAGAACAAGATTGTGGCCGTCGGCGGTAACATCAATACCTGGCGTGTCCCAGCGCACAATGCTGTAGCCGCTGACCTGGAACCGGAACCGCATGCCGTCATCGCGTTCGATACTCAGTTCATCGCCGCGCCTCAGGTGTTTGAGGAAACGGAAATGGGTGTCGCGATGGGCCGCGATGACGGCGGTGCCGGGCTGGCCAGGCTTGGGCGTGCCTGACAGGTGGCCCGGCCCAAAGGCCATCGCCTCACCGCTGCCACCAGCCAGGACAATGGCGCTGTCGCCGAGCCGGTTGGAGCGGATGCGGGCAACCGGGCGCGTATCTGCCCAGCGCCACGCCTTGACCGGGACGCCGGTCTTGACCGTTTCGGCAAATGCCCGCTCCAGGAGCACCTGCGCCAGCACCGCCTTGGCCTTGATCCACACGCCGTTGCCGGCAAGGGTAAGGCCAAGGACGATTGCGATCAGGCCAAGGACCGGGCCGATGCGGCGGGGAAGTCTGGTCATGAGGCCATCCGCCGGCTTGCGGTCACGCTGGCAGCGCCGGCCAGGCTGATCAACAGTCCGATGATCAACAACAGATCGGCAGGTGTCGAGCCTTCCGGCAGTGCCAGCAGCCTTTGGGCGTCATGGACGCGCGGTTTGGAAGCAACCGCAATGGCCTTGAATGCACTGGCTTCCTTGACCGGTGTCTTGGAGCCGAACACCTTTTCGAACGTCCAGCCGGCTGGAAGATTGAGCGGAACGTCGACCGGCCTCAGCGGCGTGCCTTCGGGACGGGCCGGCGTCTTGTCGATGGCGATCAGGCTGGTCAAGCGGCTCACCAACTGATGGTCGAGCGCCAGCTTGAGGATCATCGCATCGGCCTGCTTGTAGTTCAGCGCGCCGAGTGTGCGGTTCACTTCCGTATTGGCGATCTCGCGCCGCGCCCACAGCTTGGCAATACCGCTACCCGGCTCTGCGTTGGCGAGATCGAGGGTCTTCAGCCAATTGTCGCTGCCGGCCAGGCCGCTCAGGGTCAACTTGCCTTTCACCTCATCCATGCGGGCATAGATGTAAAGCGGTTCGCCTGCATAGACATCGGGCAACGGATCGGGCGTCGCTTTGACGCCGCGGGCTGAGAAGTTGGCGGCCAGGCCGGTGACGGCCGGCGACGTGAGCTTTGAGGTCAACTCGGCCATCCGTTCTGCAACCTGTTCGGCCGAACCGATATGCGTGAACGTGCCACGGCCCATTTCAGCTGCCCGGTTCATCAGGAACGAGTTCGGCGCAGAACCGATCCCGACCATGAAGATCCGCGAACGGCCGCGGCGCTGCGCGATCAGGTTGAACATTTGCTGTTCGCCGGAAATCGCACCATCGGTCAGGAAGATGACCTGGCGGATCGCCGCCGGGTTGCTTTGGTTGTCCATTTTCAGGGCTGCCGCCAGTGCCGGCACCATGTTGGTGCCACCTTCGGCATCAAGCGAGGCAACGAAACGTTTGGCCGTGCTGATGTTGCCGGCATCCGCCGCCACCACGGTCGGGAACAGCACCTCAAGGGTGTCGTCAAAGCGCACGATGTTGAACGTGTCACCGGGTTGCAGGCGATCAAGCGCCTCGATCAGGCTGGCCTTGGCCTGGACCATGGAAGGACCTGCCATCGAGCCGGAATTGTCGATTACAAAGATCGCCTCACGCGCTGGTGCTGGGGTGGCTTTTGCTGCCGCCGGTGGCGTGACCTGGACCAGGACATAGTCTTCGTTGCCGGCCCGCTCACGGAACAGTTTGGCTTGTGGAACATCGACCGCTGCTGCCGTCCATTCAAGCTCGAAATCTTTTTCGGCAAAAGCCATCTTTGAAAGGGTGATGCGATGTTCGCCGTCCCTTTCCTGGGCATCGACCTTGTGGTGCGGGCTGTTCAGCGCCGCCACCTTGAACCCGGGCTTGAGGTGGACAGTGATGTTGATCGGATTGACCGGATCGTTTTCATCGGGATCGAGCCAGGGCTTGGCATCGGGCAGTTTCTGTGCGTCTTCAACCACGGCAGGTGCTTCCGATGAAACGCTCACCACCGGCTGCGGCGCAGCGGGTGTCTCAAACCGCGGCGCAACCACCGTCGGCAAGCGGAACGAGAACTTGCCGTTCGATTGCCGGACGGTCGCCTGATATTCAATCTGCACGACAATTGTTTCACCCGGGCCGATGTTGGCGACCGAATTGGTGAACAAATTTGGGCGGTGCTGCTCGACGAGAGCTGCCTTTTTGCCTTCGCTCTTGGCCTTTTCGTATATCCTTTTGGCCTCGATGCGCTCCTTAACATCGCCGATGATTATCCGGTCGCCGACCACCATCTTCAAGGTGTCGACGGCAGCATCTTCGGGGAGCGGAAACACATACAGCCCTTCAACCCAGCCATTCGCCGGGTTGACGAAATATTGCGTCAGGCGGGAACGGATGATCGGCCCGGTAACGGTGACATCGAAGTCGGTAGCGACAGCCGGTGCCTCAACGTACTGGCCGGGCGTTTCGCTCTTGATCATGAGCGAACCGGTCTTGGCATCGTTGGGACTAATCAGGGGAGATGCAAGCAGGGTTCGTGCGGAGACGACCAGCACAATCAGAATGAGGACCGGTAGGCGGGCGAGGTGGGGGAGGGGGGACATTTGTGAGTGGCTCCTTTGAGTCGTGATGCCCTTGATTGTGTAGCGGTGCAAAGAAGTTGATCCAGCGTAAGTTCTGGCAATTTCCGGTAATCTTTCGCCCAAACATTGTGCAATTCCGGAAATACTGGCAAGGTTGTACGGATTTGTACGGGTCCTTGTGAATGTCTTCCGATATTGAAACCAATATTGCCGAGCTTGTGCGCGAGGCGATCGCCCACAAGCGCATGAGTCGCCAGCAGCTGGCCGAACAAGCACGGATATCGCTTTCGACGCTTGAAAAGGCCTTGTCGGGCCAGCGCCCGTTCACGCTCAATACGGTTGTGCGCCTCGAAGACGCCTTGGGTGTCAGCCTGCGAAGCCAGCAACCGGTCCCGTTGACCGGCGTCACGGAAGGTACTCCCGGTGTTGCGCCTGAAGAGCTGGGCGCCTACTCGCGCCGCGCGGTAAACTGGCTGGAAGGCTCGTATCTGGTTGTGCGGCCGGCGTTCAGCGGCGGTGATGCGCTTTACACCTATCAAACCGAGATTGCCTGGAGCGAACCTCACTCACACCTGGTGTTTCGCGAAGGTGAGCGGGTTGATGCCGAGTTCACCCAGAACGGCGCGGTGTCGGTGCCGCATCAGTCCGGCTACGTCTACCTGGTCACCAACCGCTATGGTCAGTACCGCATGATCGTCCTGACCCGGCCGACCATCACCGGCGAGATGTTCGGCATTATTTCTTCGCTCCAGGCCACGCGCGGCGCGCATCTGATGCCGGTTTCCACGCCCATCGTCTTCATCCCGCCCAGGTGTTTGAACGGGCCAATAACCTATGGCCCGATTGAGCCGGACCACGAGCTCTACGCACTGCTCAAGGCCTACGTTGACAGAACTGTTGAAGAGCCTTTTGCAATTCTCCTGAAATAGAAACTGGCACTCCCCATGGACCACATTGATCACCTGACGGCGCTCTATGACGTGAAAGATCGCGCGGTCGCTGACATTGGCGCCGGCAAGGGCCATTTCTCACAACAACTTGCCGCCCGTGGCGCTCAGGTCACCGGCATCGAAATCGAGGCCGGCAAGGTCGCGATGGCGCAAGCCCGCATGCCCGATGGCGCACGTGTCATAGAGGGCCGGGCAGAGGACCTACCGCTTGCAGATGGATCGCAGGACCTTTTGTGCTTGATATTCTCGTTCCACCACATCCCTGTGGAGGTCCATGATCAGGCATTGGCCGAAGCAGTCCGCGTGCTCAAGCCAGGCGGCCATCTTCACATCGTGGAGCCCCTGGCCGAGAACTGCGTCCATGATCCCATGAAGCTGATTGATGACGAGACCTATGTCAGAACCCGCTCGCACGCGCGCATCAATGCGCTGGCCGGTGAAGGCCACTTCAAGCTGATCGACAGCACGCTTTACAATCGTGTCTACAGCTATGATGGGTTCGACAGCTTCATCGACAGCATCATCGGTGTCGATCCCGAACGCGCCGCCAAGGTGCCCGCCGCCCGCGATGAAATGGAGCAATTATTTTACGACAAGGCGATCGTGGACAATGGCCGCTACCGGATGGACGACCCGTGCCGGGCCTATCATTTCGCATCATGAACCAAGCAACGCCTTGCGGAACCGCTCCTTCAGATGAATGCCATCCTTTGGCGGCAGCACGAAGTCGAGCTTTTCGGCCTTCACCTTGATCACATGATAGACCGGACCCGGCGCCGCCAGGATAACGGGCAGGGCGGCCTCCAGTTCGGCCTCGGTGCTAACGGTGCCGGTCACCGCGATCCCGCAGGCTGCTGCGACGCCAGCCAGATCCGTGGCCGACGATGTGTGGGTGGCCTGCATTCCGGTCTCGCCATAGTGTTCGTTGTCGAATGTGCAAATTGACAGATTGGTCGGCCCCTGCAGTGCAACGGTGGCAAAACTGCCCATGCCCATCAAGGTTTCGCCATCACCGGTGATCACCAGCACGCGCCGGCCCGGCTGCGCAAGCGCAAGCCCCAGGCCCAAGGTGATCGCACCGCCCATCGCCCCCCACAGCGGGAAGTTGAGATCACGGTCACCCGCTGCCGTAACGTCCCAGGCGGTCGAACCAAGACCGGCAATGACCAGAAGACCGGGTTCCGATTGTGTAAGCCTGCGGGCGACATCGCGGCGATTGAGCGGGTAACTGGTTGAGCGAGGTTGTGTTGTCATTGCTGCCTCACTTGCCAAATGTCTTGACCGGCACCAGGCACTGGTGCAGCAGCAGTGCCGACATCTGGCCGCCATCAAAGGCTGTGTCCAGCGTCTCGGCCGCCAGCGGTCCGACATGTTCCGGCATTGTGGCGGTGAGTGTGCTGAACCCGGCTATGGTCAGATGACTGTCTGTCGCCCGACCCATGGCGTTCTGCCAGGGATTGAACTCGCGCCAAAGCCCGCGCATCGTCACGAAGATGGGAACCGGAAACTGGCAGGTTGCCGCCAGCGACATCATGTTGATGCAGTTGCCGACACCGGATGATTGCATCAACAGCGCGCCGCGCTGCCCGCCGAGCCAGGCGCCGGCCAGCAGCGAAATGCCTTCCTCCTCGGTTGTCAAAACGACGGCGCGCATATCATCATCTGCAAGGCACGCCTCGATCAGCCCGCTGTGCCCGGCATCTGGCACATAGCCGACTTGCCTGACGTCCGCAGCCTTGAGCGCTGTGTAAATGTCTGTCCACCAGTCCAGTTGCATGGCCTGCGAATCCCAATAGCTAGACGCCAAATTACCTGCTCTGTCATACCCTAGATTGTGTTGTGGCGTTGCACAAAATCCTGTCTATTCGCGAGTACAATCGACAAGCCGGAGCGGCATATGCCACTTGGTCTGAAATTGCTGCATCTGGCCGCCCGCTACGGCCGCTATGTCCTGATTGCCGGACTTGCTGCCGGAATAATCTTTCCAGCCCTGGCGCTGGCCATGAAACCCTGGCTTGGCGAGGGCGTCACGTTGATGCTGTTCTTTGCCGCCTTGCGCATCGGCCCGAGGGCAGCCGCCGGCACACTGCGCGATTTGCGCAAGGCGGTCGCGCTGACCGCGGTGTTTCAGCTGGCGGTTCCTTTGGTTCTGGTTGTGGGCTTCCTAGTGACAGGGTTCGACGGACCGCTGGCCGTTGCCATCATCGTCATGGCATCGGCGTGCTCGATCATCGGCAGTCCCAGCCTGACGCTGTTGACGGGCAACGATCCGGCGCCCGCCCTGCGCCTTTTGATTGTCGGCACGGCATTGCTGCCTTTGACGGTTCTGCCGGTCTTCTGGCTGTCGCCGGATTTCGGCTCCATCGGCGCGGTGCTGTTGACTGCCGCCAAACTGCTCGGCGCCATCGCTTTGGCCAGCGGGACCGCCTTTGTGATCCGGCAGATGTGGCTGCCCAACCCCAAAAGAGAAACCTTGCAGGCTTTGGATGGCCTGTCTGCCATCATTATGGCGATTGTCGTGATCGGCCTGATGTCGGCCGTGGGCCCGGAGCTCAAATCCGATCCGGGCAAGGTCATCGCCATGCTGGCGATCACCTGTGCCGTCAACCTGGGACTCCAGATCATTGCCTGGTTTTCCCTGTCCGGCGCGCCATCGCTGGGCGAGCGCGTCTCCTGGTCGGTCATCGCCGGCAACCGCAACATGGGGCTCTTCCTCGTTGCGCTGCCGCAGGCAGTGACCGACCCGATCCTGCTCTACATCGGCTGCTATCAGGTGCCGATGTTCCTGACCCCGCTTTTGCTGGGCTGGCTCTATAAGCCCGACCCTAATTCTGCTTGATCTGCTTGATCATCATGCGGCCGTTCTCGTCGACGAAGTAGAACTCGCCCTTCTGGCCTGCTGCCAGTTGCTCAAGCATCGTCGGATCGGCAACTCTGAAAATCATCCGCATTGGCGGCATTTCCAGGTTGGTGATCTCCTCGTGCCTGATCGTGACCTTGCCGAGTTCCTTGTCGACTTTGGTGACTTCACCTTTCGTCCAAACCGGCTCGTTTGCCCAAGCCGCGTGGCCGGTAAGGGTAAGGCTGGCGGCCAGGGCGGCAGCCGCACTGATGGACCGAATAGTTTTCTTCATATCGATTTTCCTTGCAAGTTGGGGAAGGTGGGAAATGTCAGTTTACGACGGTGATTGAACCCTTCATGCCGGAGTCATAGTGACCCGGGATCAGGCAACCGTATTCGAATGTTCCTGGCTTGGAGAACGTCCAGATGATCTCGGCCGTCTGGCCCTCGTCGGCATGCGCCATATAGGGTTCGGAGTGCTCCATATTGGGGAACCTCTCCATCAAGACGGCGTGCTCCATAAGATCCGATTTGCGGCCGATGACCATTTCGTGCAGCACCTCGCCCTTGTTCGCTGCCAGAATGCGGATGGTATCGCCGACCTTCACTTCGATTTGTGACGGTTCGAACTTCATTTCATCGCTCATTGACACAGCAATGGTCTTGGTCACTTTCTTGGGATCGCCGGTCATGCCGAATTCATTCTCGACCATGTCGAGGTTGGCCGGGACCATTTGCACTTTGTCGGCGTGCTTTTTCTTACCATGTGCTGCTGCACCGCCGGTCATCAGCGCCAGGGCGAGGCCGGCAATTACAATTCGATTCATTTATGGTCTCCATAGTTTGACGCGGTTTTGTCAGGATCGACTTTGTAGGCAACGGTGCCTTCTGGAAATTCGTACCAGCCGGGATCGCTGAAATCGCGATCGGGCAGGTCTTCTCGGACTTTCACGACCGAGAACATGCCGCCCATCTCGATCGGGCCGAACTGGCCCCAACCGGTCATCATCGGCAATGTGTTCTCGGGCAGGGGCATCTCCATGACCCCCATGTCGGCCATGCCGCGCTCGCCCATCACCATGTATTCGGGCACCACATTGACAATCTTCTTGGCGATCGAGCGATGATCTACGCCGATCATCGTCGGGACATCATGGCCCATGGCATTCATCGTGTGATGCGCCTTATGGCAGTGAATGGCCCAATCGCCGGGATTATCGGCAACAAACTCAAACGCCCGCATCTGGCCGATCGCACAATCGACGGTAACCTCCGGCCAGCGCGCGCCTTCCGGCACCCAGCCGCCGTCCGTGCAGGTGACCTCGAAATCATAGCCATGCATGTGAATGGGATGATTGGTCATTGTCAGATTGCCAAACCGGATACGCGCTCTCTCGCCTTGCTTGATCACGAAATGATCGATGCCGGGGAACACCCGGCTGTTCCAGGCCCACAGGTTGAAATCAGTCATGGTGTTGACCTTGGGTGTAAATGCACCGGGGTCGATATCGTAGGATGACATCAGGAATACAAAGTCGCGATCGACTTTATGTTGCTCAGGGTCCTTCGGATGCACGACCAGGAAGCCCATCATGCCCATTGCCATCTGGGTCATCTCATCGGCATGCGGGTGATACATGAAGGTGCCTGACTTGTTCATCTCGAACTCGTAGATGAAGGTTTCGCCGGGTTTGATATGTGGCTGGTTCAGCCCGCCAACCCCATCCATGCCGGACGGCAGAATGATGCCGTGCCAGTGGATCGTCGTGTGTTCCGGCAGTTTGTTGGTAACATAAATGCGCACCGTCTCGCCCTCGACGCACTCGATCGTCGGACCAGGGCTTTGCCCGTTGTAGCCCCACAGATTGGCGACCATGCCAGGCGCCAGCTGGCGCTCGACCGGTTCGGCGATCAGGTGAAACTCACGCCGCCCGTCTTTCAGCCGGCTTGGTGCAGACCAGCCGTTCAGCGTGGCGACCGGATTGTAGAACGGTCCGCCCTTGGGCAGGGGCGGCACCATCATTTTTGCCGACGATTGAAATTCGGCTTCAGGCACCGATGCCATCGAGGTCCGCGGCACCAAGCTGGCACCAACCACCGTAGCGGCGCTGGTTGACAGAAACTGCCGTCTGTTCATTGCTAATTTATCCATCATTGTCAGTGCTCCTCGTCAGAGCCGCCGGCGTCGGCGACTTCCATTGTCATGGAGATCCCCTTGCCGCCACCGGCAAGCAGGACAAAATCAAGTTGGGCATCGGCCATCCAGAAGTCACGGCGCGCCTGCAGAGATTCAAGCAAGGCGGCCTGTTGCTGGCGCACTGCGTTCAATAGATCCAGCACGCTGGCCAGCATGCCGTTGTAGCGCAGCAGCTCTTCGTCGGTGATGCGCTTGTTGAGCGGCACGATCGTGCGCCGGTAATGGGCGTACAGCTCAAGCGCACCGTGATAGCCGCTATAGGCCTCGCGCACTTCAGAGCGGGCATTGATAGCGAGCGACTTGAGCTCCTCGACCGCCTGCATATAGACGAACTTGGCCCGTGACACCTTCACATCCCCCGGATCGAATATCGGGATCGCGACTTCCGCCTCAAAACCGGCCGGTGTCTTGCGGTTTCTCACCCCACCGTCTTCACGTTCTTGCTCAATGGCGGAAATGCCGGAGATTTCCAGAAGGCTCACCAGGCTGGTGAACTCGGTCAGGCCGATGGTCTTTTGCAGTGCTTCCAGGTCTTTGCGGGCTGCCTGGACATCGAGCCGGCTAAGCAGAGTTGTCCGTTCGATATTACGCAGAACCCGCGCCCTCTTGGGCAATCTCGGCAGGCGCGAGGGCAGCTTGAACTTGGTGTCCTTGCCCCAGACGCCCATTTCGCGGATGAGCTTTTCGCGCGCCGATCCTGCAGCCAGCCGCGACTTGCCGAGCAATGCGGCAACTTCGGCCTTGGCCACCTTGAGCCTGGCCTGATCGAGCGGTGGCATGCTGCCGGCCGCGGCCAGGCGCATGCCAAGGTTTTCAGCAGCCTCAACCGACGTATACATGCGTTTCATGATCCGTACGCGCTCGCGGGCCGCAACTGCTTCGATCCAGGCTCGCCGCACGCCATCTGCCGCACCGACGATATCGAGCGCTGACATGTAGCGTGCCCGTTCGGCCTGGTTCTTGGCGATCTCGGTGCGTGGCCCGATGGTGAACAATGACAACAGACTGAACAGGAATTGCCGCTCCACTTCCAGGAGACCGCCACCTGCGACCCGTCCTATGGAAAACACCGGGTTCTTCATGCGCCCGGCCTGGGCCACATCGGCCTGGGCGATGCCGATCTTGACCAGGCTGGCCTGAATGGCCGGATTGCGCAGGAAAGCGATCTGCGTTGCGCTATCCATCGTCAACGGCTTGGCCAAGAGACGCTGGGCAGTGCTGTCGGCCTGTTCTCGCGAAGCTTCATCGCGTTGCCAGGAAACCGAGTGCTTTGTCCGCTCTTCGACAAGCCCGTTGACGTCTGTCAGCGCCCCATCGACTTTTAGTGTTGAACACGCAGACAGAACCAGCACGGAACACCCAAGTGCCCCGAGCCGTGTCGCGGCCCTAAGAGATTTATTGCTCATTGTATTCCCCTCTACGCGACGGCTATTTGCGCTTACGCTTGCGGATGGGTTCATCAACCCCGCGCAGTTGGCCCAGTGGACCGCCAATTTCCTCGGCCCGGTCGTTCAAGGCGCGCCAGTTCTCTGGACGCTCCATGATCGCCGAAGGCCGGTACTCATTCATGATTGGGTGGTAATGGGTCCGGGTCACCGCTGCGAAAGGGTCGGTTGGGTCCCCGGCACCAGTTTCATGCGCCGAAACCATAACGGGCGCCAAACCGGCAAAACCCAGGGCCACGACGGCAAGAATTGGCCGTGTCAGATACATATGATTGCTCCACAATCTGATCGTTCGATTTCTGCGCTAGCGGCGGACCGCAGGCGCAATTCGAGTCTGTAAAAATCAGATGGTGGTATTGGGGGGGCGTTTGGGGGAGGCCAATTCGGTAGCAGACAAGGTCACTACCTTCGTGGAGTTGAACGCCCGGACAATTTGCGAGCCGAGCTGACAAGGTAACAACTGGGCATCAACCGTACAGGTGTTTCCGCAGCATTCCATGCCGGCCATGTCCGGTTCCGCAGGGCCTTGATCGTTGCTGATATTACCGGCAAGTCCGGTAATGCTGTCCGGCTCGGTCATCTGATGTTGGTGATCATGATGACCAGCCGATGCTGGTTTCGCATGTGAGTCATGGTCGCCACTGCCCGCATGGGCAAACAGCATCGACGTCTGGGTCAAAACCCACACGGTCAAAACGATGATGCTGATTAGTTTCCTGACGATCATGAAGTTGCGAATAACCGGTTTCAGTTCGCTTGTAAATGGTTGGATACATTACAAAGTTTTAAGATCTGTAAATCATCGTCACAGCCCCTAGTCGAACGATTTGCTATCTTGACTTGCATTGAAAATGGCAGTTTTTGGCGTTATGTTGAAGCTGAGTGCAGTCGTTACAACCGGTACTTGAGCGGGTTCGCCAGCCAGATGTCACAAAAACTTGAGAGCTGGCTTGACGCCGTTTACGAGACCGAGGGCGATCGCGGCCAGCTTGACGGGCTCTACGATGAATGGGCCCGGACCTATGATCAGGATCTGTGGGCCTCGGGAAATCCATACATTGCCCTTATGACCGGCATGGTTGGCCGCCATGTGCCGGACACCGCCGCCCGCATTCTCGACGGTGGCTGCGGAACCGGCAACATGGCGCAACTGCTGCATCAGTTCGGGTACAGCAACATCGTCGGCATCGATGCATCGGACGGTATGCTGGCTGCCGCAAAGTCCAAGGGCTGTTACACCGAGCTGCACAAACTGCTGCTCGGTGAAAAGATCGACTTGCCGGCGAACAGTTTCGATGCCGTGACCGCTGCCGGCGTTCTCACCCACGGCCATGCACCGCCCGAATCACTGGACGGCCTGCTGGAGGTCGCCAAACCTGGCGCGCCGATCATCTTTTCGATCTCAAAGCCGGCTGTCGAAGAGGGCGGTTTCGGTGACAAGATGAGCGCGCTGGAACAATCGGGTGCCTGGACGCTCATTGACCGGACAGCACCATTCCGCACCTATCCGTTCTCGCAAGAATATGCCGACCTGCGCCATTGGATCAGTGTCTACCGCAAGGCCGGCTAGGGACATGACTTCAAAACTTGCGCCAGAGCGAGCGGCGCTTGCCGGGATTGTTGGCGAGCGCCATGTGTTGTATGGAGCCGCGCTGGAGGCTCTGGAAGTCGGCTATCACCCGGACAATTTGTCGGCCGACACTTTGGTGCTGCCGGGCAGTACGGCCGAGGTCGCCCAAATAGCTGCACTGTGCAACAATGAAGGCATTGCTCTCGTCCCCCAGGGCGGCCGCACCGGACTGTCGGGCGGCGCGATGTCCGAGCCTGGTCAGATCATCATCTGCCTCAGCCGCATGTCGGCCATCGAAAAGATCGATGCGCTGGGTGCCATCGCCATTGTCGAGGCCGGCGTCAGTCTTCAGGCCGTCGAAGAGGCGGCCCGGCTGCAGGGTCTATCCGTCGGCATAGACGTGGCCGCCCGCGGCACCGCCACCATCGGCGGGATGATTTCGACCAACGCCGGCGGCATGGAGGCGTTCCGCAATGGCAGCATGCGCCATCGCATCGCCGGGCTCGAGGCCGTCCTGGCCAGCGGCGAAGTGATCGATGAGATGACCGAAGTCACCAAGTGCAACGAGGGTTATGACATTAAGCAGCTGTTCTGCGGTGCTGAAGGTACACTCGGCATCGTGACCCGCGCCGTCCTGCGGCTTGTGCCCCAAACGCCTGCGCCGACGACTTTGCTGATCGGGTGTGAAAGCGCCGATGCTGCGCTTCAGCTCATGCGGGCCTGTCAAAGAGCTGACAGCCTTGACCTGCTTCATGCCGAGATCATGTGGCACTCGGCTGCCCATGAGATCGCCGGGGAGATTGGCCTCAATTCCGTCTTGTCGTTCTGTGATGCCGCTGTCTATCTCGTTCCGGCGGTTAGAT
>Ga0224508_10003684_pt1 | contig 12645 bp, 4 predicted proteins | sample SF_Jan12_sed_USG_4_FD_170157 | JGI IMG/M metagenome (GOLD analysis project Ga0224508, IMG submission 170157) | Sediment microbial communities from San Francisco Bay, California, United States - SF_Jan12_sed_USGS_21 | ecosystem: Environmental > Aquatic > Marine > Sediment | place: USA: California...
GCCCGGTAGCGACCTGGCCGCCGATACCACGCTCGACGCCACCGTGGTCGGCAGCGATGTTGCCGGCAATCCATTCAGCGCCACCACCACCTCGACCCATACGGTCGATACCGCGGCGAGCGCAACCATCTCCGTCGATCCGATTACCGCAGACGACATCGTCAACGCCGCCGAAGCCGGAGCTTCGATTAGCGTTACCGGGACCGTCGGTGGTGATGCTTCACCTGGCGACAGCATCATTCTCGACGTGAATGGCAATACCTACACCGGCACCGTCGGTGCGGGCAATACCTTCAGCATCTCGGTACCCGGTAGCGACCTGGCCGCCGATACCACGCTCGACGCCAGCGTGGTCGGCAGCGATGTTGCCGGTAATCCGTTTAGCGCGACTACCACCTCGACCCATTCAGTCGATACCGCAGCGAGCGCGACCATTGCTGTGGATCCAATCACAGCGGACGATGTGGTTAACGCCGCCGAAGTCGGTGGTTCGATTCCCGTCACCGGTTCGGTTACGGGTGACGCCTCTCCAGGCGACAGTGTCAGTCTCGACGTCAATGGCAATACTTATACCGGCAGCGTTGGTGCAGGCAATACCTTCAGTATCTCAGTACCCGGTAGCGACCTCGCTGCCGATACCACGCTCGACGCCACGGTAGTCGGCAACGATGTTGCCGGTAATCCGTTCAGTGCCACAACAACCTCGACCCATACGGTCGATACCGCGGCAAACGCAACCATATCCGTCGACCCGATCACTGCGGACGATGTAGTTAACGCCGCCGAGGCCGGGGGATCGATTTCCGTCACCGGTTCGGTTACGGGTGACGCCTCTCCTGGCGACACCATCAGCCTCGACGTGAATGGCAATACCTACACCGGCTTCGTCGGTGCGGGCAATGTCTTCAGCATCTCGGTTCCGGGCAGCGATCTCGCCGCCGATACCTCGCTCGACGCGACCGTGGTCGGCAACGATGTCGCCGGTAATCCGTTTAGCGTCACCGCTACATCGACCCATACAGTCGATATCGCGGCAAACGCAACCATCTCCGTCGACCCGATTACCGCAGACGACATTGTCAACGCCGCGGAAGCCAGTGGAACGCTTAGCGTCACCGGTACTGTCGGTGGCGACGCCTCTCCTGGCGATAGCGTCAGTCTCGACGTGAATGGCAATACTTACACCGGCACCGTTGGTGCGGGTAATGTATTCAGTATCTCCGTGTCCGGCAGCGATCTCGCTGCCGATACCACGCTCGACGCCACCGTGGTCGGCAGCGATGTTGCCGGCAATCCGTTCAGCGCCACCACCACCTCGACCCATACGGTCGATACCGCGGCAAGCGCCACTATTGCAGTCGACCCGATTACCGCCGACGACATCGTCAACGCCGCAGAAGCCGGTGGATCGATTTCCGTTACCGGTACTGTCGGTGGCGATGCTTCTCCTGGCGACAGCATCATTCTCGACGTGAATGGCAATACCTACACCGGCTTCGTCGGTGCGGGCAATGTATTCAGTATCTCCGTGTCCGGCAGCGACCTGGCCGCCGATACCACTATCGACGCGACCGTAGTCGGCAACGATGTTGCCGGTAATCCGTTTAGCGCCACCACCACCTCGACCCACACGGTCGATACCGCAGCGAGCGCGACCATTGCTGTGGATCCGATTACCGCGGACGATGTAGTTAACGCGGCAGAAGCCGGTGGTTCTGTTACCGTCACCGGTTCGGTTACGGGCGACGCCTCTCCTGGAGATAGCGTCAGTCTCGACGTCAACGGTAATATCTACACCGGCACCGTGACTGCGGGTAACGTATTCAGTATCTCCGTGCCCGGTAGCGACCTCGCCGCCGATACCACTATCGACGCGACCGTGGTCGGCAACGACGTTGCCGGTAATCCGTTTAGCGCCACCACCACATCGATCCATACGGTCGATACCGCAGCAAGCGCCACTATTGCAGTCGACCCGATTACCGCCGACGACATTGTCAACGCCGCGGAAGCCAGTGGAACGCTTAGCGTCACCGGTACCGTTGGTGGCGACGCCTCTCCTGGCGATAGCGTCAGTCTCGACGTGAATGGCAATACCTACACAGGCACCGTCGGCGCCGGCAATGTCTTCAGCATCTCAGTGCCCGGTAGCGATCTGGCTGCCGATACCACGCTCGACGCCAGCGTGGTCGGCAGCGATGTCGCCGGTAATCCGTTCAGCGCGACTACAACCTCGACTCATATCGTGGACGTTTCGGCGAGTGCGACTATTACGGTAGACAACATCACCGCTGATGACGTGCTTGACGCGGCAGAAGCCGGTGGCAGCGTCACCGTTACCGGCTCGGTCGGCGGCGACGCCGCGCCTGGCGATACGGTAAGTTTCACCATAAACGGTAACGCTTACTCCGCATCCGTAAACGGCAGCAATAATTTCAGCATCGCGGTAAGCGGCGCGGATCTCGCTGCCGACAACAGCTTTGACGCCACCGTTAGCGGTAGCGATGCGGCCGGCAATCCGTTTAGCGCGACAACCACATCGACCCACAGTGTCAATACGCCTCCTTCGATCAGCGTTACCGCGGTCGATATCACAGAAGAATCGGTATCTGCAGGACAAACGATCGCGACCATAACCGCCAGCGATCCGGAATCCGATCCGCTCAGTTTCCAGATACTCAACAATTCGAATGGATACCTGTCATTAAGCGGCAGCAACGTCGTATTGACCGCAGCAGGGGTTGCCGCGATCAACGACGACGTGCTCAACCTGACTTCGCTGACGATTACGGTCGAGGCCACCGATGGATACCACACGGTTTCCGACGCCGGCAGCAGTAACATTACCCGCGTCAACGAGGCGCCGGTAACCGTTGCCGACGGCTACACCGTCATCGAGGGCGGTAATATCAACATCGGCTCTATCAGCGGTCTGCTGAGCAACGACTCTGATCCCGAAAACAACCCGATCAACGTCGCGCAGTACGCAACCGACAACTCGGGAACGGGCGCCGTCGTCGTCGATGGGACTACCACCATTGCCACCGCCCTCGGCGGCAGCGTGGTCGTCAACGCGGACGGATCTTTCACCTATACAGCACCGGCGAGCCTCGATCACAGCAGTGGCAGCACGCTGACCGACAGCTTTGCCTATATCGCGTCGGACGGCAGCCTAGACTCGGGCTGGACTACCGTCGACATCGATGTATCCGACTCGGTTCCCGTAGCGGCCAACGACGCCGACAGCGTCGGTTACGGCGGTACGGTCTACGGAAACGTCATCAGCGGTGCCGGCGGCAGCGGCGGTGGCGCCGACAGTATCGGCGCGGATGCCCCTGGCAGCCTGGTTTCCGTAACCTATAACGGCACCACTTACAGCGGCTTCGATGGCTCGGGTAACCTGACCATCAACGCAGCCAACGGCACCCTGGTCATCAACCAGGACGGTTCCTACAGCTATGCCTCGAGCCAGCTGGCCGTGATCCCGCTGGCCGATGATGTATTCAGTTACGTGGTACAGGACTCGGACGGCGATACCTCGAGCGCCGATCTGGCGCTCACCCATGACAACATCAATGCGGCGATCGCGGATACCGCGACCGTCTACGAATCGGGCCTCGCGGCGGGAACCCAGAGCGATACAGACCTCGAAATCGTCAGCGGAAATCTGCTCGACAACGATACCGGTATCGGGGCAAACACCGTCATTACACAGCTAACCTTTGGCGCCACTACGGCGACACCGACGGGCGGAGTAATCACTATTAATGGTACTTACGGCACGCTGCTTGTTTACACCCAGGACAGTGGACCAAATCGCGCCGGCGACTATGAGTACACGCTCACCAGCGCAAGCTCGGGCGACAGTGTCGTTGAAAACTTCGGTTACACGATAGAGGACACAGTAACCAGCCAGTCGAGCTCGAACAGTTTCGATATATCGATCGTCGACGACGCGCCCGCCGGTGACGACATAGTACAAAACCTGACCACCACGGCTGATCCGATGACCTATAACCTGTCTTTGATCGTCGACATATCGGGCAGCATGGACAACACCACCGGCAGCGGCCAGACGCGCCTGGAAGTAGCCAGGGAATCGCTCGAAGCGCTCATTCGCGAAGTCGACGACCTCGGCAATGTCAACGTGCAGATCATCCCCTTCTCCGCCGGCGCCAGCAATTCAGGCTGGTTTACCGACGATATTTACGGCGCGCTCGATTTCATCAACGCATTGACCGCGGGCGGCGGCACCTATTACGACGACGCGCTCAACGCGCAGATCAACTCGGGGCCTCCCCCGGCCGCGGATCAGTCGCTGATTTACTTTGTATCTGACGGTGCGTCGAGTAACAATCATGGTGTCGACAATACCGTCACCTATACCACCAGCGGCGGCACCACGCTCAACGGACAGGCGGCCTGGGAAGCCTACGTCGATGAAAACGCCGATATCGCTTTCGGCATTGGCATCGGTTCGGCCAGCCTGGCTGAATTGCAGCAGGTTGCGCATCCGCTGGTCGGCGGCAACGACGACTATGCGATCACCGTCAGCGATCCGAACGAATTAACCGTCACCCTACTCGAAACCGTGACCAACAATATCATCACCGGTTCGCTCGACGTGCTCGGCGCTAACGGCGCCGCGGGTTTCGTCATCGGCGCGGACGGGGGTTATATTTCCTCGATCACTATCGACGGCACCACCTACACTTATGCGCCGGGTGATCCGGTGAATCTGAACCTCACCACCGCGCTTGGCGGCGTGCTCGACGTCAATTTCGACACCGGTGAGTATTCCTATACGCTCGACGTCGAGCAGTCGCTGCTGGGCAGCACCGAATTGTTCCCGGTAACCGTGGTCGACAACGACGGCGACAGTTTCAGCGCCAATATCCAGTTCAATATCGATTACCAGCCGACGCTCGACGCCAACCGCGATATTATCATCACCAACGTCAGCGACGGTTCGCCGATATCGCTGTCCGAGTCCGCGCTGCTGCACAATGATCGCGTACCGACCGCAGGCAGCATCGTTGGCACTTCGAACGCGATCGACGCCACCGTCAGCGGCACCGGACCCGTGACCTTCGACGCCGATTCGGCCGCGCTATTCCTCGCCGAAAGCGATTTCGAAACCGCCGCCCAGGCCACCAGCATCACCGACCGAGGCGAAGCCACCGCGCAAAACAACTCCGCGCCTACCGCCACCGATTTCAGCGATCGATCGCTGTTCAGTTCTAACGACGGCAATCTCAGCGGCGTAAACGTCAACGGCTACAGCGCGGCCTACCTCGGCAACATCTATGCCGGCGGCGACCAGGACTGGCTCGAGGTTACGCTGGCCCAGGGTGAAAATATCTGGCTCGACGTCGATAACGGCGCGCTGCTGGTGAATGCCTCGATTTACGATGCCAATGGTAATTTCATTACCACCGTCAACAATAACTCGGGTGGTCCCTGGGGTGGTTATACCGCGACCTCGGCGGGCACCCACTACATCGTAATCGAAGGCCAGAATCCGGGAGATAGCGGGAATTATGACCTGTTCATGACCATCGACGCCTCCAACGCCGACTACAGCGTGGCTGCCATGGGCAGCTTCGAATATACCCTCGACAACGGCGACGGCGTGCTCGATACCACCAGCGCCGAAGTTCGCGGCGTCAGCGGCAACATTATTACCGGAAGCGACGAATCCGAGATACTGGTAGCCGGCAGCGGCGACGATACTCTGATCGCCAACGATGGCGACGATGTGCTGGTCGGCAACCAGGGCGCCGATGACCTGCAGGGCGGAGCCGGCGACGATCTGTTGATCGGCGGCAGCGGCGACGATAACCTGCTCGGCGGCGCCGGCATCGATATTTTTGCGCTCGAATCGGGCGACGAAGGCAGCGTCGGTATCCCGGCTGTCGACACTATCGACGATTTCACGGTTGGTATTGGCGGTGACGTGCTCGACCTGTCGGACATGCTGCAAAACGAAGACCTGGCGTCACTCGACAGCTATATGAACTTCAGTTATGACGGCGTCAGCGGCGACACCACTATCAGTGTCGATACCGACGGCAGCTCGGGTAGCTTCGAGACCTCGCAGCAAATCGTATTAACCGGCGTCGACCTGACCGCAAACGGCACGCTCAACGATCAGCAAATACTGGATAACCTGCTCAATAACGGCAACCTGATCGTCGATCAGTGAGCCCGGGAACACACGGCGGCCACGGAGGGCTGCCAGGCTTTCTATTCAGCCAGCCACTGCAATGCCAGTTCGCGATCGTGGTGAAGGCATACCAGTTTTCCGCGGTTACGCGCCACCGTTTCGACGAATTCCACGTCTTTGGCGGTAGCCTGCGACTCGTCAACCAGCAGGGCGGTTTTGATTTCACGCGGATAAACCGAAAAAATTTCGAAGATTTCTATGGCGTCCGGCAGGGCTTCCTGTTCGGTGGTATCGACCAGCAGCTTACTGACGCCGGTCTCTTCCTGTATTTCCTGAATCAGCCTGATGGAGTTTGAAATGTCGTCCCTGGTAACCACGCCATAGGATTTCACTTCGATGATACTGAGTTCCCTGTTTAAGCGGACTTCGTCCGGCATAGTCATACCCTTGAATGCTGTCGGTTTACTAAAATTTCCCGATTAACAGAGTATACACAATGCCTGACGTAAATTGTGCGGGATTTCCGTCGGCGTCTGGCTCTCCCGGTCAACGTAAACATGCACGAAATGCCCCTGCGCGACCGCCTTTTCGCCGTCATTGGCGAACAGGCCGACTTCGTAGCGAACCGAGCTGCGGCCGAGGTGGGCAACGCGAATTCCGGCCTCGATCTGGTCGGGAAAAGCGGCGCTACTGAAGTAATTGCAATGCGTTTCCACCACCAGTCCGATCACCTCCCCGGTGTGTATATCGAGCACGCCCCGATCGATCAGGTAGCGATTAACGGCGGTGTCGAAATAACTGTAGTACTGGACGTTGTTGATATGCCCGTAGACGTCGTTATCCATCCAGCGCGTGGTTATGCTGATGAAATGGCGATAATCGCTGCGCGAATCGGGTTCCTGCCTGGCAGACATTGGCGCTTCCTGTGATTTCGTTGATAAATTCAGCTAATAGACTGGCGCCAAGTATAAAATCTTCGAGTTACAAGACCGAGCAGTTTTTGATTAAAGTGTGGTGTCTTATGCAACCGAATACATTTTTACTCCTGTTTGTAATTATGTGGATCGCATTCAGCCTGTCGGCGTGAGTCAGCCTGGCCAGGCTACAGGATACTGTCAAGCGCGAACTTGGCGACAATCCGCTGCGGCTTTCATCTGTCCAGCACAACATTGTCACTCCTCAGTACCATGGACACCTTGCAAGTATCCGCTCGATCACCATCAAGGTTTTAAAAACCAAAACCACATCGAAATCGCCATTTACTAACCTGCCGTCCTGGCCCGCTGCATGCGGATAAAGCAGTGAACGATTAACTGCACCCGGCCCGTATCAACGGGCGAATACCATTAAACGCACTATTTACGCAGGTCATCTGAACTTTAGTACAGGTGAAAACTGTACTTTGGAGAGGAACTATTCAATCTCTGTGTGCGTGTTAGAAAACACACGATAAGTCAAACCAGGAACATGGGGACGAATAAATGAAACGACATAACCAATTGGCACGCCTGCTTGCGATTGCCCTGCTTACCCTGACGACTGCGCCCGCCAGCGCCTATGACTGGCCGGGGTTGTATAACCCGACGCAGTTGCTCACGCTCAACCTCGACATGGATCCGGACCACTGGACTGCCGTCAAGGCCGACACGACCCATACTATCGAGGTGCCAGCCAAACTCTGGGCGGATGGCGATATCGACGAGCCGACACCAAAACTCGTTTCGGTTCGCCGCAAGTCGGCTGATCCGCTCGGCGACAAGGTCAGCCTTAAAATCGATATTAACGAGTACGTCGACCAGAGCTGGAACGGCGTCAAGAAGCTCAGCCTGGAAAACGGCGATGACGTCGACGTCGTTGCCGAAGGCTATGCCTGGTATCTGAATCGCGTGGCCGCGGCTTCGTCGGCCAGCGGCTACAAGCCGGGACTCGCCGCCTGGATCAAGCTGTACGTCAACGGCGAATACATGGGCGTCTACCTGAATGTCGAACAGCGCGACAAGACTTTTCTGAAGAACCGTGGTCTTTACACCAAGGACGCGACCTGGCTGTACAAGGCCAGCGACGTCGGCGCCAACTATGAACTCAAGGTCGGCGATCCTGACAGCCCGACCAGTGCCAAGCTGTGCTACTCGCCGTTTGGCGCCGAAAGCGCCGATAGCGCCTATAGCACCGATAGCGCCGATGGCGGCGGCAATGGCAAGGGCAAGGGCAACAAAGGCGGCGGCGATACCGACACTACCGGCACTACCGGCACTACCGGCACTACTGGCACGACGACCTGCAAAGCGCCGGAAGGCGATGCCGCGGTGGCCGCCGAGTTGGACTCGCTGATCGATATGGACGCCATGCTGACCCAGGGCGCGGTCAGCGCCTTTACCATGGGCCCGGATGCGCTGTTCTCCAAGGGCAAGAATTTCTACTTCATTGATTTCGCCGCCGGCAGGCGACTCTACGTCCCCTGGGATCTCGATACCGTCTTCGTATCAAAGAGTCCCGAGGGCAGCATCTACGGCACGTCAAAAAAGAAGGGGCCTGACATGAAGATGACATATTCGCCTTACGAGGAACTCATTCTTAAGAACGAGACGTTCCGTGCTCGCTACAAGCAAATCATGGGCGAGTTGCTGGCCGGACCCATGCAGATCGATGCCCAGACCGACTTCCTGAACTACCTGGAATCGATGCTGGCCTCAGCCCTTGCGGCCGACCCGAACAATAATATCGACGGCCCCATCTCTGAACGCTTCGATTCCCTGCGCAAGTGGGTGAAGGGGCGTGACGCGGATATCAAGAATCAGCTAGCCAATTGATTCGACGGCATGAACGCCAGGTAAAAGGCAACAGCCCTGTTGTTACGAGGGCAATGGAAACGGCGATCCCTCGGGTCGCCGTTTTTATCGAAACCAGCCAGATTCTATTTGAACTACTGGACTTAAACGCTCGCGAGAGGAAACCATACCCGCCAGCCCTCCTCGCGGGTACCCAATGCACATGGAAGCGCGAGAGCATCCTTTAACAGCCTGCGAGATAGCGCGCGCCTGCTCAGCCCATCGGCAGGATTAGACGAATATGGGAAGCACCTGCTCGGCGAACGGGTAGCTGCCTGTCACGCCGGGGTTCATATCGATACCGGCAAGCGATCGCAGCGCCTGGTGGATGTATTCGGGCGAAAGCTCGATGCCGTTGCTGTCTAAGGCTAGCGTAGCCGGGTCGACGCGCATCGAGCGCTGCAGATTGTCGGTAGCACCGACGACGCGGTTGCCCTGGAAGTGCGCCGGCGCTCCCCACACCATCATGCTGGTATGCGACCAGTGATCCTTGCCGTTATCCGCATTGTATTTGTTGGTGCGGGCAAAGTCCGATGCCATGACGATAATCAGGTTGTCACCGATCCCTCGGGCCATCGCATCGTCGATAATATTGTCGACCGCTGCGAGGTAGTCCATCAGCCGCGGGTAGTGGCGAGCGTCGTGATCGTCGTGCGTATCGAAGCCACCCATGTCGATCTGCGCGGTCGCGGCCGCGCCCGCCTCGAACGCGGCAAAGGCGGTCTGCGCCTGGTTGAACAGGCTGCGCGCGCTGCCGCGCGAATTGACATAGGCGTTGGGTGCGGAAGTCGCGTTCAAATTATTGACGAAGCCCTGTAGCGACGAAACGTCGCGATTGCGCGCGGCATTGTGCAACGCCAGCGCTCTCTGCACCCGCAGCAGTCGCTGCTCATTGAGCTGTCGTTGACGGCGGGCGGCACTGGCAACGTCGATCAGACCGCGAACACCATTCGAATGATACTGGTTGGTTTGGGAAACGCTGGTTCTGTTGGGAAACGCTATTTCCCGAATCGCGTTGAGGTCGCCGCCCCGGACCAGCGAGCGCGGCACCAGGCCGTTGGTCTTGCTGCTCTCCGAACTGCGGTTGGCCACGATCGGCATCGACAGGTCCGGCGCTTCCTCGGCTGCGATGAGCGCGCCGATGCTCGGATAATTTCGCGCGCGCGACCCGGTCCAGCTGGCGGTGCGCCCGACTGCGTGCGAGTTAGTGCCATGGTTGAGACCGTTTATCACCAGCAGGCGCTGAAAGTGGGCCTCGAAGAAATCCTGGTTCCTGAACAGCGTTGTATCGTTGGCGAACGAATCCGGCGGCGGCGCGTAGCGAATATTGCCAATCTGACCGATGTCGTTCTGGTCGTAGTTGTTAATATCGCCATTGACACCGAGGCCGAAACCTTTGGGATCGCAGAAGCTGGTCGGGTCCCAGCCGCCTCTGGCCTCGATAAACAGCCAGTACGGGCCACTAAACGCCTGTTGCGCAAGCGCGAGCCGGGTATTTCCACAAAGCAGCAATCCGCTCGCGGTTGCCGTCATTTTTAAAAAGTCACGTCTTTTCATGATTTTCTCCCGCGCCTACTCGTACAGGAACCGGTAGTCGGCAAGCAAGTAGGTCACAACCGCCATCCATGGGATAACGGTTCCATTACTATCGGTACTGCCGCCGCCGCCGCGACACTGGCTCTGGATGGCGGTCTCGCCCTCGGCGCGAACGTCGACGAACAGTTGGTAGGTAGTGGCGATTTCGCTGTCGTTAAGCGCGAGATCTTCACCGAGGATACGCCGATGCAGAAACTGGATATTCTGCCGAATCGCATTCTCGCCGGCGCCGCCGTCCGGAACATCGGTTTCGCCGGCAAACGGGAACAAGGCGCCGCCGTTATATAAATCGTCAGCAACGCGCTGGCAGGCTACCTGGTTGGCAATACGCTCCTGAATGCCGTCGATCAACGAAGTTGGCTCCGTGGTACGCAGGATGACGTCATCCGAGTCGATACCGCCGTAGAGGAGTCTGTGTCTGCCGAGCAGTCCACTGTTGGAGTTTGGCCCACGCCACTCGTAGTTAACGCCGGTGATATCGGTAATCTTGCGATCGAGCTCTTCCGGGGTGAGCAGTCGACCCGCTCCGATGTCGGCGTAATCATCCGGGTCTTCGCCGAGCGCGAGGTTGCGCGCCATGAAATAGTCGCTGCCAATGATGTCCTTGACCAGCAGCTTGAAGTCAAAATTGGCGGCGACAAACCGGTTCTTGGTGTCATTCACAAACGCCGTGGTAGATGCCGCGGTCGCTTCGATGCCGGTCAGACCCTTGAACACCGTGCGTACCGTACGTTCGGCGAATCGGTCATCCTGCGCCAGTCGACCACCCAGCCACTGCAGCGCCGTGTCTTCTTCGGCAGCCGGCAGTTGATCGGCCTGCAGCAGCGAATACCCGGCAGGCACCATGCGCGGCACGCCATTCGTGGTGCGCGTATGCTGGAAGGGGTTGTTGGGATCGTACTCGCCGGCGTTGTCGCGGTTGGTGAACAGCCCGGCGATCGGGTCCATAACCACGTGGCAGACCGTGCACTGCGGGTCCTCGAAGGTCGGCACGTCCCCGATTACGTTGTCCAGGTTCAATCCATCGCGGGCCGCCAGGCTTTCGATATCGAGACCAAGGAAGTAGTCGAATACATATCGCGCCCGAGCCCGATTGACGTTGGTATTAGTAGACGGATAGCGTACCAGGAATGCATGCGTGCCGATCACACCGGCGGCCGGCACCAGCGTATTGTCCTGCTGCCGGATATTGGTCGCAGGGCGGAAATCGTCGCGATCGTGATTGGCCTGGTTCTGGTCGAAGTCGAAGGGGAAGTTCGGGTCGCCGGCGTTATTGTTGTAAATCACCGCCGAATACGGATTGACCATCGTATAGTCGGCGGTGAGGATTTCGGTGAACGGCCTGTTATTCCGGATCACGTACTTGACCAGTTCAACCGGGGCGCGGGCAAAACCGTAGTTTGCAGCCTGTCGCAGGTCGTCGCGCACGCTACCGGTGAAATTGTCATCGTAATAGTTCTGATCGGCGAAGGCATCGAGGTCAAAATTATTGGCGACCGAGCCGCGGCTACCGGCATCCCTGTCAGTCAGCAACAGATCGTTGTACATCTCCTGCACGCGGGTATAGAAAGCATCCTCGTTCATCAATCCGTCCATGATCGGCCCTAGCGCCGCGTCGATGGCCTGTTGATCGTTGTTTGCAGCATTGATGGTGTTGATCTCGCTCGCGTTCGGCGTCCGCGCGGCAAGCGCTGTGGTAATGCGGTGTAATTGCTCGTAACCGCTGCCATAGTCGATCGTGCTCGTGCTCGGTGGCGGAGCCTGCTGGCAAACGGCGGCGCGGTTGACGAAGTCGGCAAACACATCATATTCCGGGTCGTTCGGACGATTTGGAAAACGATCGCCGCCGGCATGGCCGATTCCCGTTGCCTTCGCCAGTATCAGCGACTGGCCGGCGGAATCTATCGCCGCGATGGTGCGGAACAGGTCGAAATCGGTAGCGTCAGGCGGATCGATCGGGAAGCCCCAGCCGTTAGCGGTCGGTAACGGCGTGGGACCGACGTGACAGCCGCTGCAGCGCTGCGGACTGGTCGTACCATCAACGGGTAGATCGTG
>Ga0224508_10003685_pt1 | contig 12639 bp, 11 predicted proteins | sample SF_Jan12_sed_USG_4_FD_170157 | JGI IMG/M metagenome (GOLD analysis project Ga0224508, IMG submission 170157) | Sediment microbial communities from San Francisco Bay, California, United States - SF_Jan12_sed_USGS_21 | ecosystem: Environmental > Aquatic > Marine > Sediment | place: USA...
CAGAATCTTGCCGGGCATTAGCCGATGTAGGTACGCCGGTGTCCGCGAATCTCCGCTTCGTCACGTACCCCGCCCAGGGCCATGCGAACGAATTTGCGGTTGGTGGCGCGGGCAATGCTCTCGCCAAGCGAGGTCTTACCGACGCCGGGAGGTCCCACCAGGCAAAGGACGGGGCCTTTTACTTTGTTGACCCTGGCCTGAACCGCAAGATATTCGATGATCCGGTCCTTCACCTCTTCGAGTCCGTAATGGTCTTCGTCGAGGATCTTCTGCGCAGCCGCGAGGTCCTTGCGAACCCGGCTGCGTTTCTTCCAGGGTATGCTCAGTATCCAATCGAGGTAACCACGCACCACCGTCGCCTCGGCCGACATAGGGGACATGAGCTTGAGCTTGTTGAGCTCAGCCAGCGCCTTCTCTTTGGCCTCCTTGGACATGCCCTGGTCTTCGATTTTGGCCTCGAGCTCTTCGATTTCGTTGGGCGCCTCTTCCAGATCGCCGAGTTCCTTCTGAATGGCCTTCATCTGCTCGTTGAGGTAATACTCGCGCTGGCTCTTTTCCATCTGCTTTTTGACGCGACCGCGAATGCGCTTTTCCATCTGCTGGACGTCGATTTCCGAGTCCATCAATCCAAGCAAGGCGTCCATTCGATCTTTCAGGGTGAAAGACTCCAGAATGGATTGCTTGTCTTCGATCTGCAGTGACATCTGGGCGGCGATTGTATCGACGAGCCTGGCTGGATCATCGATGCTCGACAGCGACGACAGCACCTCCTGAGGGACCTTCTTGCTGACTTTCACGTACTGCTCGAACTGATTCATCACGCTGCGCACCAGCGCCTCAGACTCCCTGGGGTCAGCAACCGGTTCATCAATCACTTCGATGTCGGCGTACAGATGCTCACCGCGTCCGTCGAGCTCAATCAGCCGGGCGCGCTCCCCGCCCTCAACCAGCACTTTCACCGTACCGTCGGGCAGCTTGAGAAGCTGCAGCACAGTGGCAACCGTGCCTACCGCAAAGAGGTCATCGGCGGTGGGTATGTCTACGTCGGCATCGCGCTTGGCAACCAGCAGAATCTGCTTGTCGTCGGCCATGGCTGCATCCAGAGCGCGGATAGAGCTTTCGGTGCCGACGAACAATGGATGCACGCCATGGGGATAGACAACCATGTCGCGCAGTGGAAGAACAGGAACCCGAGCGTTTTCAGATGCTGACACGTTCAGACGTTGCCTCTTGTTGCTAATGGGATGATCGCAGTAGCAGATACGACTCTTGAAGGTATGCAGGCCGCCATGCTAACAGCGGCCTGGAGTGCGTGATGAAGGAGCTTGTGTAAGGTTTGTAACCCTGCGCGGGAATGCCCGCTGGCGATGTCAATCTTTTGGCGCTGCCTGCGCTTTCTCAACATTCTCATACATCAGCATAGGTTCGCTTTCGCCATTGATCACACTTTCATCGATCACGACCTTGCTCACAGATTCGGAAGACGGCAGATCGTACATGGTATTAAGCAGTACGGCCTCGAGAATTGAGCGCAGACCACGAGCGCCGGTTTTACGCTCCATGGCTTTCTTGGCAACCGCCCGCAGCGCGTCGTCGCGGAAATCCACCTCCACGCCTTCCATGTCGAAAAGCTTGGTGTACTGCTTTGTCAGAGAGTTCTTCGGCTCGGTGAGGATCTGTACCAACGCTTCGGTATCCAGTTCCTCGAGAGTGGCAACCACCGGCAGGCGGCCGACAAATTCAGGAATCAACCCGTAACGAATGAGATCCTCGGGTTCCACCTGACGCAGGGTTTCACCGATATTCTTGCGTTCCTCTTCACCTTTCACTTCGGCGACGAAGCCGATGCCGGATTTGTCGGAACGATCGATGATCACCTTGTCGAGACCAGCAAAGGCACCGCCACAGATGAAGAGTATGTTCGAGGTATCGACCTGCAGAAACTCCTGCTGGGGATGCTTACGCCCACCCTGAGGAGGCACCGAAGCGACCGTGCCTTCGATGAGTTTCAACAGCGCCTGCTGCACGCCTTCGCCGGACACGTCACGCGTGATCGAAGGGTTGTCGGATTTCCGCGAGATTTTGTCGATCTCGTCTATGTAGACAATGCCCACCTGAGCGCGCTCGACATCGTAATCACACTTCTGCAGCAACTTCTGAATGATGTTCTCGACATCTTCGCCAACGTAGCCCGCCTCAGTGAGCGTGGTCGCATCGGCAATCGTAAAAGGCACGTCCAGCAGCCTTGCCAGCGTTTCGGCCAGCAACGTCTTGCCGCTGCCCGTGGGCCCGATCAGCAGGATGTTGGACTTGGACAATTCGACTTCGTCTTTCTTGCCGCTGTAGTTCAACCGCTTGTAGTGGTTGTACACGGCCACGGACAGGACTTTCTTGGCGTGTTCCTGGCCTATGACGTACTCGTCGAGAATTTCATTGATCTCCTGGGGAACCGGGAGACGATCGCTCTCTTTCGTCTGTCCACCCTCGGAAACCTCTTCACGAATGATGTCGTTACAGAGTTCCACGCATTCATCGCAGATGAATACGGATGGACCGGCAATGAGCTTGCGCACTTCATGCTGGCTCTTACCGCAGAAGGAGCAGTAGAGGAGTTTTCCTGAATCCTCGCCCTTACCGCTGTCGTCGGACATAGATAACCTCGTCTCCGCTTTTTTTGTCCCCGGGAGGCCGTTCGGACAGCCGGCACACCCCTGGTGACGCTACCTTGCTTTCTTAGCCCCGATTTTGCAAGTCCCGCCGTGTAAGGCCTGGTGGGCGATTTGCAGCAACTTGCAAAGGCCGCGCTACTCGCCCACCGCCGTTGCCAGGCGGGTGCGTGGCTGCTGCACGACGTCGACCAGGCCATAGTCGCTGGCCTCGTCCGGGCTCATCCAGAAATCGCGATCGGTGTCTTCGGCAATGCGCTCGACGCTCTGGCCGGTGTGGTCGGCAAGCAGCTGATTCAAGCGCTCGCGCATAAGCAGTATTTCCTTGGCTTGAATCTCGATATCGGCAGCCACACCGCGTGAACCGCCCGATGGTTGATGAATCATCATGCGCGAGTTGGGCAGTGCATAGCGCTTGCCCTCGGCGCCCGCGGCCAGCAGAAACGCGCCCATGCTGGCTGCCTGGCCAATGCACATGGTGCTCACGTCACAACGCACGAACTGCATGGTGTCGTAAATGGACATCCCTGCGGTTACCGAACCACCCGGAGAATTGATGTAAAGGTGAATGTCCTTGTCAGGGTTTTCCGACTCGAGGAACAACAGCTGGGCAACCACGAGGTTTGCCACGTTGTCCTCCACCGGACCCACCATGAAAACGATACGGTCTTTGAGAAGACGCGAGTAGATGTCGAACGCGCGTTCTCCGCGAGCGGATTGTTCGACCACCATAGGCACCAGCCCGAGATTCGAAATCGCCGGTAGTGTGGGATCACCTGGATTGCTCATGAGATTCTCCGTTCAAGTTGTATCGTTTTAGCAAAAAGTGCGTGAAAGGTTGGTGAAAAAAATTATGCGTCTTCCGCGGCGGCTTGTTCCGCATCGGCGGCCGCTTCCGGATCCGCTTCGGGAATCGCATTGCCACCGATAATGTCGGCGTAGTCGCTCAGCAGTTCTTCCACCGTGGCCTGCCCGAGTATGTGGTCGACAACCTGATCTTCGAGTACGGCCATCTCAATCTGCTGCAGCTGCTCGGCATTACTGTAATAGTAGTTGATGACCTGCTGAGGCTCAGCGTACTGCTCCGATAAGGTCTCAATGCGCTCCCGCACTTTGTCGGGGTCTGGTTCTACTTCGGCAGCTGAGACAATTTCATTGACGACCAGGCCCACCGCCACACGTCGCTCGGCCTGCTCGGAGAAGAGTTCATCCGGCAGGTCGGGCTGGCCACCGGCTTGCGCCCCGTACATCTGAAACTGCTGAAGCATCTGGCCTTTGAGAACTTCAATTTCGCGAGCGATCATGGCCTTGGGCAGCTGCACCGTGTGCAGCTCGTTGAGTTGGTCCATCACCTGGCTCTTTACCTGATTGGCGATGGCGCTGTCCATTTCGCGCTGCATGTTGGCCCGCACGTCTTCGCGAAACGCCTCCGCCCCGCCTTCTTCGATGCCAAATGCCTTGAAGAATTCCTCATCGAGCTCGGGCAACTTGGATTCGGCGACTTCGGTGATCGAGACCTTGAAGGTAGCTTCGTTGTTGCGCAGCTCTTCCACGCGGTAATCATCCGGAAATGTCGCCTGAAACTCGCCATCGCTGCCGCCGCTGAGGCCGGTCACGCCCGCGTCGAAATCCTCGATCATCTGGCCGGCGCCGATGATAAAACTGACGTCCTCACCGCTGCCGCCCTCGAAAGCTTCATCACCCATAACGCCGGTGAAGTCGAGTGTTACGCGATCGCCATCGGCCGCGCCACGGTCCACAGACTGCCACTCCTTACGCTGCTCTCGAAGGCGCTCGACCATTTCGTCCACGTCCAGCTCGGTGATCTCTGCCTGCGGTCGCTGCACCTGGACCTTGGCTAGATCGGCGAGCTCCACCGTCGGGAACACCTCGAAGGTCGCGGTGAACTCGAAATCGATGCCCGGGTCCATCTTCACCACTTCCAGATTCGGGGATCCGGCCGGCGTCAGGTCCTCTTCGCGAACCGCATCGACAAAGCTCGACTGCATCAGCTCGCCGGCCACCTCCGCGCGAACGGCCGGGCCATAGCGACGCCGAACCTCTTTCATGGGCACCTTGCCTGGGCGAAAGCCCGGCAACTTGACCTGGCCTGCGGCATTCCCCAGCCGCTCGGTGATCTGACCTTCGAATGTCTGCGACGGCACCGAGATCGTCAAGCGACGCTCAAGGCCCGTCATCGTTTCTACTGAAATGTGCATCTGTTCGTTCTTATCTACATGGTCCTGGGTGATGTTGAAGGAATGGGGTGGACGATGGGGCTTGAACCCACGACCGCCGGGATCACAACCCGGAGCTCTACCAGCTGAGCTACGCCCACCATTGACTCGGTTTATTCATGCCGTCCATGGCGCAACAATGCTACCTCGACGACCGCCTGCCTCGGCATCCATGCCTCGGCGCCATTCTACCCGAACCATCAATGGCGCCGGAACGGAATATGGCGCGCCCGGAAGGACTCGAACCTTCAACCCTCGGCTTAGCTTACCCGCTACTGCTTTCGCAGCCTGGCGCCGACATTCCGGCGCCAGTTTGTGGTCTGGACTATCTCTTCACCGTCTCAGGTGCTGCACGTATAGTCTCTACGGATCCCTGCAAAGGCATTGAGCCCTTGAGGACGCCTCTACCCTCCTCACTCAGTCCCGAAATCCAGGAATGGATCCAGACGATGAGCAAGGAGCCTTCGAGATTTCCCGGATTACCTCAGGTTTCCACGGGATTGCCATCAGCCTGACTGTTAAGGGTTCCCCGTTACGGTGCAGTCCACTCTATCGGTTCCGTTTCCCGTATAGAGGCTCCTATCTTTAAAGGCCGATGCTCTATCCAGTTGAGCTACGGGCGCACTGTTCGGCGACCGCGAAGAAATTGGTCGGGGTAGAGAGATTCGAACTCCCGACATCCTGCTCCCAAAGCAGGCGCGCTACCAGACTGCGCTATACCCCGTCGTGTTTCGCTGGGCCGAAGCGGCGCGATGATACTGGTGCAGTTTTAGACCGTCAAACGGGTACTGAATTCGTTAAAATGCCTTAAATTCGCTTGGAGTCGGAATTGGAGTGGCGATGACAGCACAAATTCTCGATGGCCGGACCCTGGCCAGGACTCTGCGTGCACAGCTCAAGTCAAGCGTCCAAGGACGCCTGGCCGCCGGCCAGCGGCCGCCCGGGCTTGCCGTCATCCTTGTCGGCAACGACCCGGCCTCGGAGATTTACGTAAGGCTCAAGCGCCGCGACTGTGACGAATTGGGCTACCACTCCAACATTCAGCATTTGAGCGAAAACATCAGCCAGGAGGATCTCGAGGAGCGCATCGTGGTTCTCAACGAAGACCCCACCATCGATGGAATACTGGTGCAGATCCCGCTGCCACCACATATTGACGGGCACCGGATCATTGACCGCATCGATCCCACCAAGGATGTTGACGGGTTTCACCCTTACAACATCGGCCGGCTGGTGTTGCGGCGTCCGGCGCTGCGTCCGGGTACGCCCAAGGGCATCATGCAGCTGCTCGAACAGACCGGCGTCGCCATCCGTGGGCTCGACGCAACCATCATCGGCGCATCGAACCACGTTGGCAGGCCAATGGGGCTGGAGCTGCTGCTGGCCGGCTGCACCGTGACCACCGCCCACAAGTTTTCAAAGGACGCCCGGGAGGCCGCCCGCTCGGCGGACATCGTGGTATCGGCAGTGGGCAAACCCGGCCTGGTCAAGGGCGACTGGATCAAACCGGGCGCGATCGTAGTCGACGTGGGGATCACCAGAGACGATGCCGGTAAGCTGCACGGCGATGTGGTGTTTGACGAGGCAGCAGAGATCGCGAGCTGGATCACCCCGGTGCCCGGAGGAGTCGGGCCCATGACCCGTGTCGCCATGCTGCAGAACACCCTGCTCGCCGCTTCCGACAAGCCAGCCTGAGCCAGTGCATCGCGTCTATATTTCCGACCTGCATCTGAGCAGCAGCGAGGAGCCGGCATTTCGAACGCTACGGGCGCTGCTCGAGCGCGAGTCGCGCCGGGTGGACGCAATCTACATCCTGGGCGACCTGTGCGAGATGTGGGTGGGCGACGACGACGACTCGTCGTTCGCCGATGCCCTGCGTGACGCGCTGGCTGACGCCGGCCGTCATACGCAATTGCGCATCATGCACGGCAACCGCGATTTCCTGCTCGGAGAGTCATTCGCCGCAGCATGCGACTGCGAGCTCATCGGCGACCCTTACCCGGCAATTGCCGGAACGCTGCTCGCCCACGGCGATGCTTTCTGCATTGACGACCAGGAGTATCAGCAGGTCCGCAGTCTGCTGCGCTCAGCAGCCTGGCAGGAGGACGTGCTCGGCCGCTCTCTGGACGAGCGCCGGGTGCTGGCCCAGGGCATGCGTGACCAGAGCAAGGCAACCAACGCCAACAAGGCCGAGAACATCATGGACGTGTCCTCAGCAGAAGTGGCACGCATTGCGGCGCAACAGCATGTGAGCACCATCATCCACGGGCACACTCACAGACCAGGCGTACACGAGGCCGACTGGGGCACTCGCTACGTGCTCGGTGCCTGGGAACACTGCGGCTGGTTGTTGCGCGAAACCGACACGGTCACGCAGCTGGAGTGCTTTGCGCTAACGGGCCGCTATGAAACCTGAAGTGGCTGTCGGGCTCGCAGACCAACTGCGACTCGAGCGCCAGCAATTCCTCCAGCCGGGCAGGTAGAGTTCCAGCCAGCTCTGCTGGAGCACACCGCTCCGCGAGATTCAGATAGCTTCTGAAGTGGCGGGCTTCTGAATCCAGCAGCCGCGCGTAAAACTCTCCAAGGTCTGCAGGCAGCACCTCCACCAGTCCGTTGAAGCGCTCGCAGGAGCGAGCCTCCACAATCGCACCTGTGAGCAATGTATCCACCAGCCGCTGTGGTTCCGCAGCGTTCACCAGCTTGCGCAGCTCGCCGGCATAGCGGCTGGATGAGATGTGCACATATTCCACCCCGCGGGTCTCCATGATCGCGTGTACCTGCTCGAAGTGTCTGAGCTCCTCTCGTGCGAGCCGGGACAGACGTTGCAGCAGCACGGGATAGTTCACATACCGAAACATCAGGCTGAGGGCAGTGCCGGCTGCCTTTTTCTCGCAGTTGGCGTGATCGACGAGAAGGGTCGGGATGTTGTCGAGTGCCTGCTCGAACCATTGCCGGGGCGTGGCGCAGGGGAGAAAGTCCAGAACATCGGCCAGCGCGCCGGAGTCTGCGGCGGTCATCGGGTAGCTATCATTGGGCGGCGATTTTGAAGTTGTGCTCGTAGTGGGCCAGCGACCGTGCGTAAAACTCCTGATCGATCTGCCGAACGAGATCGCGGCTCCAACCGCCTGGCTCGCCGGCTCCGACCTCGACTCCGATCTCATTGAGGTCAGCCAGCGGCATCTGCACGACCCTCAAGACCTCGTAGGCGAGGTTGAGGTCACTCAACGAAGTCCGATCCGGGATCCGTGCAAGCTCTGCACGGCGCATCAGCGCCCGTTGATCAAATACGCGCAGGGACACCGCCACAGCGCCATCGCGAAGCTCATGCAATCGGCGCCAGATGGCGTCCCGCTGCTGGCCATCGAAACCATTCCATTTCACGATCTCGTGGGCAAAGCGCTTGCAGCCACGGCAAACGAGGTCTCCGTAGGTGGTCGAGCAAATCCCTATGCAGGGGGTACTCCTGGTCACCTGCTGGAAACGCCGGAACTTTCAACGAACATGAATATTCGGTTTACCTTGCTGAGCCAAACGCCAATCTGAACTGCAGCCACCTGAGCCGCCGGCGCAGCTGGCTGAGCTCCACGGACTCTGAGGGCACAGTGGGATTGTACAAAAGCCCATCGATTTCGGCGACGATCCTGCCAACTTGATCTTCCTTCAGACCAGCCTCTGCGGCCACCCGACGTATGAAGACGCCGGGCGACTCCTGAGGTTCACGACGAATACCGTAACCCGCGAGCTTGGCGGCGAACTTGCCGAACAGCCTTTCCACGGGATGCCGTTTCTGCGGCCGGCGACGCCAGAACAGCGTCAGCGACACCAGCCCCACGCTCAGGCCGCCGCCGATGAGAATCACCAACCCCATCCGCACCGGGGTCAGCTCGCCGAGCATGCGCTTGAGAAATCCGGACTGAAAGTGTGTGTCATAGCCAATAACCCAGAGATTCCAACGATGCTCCATAGAGTCGACCCAGTAGAGCATGTCGTTGAACACGCTCCAGTCGCCCAACCGGGCATTGGTAAATGCCGACAGGGTTGCCAGGTCCGCCACCGACAACGCTGCAGTCAACCCGCTCTCAATGCGCTCGGGCGCCACGGCGGCGGTTGGATCGACGCGCAACCAGCCTTTCTCCGGCACCCATATCTCAGCCCAGGCGTGGGCGTCGTATTGCCGGACCATGAGGTGGTTGGTGATCGGATTAATCTCGCCACCCTGATAGCCACCGACCATACGAGCCGGAACATCCACCGCGCGCATCATGTAAACGAAGGCGCTGGCATAGTGCGTGCAGAATCCGGCGCGGGTATCGAACCAGAACTGATCGACGCTGCCCTCGTCTTGCAACTGCGGCGGGTTCAGTGTGTATCCGAAGGGTTGCTCGCGGATGTGCTTCAACACGCCGACAGCGAATTCTTCCGCGTTCCCGGAACGGGCGTAAAGGTCCCGGGCAAAAGCGACGATCCGAGGATTGTCGGAACGATCGATGCGCGTTTCCCGGGTCAGAAGCCGTCGGCTCAGCACCGGGTCCATCACGAAGCCCGGGTAGGAATTGACCGGATAACGGAACACCGACAGCACCGGATCGGTCGACCGCAGACGATAGTCCTGGCTGAGGCTCACCTGCGGGGACTGCGCGAACGCGGTGTCCATGGCGAACAACCAGTCGCTCATGGTGGGCTCGAGAAGAACCTCGTAGGAAATACCGCCGCTTGTTGGCTCCGGCATGCGCTCTTTCGACATCGGCGGCAGCTCCGCGGCCACCGACCAGGTGCCGGCATCGAAGTCGGAATAAACCAGCCCGCGCCAGTACAGGTCCCTGGGCACGGGAATCCTCCCGTTGAATACCACCCGGAAGGCAAGCTCATCTGACTGGGTGAGCGCGGCGATCGCGCCCGGCTTGACGACATCGCTGATGCCCGTCTTCGCCACGCTCGGCAGCGGCACCGTCCATAGTGGCGCAATTCTCGGGAAGAACAGAAACAGGACAATCGTGAACGGCAGCGCCTGCAGCACCAGCGTGCTGGCCAGGCGAAAAGACACCCCCGGTCGGACCCGGGTATGCAGCTGATTGAGCCCCACCATCGCCGAGGTAACCACACAGATCGCAAGAAGTTCGTATGCGGCGATCGCGATCGACTGGTCAAACAGGAACTGAGTCGCTATGGCAAAGTAGCCGAGGAAGATCACCAGGTAGGCGTCACGACGACTCTTCATCTCGATGAGTTTCAGGGCAAACGCGAGGATCAGCAGCGACGCCGCCGACTCGAGGCTGAACGCGCCCACACCGCTGACCGCAACGCCCACCACCGATGCCCCGACGAGCATGGCTTTAACCCACCGATGTGGGTAGTCCCAGCGGCCCTGGAAGACGGCGGTACGCCAGTAACCACAGAACAACCCCACGCCGATGATCCAGGGCGACAGCTGCAAAGCATAGGGGACCACCACCACCACCTGCGCAATCATCAGCAACGCCAATGAATTGCGTGGGATCTGGTAGGCGACCCCGAGGGCCTTGCTATCGGGTGGTGATTCCATACAGAGCCAACTGTCGCAATACGTTTTCCAGGTGCGCCTCGCCCACGGCGGGTTTCAGCTCCAGCTCTCCCAGCCGCAGACCGAACTCCCGCTCGCGGCGCGTGGCCTGCAACGCAAGGCCCGTCAACCGGCTCAGCCGTTCTTCAAGAGCGCCTTGAACCGAATCCATGTCGAGCCACAGCCGCGGTTCGACGAAGCTCGCGTAGCGTTTGACCATGAGTTCATCGGTTCGCGCGTAGGATCGCCAGATAATGTGCTTGATCGGATCGCCAGGCTGATAGTCGCGGATGTCGGTAAAGTCGTCGCTGCCCTGGGGATCCATGAGCTCACCTTCGTCACGGCGGCCCTGCTCCATCAATGGAAAATCCTGGAAGATCGGTTTGGGATACACGAGCGCCCGGGCGTCAAGGTCCACCCACGTCCAAGCGCGCAGCAATCCCAACGGAAAATAGGTCTCGATCAGCAACCGGCCGGGATTGAGAAAGCCGCGCTCGGCGCCAACCACATACAGCCGGACGCTGTCCGCCTCCTGCTCGTAGAGCTCGGCCCACTGCTTGATGCCATCAGGCCAGCCGAGCTGTACACCTTCGCGGCCGCGTCCCGTGGGCCGAACTACGCGCAGCGTGAACTCGATGTCTTCCCCGACGAACCCCGGGCGGGTGTTGATCAGCTCCAGCTTGAGACCCGAAAGATTCCGAAACGTATACAGAATCGTCATCAGAAACATGCTGCCAAGCAGGAACGCAACACCGTAAACGAGGCTCGCCTGATAGTTGATGGCGCCAAGAATCAACAGGACTAACAATCCACCGAACACAAACCCGGTCTGGGTGGGAAAGATGAAAACGTTGCGCTGGCTCAAGGTGATTTGAGCGCTGGGCGGAATTCGCCTGTCGAGAAAGCGGCCGAAGCGTCGGCTGAAGAAGCTCTGCGCGGTTGATTGCGCCGTGGTCATTGACGTTTAAGCGACGACGTCGACGCTCGACAACAACTTCTGCGCGAGCGCTCCGCCACCGTGCCCGGAAAAATCCGCAGCCTCGCGCAGTCGATGCTCGACCACACTTGGCAATACCGCCTGCACGTCCTCGGGTACGACATGACTGCGATCATGGATCAGCGCCCAGGCCCGGGCGCTGTGCAGAAGCGCCAGCGCTCCGCGCGGTGACAGACCGAAGGCAAACTCGGAGCCGCGGCGGCTGTATCCGATCAGGCGCTGGATGTACTCAATGAGCGGATCGGAAACCTTCACCTCGTCCACCGCATGCTGCAACGCATTCAACGCCTCGAGGTTCGCCAACGGCTCCAGGGTATCGAGCACTTTGCGGCGATCGCCACCACGCAGCAGTTCACGTTCGGCATCTGGCTCCGGATAGCCGAGCTCGATGCGCATGAGAAATCGATCGAGCTGCGATTCAGGCAGCGGAAAGGTACCCGTCTGGGTGGCCGGATTCTGGGTAGCAATGACGAAGAACGGCTCCGGCAGCGCCCGGGTCTCGCCCTCGGCGGTGACCTGCCGTTCCTCCATCGCCTCCAGGAGCGCGCTCTGACTTTTTGGCGTCGCGCGGTTGATCTCGTCGGCAAGCACTACCTGGGCAAACAACGGCCCCTCGATGAAGCGGAAGTCGCTGGTGTTCTTGTCGAATATGGAGGTGCCGATAATATCTGCGGGCAACACGTCGCTGGTGAACTGAATCCGGTTGTAACTCAACCCCAGCACCTGGGCCAGGGCGTGGGACAAGAGGGTTTTTCCCATGCCGGGCAGGTCTTCAATCAGCAGATGGCCACGGGCGAACAGACAGGCCAATGCAAGCTTAACCTGGTCTTCCTTGCCCAGAAGCACGGTGTTCAGCGCCTCGATCAGCGCTTGGATCTGCTCCTTCACATCAAGCGTGGTTGTGTAACTCGATGACCGTCTGATCGACGTTGAGTTCGGCGTCACGTCGTTGTTTCATCTTATCGCTTCGGTGTAACGATAGACGTTCCAGGTAAATGTCGTCTATGTCACCCGTCACGTATTTTCCATCGAAAACGGAGCACTCGAACTGGGAAATCGATGGATTTCCTTCCCGGGCGCTCTCGATGAGGTCATCCAGGCGCTGGTAAACGAGCCAATCAGCGCCGATGGCTCGCTCGACTTCATCGACGCTGCGATCGTGGGCGACCAGCTCGGTGGCCGAAGGCATGTCTATGCCGT
>Ga0224508_10003686_pt1 | contig 12637 bp, 9 predicted proteins | sample SF_Jan12_sed_USG_4_FD_170157 | JGI IMG/M metagenome (GOLD analysis project Ga0224508, IMG submission 170157) | Sediment microbial communities from San Francisco Bay, California, United States - SF_Jan12_sed_USGS_21 | ecosystem: Environmental > Aquatic > Marine > Sediment | place: USA: California...
GCGATATCGACTTCAGCCCCGTCAATCTGCGCCGCACAGGCAACGCTCTTGGCCGTGCTTGGATTGAGTGTCGTCCCATTGTGCTCTGCAACTACCAGTACTTTTGTCATCACACGAGTCCTTTGTCTTTGAGCGCAGCCACTAGGCCGGCGACATCGTCCACCATGACACCACGGGTCCGACCCGCCGGTGGTTCGAACAACGTTTCCTTGATTTGCGGCGCCGTTTCAACGCCAAGGTCGGCCAACGAAAGTTGATCCAGTGGCTTCTTCTTGGCCTTCATGATGTCAGGTAACTTGACGTAGCGTGGCTCGTTCAACCGCAAGTCAACAGTGACCACGGCCGGCAAGTCGACCTCAATCGTCTCCAGGCCGCTATCCACTTCTCTTATAACCCGCGCCGTATCGCCGTCAAAAGTCAGCTCTGATGCAAAGCTCGCCTGGGGACGTTCCCAGATCGCGGCCAGCATCTGACCGGTCTGGCTGTTGTCATCATCGATTGCCTGTTTGCCGAGAATGACAAGCTCCGCATTCTCGCGATCGATGAGAGCCTTGAATATCCGCGCAATGGTCAAGGCATCCATGGCGTCGTCGGTTTCGACGAGGATGGCGCGATCGGCACCCATTGCCAGGCCCGTGCGAAGTTGTTGCTGCGCTTCCGAGGAGCCGATTGATACAACGACGACCTCGGACGCCTCGCCACGTTCCCTGATGCGCAGTGCCTCCTCGAGAGCGATTTCGTCGAAGGGATTGATGCTCATCTTCACGCCATCAGTTTCGACGCCGCTGCCGTCGCTTTTGACCTGAACGCGCACGTTGTAGTCAACAACACGCTTCAGACCGACCAGTATCTTTTCCACTTATCTGACTCCCTGTTTGCCAGCACAGCTGCTGCGGGCTTGTCCCGCGGCACGCTATTGTCTATGACCGTTCCGCCGTGTACAAGATCAAAAGCGGCAATTAACAGAGTAAATGATGACCAGCGACAGCAATCTAATCAGCGCACAAGAGCTGCAATCGCGCATCGATGACCCGGACCTCCGGATTGTCGATTGTCGATTTGATCTTTCCGATCCAGGTGCAGGTCGGCGCGCTTACCTGAATGGACATATCCCCGGAGCGGTGTTCGCTGACCTGGACATTGACCTCGCCGCTCCGGTTACCGCGGAGGACGGTCGCCACCCGCTGCCGGACGTAAAGACGCTTGCGAACACGTTTGGACGGCTGGGCATCGACGATACGGCCCGTGTGGTGGTCTATGATGCGAACAACGGCGCCGTGGCGGCCCGCGCCTGGTGGCTGCTGCGCTGGCTCGGGCACGATCGGGTTCGACTGTTAGACGGAGGCATCGACCATTGGCTTGCGTCAGCGGGAGCGGTCCGTAAAGGGGCGGAGCGGGCCTCGTTACGGTCATTCATTGCCCGCCAACGTCACGATAGAGTATTGACGACGGCGGAACTCACAAGCGAGCTCGACGCCATAGCAAAGCTGCGGCTGATTGACGCACGCGCCGCTGCTCGTTTTCGGGGGGAAGCCGAGCCCATTGACCCTGTGGCAGGACATATTCCGGGTTCCCTGAATCTGCCGTTTTCGGTCAGCTTGAATGATGACGGTACCTGGAAGGCGCCGGCCGCTCTCGAGGCAATTTGGCTTGCTGTACTCGGCGAGGACAAGTCGGCGTCCTGGTCCGTAATGTGTGGGTCTGGCGTCACGGCATGTCACCTGGCCATTTCAGCCATCGAGGCGGGATTCGGGGAGCCACGATTGTATGTCGGTTCCTGGAGCGAGTGGATTCGGGATCCCGAGCGACCTGTTGGTCTCGGGGAGGGCCCGAGTCGCGGCCCCGGGGCTGCGGATATGGCGTAAACTTAACGCCGTTTCGTTGTCTAAAAAGGACGGTGAGGCCCCGATTCGCCGAATTAGAAAGCCGCTATGTACGAAAAGAGGATAAGGGTTTTAAATACTATAAAACAGGTAGTTACGACTATTTGTTTAAGTGTTTTAGTAGCTTGTGCTGCGACAGACACAGAGAATGACGAGCCGGATTCATCGCGCTCGGATTGCATCTATCAGCCAAGTATCCGAGGATATAGCGTCCTTGATGAGTCGAATCTCATTGTGTCCACTTCGGGCCGCCGACAGTACCATGTCGTGTTGCAACGGAGGGCTCACGGACTCCGGTCCAGCTGGGGCATTGCCTTCAAATCACCGACAGGCAGAATTTGCTCCGCGTTCAGTGAAGTCGTCTTCAAGGGTCATTTTGACGGCGAGTCAATAAGGATCGCGACGATCAGGGAACTGAGTCCGGAAGAGGAAGAAGACCTCCTGATCCGGTACGGTAAGAAAGAGCCGGAAATCGAACAAACACCGGTACCACCGGAAGTGAAAGGTGCCGATGTAGAAGAGCTGGACCCGGTTGTTGACGACGAAATGTTGGACAACTGAGTCACGCAATCCGCAATCTCCGTGCGGACCCGCCCGGCCAACCGCAAGGTTGGCCGGGTTTTTTAAAGCGCTTAGTGAAGGGGCTTTGGCAGTCCATGGCAACGCCACTCTCGAACATCCGGGTGCTCGACATGAGCCGGATTCTCGCCGGACCATGGGCAGGCCAGTTGCTGGGCGACTACGGCGCTGATGTCGTCAAAATCGAGCGCCCAGGTGTGGGCGACGATACGCGCCAATGGGGACCTCCCTGGCTGGGGGATTTTCGTGGCGGCGAGTCGGCTTATTTCGTCTCCGCCAATCGCAACAAACGTTCTGTCACCGTCAATATTGCCGATGCCAAAGGGCAGCGGGTCATTCGCGACCTCGTCGCCAGCGCGGACGTGCTCATTGAAAACTACAAGGTCGGCACTCTCAAACGCTACGGGCTCGGTCCTGACGAACTTTTGGCAATTAACCCGCGGCTTGTCTACTGCTCGATATCCGCTTTTGGCCAGAGTGGTTCGCGCGCATCCGAACCGGGTTATGACGCGATGATTCAGGCCTCCGCCGGGTTGATGAGTATCACCGGGCCGGCAGGAGAAGACACGGATGGACCCCAGAAAGTGGGTGTCGCGATCGCCGACATCATGGCTGGCATGTATGCGACGACGGCCGTGCTCGCGGCGCTGAATGCGCGTGCAGTCAGTGGCGAAGGACAACATATCGACGTACCGCTTTATGACAGCCAGGTTGCGTGGCTGGCTAATCAGAACATGAATTACCTGATCGGTGGGACAATACCGAAGAGAATGGGGACCGCGCATCCGAACCTCGTGCCATACCAGGCGATTTCCACCCAAGATGGAGACCTGATGCTGGCGGTTGGCAACGATCGGCAGTTCGCGGCACTTGTCGAATGTGTCGGCTACCCGGAGCTTGCAAGCGATGAAAGATTCAAACGCAATAGTGATCGTATTGACAATCGTCTCGAATTGGTCAGGCTGCTCGAGGCGGCGCTCAGCCAGCAGACCACGGCGTTTTGGCTCGAAGAACTGAGCAAACGGGGTGTGCCGGCCGGACCCATAAACACGATCGAACAGGTGCTCACAGATTCCCATGCCGAGGAGCGCCAACTCGTCCGCCATCTGATAAACACGCTCGGACAGGACGTACCTACCGTATCGAACCCGGTCGATTTCTCGGCGACACCCGTGAGCTATGAAAAGGCACCGCCGCTCCTGGGCGAACACACGGAAGAGGTTTTGCGGGAGTGGTTGGGTTACTCTGAGAAATTGATTGCCGAGCTGCGCGACAGTTCAGCGATATGATGTTGGCAAGCGAGATTGACGGCAACCATGGAACAACAAATCCGCACCAGTGAAACCCTGAAAAGCGTTCGCTATGAAATTCGGGGGCAGCTGGCTCATCGCGCACTGGAACTGGAAAAACGCGGTTACGAAGTAATCTCTCTGAACATTGGCAACCCGGGCCTGTTCGGTTTCCGCACGCCCGAGACCATGCGTCTCGCGATGATCGAGAACCTCGGTCAGGCCGAACCCTACTGCCATCAAAAGGGCATTTTTCCGGCGCGTGAAGCGGTTGTCATGCAGCAACAGAGTCGTGGTATCCGCGGTGTCAGCGCGGACGAAGTGTTCATCGGCAACGGCGTCAGCGAATTGATCGACCTGTCTTTGCGAGCGCTTCTGAATCCGGGGGACGAGGTGCTCGTACCGAGCCCGGATTATCCCTTATGGAGCGCAGCCGTCTCGCTCAATGGGGGAGTGGTCCGTCATTATTCATGCAGCCCGGAACAACGCTTCCTTCCCGACGTCGCGGACATCGAGAGCCTGATAAACAGCAACACCAAAGCGATAGTCGTCATTAATCCGAACAATCCAAGCGGCGCAGTCTACGATCTGGATACGCTTGCGAAAATCGTCGAGCTGGCAGAGCGTCACAACCTCGTCGTAATGGCCGACGAAATCTACGATCAGATGGTGTATGACGACGCGGAGTTCATCCCAATGGCAACCCTCGTACACAGCACGGTTTGCCTGACATTCTCTGGACTGTCGAAGGTTTACCGTGCTTGTGGCTATCGCGTGGGCTGGTGTGTCTTCAGTGGAGAACTTGATCGGGCTGAAGAATATATCCATGGAATGGAGCTGCTTTCAGCACTGCGTCTGTGCAGCAACGTGCCGGGACAGTGGGCGGTGCAAACGGCGCTCGGGGGATTTCAGAGCATCCTGGAGCTGGTACAGCCGGGCGGGCGGCTGTACCAGTCGCGAGAGGCGGTCATCGACAGGGTCGAGGAGAGCCAATTCCTGAGTGCCCATCCACCAATGGGCGCCATGTATGCGTTTATTCGGCTTGATCCCAGATTTGATGGGCGCACGGATGATCAGGCTTTCGCGCTCGATTTGCTGGAAAACTACCACGTGCTCGTTGCGCCGGGTAGCAGCTTCAACACGTCGTATTGCGACCACTTTCGAATTACGACACTGCCCGATATCGAAACGATCAACCTCGTCTTCGATCGTATTGAATCGTGCCTGGAGCAGCAAGCCTAACCGATGTACGAGTGGCTGACGGACGCGCTGCAGGGCCCTTCGACCGTAATCACTGCGAATCGTCGCCTCGCCAGGGCATTGCGCGACGAGTATGCGCATCAGCAGGTGCGAGCGGGCAAACTGGCCTGGGAGAGCCCTGCGATCCATTCGTGGCAGGACTGGCTCGACAAGCTGCTGCTCGGGGCGAGAGATCAGGCTTCTCTACCCACGAGGATCAACCCGCATCAAAGCCAACTTCTTTGGGAGCGCTGCCTTAGTCGGGAAATAGGCGAGTCCCGGTCAGGGCTTGCCGCTCTCGTCCGCTTATCGCGAGATGCTTGGCAGAGCCTTGCCGACTGGCGAGTAACCATTGGCGAAGTCGCGCGATCGGCGCATAGCATTGATCAGCGCATGTTTGCGGCCGCCGCCGGGCGCTATCTCGGCATCCTGGAGCGCGAGCATTGGGTTGACGACGCCGGGCTCGCCTCGTTGATCGATGAGTTAATCAGAAGCGGTCGCGCCTCGAGCGCTGGCCGCGTCACTTTTGCCGGCTTCGAGCGGGAGAGGCCTGTCGTAACATCAATAATGGCGGCGCTTGCCGAGAGCGGCTGTGACGTGCGGCCGGCGCCGCTGCGGAAGAGTGCCGACTCGGTCGGTCTGCAGTGTTTGGAAACTGCAGACGCGGAGATGCGCGCTGCAGGGGCCTGGGCACGCGAACAGCGCGAGAAGAACCCGGATTGCTCGATAGCGATCATCGCGGGTAACCTGGAAAAGGAAGCCATACACAAGACTCATCTTGTTCGAGAGGGGCTCGTCCCTGGCTGGCAGTACGGGCCACCGTCCATTGCCCATTCTGTCAATGTCTCTTACGGCCGGAAACTCGCCGATTTTCCGGCCGTGTCGATCGCCTTATTGCTATTGCGATGGCTGGTTCGGGATCTCTCGGCCGGCGAGATTGGCCAATTGCTCCGTACGCGGCTGCTGGGCTCGCCCTCGACAGGCACTCGCAGCCGGCTGGAATTGCGCCTTCGGCGGCTGCCGGATCGAAACTGGTCGCCCGCGATGCTTTCCGGGGCGCTGCGTGGGCGGGAGGATGACATCGATGCCGCCGACTGGCTCCGCCTGGTCGCAACAGTAGCGAAGCTACGAAGAGAATTGCAGAGAAGTTCGTCCCCTGCCGATTGGGCGGTTTACATCGATAGTGTATTGAAAGCCTGCGAGTGGCCTGGCGACGGCACCTTGTCGAGCTCTGATTTTCAGCTCGTAAATCGCTGGCGCGATCTGCTGAATGACCTTGCGCGGCTCGCTCTCGTCAGCCCGGTGATGACCCTGAAAGCAGCGATTCGACGTCTCGAGCTGATGGCCGCGGACACGGTTTTCCAGCCGCAATCCGAAGGCAGCGCCGTGCAGCTGATAGGTCCCCTCGAGGCGTCGGGCGCGCAGTTCGATGCTGTCTGGATCAGCGGCCTGACTGCGGCAAACTGGCCGCCGCCGGGGAACCCCTCACCACTGTTGTCACGTCGTCTGCAGCGGAAAAAGGGCATGCCGGACGCGGAGCCGTCTGACACAGTCGGGTATGCACAGAGCCTGCTGCTGAGCCTGGGACGCGCGGCAAGCCTGGTGGTTTGCAGCTACGCGCAAACCGAGGATGATGCAGAACAGAAACCCAGTGAACTGTTGCAAGCCCTGGCCGTAGTGCCTCAGGCAGCGCAAAGCGACCCTGGCTGGCATGCTGCGACGCTGTCAACTGTATTAGACACAGTGGTGGCGTCCGACTCCGTGCCGAAAATTGGCCCGGGGGAGACTGTATCGGGTGGTGCAGGGACCCTCCAGCGTCAGCTTGCAGATCCGATTGCGGCGTTCATTGTCGGACGCCTGGGTGTCAAGAATCTACAACCACAGGCCGTCGGACTACCGGCACCACTGCGCGGAAGTATCATTCATGACGCACTCTACCAGCTTTACATCGATACGCCGTCCCACAGTGACATATCGGCCTGGCCTGACCACGAGATGGCAGCCCGCATCGAGAGAGCACTCGACTTTGCATTCGCGCGCCATGAACGCAACACCGATGCCGTGCTTAAGGAGTTATTCAGACTGGAACGGCGCCGCATCGCCGAGCTCCTGCAAAATTTCGTAAGCGTTGATCTTGCCCGGGGTGATTTTACGATTGCCGAGGTTGAGCACGTGGTGGCATTTGCCGAAGCAGACGTGCGCCTGGAACTTCGTGTTGACCGTATTGACCGGATGCTTGACGGCACCCTGGCAGTGCTGGACTACAAAACCGGCGCTAAGAGGAGATTTCTGCAGAGCGACGGCCAGCCGAAGGAAATACAGCTGATTGCGTACGCGTGCGCGCTCGATGAGCCTGTATCTGCGCTCGCGCTCGTCAATATAGACTCGCGTGAGATCAGTTTCGACGGCGCCGGTGAAGGCTACACGGATTCGGCAGAGTGGAGTGACGCGATCGCTGAGTGGAAGCGGAACGTCATCGTCGCCTGCGAGGATCTTAGTCGCGGCGACGTTCGTATTAATCGTGCGCAGGGCATCAAGGACGCACGCTCATTCAACCTGCTGAGCCGTTACACGGAGTTGCGCCGCGATGGGTGAACCCAGGCTCCTCGAGGATGACCTATCCGCACGTGAGAACTCGCTGGATGTAACGCGCTCCTTCATCGTGCAGGCGCCCGCGGGCTCGGGGAAAACCGAACTGTTGATTCAGCGTTATCTAAGACTATTGTCCGTCGTCGATAACCCCGAGGAAATACTCGCCATCACGTTCACTCGAAAGGCCGCCGCAGAAATGCAGTTTCGGGTATTAAGCGCCCTGCAGTTGGCGCATCGAGGCGAAGATCCTCCTCAGGAGCATCAGAAGCTGACCAAGGATCTCGCCAGTGCCGCTTTGCTACGCGACAGCGAACACGGATGGCAGTTGATCGAAAACCCGAGGCGCATGCGCATTCAAACACTCGATTCCCTCAACGCCTTGATTGCTCGCTTGCGACCGATTAGTTCACCTGAGAGTGCCAGCGGCATACGCATCGTCGTCGATGCCGAACTCAATGCCTTGTATCGAGCATCCGCTCTGGCGACCCTGGACTGGCTGCCTGAAGGCGGTGCAATGCAAGACGCGACGCGTGAAGTTCTCGTTCATGTTGATAACAACACTCAGGTTTACGTGTCATACCTGGCACAGATGTTGGCGACGAGGGACCAATGGCTGCCTTTTGTTGGCAGCGGCCTGCTTACGACGGACGAGTCCAGTACGCTTCGACATCGCTTCGAGCAGAATCTCGATGCCGCTGTCTCGGATCATCTGGAACGCACTGCGTCAATTATCTCACCCTGGGTCAGGCTGGCACTGTCCGATTTGCAGGATTACGCGGCAAACAATTTGCGGGACAGCGGCTCCGTGTCTGATCCCATTTGCAGCCTGCAGGGACTAAAGGAATTGCCCGCGGCGAAATCGGACAATGTGGAACAATGGAACGGTCTCGCTGAATTGTTGCTCACCAAGACCGGTCAGTTCCGAAAAAAGGTCGACAAGCGCCAGGGTTTTCCGCCGGGCGACTCAGGGCAGAAGGCCGCAATTCATGCGTTGCTTGAAGAGCTGGCTGATCAGGCAAATGTAGCGGAACTGCTCCACGGCGTCCGCACATTACCGCCTACCGCTTACAGCGATGACCAATGGACGGTGCTGCTGGCCCTGTTTCGTTTGTTACCGCTGGCCGTTACAGAGCTCAAACGCCTGTTTGCAGAACAGGGCATCTCTGATCATATCGAGACAGCCCTGACTGCTGGCGCAGCGCTCGGCACTGCAGAAAATCCGGGTGATGTCGCGTTGTTGCTCGACTACCAGGTGAGGCATCTGCTCGTCGATGAAATGCAGGATACGTCGAGTGCACAATATCGGATGCTCGAGGCATTGACGGGCGGCTGGGAGGAGGGCGACGGTCGTAGCTTGTACTGTGTCGGCGACCCGATGCAATCGATCTATCGCTTTCGCAATGCCGAGGTCGGCCAGTTCCTGCTCGCAAGAGAATCCGGCATCGGCGACGTAAAACTCCATTCGCTGCTGCTACGCAGGAATTTCCGTTCCGGAGAGTTCCTCGTCGACTGGTTCAACACGGTGTTCCCCGAAATCTTCTCCGATCATGATGATCCGTCGAGCGGTGCCATATCCTATTCCGACGCCGTGAGCGTTCCACAATTGGCCGGACAGGGTCGCTGCTACGTTCATCCGGTATTTGGCAGCGGTCCGGAGCATGAGGCCGAGCTCGGATGCAAGGTGATCAAAGCCGCACTGAGTAATCATCCGCAGGATGAGATGGCCGTGCTGGTTCGCGGGCGTACGCAGTTACCGGCGTTGCTTGCCGAACTTCGTAAAGCCGGTATCGAATACCGGGCCATCGAAATTGACCGCCTCACTGATTTGCCCGAAGTGATCGAAGTGCTCGCCCTGAGCCGCGCCGCTGTGCATCAGGGGGACAGGCTTGCGTGGCTCGCAATACTGCGTGCGCCGTGGATTGGACTGAACTGGACCGACCTGCATTCATTGGTTGTCAACGATTCGGCCAGCACGGTGTGGGAGCTGTTGCAGGACAGTGAACGCCTTGCATCGTTGTCGGAAACGGGCCGACAGTCTCTCGAGGCGGCCCGTAGTACGCTATCGGCGTTGGTGGCGCCCAGGCGGTCGCAGAGCCTCAGAGAGCTCGTGGAGGGCGCCTGGATGGCGCTGGGTGGGCCCGCGATACTCGATGACGAGTACGCGGTCGGAAACGTCTACCGTTATCTAGACGTCCTCGAAAAACATGAGCAATACGGGTCCCTGACCGACGTAGCGGAGCTTGAGTCCATGCTTGATCTTGAGCGAGTTTCAAGCGACGTCAACGCGCGTCTGCAGGTGATGACGATGCACCGCGCGAAAGGCCTCGAGTTCGAACACGTGTTGTTGTATGGGCTTGGACGCCTGCCGGGCAGCGGTGATCGCCGTGTCCTTTCCTGGTTCGATATCCCTGACGAGCACGGCGATGAGCGCAAGATTATCAGCCCGGTTGGTCCGCGCGCTGAACTGAGCAAGGACCCGGTGCACCGTTTCATTGAGTTGAGTGAGGCGGCCAAGGACCGCCATGAACAGGCTCGCTTGCTCTACGTGGCCTGCACGCGGGCGCGCCAATCGTTGCATCTGATCGGGCACACGACGGTAACGGCGGAAGGCGACGAGTTCAGACCGCCCGCGAAGAAGAGTCTGTTGCAACGCTTGTGGCCGGCGCTCGAGCCACAATTCGCGGACGCGTTCAAAGCGTATTCCGAGCAGACTGCCGCTGCGGAGACAGATGTCTGGATCAATCCTGTGCTTCGCCGGTTTACAGCGCACTGGACGCTGCCGGTAGTCGCGCCGCTTGCCGGCACATCCGAGGCGAGCGGTTCGAACACAGCAGACCAGGAGGTCGAGTTCTACTGGGTCGGCACGGAAGCCCGAATTGCCGGAACCATCGTGCATCGCTGGCTCCATACGTTCGCCGAGGGACGTGCCAAATCGAATGGTCAATCGCTGTCGGAATACCGGCCGGTCACGCAGCGCTGGCTGAAAGAGATGGGCATTGGCAGCGAATTCATCGCCGCTATCGGTGAACGGGTCGAGAACGCCTTGCAGAATATTCTGGATGATGAAAAAGGACGATGGATCATCAATGGGGATGGGCATGCGGAAATGGGGCTAAGCGGCATCTATGAAGGCAACATTGAGTCCGTGATCCTCGACCGCGTGCGTATTGACAGTCAGGGAGTCCACTGGATCGTCGACTACAAGACCAGTACACACGAAGGAGGAAATCTTGCAGGCTTCCTACAGGCTGAAACCGACCGCTACAGACCCCAGCTCGCAAAGTATGCAGCGATTTACAACGCATACGCCGGCACCGAGGCCCGCTGCGCATTGTATTTTCCATTGCTGAAGACCTTCCTCGAGGTCGATGTTTAGCGGCAGTCGCCTTGCCTAGAGACTGCCCTCGACGCGCAATTCACGTTGGCCACGGTCATTGGCTGAACCCAGGTACTGCAGTTGTTGCCGCAGGCTTGCCGGCGCTTCCTGCTTCGCAATCACCTGACCCAGAAACTGATAGCTGCGATCGTCTTTGATCTGGAAGCTGCCTGCCAGGTCCACCACGCCATCGACGTCTTCAACGCTGGCCGCGACACCATTGTCCTGTGTGGAAAATTCTGCCTGGTAGCCACCGATGGACTCCCGGCTGAGTCTTGGCGCGACCAGATTGTTGACTTGTAAAGTGCCGTTCGCCACGACCGGCAATCCATCACGCAATTGAATGCGTTCGAACCGCAAGCTGGCGTCCCCCCGAAGCCCGCGAATATTGAGAGACTCGGCGAACATCTGCAGGGGCAGCGAGGCTGCCAGGTCCGATACCGTCAAGGTGCCGAAAAGGCTGAGTCCGACATTGCCTTCGACAAAACCGGCAGGCGGAGAACCTTGCACGCGGTATGACACTTTCCCGGTGAACAAATGCAGCGGTCTTATGCGCCAGCTGATGTCGCGAAGGTAGATCCCGTTCGCCGCGGCGGCATCTGCTGTGCCGCGCCAAACCGTACCATGGATACCGCTCACGGCAATCTGAGACGGCGCGGCCCACTGGTAAGCGATACGCGCGGGAAACAGGATTAACAGGGCGGCAACCGCCGTCAGCGCCGCAACGAGCAGCAGGCCGCGTCTCGAATTAATCAAAGAGCGCGCTCCAGTGTCAGGGTCGCATTGATACGCCCCGGCCCCGACTGAGAGCCTTTAGAGAGGCTGCCGGCCTGCACGTGCATCGAGTGTTGATCGCTGAGGTCTCCGAGCCACAAAACCAGGTCGTCGAACGCGACGTTTTCGAATTCGACTCGAATGCCATTGCTCGAGGTCGGCTGACTACGCCGACGAAATTGCTCGAGCCCGCGACTCCGCAGGGTCTGGTCGACGACGATAATCGGTGCCTGCTGACCGGCCGAATTGCCGGAACCGGATGACTGCTCGCCGTCTAGCGCCAAACCCCTGAGAGGCCGCAATTCGGCCAGCGATCGCTGCCAATCCTCCACACTGGTGGCCATCGTGTCATGGTTTTTATCGAGCGGCGCCCAGACCAGGCCATACAGCAGCGCAACGGCTACGATCAAAGCACCCAGGCCGACAAACAGCTTTTCACGAGATTCCAGCGACTCAAACCAGTCCCTCATGATCCCGCCTCGCGGATTTGCAGACGGCTGCTGATCTCATCAGCAATCTGGTCTGTCGACTGAATAGAGGCCTGAAACCGCCCGGACGCACTGACGGCTTTCTGTATGTTGTCGAGCGTCGCGACATCGGGCGAGGTGATGCGGACGTCGATCACGCCTGCCCGATAACTGATGGTCTCGATGCGGGCTTTCGAGTTTTGTGCCATCGCGTCACTGAGCTGTCGCAGGGAAGGCAGAAACACCTGCGGACCCGTCGTCGCTCCCAGTCCCTGCTTGATAGATCTGACCGCATTGACAGGGTCCATCAACTCGCGGGTGTCGCCCGGCCGAATCTGCCGGTACTCCTCCGTGAACTGGGCTTGCAACGTCGCCGCCTCCTGCGTCAGGCGATAGTAGTCCACGCCCTTCGCAATCATCCCGACGACCATAAAGCCG
>Ga0224508_10003687_pt1 | contig 12637 bp, 12 predicted proteins | sample SF_Jan12_sed_USG_4_FD_170157 | JGI IMG/M metagenome (GOLD analysis project Ga0224508, IMG submission 170157) | Sediment microbial communities from San Francisco Bay, California, United States - SF_Jan12_sed_USGS_21 | ecosystem: Environmental > Aquatic > Marine > Sediment | place: USA...
GTCCGCTCGACGCCCCGGGCGCGCACGTGGAGTCCTGAGCATGCGCTTTGTCAGCACACGTGGTGACGCACCGGTCAGCCTCGATGCTGCGCTGGTCAACGGCATCGCGGACGACGGCGGCCTCTATGTGCCGCTCGAGTTACCGTCGTTCAACACCGCGGACTTTGATGCTGCAACGACTATGACCGAGTTTGCCGCAACACTGTTGCGGCCGTTCTTCAGTGATTCCTCTTTGCTTGGCGACCTGGAGCAGATACTCGCCGAGACCTTCAGCTTTCCGATTCCGACCACGCCGCTGGCAACGAGCGACGGCAACGCCAGCCTGCTCGAGCTCTATCACGGGCCGACGGCCGCGTTCAAAGACGTTGGGGCAGGTTTCCTGGCAGCGTGTCTCAGTCGGCTCGAAGGAAATGCAGCGTCGCCGCTGACAATCCTCGTCGCAACCTCGGGTGATACTGGAGGCGCGGTGGCCGCGGCGTTCAACGAACGGCCGGGCATGCGTGTTGTAGTGCTATTCCCTGACGGGCGCGTCTCTGCGCGTCAGGAGCACCAGTTGACCTGCTGGAGTGACAACGTGTTGTCCCTGTCTGTGCAGGGAGCGTTCGACGATTGTCAAACGCTTGTGAAAGCGGCATTGGCCGATGACGCGCTGAATTCCCGGTATCGCTTCAGCTCCGCGAACAGCATCAACATCGGCAGACTGCTGCCGCAAAGTACGTATTATGCGGCCGCCAGTCTGCGGCACCTGCGCGAGGCGGGCACCAAACCGGGATTCGTGATTCCGACAGGCAACCTCGGCAACGCGCTGGCCTGTATCATGGCTCGGGAAATGGGCTTACCCATCGGACCGATCGTGCTTGCGACTAACGCCAACCGAACCATTCCGGAGTTTTTCGAGACGCTAAACTGGATTCCGCGAGCCAGTGTGCAGACACTTGCGTCAGCGATGGATGTCGGCGACCCGAGCAACATGGAAAGGCTGCGCAACATGTTGGGCGAGGCTGAGGTATTGCGTGAATGCCTGGGTGTGCTCTCGGTCGATGACGCGCAGATCGAAGCCGCGATCCGCCGCGACTTCGCCGAATTCGGATTTGCAACCTGCCCACACACGGCGACAGCGACGCATACTTTTCATGAACTCGACGACGAATTGCGAATGCAGCATGACTGGATACTGGTCGCTACCGCACACCCGGCGAAGTTCGAGACGATCGTCGAGCCGCTCATCGGCACCACGATTCCCTTACCGGATGAACTTGCCGAGATCATGGCGCGACCGAGTCACTCGGTATCAATCGATCCGGAGCTTGGTGCTCTCGCCGCGGCAATGGCCGGGTATTTCGGCTGATGGCCGAGCTACTGACAGCGGACAACGCCTGGCGGCTTGCGCTGCTGGCTGTTGTGGTACTGCTGGTCATCTGGTTTCTGTATCGTCGTCGCGACGCTGGCAACCGGCTCAAGAAAGTCCTGACCGACATAGGCTACGACCGCATCGAGCGTCTGCTGATTCCGAACGGTGACGACGGCGAGATCCAGATCGATCACCTGCTGCTGACGTCGCAGGGGTTGCTGATCATCGACATCAAGGAAGCCGTGGGCACTGTATTCGGCAGCGACAAGATGACCGAGTGGGCCGTTATCAGCGATGAGCGCCGCTACACGTTTCCAAACCCACAGGCGGCGCTTTACGATCGAATCGCGGCCGTGCGGCACATCGTCCGACAGGTGCCGGTTGCCGGACGGATTTTGTTTCTCGACGGCGCCGAGTTCACGAAAGGCGTACCCAGCCTGGTGAGCAATCTCGACAAGCTCCAGGAAGAGTTCGGCGAAGCGGATAAGACGGCGGCCAAGCGCAAAGTCGATGCGTTCAAACCGCACTGGGACCTGGTCCGTAAGGCTGCGCTGGATACACAGGCTGATCAAATGCTCAGTCAGCGGGTCAAGTAGGGGCACCTTCACGATGATCGGCGCTATCAAAATACGCGAGGCGGATACCAGCGACATCAAAGATCTGTCCGCGATTGGACATGCCTCGTTTCAAAAAGCCTACGAGGCGTGGTCTCACCCTGACGACCTTGTTGCACACCTGGATGCCTTCTTTAGCGAAGAGGCGATTCGCCAGGAAATGCAGCTACCTGGCCACAACTATCTCATTGCACTGAAGGACGATGTAGCCACGGGTTTTGTCAAGATTCGCGAAAATACGCGGCCCGATGAAATACCGGCTACGCGCGCACTCGAACTGCACCAGGTTTACGTCATGCCTGAGCAACAACGATTCGGCATCGGTGGATTGCTGATAGAGGCCGCCGCCGGTTTCGCTCGCGACAAGGCTGCCGACGGTATCTGGCTTTCGGTTTGGGAAGACGCGCCGTGGGCCGTGAACTGTTACCGCAAAAATGGCTTCGAAGCCGTCGGGACAACGGAATTTCAGTTGGGGCGGACTCTGTACACTGACTTGTTGATGTGGCGAGCTACCTGAAGGACAGATAATGGCGAAGCAGAAAGTATTCGAGTATCCGGGCGCGCGCGCGACCGTGCGCTGGCATGGCCGGCTCTGTATTCATATTGCCGAATGCGGTCGCGCTAAAGGCGACCTGTTCATTGGCGGCCGGCAACCGTGGTGCCAGCCAGACCTGGTGTCAGATGATGAGGTCATCGATGTGGTCTTGCGTTGCCCGACTGGTGCGCTGACCGTTGATTACGCAGACGGATCGCGCGTCGAGACGGCCGAATCGGAAAACACGGTTCACGTCGCGTACAACGGCCCGCTTTTCGTACGTGGTGATCTCACTATCGAGGGCGCGCCGGATGCGGCTCCGGGCCTGAAATATCGGGCAGCTCTGTGCCGGTGTGGGAAATCGGCAAACAAGCCGTTTTGTGACAATTCGCATGAGAAGGCCGGTTTTCAGGACTATGGCGCCGTCGGTGAAACGGGTGATGCGGACGCACCGCGAGGCGGTCAGCTCAGCATCAAGCCAGTCAAGAACGGTCCATTATTACTCAATGGCAATCTCAAGATAGTTGGAAGTAGTGGCCGGCAGGCCTGGCACGGTAGCAAGACAGCCCTGTGCCGCTGCGGTGCCTCGAACAACAAACCGTTCTGCGACGGTCAGCACAAGAAAGTGGGTTTTGAGAGCGACTAGCCGAGGTTAAAGAAGCGCAGCGCGTTGCCCGTCGTGATGTTCGCCACGTGCTCCACGCTTTGACCTCGCGCTTCTGCCACAACACGCAGTACTTCCGTCAGATAGGCCGGTTCGTTGCGCCGCGACTTGGGCTTCGGTTGAATGGTCCGTGGCAACAGGTACGGCGCATCGGTTTCGATCAGCAGCCGGTCATCGGGAATGATCGAAACAACGTCGTGCAAATGCGCGCCGCGGCGCTCGTCGCAAATCCAGCCGGTGATGCCGATCCACAGCCCCATTGCGAGGTATTCACGCAATGATTCACCTTCGCCCGTGAAGCAGTGGGCGACGGCTCTCGACAGCTTGGGCAGCATCGGTTCCAGGACTTCGACGAAGTCATCGTGCGCGTCACGCTGGTGCAGGAACACGGGCAAAGCCGTCGCGGCGGCGATCTCCAGCTGCGCCTGAAACGCTCGCAGCTGATCCGAACGCGGCGAGAAGTTGCGAAAATAGTCCAGCCCGCATTCGCCGACGGCCACGACTGCCTCATCATCCGCCAACTCCGTAATCAGCTTGATGCTGCTCTCGTCAAAATCCGCGGCATGGTGCGGATGTACGCCAGCCGTCGCGTACAGGCGGCCCGGCTCGGTTCGGGCCAGCGCGACGGCGTCGATACTGCCCTGATTGCTGCTACCGGTAACGATCATTTTCGTCACACCGGCGTCGCTGGCGCGCTGCAGCATTTCGTCGCGGTCGTCATCGAAACTGTCGTGCGTCAGATTGGCGCCGATGTCGATCAGTGGGTAGGGCATTTATTTATCTCGGGTTGCAACCGTTTTCGCGTCCAGGGTATCTAAACAGTACATATTCCCAGGGGATTAGAAGATGAACAAGGCATTGATCAAGAGCGCATTCACCGTCGGTCTGTTGGCCTTGCTGTTGGTCGTACCGGTGTACGGCGCCAGCGTTAACAAGAGCATCAAGATCGCTGCAGGCAGTGAAGCGGATGGTGGGTCGACTGTCAACGGCAGTGTGTCGGTTGGTGAAGGCGCCGTCGTGACCGGCGAGCTGGAGACGGTCAACGGCAAGATTCGTGTCGACGATCAATCCACGATCGAAGATGCGGCGACGGTCAATGGCAGCGTGACCATCGGTGACGGGGTTAGAGCGGAAAATCTCAGTACAGTGAACGGCGCCATCAATATCGGCGAGAATTCGTCCGTTGCCGGTGATGTTGATGCCGTAAATGGCAGCATCATGCTTGCAAAAGGCGGTAACGTCGCCAAAAACGTCAGTAACGTGAACGGCAGCATCGAGCTTGAGGGCAGTGAGGTGGGCGGCAACGTGAGCACGGTGAGCGGCGACGTCGACCTCAGTGATGCTGCGGTCATCCAGGGCGACCTGATTATCGAGAAGCCGAATTCATGGGGCTGGGGCAACAAGAAATCGCGTGTCCCCAAAGTCATCATCGGGCCTGGATCTGAAGTGCGCGGCGCCATCAAGCTCGAGCGTGAGGTCGAGCTCTATATCAGTGACACGGCGAAAGTCGGCGCGGTCGAGGGTGCAATGGCAATGAATGACGCAGTTCGCTTCAGCGGCAAACGCCCGTAGAATAGTCGCCGTGCACAGCGCGGCCAAACAACTCAGGTTATTTTCCGATAGCGAAGAGCCCGGCGATACGCCGGGCTTTTCTGTGCGCGAGAGTGCCCGTGCCCGACGGCTATCCATCAAGGTCTATCCGCGCGGTCGCGTCGAGGTTGTCGTGCCGCGACGAACGCGGGCGCGTGATGTTGCGGCATTTGTCGATGAGCACCGCGAGTGGATCGCAAAGTCGCGGGAGTCGTTTGCGAAAGTGCTGCCGCCGGAACCGTTCGTGCTGCCCAATATTATTGAGTTGCCGGCCATCGAGCAGCGATATCGTGTCCGCTACGAGCGGCGCAAGGACGCGACGAGCGTGCGCTTTCGTTGCCACGGCAACGTGGTCACGTTGTCTGGATGCACGGGTGATGACAAGCTCTGCGTGCTTGCATTGAAACGCTGGCTGGCGTCAGTCGCCAGGAGAGAGGTTGCGCCGCGTCTCGAGAGCCTCTCGGCTCTGACGGATAACCCGTACAAGAGGATGCACGTGCGCGGGCAGAAGACCTGCTGGGGCAGCCATTCCAGCAGCGGCACGATCAGCGTCAACTATTGCCTGTTGTTTCTGCAACCCGGGTTGCTGCGCTACCTGCTGATTCACGAGCTTTGCCATGCGCAACACATGAATCACTCGCGCCGCTTCTGGCAGCGTGTGGGCCGGTTCGAGCCCGACTACAAGCGATTGGACAAGGCACTCGGCGAGTCCTGGAAAGCGATTCCGGCGTGGTTAGGAATATATTAAAAACAACAAGTTAAATAGATTACTTAATCTGATCTATTATCCCTGGTCGAGTAGTTCTCGGAGATTGATAACCGCCGCGTTAGCCCTGGCAAGGTAGTTCGCCATGACCAGCGAGTGGTTCGCGAAGAACCCGTAGCCGCTGCCATTCAGGATCACGGGCGACCCCAACGGCTGCAGGCTGGCCTCCAGTTCGCGAATGATCTGCCGGACGCTAACGCTGGCATTCTTATCCTCGAGTACATGCGCGAAATCGAATTCCGCCGCACGAAAAAAGTGCACCAGCGCCCAGGCGGTTCCCCGTGCTTCAAAAAACACATCGTCAACCTCGAACCACGATGTCCGGACCTCAAACCTGTCGGGCTGCGGATTCGAGGCTTCGGCCGACGGATCGCCGGCAAGATCCTCATTGATTCTTGATGTTGCGACACTGTCGCCGAGGCGGCGTGTCAGGCTGCCCAGCCGTTTTTCGACCTGAGCGAGCCATTCGCGGAGATTGTCCGCGCGCGCGAAGAACTGGGCGTCGGTATCCGCGTCATCGACGAGGCGGTCGCGATACAGTCTGAAGCCCTCGATGCCCTTGCGGTATTCCGATTCACTGGCCGGGAATATCCAGGAGTTGGCGTCGATGAAGAACGCCTGTTCGGCATCCCGGACGTCGGGGTCCTCTTTCGACTGTGACTGGCTGCGGCTGTAGTCGTTACGAATCACACGCGCGAGATCGCGAACCTGCTGCAGTACGCCGAGTTCCCAATTGGGCACATTGTCGAGAAATACACTGGGCGGCATGCGGTCATTGCTCAGGTAGCCACCTGGCTTGTCGAGCATGGTCTCGGCAACGCGGATCAAGGTATCGGTCGACGAATAGCCGACAACGATCCGCTCATCGTCGATCGTGTGATTGACCCAAAAAATGTCGGGCGGACGCGACCAGTAGATCCCAAGAATGATAAATATCAGTGCTATGGCGCCAATTACCCAGGCAGCAATACGTGGCCAGCGTGGCTTGGACAGAATTTTGGCTGCGGACTTTTCTTTCACGGAGAATACCCGGCTCGAAGTTGTAATCAGTCTTTACGGAATTCTATCAGTTCCGGGATTCTCTGAACGCAGATTTCCCGGCGCATCGTTCTTTGCCTCCCATTCGTTGCCGCAGCTGTCGCAATGGCGCAGGTCGTTTCGCCAGGGTATTGGCAAGCTGAACAAGTGCACGACAAGAAACGCGATTTTTCGGCTGTTCGACATTGCGGAAGTGTCAGAGCTGCCGCAATAGGGGCATGCGCGATTCGGTTCTTCGATGGGCTGTGGTTGATCTGCCAAAATCTCAACGGCGACATCGACAAACTGTGCCGGTACCTGGAGTCGGATTCCACCCAGCGCATTGGACATGAGCCAGTTCACCGAGGCGTGATTGATACCCAGCAGATAGACAGGGATTCCCTCCGACTCGAGTCGGCCGGCGGCAATGTGGGCCTCTGTTGGATGATCGTAGCGGTCGACGGTGACCCAACCGGATTCGGGTGCCTCGGTTTCCATGGTGCTCAACTGCCAAGCGTCGCCGCCTCAGTATCCGGGGCGCGCATGGTCTTCTTGCGTTGCCTTTTTCTGTCCGACGACATTCTTCGCCAGTTCTTCGCAGCATATCGATGTGCCTGCCGCTATGAGTTCAACGATTTCCTGTCGGATATATCCCCTGTCAGTCGTGCATTGGCGAGTATTGCCTACCCTGGGTTCGCCCTCGAGAACTTTGCAGCTCAGCGGTTTCGGTATACCCAGTCGGAATGCGAACGGATAGGAATCGTCCATGCTCGCGGAGAAAAAGTGCGGGTATACATCCTCCGGCAGACAATCAATTACCCAGGATGATCGAATTCTCATCTATTCATCCGCCAGCATGAATTCGCGGATCGCAAAGAAGGGCGGCGACCCGGCCCCTACGAGTCGCTCATTGAATTCTTTGTAGCTGAACTGATCGCCCTTTTTCCGCTTGTACTCATCCAGAATGCCCAGGATGGCATGGTGTCCGGCGAAATAGCTGGTTAACTGAACGTAGCCCATTTTGGCCCGATTCAGCTTGCCCTGAGCCTCTCCCTGTTCCTGAAACCCCTGCTCGAGCATCATTTTCACGGCCTCTTCTTCGGGCCAGTCGCGCGTGTGCAAGCGAATATCGATGATGGCATTGATGATGCTGCGCAGAATCAGTTTTCGGTCAGTCATCTGTTGCAGTTCATAGCCGTACGGCTGGTCCGGGTATATGGTGAAACCTTCGTCCACAAGCTGTGTGGCAATGTAGGAGGCCCAGCCTTCGATCATCGGGCCGTTGCCGAAAACCTTCGGCACGATGCGATCGAACCTGTTCGAATACTCCAGTTGTACGAAATGCCCGGGCACACCTTCATGGATATACACCAGCGCCAGAGCAGGGCGGTTATATTCTTTGAGAAAATCCTCGGCCGTCGACAACAATTCAAGGTCCCAGAACCACACCGATTCGAGTTCCGGCTCGAACGGCGGCGCGGTCGCAATCTGTGCCACGGCGTAGCCCTGCAGGTGTGGCGGAACGTCTTCGATACGCAGCTTCGATGTAGGAGGCAGATCCAGCAGGTTTTTCTCTTTCACGAAACTGACAATGGCATCCGCCAGCGCGTAGCTATCCGCAATCAAGGTGTCTGACGTGGAGTGGTCTTTCGACAATTCGGCGAACACGTCGCGAACGACCTGGCCGTCATCGAGCTCTGCCTCGGCTTTGACTTTGCCGGCGCTGATGGCCTCTGCCAGATAGCCGTCATGGATCGATCTGGCCAGGTCCGCGAGTTCGCCGCTTGTCTTGTCGAGTGCGGCTTCGGCCTCAACTAACAGCTGATCCGGCGTCAGCGGGTAGTCCATATAGAGCGCATAGGCCTGCTCATACAGTTCCCTGCCGAGCCGCCATTCGCCGTCCGGCCTGGGCACGATGTTTTTCTCAAACCAGGCAGTGAAGGCTTCGATATGCTCCACTGCCTCGCCGCAGTGTGCCTGGATCTCGTCAGCCTCAGCGTCATCCAGAGTGGAGCTCCGAATCATCTCGGGCAGCACCTTTTTGAACAGTCCGCTTTCGCCCACAGTGCCCTTGAGGCGTCCCGCCGCCGATTGCTTCTGCACTCCCGTAGGTTGCACGCTTGCGGGTAACAGGGCCGCACGCGCATGTTGCAGGTAGTCGCCCGTCTCTGCGCAGCGTGAGCCGAAACTTCGCAACCGCTGGTCCACGGGCGCATAGTCCCGCAGGACCAAATCACTGAACGCGTTGCCGAGGCCGGACACGTAGGTAAGCGGGTTCGTCATCTGGCCCAGCTTGGTCAGTCTCAGCAGTGAATACTCAACGTCGTTCATCAGTATATGCAGGTCGATCTGGTCGGCGCGCGTGAGCTCTGCGGCATCGATGGCAGCCAATCGGTCACGGAACGCCAGGTTAGCGCGGTATCTGGCATCCCACCCGGCTGCCGACACGTCACCAAGGTGATCGTCGAAAGCGTGGGGATTCTCGGGCGTGCCATGGATGCCTAACGAACCACCCCTGGGTGGATTGATTCGGATACTGAGATCCAGGTATACCCGGGCGAGCGCATTAATGTCTGATTCGGACTGGATGCTCTCAACCCAGTCGTCGATGTCGACCTCCGCATGCGCGGTTGGCGCTTGCGAGACCAGACACACAAAGACTGCTGCGACGGCGACACGACCCTGTAACATTTTCACACGTTGCTCCTCGGACAAGTGGCGCAGCGAAGAATATCGTTAATTGACAGGACTTGCCTCCTGCGTTCTGGCGCCTTGTATTGCAGATTTACGATTCGATACATGCGACAAGCTCCGGCAGCACCGTTCCGGAATTACCGGCGATGGCGTAATCGAAGCCTGCGGCCATGCCGGTCGTATTGGGATTGATTTCAGCCACTGTCGCGTCGGTTTCGCTCGCAATCTCTGCAAGGCCGGCAGCGGGAAAGACGAGCGACGACGTGCCGATCGACAGGAAGACATCGCAATCTGCCGCCGCCGCAAAGGACTGATTCAGGGCCATCTCCGGGATGGCCTCGCCGAACCAGACGACTCCGGGCCGTACATTGCAGCCACAAGTGGGGCATACCGGCACCTCTGCGTCGGAGTCGCAATCGACAACACAACCCTCGGTAAAGCACCGATCGGCGAACAGGTTGCCATGAAACTCGATGACATCCTCGCTGCCGGCGCGCTGATGCAGGCCATCGACATTCTGCGTGACGAGTGTCAGGCGCGGGACGAGCGATGTCAGCTTTGCGAGCGCGATATGACCGGGATTGGGCATCGCCGCCGCGACGAGTTCACGTCGCCAGCGGTACCAGCGCCAGATCAGTGCCGGGTCCTGCAGGAATGCCTCCGGCGTGGCGAGATCGAGCGGATTGTATTTTTCCCACAGACCGCTTTGGGCCTCACGAAACGTTGGCACGCCACTCTCCGCCGATATGCCGGCGCCCGTCAGGACACAGACATGGCGCGCACTTCGAAGCGCACGGATGAGGCCTTCGGGAATAATCGGGGTCGAACCGCGATTTTCGACCGTGTTATTCATGAGGTCTCGGTGGGCCTGAGTGAAATTGCGGTTCGACCCCGATTATCAGGCGGCGAGCTGCCGCAGCACGTAGTGCAGAATGCCGCCATGCTCGTAGTAATCACGTTCCTTCGGGGTGTCGATACGAATATCGGCATTGAACGTGATCGGGTTGCCGTCCGCCGGCGTCGCGATGACCGTCACACTTTTTGCTTGAGGATCCGTATGACCACTTATGTCGTAGGTCTCCGTGCCAGTCAGCCCAAGTGATTCAGCGTTGTCCCCGTCCTGGAATTGCAGCGGCAATACGCCCATGCCGATCAGGTTGGAACGATGAATACGCTCGAAACTCTTCGCGATAACGGCTTTGACACCGAGCAATAGTGTGCCTTTCGCCGCCCAGTCACGCGATGAACCCGTGCCGTATTCGGTGCCGGCAATGACCACCAGCGGCGTGCCTTCCTGCTTGTACTTGAGCGATGCGTCGAAGATCGACATTTGCCCGCCGCCAGGCTGATGTCGCGTCCAGCCGCCCTCCGTACCCGGCGCCAGCTGGTTGCGCAAGCGGATATTGGCGAACGTGCCGCGCATCATGACTTCGTGATTGCCACGGCGGGAGCCGTAGGAATTGAAGTCTGCAGGTTTCACACCGTTTGCCTTGAGGTATTCCGCTGCAGGGCTATCCGCCGCAATTCCGCCGGCCGGCGAAATGTGATCGGTTGTCACCGAGTCGCCGAGCAAGGCGAGGGCGCGCGCCCCGTGTATTTCCGCAACCGGTGATGGTTCTGCGGTCATGCCTTCGAAATATGGCGGATTCTTGACGTAGGTCGACGCCGCATCCCAGGTATAGATTTCACCCTCTGGCGAGCTAATGGCATTCCAGTTTGAATCGCCGGCAAACACGCTGCGATAGCTGGACTTGAACATGTCGGAATCTATATTCGCCGCAATCGTCTCGTGTATCTCTTTTTGGCCTGGCCAGAGGTCTTTTAGATACACCGGCTTGCCATCCTTGTCTTTGCCGAGTGCGTCGTTGATTAAATTGACGTCGAGATTGCCAGCAAGTGCATAGGCCACGACCAGCGGCGGAGACGCCAGGAAGTTCATTTGCACGAGGGCATGAATGCGACCTTCGAAGTTGCGGTTGCCTGAAAGCACACTCGTCGCAACGATATCGGCTTCTTTGACGGCGGCTGCGATTTCAGGTTTCAGCGGACCGGAATTGCCGATACAGGTGGTGCAACCGTAACCAACCGTATAAAAACCGAGCGCGTCGAGGTCGTCGAGGAGTCCCGATTTTTCGAGGTAGTCGGTAACGACCTTGGATCCGGGCGCCAGACTCGTCTTCACCCACGGCTTGGTTGTCAGGCCTTTCTCACGAGCGTTACGCGCCAGCAGACCGGCAGCAACCATAACGGCCGGGTTCGAGGTATTCGTGCAGCTTGTGATAGCGGCAATCAGAACGGCGCCGTCACGAATTTCGACATCCTCGCCATCAAGTTTCGCAATGGCGGAACCACCGGATTCCCGCCTGGCAATTGTCGTCTCGAGGTGTTTCTTATAGGTTGTGTCGGCGACGCTCAGGCCGATACGATCCTGCGGCCGCTTCGGACCCGCAATGCTGGGCTCGACTGTACTCATGTCGAGTTCGAGCGTGTCGCTGTACAGCGCGTCCGGCTCACCATCATTGCGCCACAGACCCTGCTCCCTGGCGTAGGCCTCGATCAGCTCGATGTGATCAGCGTCTCGCCCCGATAACTCGAGGTAGCGAAGCGTTTCCCCGTCAATCGGGAAAATCGCGCAGGTCGAGCCGAATTCGGGTGACATATTGCCGAGTGTCGCGCGGTCCGCCAGCGGCAGCTGACCCAGACCGTCGCCGAAGAATTCGACGAACTTGCCAACCACACCTTTCTCGCGGAGCATTTCGGTCACGGTCAGCACGAGATCGGTGGCTGTCGTGCCTTCCTTGAGCGTGCCGGTCAGCTTGAAGCCGATGACGTGCGGAATCAGCATCGTAATGGGTTGCCCGAGCATGGCAGCTTCGGCCTCGATGCCGCCGACGCCCCAGCCGAGTACACCGAGGCCGTTGATCATCGTGGTGTGCGAATCCGTGCCAACCACGGTGTCCGGATAGGCACTGCGCGTGCCATTTCGATCAGCATCGAAAATCACCCGACTCAGGTACTCGAGATTGACCTGATGCACGATGCCCGTATTCGGTGGCACGACGCGGAAATTTTCGAACGCGGACTGGCCCCAACGGAGGAACGAGTAGCGTTCTTTATTGCGGCTGAATTCGATCTTGTTATTCAGTTCCAGCGCATTGGCCGCGCCATAGTTATCGACCTGTACCGAGTGGTCAATGACGAGCTCGGCTGGTGACAACGGGTTGATCTTGTCGGCGCTGCCGCCAAGTTTGACGACAGCATCGCGCATTGCGGCCAGGTCGACGACGGCGGGTACGCCGGTGAAGTCCTGCAGGATGACACGGCTCGGGGTAAACGAAATCTCGGTGCTTGGATCGGCTTTCGCGTCCCAGTTGGCCAGCGCCAGAATGTCGTCTCGCGTGACATC
>Ga0224508_10003688_pt1 | contig 12636 bp, 7 predicted proteins | sample SF_Jan12_sed_USG_4_FD_170157 | JGI IMG/M metagenome (GOLD analysis project Ga0224508, IMG submission 170157) | Sediment microbial communities from San Francisco Bay, California, United States - SF_Jan12_sed_USGS_21 | ecosystem: Environmental > Aquatic > Marine > Sediment | place: USA: California...
TCAAACCACCGGGCTACGACACGGAGCAGAAGTACCCATTGCTCGTGGAAAATCATGGCGGGCCGATATCGAATTACGGCCCCTGGTTCTCACCGGAGATCCAGCTGTACGCGGCCGCGGGCTATGTCGTCTTCTACCCGAACCCGCGCGGTAGTACCGGGTACGGCGAGGAGTTTGGCAATGCGCTCTACAACAACTATCCCGGGGACGACTACCAGGACGTCATGGACGGCGTCGACGCCCTGATTAATCGCGGATTAGCCCATGAAGACCGACTCTACGTAACAGGCGGTAGCGCAGGCGGAATCATGACGACCTGGATCATCGGCAAGAACAACCGCTTCCGCGCGGCTGCCGTGGTCAAGCCGGTTATGAACTGGATCAGCAAGACATTGACCGCAGACAACTACTTCACCTATGCCAATTACCGGTACGCAGGCCAACCGTGGACGAACATGGAGGGCTACATGCGCTTTTCGCCCGTGTCGCTGGTCGGCCAGATCGAGACTCCGACGCTGGTCATGGTCGGTACGGCCGATATGCGTACGCCACTGTCGGAGGCCAAGCAATTGTACGGCGCTCTCAAGATTCGCGGCATTGATACCGCACTCGTGGAAGTTCCCGGAGCACCGCACAATATTGCCGGCCGACCCAGCCAGTTGATAGCGAAGATCGATCACGTCCTGGCCTGGCTTGCCCGGTACGCGCCTGACTAGGACAACTACCTATTTGCATCGCACTGTTGCCGGTCTACCGTGATTCTGGGGATTTGTACGTAGCGGGTGATGCCATGAACGAGTCTTCAGCCAGCAGTCACGTCGTGCAACTGGATACGACGGTTCCGGTCTGGGAGCAATTTTTCACAGTTGCGCCCCTGGTGCTCGTCGGTACGCGTGATGAGGATGGATCGCTGGACCTGGCGCCCAAGCACATGGTGACGCCGATGGGTTGGCAGAACTTCTTCGGCTTCGTTTGTACACCGCGTCACAATACGTGCGGCAATATCGATCGCACCGGCGAGTTCACGGTCAGTTACCCGAAACCGTCACAAGTCCTGGTAACCAGCCTCGCGGCTTCTCCCCGCGACGCGCAGGATCACAAGCCAGTCATCGAATACTTCAACACCTTTCCTGCGACGCATATTGATGGTCGATTTATCGAAGAAGGCTACCTGTACTTTGAATGCCGCCACCACAAGACGGTCGGCGGCTTTGGCGAGAACTGCCTGATTACGGGCGAGATCATCGCGGCCTACGCCGATGAACATTACCTGCGATCGTCGGAGGCGGATGACCAGGAGACGATTCACGAAGCGCCCTTGTTCGCCTATCTCGCGCCGGGCCGGTTCGCGGCGATCGACCGTTCCAACGCATTTCCATTCCCGGAGAGTATGAAGAAGTAACAACGACATGAGCACCTCCACTGCGGCAAGGGTCCTCGACTACGTCAACAGTCAGCAACATGTGCTGATGGCTCTACTCAAGGATCTCGTCGAAGCGGAGTCTCCGTCGGCGCAGCCTGATACGCACGACGGCGTGCGGCGCATTCTGCGGCTGGCGCTTGCCAGCGCCGGGTACGAATCCCGGGAAACCGGCTGGCGCGACAAGCCACGGCACGTCTTCGCCAGGCCGCCAACGCGGATTCGCGGTCAGCCCTCACAACTCATCGTCGGACACTACGACACGGTGTGGCCGGTGGGCACTCTCGAGGAACGGCCGTTCCGGGTCGACGGCAATGTCGTCCACGGGCCGGGGGCCTTCGACATGAAAGGCGGTCTCGCCCAGATAGTTGTCGCTCTCATGACCATCCGCGACCTGCGGCTGGAAACGCCTGTGCTTCCCGTCGTGTTCATAAACGCTGACGAGGAAATTGGCAGCCGCAGTTCAACGCGGTACATACGGCTGCTGGCGCGACATGCAAACAGGGCACTGGTACTGGAACCCGCGCTCGGCGAACGTGGCGATCTAAAAACGGCACGCAAGGGGATCGGGCGATTCACGATCACGGTCTATGGCAAGGCAGCGCATGCCGGACTGAATCCCGAAAGCGGCGCAAGTGCGATCCTCGAACTGTCGCATGTCATTCAGACACTGTTCTCACTCAACGATGTGGAGCGCGGTATTACCGTCAACGTCGGTACCGTCGACGGCGGTATCCAGCCCAACGTGATCGCACCGCACAGCAAAGCAGTTGTAGACGTTCGGGTGCCCACCGTCGCAGCCGGCAATGAGATCGAGTACATCATCCATTCGATCCAGCCCATGGATCCGGAGGTTCGTCTGCACGTCGAAGGCAGTATCGGGCGGCCGTCAATGGAGCCGACGGCACGCAATCAAAGGCTCTGGGAATCTGCAAAACGGGCGGGCAAGGAGCTTGGCATCGAGCTTCACCAGGCTCGCGCCGGCGGCGGCTCGGATGGCAACACGACCAGCCTGTACACCGCGACCATCGACGGGCTTGGACCTGTCGGCGACGGCGCACATGCAGCACATGAACACTTGCTGGTCGACAAGACGCTCGAAAGAGCAGCTTTGTTGACCCTCTTGTTAACGGCACCTGCCACGGAGGGCTAGAGAGAAGGGGGAATCGATGAGCACCAGGGTATATGGGTCGCTTGCGCGTATTGCCGATTTTCGGAACAGCAACTACGACGTGCAGGTCCTGCCTCGGTCGGAATGGGCGACCGGCGACTATGTTGAGGGTGAAGTGGTCGGCGGCATCACCCAGTACTACCATATTGAGGATCGCAGCGGCCATATGGTCAGGGTGGAGCCCGGTGACTGGGTTATCGGTGCGCTGGGCGATCGTGCTGCGACACTTGAGGGTGTCGGTAGCTGGCGAGATACGGGGCGCGACGGTCACATGCATGCGCTGACCAGTGCAGGCCTGTTGGGATGCTTCACATCGTATTCGACGTTGCTGCCTGATCCGCTGTCCCTGAAATATCGAGGGCACCTGTGTCGGAACGACACAAAAGTGCGCATGGCGGACTTTGCCATGAAGTCGGAGTTTCATGGCTTCGATGTCCCTACGCTGATGCTTGTCGGCACCTCGATGTCGGCGGGCAAGACGACCACGGGTCGACGCGTATGCAAAGAGCTCGACCGGGCTGGGCTATTCGTCATTGGTGCGAAACTCACGGGCGCGGGCCGCTATCGCGACATTCTCAGCTATCTCAAGACCGGCGCGACCGAAATATTCGACTTCGTCGATGTCGGCCTGCCGTCGACGATTGTCCCGGAAGCTGAATATCGCGCGGCTATCAAGCCCTTGTTGAGTTATATCGACGACCTGCAACCCGACCTGCTGGTGGTCGAAGCTGGCGCGTCGCCGCTCGAACCCTACAACGGTGCGGCATTGATGGATGAAATCGGCGGCAATGTCGTATGCACAATCCTGTGCGCCTCCGATCCGTACGCAGTGGTCGGGGTCGAGCAGGCGTTTGGATTGCGTCCGGATCTCGTTACAGGGCCCGCGACACAGACGTCGGCCGCGGTCGAGCTTGTTTACAAACTGTCCGGGCTGCGCGGCATCAATATCCTCGACCCGGCTGCAAAGGGGCCCTTCCGGAATTTCCTGGACGAGAAACTGGCGCCGTTGTGGAATGACGATTCGCTGTCTGGAACTGGATGATGCGCCCGGTGACCAGCACCGGGCACATCACAAAGGCCGAACGGGGGGGTGTTATTCGGCCAGTGTTATTTCATCGTCGCCGAAGCGATAGCGGATGCCGATGCCGATTGCATACACGTCGTAGTCGTACGGCTCCGCACCAAGAGTCAGGACGGTGGGTAAGGTTGTCTGGGAGACCAGCGCCCAGTCTTTGAGTTCAAAACGTTCGTATCGCAGATGGAAGGTGCCGCTCAAGCGTTCCGAGAAAGCGAAGCTGGCTTCTGCGTGTGCCGAGTCCAGTGTCGACTCAAGGTCGGGCAGGCTGCTGGGACCACCACTCAGGCTATCGAGAGCAATGCGCGTTTCGCCATTGCCACGGTTGTAGTCCAGCGAAAAGTCGAACTTGCTGTCGCTCGGCCGCCAGCTCATGCCAACGCCGACGTGGTCGAAGTCATCCTCGTGAAACGCGCTCCAGTCCCAGAACCCGAACTGCTCAGCGCCTGTCTGGTGAGCATCGATCTTGTCCTGGCCATAGACCAGGTAGATCGATGCGCTGTCGCTCACGGCCCAACTTACATCGGCAGTCACGCGGAATTCCTCTGAGCCGTTGAGTCCGACGAGGGATTCCTTGTAGTCATCGTCCGCAAACAAGACCGAGGTGCTGAATGACAACGGCAGTTCCAGCGGTGAGATTGCAGCAACCACTTCACCAAATTCGCGGTAGCGATAGGCGAGGTTGTATTTGCGCATTAACGGGTTTTGCCCAAGGCTGACCGCGACCGCATCGTTGTAGCGGTCGTTGCCGCGCTCCGATGTGCCGCCTTTCGCACGAACATCAAGCCAGGTGGTTGGACGCCAGCGAACCTGTCCCCAACCGAGGTTGGTCGTCTGTTCGGCGACCTCCTGGTAGTCACGGTTCATTTCCTTCCATTCGTAACCGGCGGACAGCTTGAACTTGCTCGAGAAAGCGTATTCGCCGCTGACGGTCATGTGCGCGCGGTCGTAACTATAAGGAACGTTCTGTTCGATATCGCCCGAATTGATGACGTCGACAATAACCCGGTCCCAGTCTGAAATAGGTGTCTTGTTGTCGCGCTCGTCGTAGCGATAGCCAAATTTCACACGCACCTTGTCAAACGGACGTGACGTGACCGTGAACGAGTAATTGATCGTGTCGACCTGAGCGTCCAGTGTGTTTCTTGGCAACGCTCCGGTAACCACGTTCGGATTGATCGTATACGGCAGGAAGTCAGCGTTCTGTTCACCGCGTCCCGATGCAACGAGGAATGCGACCATCGTGTTGCCGGCCGTCATGCGGTACTTGCCGGACAGGGAGATCTGCGAGAAGTCGTTATCCGGTTCGCGTGCCGTGCGCAGGGTTTCCGCACCGGGTGCGGCGAGGAACGGTGTTTCCCACGTCAATGACGGGTTCTGGTTCGTAAAGAACGAGCCGTAATAGGCCAGCGTCAGGCTGACTGCGTCCGAGCGGAATTGCACGCCCGCATCGACCTGGTCTGTTTCGTAATCGATCCAGCGCGGCAGGAATGCCGCTTGCGTGTAACTGCCGGCACTTGAAATGTCGATTCCGTCGCGAGTCTGCCGCCGGAAATCGGCGAACAGGCGAAATGCCTCGCCGGGCGTCCAATCTGCGCCGAGGTCGACGATCTGGCGGTCGGTGCCAATGACACGCCGCTGCAATGAGGAACCGAGTTGGCTCATCTGGTCGGTCGTGCTCGCCGGGACCCAGCTGCCAGGCAATGTCAGGGTGTCACCCGACGATGGGTTAAACACCGTGCTGCTCGTATCAAAGCGCCGGAAAGGCAGGTCGCGATAGCCGAGATGGAAGTCGAATACACCCTGTTTGCCGGTGCTGAGTTCTACGACGCGCGAGTCGAGCCCGAGGTCCTCGACGTACCAGTCGAGCCGATAGCCGTCTTTGGCGTAGCGGCCCTGGCCTTCGACGTCGGCATAGGTTCCTTTCTCGTCGTGTCCCGTGTAGTTACCAAAGCGTGTCGCGTCTTCGCTGACATTGGTCGCGCCAACATCAAGCTCCGCGCGATAGCCCTGGTCGAAGGGGCAGGATTCACACGCCCAGTCGCTCGTGTCTACCTGCGCAAGACTGATGGCCGGCGCAAGCAGGACCACAGGCACGACGAGTGCGCGGCCTGTTTTCATTGTCTGTTTCAACATCGTTCCAGGCTCCTAACGCATCAGCTTCGAACCAGACGGGTGGTTGGACCCGTGGACCTGGTCGTGGCAATTCAGGCAGGACTGTCCCAGCAGGAGGGACGACGGGATGTTCTCCGCAAGGCCGCTCGCATCCTGCGGCACACTGGGGTGGCCGTCCTGCGAATGGCAGCTCTGGCATAACATCGGTGCGCGCATGCTCAACATGCCCGGCTGCGTCGATCCGTGCGGGTTGTGACAGGAGTTGCAGTCCTCGGTGACCGGTGCGTGTTCCCAGAGATAGGGGCCACGCAATTCGGCATGACAGTCGTAACAGGTGCCGTTCACGGTGCTGCCCGCCAGTAAGCGTTCGGGCGTGTCGCCGTGCGGGCTGTGGCAGCTCGTGCAGGCCATCTTCCCTTGCCGCACGGGGTGCGCGTAGGGCTTCATCGACTGGGTGCGTTGCTGCTGATGGCAGTCGAAGCAAACTTCGGCCTGCGTGGACGTTGCGAGTACCGGGTCGCGCTCGATATGCATCGTATGGCAATCGGAACACGCGACCGTATTGTCGTCATGCGTACTGCCATGCCAGGCAAATCCCGTGTCAGCCGTGTGACATTCGGCGCAGTAAGCATTCTGGTCCGCGATCGACGTCGTGGTGTCTGAGCTGAAGGCCGGGATCGCCGGGCGTTCCTGGCCACGTCGCACGCGTCCTGCATGATCGCCGCCAGGTCCGTGACAGGCTTCGCACTGCAGCTGGCCTTGTCCGAATGGGGAGTCGGGATCCTGCGGCACTGCGTGCTTGGTGCGGAAGACGGCCAGAGTGGCTTGGTCGTCGTGACACTGGAAGCAGGTGTCGGCACCCTTGCGGCTGTAGTCGGGGAGTTCAGCCCCGTCAGCGGCCTGGGCATGTGTGATCGCGGGGGAGGCGATGGCCACAAGGGCCATCGCCAGTACCGCAAATCTCGTTGCTGTCATTTTAGTGAGCATCGGCATCTGTCCAGTCTAGTTGAACTGGAACTCGCCAACACCGTGCATCTCACCCGTATCGGCGCTCGCGCCTGGTCCGTGACAGAGCTGACAGGTCTCGACGCCGGACGATACGAGCTTGCTGTCAGCATCTTTCGTCGCGGTGAAATCGCCGCCGTTCTGGATCATGTGATTCATCGCAAGATCACTGATATGGCAGGATGAGCACACAGCCGAGTTGGGCGATACAACGACGTCATCTGTCGGCGTAGTCGGGTCATTGGCGTCGACCGTCGTGCCGAGCACGTTGGCAGGATCGACCGGGTAGAAGCCATCTTCGACGTGGCAACCTTCGCAGTTGTTCAGTTTGCCCGGATAGACAAAGTCGAACGTGTGCGGGGTGCCGCCGGACGGGAATGCGAAACCGCATGCCTCGTAGGCTTCTTCGGTGAAGTCATAGGCATGCAATGCATGAATCATGACCTTCATGTCGACCGTGTTGTCATCTGTACCAAAGTCCGTAGCACACTGACCGGCGCGCCGGTTGATATCCGTGACGTTCGGCGCGTGACAGGTCACGCAGACCTCGATGTTGTCGGTGCGGTTGTTGCCGTGCATCGATAGCTGGTTGTGGCAATCGTCGCACTTTTCGATGTCGACGGCGTTCCTCCGCGTGACCAGTGGGTTCGCACCGATCGGGGCGTAACCGACAACATTGGTCACCGCGATTCTCTCTAGTACACCGTCGATGTCGACGGCAGGGTGGCCGTCAATAGTGACCGCCAACGAGCCGCCCGCATTTGCAGGTACCGCGGTCAGCGAGGTGACGCTGAATACGCCAGTCTGGCCAGCGACTGCTACAGGTGTGCCGCCGCTGCAGGGGATGGCACTCAATGAAACAGGAAGGCCAGGCGTGGCCGCGCCATTGTTGTGATAGTCCGCCGCATCCCATGCAATACCGACGGCAAGTCGCGATGGGCCACAGGTGGTCCACTCTGCGTCGATCAGCAGATCCCACGGAACGCCCGTGTCGGGATTATTGACCCGGTATTGAATGGTCGGGAAATCGCCGACATTGGTGTCCAGAATATCGATGATCTCAAATTCGAACGCAGACTGTGCCTCAATAATCGGCTGCCTGTGCACTTCGGTTACGCGCCATGCGCCGCCGTTAAGGTCTGAGTCTTCACCGTGGCAGGTGACGCAGTCCATGTCGTCGAGGAATACGAGTCCGCCAAAGTGGAGCTGGTTGGGGTCGTTCTCGGAACCGTCCCAGTCGATCCAGTCGTGGCAAGCGCCGCAGGACTCGCGGTTCTGCACTTGGCGCCAGTTGCTCGCCTGCGGGATCGTCGTGTCCGATTCCTGGTGGCAGGTCGTGCAGTTGCGCACGTCCTGCGGGAAAACGACGTCCGAGTAGTCGTGCAGCGAATTGCGGAAACCGATAATGAAGTAGCCGTTGCTCAGGTTTTCACCGTAGTGAATCTTGTGGACCATCTGCTTCATGTCCACAGTGCCACCCCATGGCTCGGCAGCAGTGTCGCCGTCGATAGAGTACGGATTATGGCAGGTCACGCAGTATTCGATGTCGAAACGCGCTTCGCCGTGGAAACCAAGATTGTCGTGGCAGGCGTTACAGGTCGCATTGTTCACGATCAGGCGTGTGTCGATGGGCGCGCCGCCGGCTGGTACGAAATCGTAGGGCGCATTGTTGGCTGGTGCGCCGCCGCGAATCTCAAGGCCGAGGCGGTGTGTCTTGGCAGCGTCAAAAGTCGGCCCGGCCGGATACGCGGTCAGGGCCTGTGAAAACGTATAGGTGTATGTCCCATCGCCATTGTCGGTGAATGTGCCAGACGTCGCGCCTTCAGCATTCGCTTGCGCGTCGGCGATACCGCCGCTGTCACGCGTGATGTACGACTGCCATTCACTTGACGATCCATCTTGCCCCGGGGAAAGCTGAGCGAGCGTGAATCGCAATGCACTCGCTGGCATGTCCTTCAGGCCAAAGCCGACATCATCGGTGAGGCTCAGCGTCACCGTAGGGGCGCCGCCGCCGGCAGGAACCGTGACATTCTGCACTTCGACGTTAATCCTGTCTGCCGACGTCCAGGAAATGGCGCCGCCTGAACCCGGGGTTCCAGGCGTCCCCGGCGTCCCTGGAGGGCCTGCGGTGCCCGGAGGACCTGCTGGTCCGGCCGGACCCGTTGAGCCATCGCATGCGAAAAGCAGCACGCTGGCGAGCAGCAGACCTACCAATCCTGTATTACGGCTGAATGAGCGTCTCATGTCATACCCCTTAAACTTGTTTGCCTGAAACTGTTCGGGTGGTCGGTTACCGTTCATGGCGCATTCAGGAACGGTCCGTTGTAATGTTCTTTCTAGGGAATTTGGACCGATTCTTGAATCGCGAAAACTACCTATGGATTCTCGGTATGTAGCAGGACGACATCAGTTGCGATGTATGTACAATAATCGCGGGCCCAACCGGGCTACTAGGAGACCGCAAATGAAACGCCAATTTTTCTTTGTTTTTTCAGCACTTATGCTCGGTATCCCGGCACTTGCCAGCGCCGACCTCGACGCGCTGATGCAGAATTGCAACGGCTGCCACGGTGACGACGGCGTCAGCCAGTCGACCGATGTTCCGACGATAGCAGGTCTGCCCGAGTTCGTTCACGTCGATGCCCTGTTTATTTACCAGGATGAGGCGCGTCCGTGCGCAGAATCTGAGTATCGCCACGGCGATACGAGTCAGCCTGCCACAACGATGTGCGCGGTGGCTGCTGACCTCAGTGAAGACGATATCGAAGCGCTCGCTGCAGCGTATGCCGGGATTCCGTACGTCAAGGCCACGCAGGAATTCGACGCCGACAAGGCGGCTGCGGGCAAGGTATTGCATGACGACAAATGCGATCGCTGCCATTCTGAGGAAGGCACCAATCCGGAAGATGAAGCCGGAATGCTCGGTGGCCAGATGATGGGCTACCTGCGTGACAGCTTCGCCGCCTATGCAGATGGTTCGCGTGAGCAGCCTGGAAAAATGAAGCAGGCCCTCGACGCCATGTCGGCTGACGATGTAGAGGCATTGGTCCACTACTACGCAAGCGTTCAATAGGAAAAGCAAACGCCGCCGGCGGTAACGCCGGCGGCATGTCTTCCGGCCGGTGACGTAAGTCTGCCGTGCTCCGAGCAGGTTCATCTGACTCGAACGAGATTCCACTCTCGGAAATCCCTGATGGTGACTATGGCCGTATTGGCTTACTAAGACGCCAGATACCAGGGAAACAAGAACAATGACCCAGCCCAATTGGCTTGCCAGTGTCCTGCGCATGCGCGTATTCCGTTCCGCCCCGTCGAAGTACGAGCGCAACAATTACTGGCTCGTCGCAGCCGCCGCCATCCTGTGGTTTGCGGGCGGCCCCGCCCTGGCCCAGGAAGACAGCCGGTGTCTCAATTGTCACGACGACCCGGAGATGACCGGTTTTCGTGGAGACACGGAAATTCCCATGTACGTCACCGCAGAGATCATTGCGGAGTCTGCCCATGCCAGGCTTGCGTGCGTCGAGTGCCACAGTGACCTCGCCGGCAGCAAGCGCCGACGGCACGCCGAAGAACTCGAGGCCGTTGTCTGCGACGATTGCCACCGGCGCGAGGCAAGAGCGCATGGCGGAAGTCTCCATGGCGCCGCGGCGCAGCAAGGCGATCCGATGGCGCCGACTTGTGCCGACTGCCACGGCAAGCACGATGTCCTGCCGGCCGCCAGCGCAGATTCACCAACCGCAGTAATGAATATTCCTGTCCTCTGCGGCAGCTGCCATCGGGAAGGCGCACCGGTATCGCGTACTCACGAGATCTCGCAGGACAACATCCTCGAGAATTACTCGATGAGTATGCACGGTGAGGGTTTGTACTCGCAGGGCCTGACCGTAACGGCAGTCTGTACTTCCTGCCACACAGCGCACGACATCCGTCCCCATTCCGATCCCAAATCGAGCATCCACCACGACAATGTTGGTGAGACCTGTACGGCGTGCCACAGCCAGATTGAGAACGTGCATCGCAAGGTAATCGAGGGCAATCTGTGGACCGAAGACCCAGGCAAGATCCCGGCCTGTGTTGATTGTCACGCGCCGCACAAGATTCGCAATGTGTTCTACCCGGATGGCCTCGCGGACAAGGATTGCCTGAGTTGCCATAGCCAGGAAGACCTGTCGATGGAGCGCGGCGGCGAGACCGTCAACCTGTACGTCGATGAGGCGGCCTACGAGAACTCGGCGCATGCCGATACGGCGTGTGCACAGTGTCATACAGACGTGACCGTCGCGGAAGAGCGCGCCTGCTCAACGATCGAGACAGAGGTTGATTGCGCCATCTGTCACGCCGAGCAGGTTACGGAGTACGACGGCAGTACACACGGAACGCTGCACGCTGAGAACGACCCGGACGCACCATCTTGCCAGGACTGCCACGCCAAACACGCGACGCTGACCAATGAAACGCAGGCGTCGCCGACCTATGCGCTCAATGTGCCGACGCTCTGCGGTGAGTGTCACCGTGTGGGTGAGCAGGCCGCGACCCGGATAGACGCGAAGGTCGAGGACATCGTCGGCAGCTATGAAGACAGCGTGCACGGCCGCGGCTTGATGGAGAGCGGCCTCGTGGTCACGGCAACCTGTGCGGATTGTCACGGGGCGCACAATGAGCTGCCCCCGGAAGACCCGAGCGCGTCGACGAATCCGCAGAACGTAGCGGGAACCTGCGGTTCCTGCCATCACGGCATCGAGGAGCAATTCCGCGAGAGTATTCACTGGACCAATGACCCGGTTGTCAATGACGAGTATCCCACCTGCGAAGATTGTCATGCGTCGCACACGATTATGCGCACTGAACAGGTAGGGTTCCGGGATCTCATGATGGAACAGTGTGGACGCTGCCACACAGATGAGACCGAGACCTTCTTTGATACTTTCCACGGCAAAGTTTCGCGCCTCGGTGGGGAAGGCGTTGCAAAATGCTACGACTGCCACGGCACGCACAATATTCTCAGTCCGACCGATCCCAACTCGACCCTGGGAAGGGACAATGTGGTTGAAACCTGCGGCCAGTGCCACGAGGGATCACATCGGCAATTTGCGGGCTACCTGACGCACGCGACGCATCATGATCGCGAGCAGTACCCGTACCTGTTCTGGTCGTTCTGGGGCATGACGGCGTTACTGGTTGGCACTTTGTCGTTTGCTTTCCTGCACTCATTCGCCTGGGTCATCCGGCTGATGCTGAATCGAAAGGAATGGCAGGCGCACAAGGCGCTGAGCCAAAGCAGAGACCAGAAATTCTACCGGCGATTCAGCCGCCTCCAGCGCACGATGCACATCATCATGATGCTCAGCTTCTTCACGTTGGCCCTGACCGGCATGGCGCTGAAGTTCTCGTATATGCCGTGGGCACAGGCCGTCTCTGATTTCCTGGGCGGCTTTGACAGCATGGGCTTCCAGCACCGCGTCGGCGCGGTGGGCCTGCTAATCGTCTTTGTTCTTCATACCTACGACATTGTTCATTACAAGCGCCGGACGAAGCAGACAATGTGGCAGATCGTTACCGGACCGGACTCGATCATCTTCAACGGTCGTGACCTCAAGGAGTTTACACAGTCCATCAAGTGGTTCTTCGGTTTCGGTGAGCGCCCGGCTTATGGCCGCTACACCTACTGGGAGAAGTTCGATTACTTCGCGGTCGGCTGGGGTATTATCATCATCGGTACGACTGGACTCGTCTTGTGGTTCCCCGAGTTGTTCACGCGCGTCGTTCCGGGCTGGGCCGTCAACGTTGCAACTATCATTCATAGTGACGAGGCGCTGCTCGCGGTCGGCTTTATCTTCACGATTCACTTCT
>Ga0224508_10003689_pt1 | contig 12636 bp, 11 predicted proteins | sample SF_Jan12_sed_USG_4_FD_170157 | JGI IMG/M metagenome (GOLD analysis project Ga0224508, IMG submission 170157) | Sediment microbial communities from San Francisco Bay, California, United States - SF_Jan12_sed_USGS_21 | ecosystem: Environmental > Aquatic > Marine > Sediment | place: USA...
GGCAATCCCGATTTCCTCTGTGCGGCAGGTTTCTCCGATAGTCCGCATTTCATGTATTCGGGTTACGACCGGCATGGTGAATGGTATCAGCTGTATCAGATCGGATTCGGCGGTGTACCGGGCAAACCGTTCGGCGACGGACCCGACGGTCACTCGCTGTGGCCGAGTTTTACGAACGTGCCCAACGAGTTTCTCGAGAGTTATTTCCCATTGCGGATCGACGAATATGCCACGCTGCCCGACACCGGCGGCCCCGGGTTGCATCGTGGTGGCAACGCGCTCCGGATTGCCTATCGCTTCCTCGAGCCCGGCGAGATTTCTATCCACGATGACCGGTGGCTGACGTATCCCTGGGGCGTGAACGGGGGTCTACCCGGCGGGCGCAGCAGCAAATTGCTGAAGCGTGCCGATGGCACGGAGGAATTGATGCCTTCGAAGTGCGATCGTATAAAGGTCGAAGAGAATGATGTCCTGTACTTCGACACCTGGGGTGGCGGTGGCTGGGGCGATCCGTTCAAGCGACCGGCTGAGCAGGTAGCAGCGGATGTCGATGCCGGACTGGTGACGCGGGACGGCGCAAAGCGCTACGGGGTCGTGTTGAATGAGGATCTCTCCGTCGATGAGCCGGCCACGGCCAAGCTGCGCGGCAAGCTCGCGGAGGAGCGGGGCGACACGAAGCTGTTCGACTTCGGCGGGACCATCGAAGAACTGAAGGCCAGATGTCTCGAAGAGACGGGCCTGCAGCCGCCGGCGGCACCCCAGTTCCAGAAATGGGTACGAGTCGCCGCACAAACGGCCCCGAAGAAGAGCGGTAAGGAGAGGGCGGCATAGTAATGTCATCATCGCGAGGAGGTCGACGACCGACGCGAACTCATGGAGATTGCTTACCTCCGCGCAATGACGGGGTTGTATCGTCATCGCGAGGAGGCCGGAGGCCGACGCGGCGATCTCATAGAGATTGCGCAATGACGGATCAATTGACGGGGATTTGCAATGAAAAGCTCTTATGACAAGGTCGGCTACAACTCCGGTGACATCGGTTTCGGCGAGCGTCCGGCGGTGCTGGTTGTGGATCTACAGGTCGCGTTCACGGATCCGAAGTTTCCTCTCGGGGACTTGCCCATGGTGGATCGGGCGACGGACGTTACCGCAGAGTTGTTGAAAGTCGCGCGGCGCAATAAGGTGCCCGTCGCGAGTTGCTATACCGCTTATTGCAGCCAGGACGATATGCCTCACTGGAAGGTCAAGGCAGTCAGAGATGAATTCTTCTACGGGCACCCGTGTACGGAGATGGATCCGCGCATTCACGATCCCGACTACGACTATGTTTTCTGCAAGAGTGCACCGTCCATCTTCTTCAAGACCCCCCTCACGACATTTTTGCTGCGGCAGAACGTCGACACTGTAATCGTTACCGGTTGCACTACCAGCGGATGCGTGCGGGCATCGGTGGTCGATGCGTTCTCCCATGGTTACCACGTGCTGGTCGCGGAGGATTGCGTGGGAGACGTGGATGAGGGTCCCCATCGCAGCAACCTGGAGGACGTCAGCCGCCGCTATTGCGATCTGACGGACATGGAGCGGGTGTGCCGCTACTTCGAGGACAACTCTGCTCGGTCCGCGGCCTGAGCTGAGAACCTAGTGGTCAAGGCTGTCGAGAAAGCGTATGACGTGATCCGCAGCGGGATTGTCGACGGTCGCTATCCGTCCGGCTACCGGCTTACGGAGCAGGAGATCGCAGAGCTCTCGGGCGTGAGCCGGACGCCGGTGCGCGAGGCGCTCAGGCGACTCAGCTCAGAAGGTCTACTCAGCTACGTGCCGAATCAAGGTGCGATGGTGGCTTCTTGGACAGACGAAGAGGTGGAGGAGGTGTTCGTGCTGCGCGCCATGCTGGAGGCCTTCGCCGTCGAGAGAGCCGCGCGTCGAATGACCGAAAATGATATTGCGGAACTTCGTGAACTGGCCGAGGAGATGATCGAGGAGGCCGAGGAAGGCAAGGCGGGGCATCTGCAGCGGATCAAAGATCTCAATACCCGCTTTCACAAGAAATTTTATGTGAGCACACGCAGCCCGCGGCTGCAGGGGATGATCTCGACGCTGATTGATGTGCCCCTCGTATCGCGGACCTTCGGCAAGTACTCCCGGGAGGACCTCTTGCGGAGCACTCGCCATCACCTGGAGATCGTCACCGCGCTGGAGGCGGGTGACGATGCCTGGGCCGCGTCTGTCATGCGTTCGCACATCCTGGCAGCCTACAGCGTGTTCAAAGGTCGCTGACCCCCGTCGCTCTGAACATGGAACATCAATCGGATACCCTTGGCGGCTTACGCACCTATTTGTTTGTGCCTGGTAACCATCCGAGAAAAGTGCAGAAGGTGTTCCAGGCCGGCGCCGACGCGGTGATTCTGGATCTCGAAGATGCCGTCGCCAACGCAGAAAAAGTCGGCGCGCGAGAGGCAATCAGTGAGGCCTTGAAGGCGCCCCGCACCTGCGCGGCTTACATCCGGGTAAACTCCTTCCATACTGAGTTCTGTTACGGTGATCTGCAAACCGTCATCGGACCGTCACTGGACGGCATCGTGCTGCCGAAAGTCGAATCGGCTGGACAGCTTATGACCATCGATTGGGTGATGCGGCAGCTCGAGCGCGAGCGGGGGCTCGAGCCTGGCAGCATCGATTTGTTGCCCATCATCGAGACAGCGTGCGGCGTCGCGGCGCTAGATGAGATCATTGCAGCGAAGACTCGGGTGCGCAGATTATCCTTCGGTGCCGGCGACTATACGCTGGATCTCGACATGCAGTGGACGGCTGGCGAGGCAGAGCTTGCTGATGCGCGCTCGCGCATTGTCATGGCTTCACGGCTAGGGAATCTCGAGCCGCCCATCGACACCGTTGTCATTCACATTCGCGATCACGATCGTCTAAAGGCGTCCGCGCGCCGCGCACGCACCATGGGCTTCCAGGGCAAGCTCTGCATTCATCCGGATCAAGTCAAACCTTGCAACGAGATTTTTACGCCCACACCCGATGAGATTGAGCACGCGAGGAGGGTGGTGGAGGCGTTCGAGGAGGCCGAATCGCAGGGCTCGGCATCCATCCAGTTGGACGGCTATTTCATCGACTATCCGATCGTATACAAGGCGCGGCGCGTGCTGGCGCTAATGGCGAGGTTGCAAAAACTGCAGGCTCACGCATAGATTGCGCTCACCGGTGCGGCACTAGATTACGCCGTCACGCGCCAGGCGGGCCATTTCCTCTGCGTCGAGGCCCAAGATGCCGCCGTAGACCTCATCGTTGTGCTCGCCGAGGGAAGCCCCGAGCCAACTTACTTCGCCTGGAGTACCGACCAGGCGTGGCACGACATTGGGGATGGCCAGCTCACCGATGCGCGGGTCGGTGAAGCGGAGAATGTTGTCCCGCGCTGCGTACTGAGGGTTGGAGAATATTTCGTCGATGGCAGCAACGGGGCCGCAGGGGATTTGATTCTCATCGCACATCCTGAGCACATCTTCCTGGATGAAACGCTTGGTCCATCGTGTGACGAGATTGTCGATCTCTTCCCGGTGTGCCTCCCGTTTCCCGATGGTGCCATACTGACCATCGCCCGCTAGCTCATCCCTGCCTATCATTCGGGCAAGTCGCGCAAAGATCTTGTCGTTGGTACAGGCGATTGCTACCCACCGCTCATCCTGGGTCGGGTAGTGGCTGTGTGGCACGGCGTTGACCGTAGCCGGTCCCATGCGCTCGCGTATGTAGCCGAACTGATCGTATGCAGGAGCGAGCTCGTCGAGGATTCTGAAGATACTTTCATAGAGGCCAATGTCTATTACCTGCCCCTCGCCGTTTTGTTCCCTGGCACGAAGCGCTAGCAGAACGCCGAGCGCGCCATAGACTCCCGTCAGATAGTCGGCCAGTGTTGCAGACCCGGGAGTCACCGGTGGCCGATCAGGAAAACCCGCGAGATAGCTGATGCCGCCGAACGCGTTCGCGATACGCCCGAAGCCGGGCCGGTCACGGTAAGGTCCGGTCTGCCCATAGGCGGATATCCTCAGCATGACCAGCCCCGGATTGAGCGCCTTCAATGTGTCATAGCCCAGACCCCATCCTTCCAGCGTGCCCGGCTGAAAGTTCTCGACCACGACATCTGCGGTGCAGACCATGTCCTTGAAGATCCTCGCACCGTCGACAGTGCGAAGGTCCAGAGTCACGCACTTTTTGTTTCTCGCCTCGCTGAGCCACACGAGGGTCTCTCCACACTCGGTTTTGGAACCGAACTTGCGCATGGGCTCACCCGTGCCCGGCAGCTCGAACTTGATCACCTCGGCACCGAATTCGGCCATGAGCGTGGCAGCGTAGGGACCCGCGATGTAGGTTGCGATGTCCAGTACTCGCACGTCTTGCAGGGGTTTCATGATGTTGATTCCTGGCTGTAATGTCTTAGATTTTGCTGTAGAGTCAAATGGGGACGCATTTCGAGATCTTACAGGCAAACACGAAGGACCACGAAACTATGAGTGCCGTAGTCAAACCGGGCGAGGTAGATCGCGTTGCGCAGAAAAAAGAAACGATCGCCCAGGAATTCGCCCGCTTTGCGACCGAGTTGGATTGGAGCGAGGTCCCAGTCGATGTCGTGGAGCAAGCCAAGCTCAGTATTCTCGATGCATTGGGTATTGCTTTGGCCTCGAGCAAATACGATTTCGCCCAGCGAACCGCTAGAGCATTGACGAGCCTAGACGAAGGTGGGAGTAGCGCCATCATCGGCATGCCCATACGGTTGAACCTGCGCGACGCCGTGTTGCTCAACGGAACTCTGATCCATGGGTTGGACTATGACGATACCCATAGCAGCAGTATTCTCCATGCCTCGACCAGTGCCGTGCCGGTGATGTTGGGACAGGGCATCGCATCGAACGCGAGCGGCAAGCGGGCGCTGCTGGCCTACCTGCTTGCAGTCGAGACAAACGCACGCATCGGCATGGCGGCAGATGGGGGTTTTCATCAGGCGGGCTTCCATCCTACGGGACTCATAGGTGGTTTCGGTTGTGCGTTGGCCGCGGGGTTCCTGCGAGGCCTGAACGCCGAGCAGCTCACCTATGCCCAGGGTATCGTCCTGAGCATGGCGGCGGGCAGCCTCGAGTTTCTGGAGGACGGCGCCTGGACGAAGCGGATGCATCCGGGCTGGGCGGGGTCATCCGCGATCACGGCCGCTGCGCTCGCAGGCGAGGGCTTCGTCTCGCCGAAGAAATGCTACGAGGGACGCTACGGCTTGTACAGCAACTATCTGAAATCGGGCAACGCAGACTTGAAGTCGTGCACCAACGATTTGGGTGTGAGTTGGGAAATGCTGAATGTTGCGATCAAGCCTTACCCGGTTTGCCATTTCAATCACTCGTTCGCCGACGCCATGCTGAAGATTCGCGAGGAGCATGGGATTCGCCCCGATGATGTCGTGTCGATAACCGCACGTATACATGAGAAACAGGTGCCGGTGGTTTGCGAACCCGAGAACAAGAAACGTCGCCCGCAGAGCGATTACGATGCAAAATTCAGCCTGCACTACGCTTTGGCGACATCCCTGGCTAGAGCCAGGCTTACGCTGGATGAGCTCGAGGACGACGTGCTGCAGGATCCTGTGATTTTGTCATTGTGCGATCGCATTACCTACGAAGCTGATCCGCAGTCGGCGTACCCGCGCTACTACTCCGGCGAGGTGGAGGTGAGCACGCGCGACGGGCGCAGCTTCAAGCACCGTGAAGAAGTCAATCGGGGCTCCGACGCGAATCCGCTGAGTCTCGACGATGTGAGGGAAAAGTTCATGGCGAACGCCACTCGCGCCGTGGACGAGAACCAGGCGGAGCGCATCTTCCGAGCGGTAGTCGGGCTCGAGCACGCGGACGACCTGGGCGAACTCGCCGACGCCCTCCGCGTTCAGCCGGAATAGGAGGGACACATCATGTTGATGTCAGCCGACGCGTACCGGGAATCACTGCGCGAGCAGAAACCCAGAGTCTTCATCGACGGTGCTGCAGTGGAGTCCGTGGCTGACGATCCGCGATTTGCCCCGGGTATCAGGGCGGTAGGACTCACGTATGACTATGCTCACCATCCCGAGCACCGCCGCCTGCTGGTGGAGACACAGCAGACTTCCGGGAAAGAAACCAACCGGATGCTGCACATCAACCGGCACACCGAGGATCTGCTGTCCAAACTCGAGGCCGTACGTCTGGTCTGCAGGGAGAGCGGCTGCGCGCAGCGCTACCTTTCCCACGATGGCCTGAATGCTATCTTTCAGGCCACTCATCGCATGGACGACGATCATGGCGGCGACTACCATGCACGATTCACAGAGTATCTGCATGAGGTTCAGGACCGCGACCTGACCCTCGGCATCGCGATGACGGATGCAAAAGGCGATCGTCGTCTGCGGCCCCATGCTCAGGATAATCCGGACGCCTACGTCAGGATCAAAGAGAGGCGGGCGACCGGTATCGTGATCTCTGGGATCAAGGCGATCGTGACGGGCGGGCCCTACATGCACGAGTTACTCGTCATGCCTTGCCGCAACATGACGGAAGAGGATGCCGACTACGCCGTGTGTTGCGCGGTTCCGTTGGATACGCCTGGCCTCACTTTGATCGCAACGAAAGCAGGACGGCCGGGAGAAAAAACCGCGAAGTTCAGCGTCCGCTACGGGCAGTCCGTGGCGGTATGCATCTTCGAAGACGTCTTCGTGCCATGGGAACGGGTGTTCATGGCGGGGGAGTGGCAGCACAGCGGTTTCCTGGTCTCGGCTTATGCGGCGCATCACCGCCACAGCTGCATCGGCGCGCGTGCAGGTTTCGGTGACTTACTCATCGGCGCCGGCGTGCTCATGGCGGAGTCCAATGGACTGGATCCGAACGAGGTCGGCCACATCAGGGAGTCTATGGTCGAGCTCATCAAGATCGTCGAAGGTTTCTTTGCTTGCGGTGTCGCTGCGTCGGTCTACGGCATCGAGGATCCCTCCAGCGCCTGGCAACCCGAGCCGGTGTTCGCGAACGTAGGCAAGCTGCTGCTGGCCACGCAGATATACGACATGCACCGCCGGGCCAACGAGGTCTCCGGCGGGCTGGTGGTGGCGCTGCCCGGGCCGGATGAGGATCACAATCCCGCTACCGCGGGAAGCCTGCAAGCCCTGTTACAGACCCGCGGCGATGTATCCGCCGAGCACCGCGCGGCCGTAGCGCGCATGATGGGCGATCTCACGGCTTCCGATACCGCCGGGTGGTTCTCTGTGATCAGCCTCCACGGCGGGGGATCGCCGGAAGCAATGAAGCGGGATATATACCGGCACTATCCTATAGAGGAACGCAAGGCCCTCGTAGGGCGTCTGCTGGATCGCGGTGCCGCGACGGAAACCGGAAGCGGGGCGCCTGTGCGTAAACGCCAGCCCGGCCAGTGCTGCCCCGTCGGCTGCAACGCACCGGATGTACCTGCTACGAAGAAACACGCTCGGCGCTAGCCAGGCGTGCGGAGCCGCTCACACTTTAGACGTGCGTGAAGAACCCAACCGGCCCATCACTCTGGACCATTCTGCTCGGTGTTTGGATTGTCGCCGGCGTGCTCTATGGCATTGCAAAACTCACGAGTCCTCCTACAGCAGCTCGCACAGCTTACCGATGAAAATCAGCCGGTTTCCACCCTTCGGCTAAACACCACACCAGCTCTGATTCTATTTTGATCTGGCCTGGCTAGGCGTCGGTTGCCGCACAGCCGAGGGACTCTGTCTGGTCTGTTCCTTGATCCGTCTCCAGGTCCCCGATAGGGATGAGTAAGTCCTCCAGGAAATACGCGGACAGAGCAGCCCGCCCGCTCAGCCCTGCCTTGGCATAAATCGCACGCGCCTGCTCGCGGACGGTACGCTCACCGGTCTCGCGCACCGTAGCGACCTCCTTGCAGCTAAGGCCTTTGAGAAGGAGCAAGGCCACCTCGTATTCGGCGCCGGTCAGATTCCAGCGTGAGAACTGCGCAAGGATGGCCTCACTCAACCCATTGAGATGTGTGTAATTTGACAATGGCCGCGGTGAGCGCCCTGGTCCTCGGGGCCGCTTCCTCCGGCTCTTTGGCAGAGCAAGGTCCAGAGATCATCGAATTCTCGGACGCGCGCTTGAAGATCGAAGCGAATGCCACCGACGGAGACGCAGGCATACAGGTGTTTATAGACGCCGACCCCTGGAAATGGATAGCTATTTTCGATTCCGATGGGAGGAAGATCTTCCAATCCACCACACGGGGCGGGTTCGCACTCCAAGGTGGAACCGAATTATTCCTGGAGAGTGCGGAGCCGGAGTTCAGCGAGCTGCCGCTGGAGGAGTTTCTCGAACGCTTTCCGGAAGGGGAGTATGGATTCCGGGGAAGGGGGCTCGAGCGAGAGATATATGTCGGCAGCGCGACGCTGACTCACAACATCCCCGATGGCCCGCTGCTGGTCTTCCCCGTCGAGGGAGATGGACCGGTCGATCCAAACAATGCTGTCGTCATGTGGGAGCCCGTAGGCGCTCCCAACGGTAGCCCGATCATTGCCTATCAGGTGCTCGTCGTTCAGCTCGAATCGGATTTCGACGCGATACCGAAAGTCGCGTTGGATATTTTCATGCCGGCGACCGCGACCAGCATGGCGGTACCGCCCGGATTCCTGCTTCCCGGTACCGAGTATGAGTGGGAAGTACTGGCGATTGAGGAAAGCGGGAATCAGACGCTGTCGTCGTCCTTTTTCACGACCGCCGAATAGTTGGTGGTCATCGGCCGGGCGTCGATCGGGTGGCTAAAGATCGACGCCCGGCCACCAGATCTAGAATGGTACGGCGAGCTCGGACGGCGGCAGGATCGTCGTGCGTTTCATCAACCGCTGGTGCCGGGGGTTGAAAGGATCTCGCCGATGTATCGTGCAGGCGTTGTCCCAGATGATGCAGTCTCCTACCCGCCACTCATGGCAATAGACGAACTCGGGGCGCACGATCCATTCTAAGAGCTCGTCCAAAAGCTCGCGGCTCTCGTCGTCCGGCAAGCCCACGATTCTGGTCGTCATGCCCGAGCATAGATAGAGTGACTTACGGCCGGTGAACGGATGCGTGCGCACTAGAGGTTGCTCGATGTCCGGAGTGCGCTTCTTTTGCTCCTTGCTTGTCGGCACGCTGTACATTCTGTTGAACGCCTCATAGGACTGAACCGCGCGCTTTCCTTCGATGCGCTTTTTGGTCGTTTCCGGAAGGGCCGCGTAGGCGGCGGCGGTGTCCGCAAAGTAGGTATTACCGCCTGCCGGAGGGATCTTGATGGCGCAGAGTAGGGACCCAAGCGCGGGCCTGGGCAGGTAAATCTGGTCGTAGTGCCAGCCCACCTCGTTCTCGGACAGGATCCCGATAGGACGGCCGTCCTGCATCATGTTCGAGACGAGCAGCAGCTCGGGGTTTTCTTTGGAGAGATACTCGGCACGCACATGAATCTCGAGCTCGCCGAAGCGGCGGCTGAATTCGACCAGATCTTCCTCTGTCGGGGCCTGGTCCCGGAACAGAATGATCTTGTGTTCATGCCATAGCGAACGTATTTGCTCGATGACCGTGGAGTCACACCGGCCGGATACCGCTACGCCTTGCAGTTCGGCACCGAAGTGCTCGGTCAACGGTCTGATCTTCAGTGTCATAACAGTTTCATTCTATATAAAGACGGTCACCGGTCAATCGTCGGCGGACTCGACGGCCATCTTCCGGCGACCGATCTCAGTGCGTCAGACTCCAGCAGCAGTATGCCGGCAACGATCAACCCTGCTCCGCCGAGCTGTGCGGGGCTCATCGCCTCTCCGAGAACGAGCCAAGCGATCAGGATCGTCGACGGCGGCCCTATCGTGCTTACCAGCGCAGCACGCTGTGCACCGATGATCTTGACACCCTCCGCAACCATGAAAAGCGGGGCAACCGTCGCGACCGCGACCATCAAGGCGAGTAGCCTCCAAGCCTCTGCGCCCAGCTGCACGTTCGTGTTCTGATAGTGAAAAACGAAATGCGCAATCAATGCGGCCGAGGCGGCGCTCATGGCATAAACGGTGAACGCGATGCTGCCGCTCGTTCGGCTGACGCGCTCGTTGATTATGAAATAGAAGGCGAGCGTCGCGGCACAGATGAGCACCATTGACGCCCCGTACAGGTTAGCTCGCATCAAGTCGGCATCGAAACCGCCGACTGTGAAGAAGATGCCGAAGTAGGTGACCATTGTCGCTGCCACGATGCGCTGCCCGGGTAGCCTGCGCTTCATACCGGCCTGCGCGATGACGACGAGTACCGGATAGGTAAAAAGAATGACTCTTTCAAGGCCGGCGTCGATGAGCGTCAGGGCGTAGAAGTCCAGGACGGCCCCGGCGTAGTAGCAGACGAAACCGGCGAAGCCTGCGGCCAACATGGCCTTCCTGTCGACGTTCAGGAGCTCACTTCCGCCGACGCGCCAGATGCCCCATGCCCAGAACACCGGCAACGATAGCATCGCGCGTGTCGCGACGAGAGTGAGATAGTCGACGCCCTCTGCGTAAATGAGCTTGGCGAATATGCCCTTGGTAGAGAGTAGCAGGGCGCCGCCGAGGGCGAGCGCGACCCCAGCGAGGTGCGGCCTGCGGTCTATAGGCCGGCGCCCGCGGCGGAGCGCACCGTGCCACCCGTCATCTCGGCGACAACTTCGTCGGTAGACAGCACCCGGCCCCACAGACGCGTCAAGGTCTTGAGTGTCGCCGCCTGCATCTCCTCGCTGCACGTCCCGGTACCGTCCGATACGACCGCCACCCCGAACTGCCGGTCGGACGCCTCCATCGCGGTCATCCCTACGCAGTTGTTCGTGGAGACACCGGTCATCACGATCTCCTCTATGCCCATGGCTTTGAGGTGGCTCGCGAGGGCGGTGGAAGCGAAGGCGCCCATGGTGACTTTGTTGACGACGAGCTCCCCTGGCAGAGGCTTCAGCTCATCGACTATCTCGTGCTCCCGGGTGCCGACGTGATTATTGGTTGCCTCGAACCAGCCCCTGAGATGCTTGGGTGCGTCGCTGTAGTCGGCAAGCGTGGGACCTAAGGTTACGTAGATGACGGGCGAGCTCGCACTGCGGAAACATTCTTGAAGGCGTTGGATATTCGGGATGACAACGTTCTCGATGCGATCAAAGCGGTACTTTGCCTCGAGCAGACGTCCCTGATTGGCGAGCAGTCTGCCCAGACCGTGGTCGCGGCTGCCGCTGGCGTACTGCATATCGACAATGACCAGGGCAGACGTGCCGGGGTTCAGCTCGAAGGGGCGCGTGTGCTCGTCGATGAAGGTGGGTTGCATGCGATTCTCTGCGAATTAAAGACTTGTTGCGCTTATGCGCATTAACGTAAGAAAAATTCAGACCCTCTTACAGTATACTGCACCAACGTTCTAGAGGGGGCAACAACAATGAACAAGCCAAGCTTGCTGATTTTCAGCGCGCTAACAATCATTTATGCGAGTAACTCTGTAGGGTGGGCGCAGAACGCCGAAAGCGCAGTCCTCGAAGAGGTCATCGTAACGGCGCTCAAGCGCGAGGCGACGTTGCAGAAGGTGCCGATCTCCGTCAGCGTTTTCTCCGGCGAGTTTCTGGATCAGCTGGATATCAGCGAGATCCAGGACCTGTATGTCCAGGAGCCGACCATGGCTTTCAGCCGGGCTGGCGGTGAAGCTCAGGTCTACATCCGAGGAATCGGTACCAATATCTTCGGCGTAGGTGTGGATCCAAGTGTCGCGCTCAGCCTGGACGGCGTGTACCTTGGGCGTACACAGATGGGATTGGTGCAGTTCCTCGACGTGGATCGGGTCGAGATCTTGCGTGGCCCCCAAGGCACTCTCTACGGGCGCAATTCTACCGGGGGCGCCATCAATCTCATCTCGAGAGGGCCTACGCCGGAGTGGGAGGGTAACGTCTCGTTTCTGGCCGGCAGCTTCGAGCGGCGGGAGATCTCGGTCGCTGCCGGTGGTCCAATCTCAGATAAGGTCGGGATCAGACTGGCAGGCCGTGTCGCCGAGGACGAGGGCTTCACAGACGATTTGCTTTCCGCGGGCGGTAGCAGGATTGACGACAATGACATCTCTGCCTTCCGTGGCACCCTTCGCTTCGAACCCAGCGATAGCGTGACTTTCAGCTTGATCGGCGACTGGAGTGATTTTGACAGTGGGAACCGCACTATACGCCCCCTGGACACCCTGGGCAGTGCGGAAGTGCTGGGTGCGCTGCCCAACCCACCCTTTGGCGAGACTCGCAACGACCTTCCGACGTTCTTCGAGTGGGAGACTTACGGTGGAACCGGGACGCTGGACTGGGCGATCAACGATGCACTGGCGCTGACATCGATCACTGCATACAGGGAATATGAGAGCGACTTCCTGTTCAATACCGACGGCACAGAGATCGACGTCACACGCTCGAACTTCATCTATGACACCGAGCAGTTCTCCCAGGAGCTCCGACTGGTGTCCACCGGTGACGGCGACTGGAGCTGGATCGCCGGGATGTACTATCTTAATGAGGACAAGTTCGGTGCCCTGGGACTGGTGCGCGCCGCCGGTCGCGGTCTCACCGGGGCGTCCTTCATCATCCCGGAGGAGA
>Ga0224508_10003690_pt1 | contig 12631 bp, 13 predicted proteins | sample SF_Jan12_sed_USG_4_FD_170157 | JGI IMG/M metagenome (GOLD analysis project Ga0224508, IMG submission 170157) | Sediment microbial communities from San Francisco Bay, California, United States - SF_Jan12_sed_USGS_21 | ecosystem: Environmental > Aquatic > Marine > Sediment | place: USA...
TTCATCCCGGAGGAACAGCGCGATCCCGTGGCGGCCGCGGAGCTCCTGCGGAGGCTCGCGTTCAACGGGATCGAGGTGCATCGGTTGGACGCGGCGATCACGCAAGATGGTGTGACGCACCCGGCGGGCACCTGGGCGATCCGCATGGACCAGGAGTTCGGAAATTTCGTCCGACAGCTGTTCGAGATCCAGGAATACCCGGACCTTCGCGAGTATCCGGAGGGACCGCCGGATCAGCCGTACGATGTCGCCGGGTGGACGCTCAACGAACAGATGGGTGTGCGTGTCGTCGCCGCGTCGTCGCCGCTGAGCGCCGAGACGCGGGCGGCGTTCTCTCCGGTCGTCGGGGAGGCGATCGCCTGGGACGCGGATGTCGCGGACGCCACGGCCTGGGACTCGCCACCGGGGGTCGGGTTCGACTCGCACCCGGTCGCGGTCGCGATCCAGCCTCCGGCCGGTTCGGTGTCCGGGGGCGGTAGCGCGCTCATCGTCGACGCCGCGCAGAACAACGCATTCCGCGCGGTGAACCGCGCCTGGGCTTCCGGCGGCCGCGTGTCCTTCCTGCCGGGTAGCCCGGGCGAAGCCGGCGAGCCCGGGAGCTCGGGCTCGTACGCGCTCTCCGGGGTGTCGGGCGAGGCCGCGCTGGTTTCCGACCTCGCGCTTCAGGCCAGGAGAGGGTCACCGGGCACGCCGTTACGAGCCCCGCGCGTCGGGCTCTACCGTCCCTGGCAGCCGAGCATGGACGAGGGCTGGACGCGCTGGACGCTCGAGCGCTACGACTTCGACTTCACGAGCCTCCGCAACGCGGACGTCCTGGCGGGCGGTCTGCGCGATCGGTACGACGTCATCGTCATCGCCGACATGTCGACGAACCAGATCGTGAACGGGTTCCGAAAGGGATCGGTTCCGCCGAGATACGAGGGGGGTCTGGGAGCCGAGGGAGTCCGTGCCCTCGACGAGTTCGTGCGGGCGGGCGGCACTCTCGTGACCCTGAACCGTGCGGCGATGTTCGCGGTCGAGGAGCTTCATCTTCCGGTCGAGAACGTCGTCGAAGGGATCCCTCGAAACGAGTACTTCCAGAGTGGGTCGATCGTCGAGATGACCGTGGATCCGTCACACCCCGTGATGTCCGGCATGCCTTCCCGGGCCCGTGTGGTCGTCGGTCAGAGCCCGGCATTCACCACGACCGACGGCTTCGAGGGATCCGTCCTCGCGAAGTATCAGACCGACGGAACCCCTCTGGTGTCCGGCTATCTGCTCGGGGAAGAGCACCTGGCCGGAACTGCCACGGCTCTCGACGTCCGGCATGGAGACGGCAGGGTCGTCCTTCTGGGCATGCGACCTCAGTGGCGGGGCCAGCCGTTCGGGAACTTCCGGATCCTCTTCAACGCCGCGCTCTATTCGGCAGAGGTCGCGGCCGCCGCTCCGGTCAACCCGGAATTCTGGGTTGCCCCGGAGCCGGAGGAAGAGGCGGAGCCGTCGGGTAGCCCCGAGTGAGACGCCGCAAGCAGCCGGCGGGAGGCGCCCTGGGCATTCGGGAGCGGTGGCGCCTGCCCGGGGTGGACTGTACGGAGTGCGGGATCCAGATGGAGGTGGCGCGCCTGTACGAAGTGCGCGGTCGTTCCGGCGAGATCGTCGCGATCCTCCGAAGACTCCCGTGTTATCTCTGCCCCGAGGAGGGGCACCCCCGTGCGACGTCATCGAACGACTTCCGGGCCAAGCTTCTCGAAGCGGTGCTGCAGGGAGGTTTCCCGGTGGCTCGGTCCGGTCGGTTCGGGCGCATCGTGTGCTGGGAGTGCAGGACGAAGATGAAGGCCCCGGCACCGGTTGTCGCGGACATCGAGGGCGAGGTGCACGTCGACGAGGCGGACATCACGGTGATCCTCACGGCGCCGCAGGTGGAGTGCCCTCGGTGCGGCCGTGTTCAACTCGATACGGGCAAGGAGGTCGCCGTAAGCGTTCGGGACGCCCTCCATGCCGCGCTGGCTCGGGGTGGGTTGGTCGGCTCGTGAAGACCACGAAGGGACGGCGTCCGTCGTGGAGCGCCCGGATCCTCGCCTTGCTGCTCGGCTCCGGCGCGCTCCTCATCGGCTGGGGCTTCTGGTGGGAGCCCGGACGTCTCGTCGTGCGTGACGAGTCCCTGGCTCTTTCCGGCTGGGAATATGAGCGTCCGCTTCGCGCTGTTCTGATCGCCGACCTTCACGTGGGGTCGCCGAGAAACGGTCTCGACCAGCTCCGACGCCTCGTCGAGAAGACGAACGACCTCGCACCCGAGGTCGTCCTGATCGCCGGCGATCTCGTGATCGACAATGTGTTCGGGGGGACGTTCGTCGCTCCCGAGGAGATCGCCGTCGAGCTGGCGGCCCTCGAAGCGCCGCTCGGCGTGTTCGCGGTCCTGGGGAACCACGATCGCTGGCTGTCTCCGGAGCGGGTGAAGAAGGCTCTCACGGACGTCGGGATCACGGTCGTCGAGAACCGCGCCGTCCGCGTGGCCGCGCCGGGCGCGCCGTTCTGGGTGGCCGGCATCAGCGACTTCTGGACGGGCCACCCGGATCTCGAGGGGACGCTCGCCCAGGTCGATGATGACGCGCCCGTGCTTCTGGTCACCCACAACCCGGACCTCTTTCCCGACGTGCCCGACAGGGTCGCCCTCACCCTGGCCGGTCACACGCACGGCGGTCAGGTGATCATCCCGTTCGTCGGCCGGGCCATCACGCCGTCGCGGTTCGGGGAGCGTTACGCGGTGGGGCACGTGGTCGAGGAGGCGAGGCACATCTTCGTTTCCAGCGGTGTTGGCACCAGCCGGCTCGGGGTGCGTTTCCGCGTGCCGCCAGAAGTCGCGCTCCTCGAGATCAGTTGCGCCTCCTGTGTGATGCCTTCGCAGGGCGACCCCGGCCCCGGCGGGCCGTAGCCGCCCGGGCGCCCCCGAACCGTCGCCGTCCCTACATCGCCATGCCGTCCCCGGCCTTGAGGAGTACCCCGGACCCGTAACGGACGTGCGGGCACTCGGCGGCGATCTGACGAGCTTCTTCGGGACTCTCCGCCCGGATGAAGACGAACCCTACGACGATCTCCTCCGGCGGCGCGTCCCGGCGGAACTCCGAAACGCCCATGCCCGAGCTCGTGAGGAAGATCCCCCCGTCACCACCGAGCTCCGACCCGGCGATCAGACGGTCCTCGGTCTCGAGCCACCCCACCCACTCCATATACTCCTGCTGGCGCTGCATGCGTTCCTGGGCGCTAAGCGACTCCATATCGGGCCAGGCCCCGGTGAACAGGAGCAGATAGTTCTGCATCTGGGGGTTCTGGACCGGAGGCGTCGCCACACCCGGTATCGGAGGCGGCCCCGAGGGCTCCGTCCCCGGCGGTGCGAGCCACCCTCGCGCGAACCAACCGCTCGCGGGGAGGAGCAGAAGCGCGGCCACCGCTGCGGCCAGCTGCCAGCTGCCTGGCGCCGACGCGCGCCGACGTCCATCCGAATCCGCCAGGCGGGACGGCGACTCCGCCCTTGCGACCTCCCAGACGGAGTCGCCCAGGCTCGGCTGGGGCTCCACCGCGGCGGCGGCCAACCCGCGAAGCGCCTTCAGGCCTCGCCGGGCTTCTTCGAGCTCCGCGGCGAGCGACGGGGAAGCGGCCAGCTCCCGCTCGAGCGCCTGGCGGTCCTCCGTCGAGGCCTTGCCCTCGAGGTATGCGAGGAGCCGTTCATCGAATCGGTCGTTCACGATGCCTCCTCTCGCTCCCCGTTATCGGAGCCGAGAAGCGCCCCGAGCCTTCGAAGTCCCCGATACACTCTCGACGCGACCGTGTTGGCGGACGCTCCGGTCGCCTCGGAGATCTCCGAGTAACTCAACTCGCTCAGGTACCGAAGCACGATCGCTTCTCTCTGTTCTTTCGGGAGCTCGTCCAGCGCCGCTCTCACGCGGTCGTTCATCTCCGCTACCTCCAGAGCCTCCTCGGCGGCGCGCTCGATCACCACGAGCCGCGGTCCCGCCGAGTCCAGATCGGTATACCGTTCGGCCCGTTTGAGCCTTCGATGCTCATCTCGACACAGATTCACGGTGACCCGGTGCAGCCAGGTGCTGAGCCTGGCTTCGCCCCGGAGCGATCCAAGAGAACGGTAGAGTCGCACGAACGCCTCGCTGGCGGCCTCCTGGGCGGCGACGGGGTCGCCCAGGAGACGAACGGCGACGCCGTATACGCGACTCTCGTGCGCCTCTACGAGACGCTTGAACGCGCGCTCGTCGCCGTCGAGGGATCTCTGAACGAGATCGGCGGTCTGCACCCTGTCGAGAGTCGTCGACTCTGCCAATCGACCTCCACGGAAGCGGGGTCGAACGAAAGCGGAAGCGACGTGCCCTCGCGTTCGTTCGACAGCTCGGGTCGAGTCTCGCGCGATGTCGCCGGGGCTTCGCGCCCGCGCGTGCCTGCCGGCGGCACAGCGAACGCTAGCGCTCCCGGACAGACCCAACCATGGACGTCGCCTTCCGCGCGAGGGAGACCGACCAGTGGCCGATCTCGTGGTCTCTCGCATTAGACGACGCGACCCGCGGAGTCATTGCAGTGGTCCAGAGCGGTTCGCCCGCGTCGTCACACATGCATATCATCGCTGCGTCCCGACTGCTGTATCCGCAACAAGGAGCTTCGACGTGTCTTTACACGGTTTTGCCCGGTACGCTCGTTCCGCCGCAGTCGTCGCGCTGGCGGCCTTCATGTTCGCGCCGGGCCTGGCGGCTCAGGATGAGAAGCCGGCTCCCCCCGACGGTTGGATCGTGCGCACGGACGGGGGCGGTCACGGCGGCGGGGACATGGAGTTCATGGACATGGCCCCCGGCTGGCACATCACGACCGGCCCATCGGGGATCTTCTATCACCCGGACAGGACCGCGAGTGGGTCGTATCGCGTCGAGTCCGAGGTGTTTCTGTTCGACCCCGGCCGCCGGAACGAGGCCTTCGGGATCATCATCGGCGGCTCCGGGCTCGACGGCGACTCGCAGGCGTACACGTACTTCCTGATGCGTCGTGACGGGAGCGTGCTCGTGAAGAGGAGGGACGGCGCGCAGACGTCGAACCTCATGGGTTGGACGGCGCACGAAGCCGTCGTCAAATGGGAAGACAGGGCGGACGATGGGGCCACCGCCAGAAACGTCCTCGCAGCCGAGGTGGGAGGTGGCGAAATGGCCTTCTTCGTGAATGGCGAGGAAGTGTTCCGCGCGTCGTCTGAAGACCAGCACGTCGACGGGATTGTGGGGCTGAGGGTCAACCACGGCCTCAACCTCCATTTCTCGTCGCTCGAGATCACCTCCCGCTGACGCCGAGGCAGGAGCGAGACGGATCGGATGCCCGGGTCGATTCACGGCCCGGGCGTTCTTTCGTTTGTCTCGGGGCGGCGTCTCTCGACCGCCGCGAGACCCGATAACGGCAGGGCCCCCCGCACCGGAGGACGCGCGAGATGGATGACGTCGTCAGGCTCCTCGACCAGCTCGACCGATCGCTGAACGGTGATTCGTGGCATGGCCCGGCATTGCTCGAGTTACTCCCGGGGATCGACGCCGCGACCGCCGCCGCCCGACCCATCGCCGCGGCGCATTCGATCCGCGAGCTGGTGGCCCATTCGATCACCTGGCAGGAGATCGTCACTCGTCGTCTTCGCGGCGACGACGTCGAACCGACGCCGGAAGAGAACTTCCCCACGTTCGAGGATGTGGATGGCCCCGGCTGGTCGACGCTCATCGAGCGGCTCGTCTCGGCGAGGGCGGAGCTTCGGGTCGAGGTGGAGGGGTGGTCGGCCGGTTCACTGGACGAGACGCCGGTTCCGGGACGGGGTACCAGATACCACCTCGTGCACGGGGTCATCCAGCACGATCTGTATCACGCGGGTCAGGTCGCCCTGCTCGCGCGGGCCGCTTCGGAATGACATGGCGCCTAGCGTCTCGCATGTTGTCCCGGTCGCAGCGAGAGCCTGGAGGACGTGATCGTGACTGAGGCAGACGACGGCCGGATCGAGGCGATCTGGCTCAAGAGCGGGAGACGCGGACCGATGGAGCCCATGGACGAGGCGGTGCTCGTCGAAGGTGTCGGCCTGGAGGGAAGCGCCGATCGGGGAGGATATCGTCAGGTGACCCTGCTGGATGCGGACGCCTGGGAACGAGCGACGACGCAGCTCGGACGGCGCGTCGACCCCGCGAGCCGGCGCGCCAATATCCTCGTGAGAGGGATCGATCTCCGCGAGACCGCCGATCGAGTCGTCCGTATCGGGGCCTCCCGAATCCAGATTCGGGGCGAGACCCTGCCGTGCCAACGCATGGATGAGGCCGCCGAGGGGCTGCGGGCCGCCCTCGAACCCGACTGGCGCGCGGGCGCCTACGGGATGGTCCTGGCGGGCGGGCCGATCGCCGTCGGAGACGCTGTCGAATGGGAATGAGGGCGACGAAGGGGCGGCCCCTCGGGTTCGAGGCGGGAGCGCTCGTCTTGCTCGCGCTCATGGGGTGCGACTCCGGGGGACAGGCCCCTCCGCCGCCGGCACTGGCGGGCGAGATCACCGTGGATGAGGCCCGGATCTGGTACCAGACGATCGGCGTCGGGTCCCCGGTGGTCGTCGTGCATGGTGGGCCGGGGCTGGACCACTCCTACCTCGTTCCCGGCCTCGAACCGCTCGCGGAAGCCAACCGGTTGATCCTCTACGATCAGCGCGGGCTGGGCTCGTCGTCCGTTCCGCTCGACACGACGACGATCACGATGACCCGCTTCCTCGACGACATCGATGCCCTGCGCGACCAGGTCGCGGGGACCGAACGGGTCACCCTGCTCGCGCACTCCTGGGGAGCGATTCCGGCGCTCCTGTACGCGATGCGCTGGCCCCAGCGCGTGGACGGCATCGTCCTCATGAGCCCGGTAGAGCCGGGGCAGCGCTACGCGGATCAGACCAACGAAGCTCAGGCCGCGAAGCGGCGGCCCGAGGATGTCGCCGCGATGGACTCGATCGCGGCGACACAGGCGTTTCAGCAGGGCGTGACGAACGCGGTCAATCGACTCTTCTTCCATGTGTTCCGAGGGACGTTCGCCGATCCGGCGGTCGCAGACTCCGTGTTCTCGCCCGATTTCGCACCCCGCACGGCCCGGCAGGGACGCATTGTCGCGTCGATCCTCATGACGCCGCTCGCGGGTCTGGATTTCTGGGACCAGCTGCCGGATCTCGCTGTCCCGATCCTCATCGTGCACGGCACGGAGGATCCCATCCCGCTCGCCATGGCTCGCGAAATGGCGAGTGCGCTGCCGAACGCCCGTCTCGTGGAGATCGCGGGCGCCGGCCACTTCCCGTTCATCGAACAACCGGGACAGACCTTCGAGGCGATCGAGAGCTTTCTGCGGGAACGCGCCACCACGCAATGACGGTAGCGGGCTTCGACCGCGAGCGGCTCGAAACGGCGCTCGTGACCGTGAATGCCGCTCGATCCCTCGATCCCGGATCGTCCCGCCGAGTGGAGGGGCTCTTACGCGGCCTGGAGGACATCCTCGCGGCCGAGCGGGGGAGTGCAGACCGCGACCGGGATGGCGCCCGGGCGCTGGCCGAGTTGGACCGCCTGCTCGCCGGCGTCGGTTCCGAATCGGACGCCGTCCAGGTCCGCGAGTTCCTCGAGCCGATCGTCGATCGACTGATCGACGCGCTCCTCGGCCGACCGGACCAGCGGCTCGCGTCGTACGGATCACTTCGGCCGGGGGAGGTCAACCACCACCAGGTCGGGGCGATCGTGGGTACGTGGTCGCCCGCTACCGTGCGAGGCGTGTTTCATGCGAGCGGCGGCGATCCGACACGTGGATTCCCCGGGGTCGAGTGGCGCCCCGAGGGGGCGGAGCTCCCGCTCCAGATCTTCGAGAGTCTGGCGTTACCTGCCCACTGGGACCGGCTGGACGCCTTCGAGGGTCCGGGATACCGCCGCGTGCTGGTGACGCTCGATACCGACACCGAGCCGAAGGTCGCCAATATGTACGAAATCCTGCGCCCCCCGATCGCCGGCGCGCAGGAGACCTCGACCTAGGCTCCGTCCGCGGCCTTCACCTCGTCCCACAGCCGATCCAGAGCCTCGAGGCCGACGCTACGACAGTCCATGCCGCGCTCTTCGGCGAGGCGAAGCATCGCCAGCGAGCGTTGCTCGAACTTGCCGATCGCGCCGAGCAGGGCGTTGGCGGGGTGGGCGCCGGCGATCCGCGCGGCGTTGACCGCGGCGAACAGCAGATCTCCGATCTCGTCCTCCACCGCGGCTTCGGCTTCACCGATCCTCCGCTTCGCCGTGACGTCCGCGATTTGCTCGAGCTCGTCGGCCTCCTCGCGGACTTTCGCGAGGGGGCCCTCGAGGTCGTCCCAATCGAAGCCGATCCCCGCCATCCTCTCCTGAACGCGAGCGGCCAAACTGAGCGGGTCGACGCCGCGAGGAAGTCCGTCGAACGGGTTGGTCCGGTGTTCCGCGGTGGTCTCTCGCTGCCCGGACGTCGCCTCGGCCGCCTCGCGCTCGGCGGCCTTCATCGTCTCCCAGTCCGGAGGCTCATCGGCGTCCCCGTACACGTGCGGATGGCGCGCGATCATCTTGGTTTCGAGCGCCGACACGACGGCTTCCGAATCGAACGCGCCGCGCTCCTCCGCGAGCACGATCTGGAAGGCGACGTTCAACAACAGATCTCCGAGCTCCTTCCGCAGGGCCTCCTCGTCACCCGAGGCGATCGCGTCCGCCGTCTCGTGCGCCTCTTCCAGCAGGTAGGGACGGAGCGTGGTGGGCGTCTGCTCGGCGTCCCAGGGGCACCGATCCCGAAGAAACCGCACCAGAGCCAGAGCACGTCCCAGTGAAGCGTCGTCGATGCGGTTTCGGGAAGAGTGGTGGGCGCGGTCGCCCTCTTCGCGGAGTCCGGATTCTGATGTCATGGCGCGCGCAACGTATCCACGGTAGGCTGGCAACTCCAGACGCCCGATCCGGCCCCCGCGGCGCCGGGAGCGCGTCCCTTTCCCGTCCAGATCGCGAGCCGGAACGAAGCCGTAGTGGGCGCCCAAACGACGGATCGCATGCGCGCGTGGGTCGAGGTGGACCTCGAGGCGCTTCGCCGCAATGCGGAGCGGATCGCCGCGCACGTGGCGCCGGCTCGCGTCATCCCCATGGTCAAGGCCGACGGGTACGGCCTGGGTGCAGTCCCGGTCGCCAGGGCACTCGCCGCGACGGACCGCTACGCGTTCGGCGTGGCCACCGTGGACGAGGGCGTCGTCCTTCGGCGGGCCGGGATCGATGGCCGGATCATCGTCTTCGCCGCCTGTGCGCGGACGGATGCAGAAGGGCTGCGCGAGCATTCCCTCGAGGCGTCCGTGATCGGTCGCGACGGTCTGCAGGATCTCGCGCGAGCGGGAGTGGTGCTTCATCTCGAGCTCGACACGGGGATGGGGCGCGCCGGGCTCGACTCAGGACGGGTCGACGCGTGGGCTGGAGACCTTCGGGCAGCGCTCGGATCGGGAGCTCGAGTCGCGTCCATCTTCACCCACTTCCACTCCGCCTCCTCGGATGAGGGCGCGTCCCGCGAGCAGCTCGCGCGGTTCGAGGCGGCCATCGCGAGTCTCGACCTTCCGGCCGATGTCGAGTTTGCCAGGCACGTGGCGAACAGCGATGCGATTCGGTCGGATGAGCAGTATCATCTGGACCTCGTGCGACCGGGTCTCTATCTGTACGGCGGAGGTCGGGGAGGGCAGTCCCCGACCGCACTGGCGGAGCCCGAGCCCGTGGCGTCCATCCGAGCCCGGGTGCTCGAAGTTCGAGACCTGACCCCCGGTTCGACCGTCAGCTATCGGGCCACGTACGTGACGACTGGCGATACGCGCCTTGCCACGCTCGGGATCGGGTACGCGGACGGCCTGCCCTGGCGGACGTCCAACCGGGGCGAAGTGCTGATTGGCGGACGAACGGCTCCCTTCCGGGGTCGCGTGTGTATGGATGTGACGGCGGTAGACGTTTCGGATCTGTCGGGTGTCGAAACGGGAGATGTCGCCACGCTGCTCGGCGGCGATGGGGACGAACGGTTAGAGCTCCGCGACCTGGCCGAGCGAAGCGACACGATCGAGTACGAAGTGCTGACGGGACTCGGGCAGCGGCTGCCGAGAGTCTATACGGGGTCCGACGGACCTCGACAGAACCACGACCGGTGAGGGAGATGGCGGGAATAGACTCGGAGAGCGAGCTGCTCAGCCAGGCCCGCGAGGTGATGGACCGCGCCTACGCTCCGTACTCGGGGTTCAGGGTAGGGGCGGCGCTCGAGGCGGCAGACGGACGCGTATTCCTGGGGTGCAACGTGGAGAATGCGTCGTATCCGGTCGGCACCTGCGCCGAGCGGGTCGCGCTCGGCCATGCCGTGGCCTCCGGGGCCCGCGCGTTCCGGCGCGTCGCGGTGGCGTCGAGCGGGGACCGGCCCGCGTCGCCCTGCGGAATGTGTCGTCAGGCGCTCTCGGAGTTCGGAGTCGATCTCGAGATCTTGAGTGTGGCAGCCGGGGGCGAGGTTCGTCGCTGGTCACTTGCCGATCTGCTGCCAGCCGACTTCCGCCTCGATGAAGCCGATCCGGCCGGCGTGGCGCGGAGGGGCGGATGAGCCCCGCCGGAAAAGCCCTTTCCCCTCGCGCGATCCTGGCATCTGCCCTGTTCAGCGTGGTGACACTCGGGGCCTGTGTCGAGGATCCGCTCCTTCTCGACGCGGATGCCACGCCCGGCGCCAGCTCGCCGACGCTCGACTTCACGCTCATGGCGGGCGAGCTCCCGCGGTGGCGCGACACGACCTACACCGGATTCGCGCTACGTAGCGAGGCCGAATTCAAACTGGTTGCGAACGAAGTCGACATTGCCGCCCGGTTCCTGGGACTCCTGAACGTGCCGGATACGATTCGCACGTTCGCGGACACGTTGCCGGTCGATCTGTTCGACAGCGTGAACGTCAGGATGGTCATCGACACGATCGACTCGAGCTTCGGAGGGTTCCCGTTCACCGTCCGGATGTTGGAGCTGGCCCAGGGTTTCAGCACCGACTCCGCGTCCTGGCTCACGGCGGGTCCCGGTCGCCCCTGGATGACCCCCGGGGGCGACTTCGGAGTGCAACTGGCCGAGGCGGTGGTGACGGAGGTGGCCGACAGCATCGTCTTCCAGATCGAGGTCGATCAGGACTCGCTCATGAAGGCCTGGCAGGACAGCGACGGCGAGACGGGGTTCGCGTTTCTCGTCGAGGGGCCGGCCACGACCCTGAACGTACGGAACATGGTGTTTCGCTACGACGCCCTTCTCGAGGGTCGGGAACAGCCGGTCAATCAGTCGCAGTCGTTGACGACGAACACGTTCATCGTCGATCCGCCGACACCGGCCGTCGGCGAAGCACTCCGGGTTGGAGGCCTGCCAGCTTCCCGCATCTATCTCGATGTGGAGATCCCGCAGTTCATTGAAGGCATCCCGCTCGATGGCTCCGTGATCAACCACGCCGACTTCAGCTTCGTGCCGCTGCCGGCGCCTGGCGCCCCATACGGGCTCGAGAAGGCCCTCCGCGGTCGGCAGGTGAAGTTGCTCGGCGATCCGTTCCAGTTCTTCGAGAAGACCCCGATCGGAACAGCCCCGCTCAATTTCCAGTCGCTCGAACCCGACTCGCTCGTTCAGGGTCTGCCGCTTCAGATCGACATTACGCGGCGCATCGTGGATGCGATCGTGGATGGGACCTACACGATCCGGTTGACATTCCGGGGTGAGCCGGACGGGCAGACTCTCGGGTTCTGGGAGTTCGGGTCTGTCAGCTCGTCGGCAGCCCTCCAGCCGAGGTTTCGAATCATCCTCACGCCTCCGCCGCAGTTCCAGGTGCCGAATTGACCGGGCGGCCGATGGACTGGCTAAGGACCGTGTGCCGGCGAGCCGGATGCGGACGCCTGCTAGCGCCGGTGTTCGCGGTGCTCGCCGTGCTCCCGGGGGCGGCGGCTGCTCAGACCCCGGCTTCCGCAGTCGGGCTCGGCTACCCGGTGGTCCCGGTCGACGGCAGGTCGGCCGCGCTCGGAGGGACCGCTCTCGGCCTCCTGGGGGAGACGTTCTCGCTCGGGAATCCCGCGGACATGACGCAGCATGTCAATCCGGGGTTCGCGCTGTCCTTCCATGCCGAAGGCGCCGATCTCAAAGGAGGCGCGGAACCGATCGACACGGGGCGGCAGCGATTCCATCTCGTCCGGGCGATCGCGCCGTTCTCGGAATGGGCGATTGGAATCGCCTTCGGCAGCGCTTTCGATCAGGACTGGTCCGCTCGATTCCAGGACACTCTGGCGATTTCAGACGGGTTGGTGCCGTTCGAGGAGACGCGTGAGCACAACGGGGGGATCTCGACGATCGACCTTTCGCTAGCCCGGACGGTCGGTCCGCTGGCCGTCGGCGTGACGGCGTCGCGGTGGATCGGATCGCTCCGACAGACCTTCAACCGCACGTTCGGGACGCCGATCGGCGACTCGCCGTCGCTGAATCCGGCCGGGGGCTCGCAGACCCTTTCCTACAAGGGCTGGCGTTTCCAGACCGGTGCCGCGTTCGATCTGAGCGACCGCCTCTATCTCAGCGGTGTGGTTTCCTTCGGTTCGACGCTGTCGGCGACCCCG
>Ga0224508_10003691_pt1 | contig 12630 bp, 10 predicted proteins | sample SF_Jan12_sed_USG_4_FD_170157 | JGI IMG/M metagenome (GOLD analysis project Ga0224508, IMG submission 170157) | Sediment microbial communities from San Francisco Bay, California, United States - SF_Jan12_sed_USGS_21 | ecosystem: Environmental > Aquatic > Marine > Sediment | place: USA...
TCCTTCTCCATCATCACGTCGTGAGCCGAGCGGATGGCTTCAATCATGTTCATCTGCGCCATGATCTAGTCCTCCGCCAGGATTTCGAGAAGGCGCCGGCGTTGCGACTCGAGGTGCTGCGGCATCTCGGCGTAGACGTCTTCAAACATCGTTGCCGGATCGAGCCACGGACCTTCGGTCATCGTTCCGTACTTCTGCGCCTCTTTCCACGCGGCCTGAACTTCGTCCTTGAGTTCTTTTTCGAGGCGGCCGTGTTTGTCGTCTGACCAGTGGCCTTCTTTTATCAGGTGCTGCTTGAGGCGCTCGACCGGATCGCCGAGAGGGAACGAATCCCACTCGTCCCGGGGGCGGTATTTCGTGGGATCGTCACTCGTCGAGTGGGCGCCACCGCGATAGGTGACGTGTTCAATGAGTGTCGGTCCGTGGCCGCGCCGAGCGCGGTCGGCAGCCCACAGCGTCGCCGCGTAAATGGCGAGGAAATCGTTGCCGTCTACCCGGATACCCGGGATGCCAAGGCCAAGTCCGCGTGCGGCAAACGGGCGGCGCTGGCCGCCGGCCGTACCCTGGAACGATGAGATCGCCCACTGGTTATTGACAACGTTGAGGATGACGGGTGCCTGGTAAACCGCAGCAAAAGTCAGTGCGTGGTGAAAATCAGCTTCGGCCGTGCTGCCGTCGCCCAGCCAGGTTGCCGCGATGTGGTCCTCGCCCTTGATCGCGGACGCCATGGCCCAGCCAACCGCGTGGGGAACCTGGGTCGCGAGATTACCCGAGATCGAGAAGACGTTGCCTTCCTTCGAGTGGTACATGATTGGAAGCTGCCGACCCTGGCACATGTCCCGAGTGTTTGAGAGGCACTGGCACATCATGTCGATGAGCTTCATGCCCCGGTACATGTAGAGACCCTGGTTGCGGTAGGACGGGAAGCACATGTCGCCGGCGCGCAATGCCATGCCCTGCGCGATCGAGATAGCTTCCTCTCCAAGTGCCTGCATGTAAAAAGAGATGCGTCCCTGCCGCTGGATCTGCCACATGCGTTCGTCAAAGGCGCGGTTGAGCATCATCCAGCGCAGCGCAACCTGCAATTGCGTCGCATCGAGGCCGGGATCCCACGGCCCTACAGCCTCATGATCGTCGTCCAGCACACGGACGAGGCCGCTGCTCAGGAACTCGATCTTGCGGGTGCGCGAGCCGATAGCTGGCTTGTCGACAGCTCCGGCCGGCGACAGGTCAAGGTAGCTAAAATCCGGCTCGTCGCCAGGTCTGGCTGTAGGTCGCGGTATTTGTAATCGCGATTTCTCGATCATGTTGTAACCTTAAGTGTCGTTACTGGCGGGCTGCGGCAACTATGCTGCGAGCCAGTTCGTCGGCCAGTTCGTGTGTCGGCCGCCCGGTCTCTTTTGCCTGGTCGAATATCTTCTTCAGGCGGTCCTTGATGCGGCCCACATCGGCGCGAACATCTTCCTCGGAGCCTTCGTCATAGTATTCGGCGGCAACGCTTATGATACCGCCTGCGTTAATCACGTAATCGGGCGCGTAGAGGATGTCACGCTCGGCAAGGCGCACACCGTCCGCAGGGGTGGACAGCTGGTTGTTTGCCGCCCCGGCAACAATCTTCGCCTTGATCTTTGGAATGGTAGTCGATGTCAGGATGTTGCCAAGTGCGCAGGGTGCCAGCACGTCGACGTCGGCAAACAGGAGCTCGGTCGGCGCTACGACAGTCGCCGGCATCTCATCCGTTGTCATTTTCAGGTTGTCGCCATTGACGTCGGAGATAAACAGCTCCGCTCCGGCCTCGCGCAACAGGCGGCAAAGGCAAATTCCAACGTGCCCTACGCCTTGCACGGCGACTCTTACGCCTTGCAACGAGTCGGTGCCGAAACGTGCCTGCGCAGCTGCCTTGATGCCCTGGAAGCAGCCGAGGGCGGTCCATGGAGACGGATCGCCGCCCGCATCGGCGCCCTGTTGCGGCAGCCCGGAGACAAACTCGGTCTCTTCCCGGACGTAACGCATGTCGTCGACAGAACAGCCGACGTCTTCGGCCGTAACGTAACGGCCGCCCAGCGAGTCGACACAACGGCCGAATGCGCGGAAGAGCTCGGGAGATTTGGGGGTAGAGTCGCTCGCGAGGATGACGGCTTTGCCACCGCCGAACTTGAGGCCCGCGACAGCATTCTTGTAAGTCATGCCGCGAGCGAGGCGCAGCACATCGGTTAGTGCATCAGCGTCGTTGCTGTAGACCCAGCGGCGAGTGCCGCCCGCAGCAGGACCCAGCGCCGTTGAGTGCACGGCGACAATGGCGTGGAGCCCGGTCGCGTCGTCGTGGAAATAATGCAGAGATTCGTGGTTGTCGAATTCAGCGTGGTCGAAAACGCCCATTGTTATCCCCTGAGGCAGGCTGCATACCCTGACTAATATACAGCGATAAAACCCGATAAAACTTGCAAAACCTTCTGTGTAAGTTCAAAAGTCGGCATAATCTATGTGAATTCAGGTAATCAGGCACATTAACTATGCAATCCGTTTCCATCGACCACGTCGATCGCAAGATCCTCGACCTGCTGCAAACCGAGTCGGGCATCAATGCCTCGGCTATTGGCGAGCGCATCGGCCTGTCGCAGTCTGCCTGTTGGCGGCGCATTCAGCGGCTGCGCGAAGAGGGCGTTATCCAGGACCGCCCCGTGGTGCTCGACCGCGAAAAGGTCGGCTTGACGACGATGGTCTTTGCCCATGTAAAACTCACCTCGCACGGTCGCAGCAACCTGTCCGCGTTCGCGGATGCGGTCAAGAGCTATCCGGAGGTCATGGATTGCTACGTGCTGCTCGGTAACGTCGACTTCCTCCTCAGAATCGTGGCAGCGGACATCAAGGCCTACGAGCAGTTCTTCTTCGAAAAGCTCTCGCAGTTGCCGGGCATCCAGGAAGTCACGTCGAGCATCGTCCTTTCGGATACCAAACACACGACCGCGCTGCCGATCTAGGCGTGTGGGTGTCCGCTCACCGGTTCGCGATCCAGCGTTCGACGTGTTGGCGCAGCGCCGGCAACGGGATCGTGCCGTTCTCCAGGATACGATCATGGAACTCGCGAATATCGAACGCTTCCCCGAAGGCATCCTCGGCTCGCTTGCGCAATGCGAGGATCTCAAGGCCGCCTGAGTCGTAAGCGGTCAGCTGTCCTGGCAGGATCGCAATACGATCCACCATCTCGTCGGCCATCGATTCAGGGAACCGGCCGGACTCCATCATGAAGTCGATGGCCTCTTCGCGCGTCCACCCGAACAGGTGGATGCCGGGATCGACAACCATGCCGCGCGCCGGCCAGGCGCGCCGGGTGATCGGCCCGGTGACGGTCTGGTAAAGCCCCATCTCTTCGGACAGTCCTTCGGAGTACCTCGCCCAGCCTTCTCCCGGACCCGAAAACCAGATGATCTCGGTAACCGGGTGCAGTCCTTCGATTTCCTTGCTGAATGCAACCTGCAGGTGATGACCTGGCCAGGCCTCATGGAAGGCGACGCTCTCGGCGCTCCCGCGCGACTGGTCTTCAGGCTTGTGCAGCGGAATACGATACTCACCGGGGCGCTCGTTGGTCCCGGGTCGGTAGTGCGCGGAGCGGCCCGTGCCTTCCTCGTGTTCGGCGAAAGGTACGACTTCCACCGGCTGGCTCGGCATCGTGCCGACCCAGTTCGGCATTTCGGCCTCGGCCCGCCTGACCATGTCACGCGAGACCTCAAGCAGCTCTTCCTTGCTCGTAAAACGATCCGCGGGGTCTGACTTTGCCCGGTCCAGGATTGCCTTGAATTCGCTTAGTTCGTAGGCAGTCCTGCCGAGCTCGATGACAGAAAGCTTGTTGGCTTCGACCGTCTGCTTGCCGAGCTCGAACACGTCCTCAGCGGACCGGCCGAGCGTCGTGTAGGAACGCAGCGATGCGTCATAGCAGGCACGACCATCGGGATTCGCAGTGATCGGTAGCTCCGCACGTGCCCGTTCCATGTATGGCCCGGCGAGGAACTCACGATAGCGACTGAGCGCCGGAATTATCTGCGCCTCGACGATCTCGCGTGTCGCAGCGGCGAAGGCCTCGTCGTCGTCACGAGCGGCGGGCGAGTAAAACGGCGAGTCCTCAACGTCCAGCGCGAGCAGGCCATCGACCTGGTCGACAACGCGTTGTGCGACGGTCTTCGGGGCCGTGTAGCCGAGCTTGATGCCTTGGCCGAGATTCGCCATTTCCTGGTGGATGAACGCGGGGAACTTCGACCAGCGTGCCAGTGATTGCTGCCGCAATTCGGCGGTACCGACAGGTTGCAATTGCGCCACCTGTGCATAGCCGGAATGCCAGCCGCCCATCTGGTTGACGTTCCACAATTCAGATCGGCAAACACGCACGCCGACGTTCGCCTCGAGGTCCTCGAGCAAGTAGGCGAAAGTTATCCATGCCGGATCGCCCAGCAATGTGTCCGGATCGATGGACCGCAGGCGTTCCAGCAAGGCATCGACAGCCGCGTCGTTTGCGGCGCCTGCTTCCAGGCTGTTATCGGTCAGGCCATCGTGACGCTCGAGTTCGACCCCCGAGAAATAAGCCGTCTCCGGCGTCACCGTCATGATGTGCGCGTAGTAGTCATCCGCCACCTCGTTGACGACGTCAGCGGGATTCGTTATCGGAGTGGGCATGGGAGCCGGAGCTTCCTGTGAGCAGGCACAGATGCTCAGCAGCGCGGCGACTGCAGTCGCCGTTGTTTTCTTATTCATACGATTACCATTTGCCGTCGATATCACCGACGCGTTCGAAGGGTTCACCGATGAGCACGCCAAGTTCGCGTTGTTCACCGGGGCCAAGCTGAATGCCCGGGCGGCCGTGCGCCCAGCGCCAGTTGCAAACGATCGCAATGTCGCCCACATTCCAGTTGATCGGAATGCCGAAGCGGTCGTACACATCAACGAACAGTTCCTTCTCCGCACGAGTCATTTCGCTGAGGTCGCCGAATGTGAGCTTTAGTGGTCGTTGCTCGTAAGGCAGGTGCTGGACTTTCGGCCATGTGTCGAACCACATGCCGTCATCGGCGATGCTGCTGTACAGGACATTGCGATCGAGTGGCGGGTAGTACTCGTACGCCGACACGTAGTAACGGGTCTTGAGGAGCCGGTTCGGGCCCCATTCTGTTTCGAGACCGCGATCGCGCGCGAACTGCTCCGCCTCATCGGGGTCCTCGGTCAGCATGGATTTTTGCCAGTGATTGTAGACACCGATCTCTGCCGTGCCAGCGAAGGCTTCGCGGTCCGTCAGGTCGCGGTGATAGCAAAGCCCGAGATCTTTCAGTTTCTGGCCAAGTTGCGTCGCGAGAATTGCGTCAGTAGCGCGAACATTGTCCGACACGAATGTAGGCCCCTTGTCGCCGACGGCGTGTCGAGCGAGGAACCCGAGCATTCTTGTGCTCGTGCCCACGTAGGCCATTTCGTGGTGGTAGTGCAACCACGCCTGCAATGGCGCGCCGACTTCGTAGACATTGGGCTCGAGGTTGTTACGTGGATTTGCACCGGCTTCGTAGCGCATCTCATTGTCCATGACGAGCGTCGCCGCACGCCGCATGTCGGCAAGGGTGGAAAGGCCCGTGTTGGTCAGGTAGACCAGCCCGATGTCGTCGAACAGGGCCTGCATGCGATTGCCGAGTTCGCTGCCGCGTGTCAGTGTTGCATCGTCCATCGCGTAGCCGGAACAGTCGATAGTGAAAGCGTCGGGAGCAATGGGAAGATCGCCGGTCCACCACCGCGGTTCGATGAGGTCTGGCAGCGGTTCCATATTTGCACTCATACGAAATCAGCCTTCACATGCTGCTGTGCCGTATTGCGAAGATCGTCCGGAATGGCGACAGCACAGCGTTCTTCGAGGTCAAATAATACTACGACACTCTCGAGATTCGCCGCCACCTCGCCGCTGCCCAGGTTGAGCATCTCGAAGGCGATCGTCATCGACTTGCCGCCGACCTTGAGTAGTTCGGCCCGCACCTCGACGAGATCGCCCGTATTAACCTCGGCCGCATAATTAATGGTGTGGCGCACGTCGACCCAGCCGAGACGGCCATCCGCACTTTGCGCGCTGTTCCAGCCGAAAACGTGATGCAGGAAGTGATACGACGAGTCGTCGAACATCGCCATGTAGAAACGTGTCGTCATATGCCCCATGACGTCGCATTGCCACGGGTGCGCGACACTCTTGTGAACGGAAATCACGGTGTCCCGAGCCCCAGGGTCTGGCGGGCTTCGGCGGGTGTCTGTGCTGAGGCGCCCATGGCTTCCACAATTGTGCGTGCACGATCGACCAACTGTGCGTTCGATGCGAGCACACCTTTCTCAAGGTAGAGGTTGTCTTCAAGCCCGACGCGCACATTGCCGCCCAACAGCAGTGACTGCGCCACCATGGGCATCTCCATTGCGCCGATGGCAAAGCCCGTCCAGTTACAGCCCGCGGGCAGTTCATTGACCATCGCCTGGAATACGCCGGGCGTGGCCGGTGCACCCCAGGGAATGCCGAGGCAGACCTGGAACAGCGGCGGCTCGTCAATCAGGCCCGCATCGACCATGTGCTTGGCGAACCAGATCTGGCCGGTATCAAAGACCTCGAGCTCCGGTTTGACGCCGATTTCCTGCAGGCGCCTTGCACCGAGTTCGAGCATCGACTGCGTGGAGACATACACGTAGTTCTGGCCCATGTAATTGAACGAACCGCAATCGAGCGAGCAGATTTCGGGGAGCAACGCCTCGACATGTGCCATGCGTTCCATTTGTCCGACACAGTCTGTCGCGTCAGTGAAATTCAGCGGATCGTCGTCGGGACCGAGATACAGGTCGCCACCCATGCCGGTCGTCAGGTTGATGATGACGTCGGTATCGCTGTCGCGAACGCGCTCGACGACTTCGCGGTAAAGGGCTACATCCCGGGTGGGGGCACCTGATTCCGGGTCGCGGACGTGAATGTGGGCAATTGCCGCGCCAGCCTTGGCCGCTTCGATGGCAGCGGTCGAGATCTCAGCAGGCGACTTGGGAAGATCAGGGTGTTTGCCCGCAGTGTCGCCAGAGCCAGTGACGGCGCACGTGATTATCGGATTGCGATTCATTCGTCACTCCGTCGCAAATGTGGCAACGAACAGGTCGGACCCCGACTTACCGCAGGCTCGCTTCATGCCCTCAGAGTTGTACGGCATTGCGATACTGCCATCTCGCGCGATCGCGATGACACCCGCGTCACCGCCCAGGCGTGCAATTTCATCGAGCATCTCCTGGATGGCGGTCTCGAGTGGTACTCCGGACTTGTAGCGAAACGCGATGGAAGACGCACCGCCGGAGCGAATGATGTGTTCACCTATCCCCGTGCAGGAGATGGCGATGTTGTCGTCGGCCCACGTGCCCGGGCCGATCAGTGGCGTGTCACCGATACGACCGTGTAGTTTGCCAAAGGTACCGCCGGTCGACGTGGCGGCGGCCAGACCGCCGGTGGTATCGAGCGCCGCCGCGCCAACAGTGCCATGCGCGATATCGTGAATGTCGGCACGCGTCACACCGACCGGAAGTGTGTAATAGGTCGCCGGATCGGTGACTTCCTCGTACCCATGCTGGCGTGCGAACTCGACAGCCCCGTTGCCAGCAAGCATGACGTGCGGTGTTTTCTCCATGACCCCGCGAGCGACCCCGACAGGATTTACAAAATCCTGAAGCGCGGCGACAGCGCCTGCTTCGCGCGATCGGCCATCCATGATGGACGCATCGAGTTCCACGTGCCCGGCGCTGTTGGGCGCCGAACCGCGCCCGGCGACATAGAGTCCGCTGGCCTCAAGCTCTGTGACCGCATATTCGACGACATCAAGCGCCGTAGCCCCGGCAGCCAGCTTATTGCGGCAAGTGGACGCGAGTTCACCCAGGTGTTGCTCGGTTTCAGTATAGACGCGTCCGGCGACGGCACCGGCGCCGCCATGCAGTGCAAATGCCCAGTTAGAGTTCGTTTTCGACATCCGGCCAATGTACACGAAATACGCCCAAAATCACCGCGTCACAGGGCGAGCAGCTTTCTCACCTCGTTGCGGCTTCCGCGAGCTGGTGGCATGCGTCGTCCGGACGCCAGTTTCCTGGTACCGGCGGGTCTCCAGGTCGATCCTGCGCTCGGGGTCGGGCTGTTCTCTTGTTCGATGGTGCTGCTAGAATTGCCGGACTCATTTATACCGCCGGACGCCCACGTGGCGTCCGGTGCACGAAGGACCCCTGACCGATGACGAATGAACCGACCTCCAGGACCGTGGAGCAGGCACCGGGTGCAGCCCGGGTTTTTTACAAGCAGCCCGAACTGATTACCCCTGAAGAGCACAGCAACCTCGGCCTGAACAAGGCGAATCGCCCGTTCGATTTCTGCAGCAGCGTGAGAGCGGTGCCGCTGACAGCCGTGGAAATGAACATCATGCAGCGGCACTGCCCGATTATTTTCTCCTCGGTCGAGGAGCCTTCGCTGCTAGCGGTGGTCGGTGTCGTAGACGACGAGAACCTGTTCGTCGACGAGAACGGACGCTGGGAGACGGGCGTCTACATCCCCGCCTACCTGCGCTGCCATCCGTTTGCCCTGGTCGCGCACGAGACCGAGGATTTTGCTGTGGCAGTGGACCTCGCCGCGACGACCGTCGCCGAGGGCGGGGAGCCGCTGATATTCGACGGTAAGGAGCTGTCTGCGCCAGCCAATGAGATTGTCCAGCATTGCCTGCTCTTCGACGCACAGGCCAAGATCACGGCGGAATTCTGCAACCGACTGGCGGAACTGGAGCTGTTGACCGGCCAGGAACTCAGCCTGGCGCCGGATGAAGGGGGTGAGGAGACGGTCGTGGCCAAGTACGTCGCCGTCGATTTCAGGAAACTGGAGGCGATTGACGCCGAAACGCTACAAAAGTTGCATAAGGATGGCACGCTGGCGGCAATATACGCCCATCGGTTCTCGCTCGATACCTGGCGCCAGCTGCTCCAAAGGCGCGTAGAGCGCAAAAAGCGGGCTTAAGTAGCACTTATGCTGTTGCTCTTTTGCAACAGCGGAAAATAGTCCACGCCCTGAGACTGCCGTTGCGCAGGATCATCCTGCAATCAACCCTTTATAACCATCTGCTCTATTGAAAACCCTAGGGTTTGTGGGCATACTGCGTCGCTTGGAGACTACGTGTGTCGAAAACACAACGATTCATCTGTGTCGGAAACGCAACGTCTGCCTCTAACATTCACTATTAAAGCAAAGCATGCGGGGATATCCATATGTATAGACCAAAACCTTTGTCGAGGGCTGTGAAGTACGCTCTGGGCGCAAGTGCTGGTTCGCTCGCCTTGGGCCTGTCACCTCAGGTGCTCGCACAAGATGATGCGGAAGAAGTACTTGAAGAAATCGTCACCACGGGTTCTCGAATCCCGGTTGATCAGAACTTGCTTCAGACCAGTCCGGTTACAACGGTTGACAGCAGCGAGCTCCAGTTCAGTGGCGTAACACGTGTCGAAGATCTCGTTAACGATCTGCCTCAGGTTGTTCCTGAGCTGACGGCCAACGACTCGAACGGTTCCACCGGTACAGCAACGCTTGACCTTCGTGGTCTTGGTTCTGACCGTACGCTGGTCCTTGTTAATGGCCACCGTATGGGCTTCGGCGATCCGTTTGCACTCGCACCGGACATCAACCAGATCCCGGGCAACCTCGTTGAGCGCGTAGAGCTGCTGACGGGTGGTGCATCATCGACCTACGGTTCTGACGCTGTATCCGGCGTTATCAACTTCATCATGAAGGATGATTTCGAAGGCTTCCAGTTCGACTACCAGGTAGCTGGCTACCGTCACGACAACGGTGCTGGTGACGCCCAGGCCGCTATTACGGCCGCTGGCTACGACCAGGCTCCCGGCAGCGTAACGGACGGCGAAACGACGAACATCAACATTATCCTCGGTGCCAACACGCCTGACGGCCGCGGCAACGTTACGGGCTATCTCGGCTATCGTGACATTAAAGCGATCCGTCATTCCGAGCGTGACTACAGTGCCTGTGCACTGGGTGGTGACGGCGGTACGGTAGGTGATTGCCGTGGTTCGTCAACGACGCCGATGGGCTCGTTCCGTAACTTCGACGACATCGACCTGCGTCTTGACGCAACGACCGGTGATTTCCTGCCGCGTGCTGGTGAGACGTACAACTACGGTCCGCTGAACTACTTCCAGCGCCCGGATGAGCGTTGGACGGCTGGCATGTTCGGTCGTTTTGAAGTTGCAGAAGGCTTCGAAGCTTATGGCGAGTTCCAGTTCATGGACGATCGCAGCCTTGCTCAGATCGCTCCTTCAGGTACGTTCTTCAACAACAACTTCCTGAACTGCGACAACCCGCTCATGTCCGATCAGCAGACGACTGCAATTGGCTGTCCGGATCGTAACCCGGGAACGACTGTGCCGATCTACGTCGGTCGTCGTAACGTTGAGGGTGGTCCGCGCTTTGACGACCTGCAGCATGTGTCAAGCCGTAGCCTGTTTGGCATGCGTGGCGACATCAGTGAGGACTGGTCGTTCGACGTTTTCGTCAACTACGCACGTCTGAACTACACCGAGGTTTACAACAACGACCTTTCGATCACGAACATCATTCGTTCTCTGAATGTCGTTGCTGATCCGGTAACCGGCGAGCCGGTTTGCCAGTCGGTTGTAGACGGTTCCGATCCGGCCTGTGTTCCTTACGACGTGTTTAACGTTGGTGGATCGACGGCAGCTGCTCGTTCGTACATCGATTTGCCGCTGTTCTCGAAGGGTGACCTCGACATGGCGCAGGTTGTTGGCTTCGTTTCAGGCGATCTGGGCGTTGGCCTGCCGTCTGCCGGCGACAACATCTCGATCGTTGTGGGTGGTGAGTACCGTGATGATTCGATGACCTTCGATCTCGATCAGAACTACAACAACGGTAATGCTGCCGGTCAGGGTGGTGCCACCGCTGACGTCGCAGGTAGCGTATCCGTAACGGAGTTCTTCACGGAAGCACGCGTACCTCTCGTTCAGGACAAGCCTGGATTCGAAGATCTGTCTCTCGACCTTCGCTACCGCTTCTCTGACTACAACCTCGGCTTTGATGCTGACACGTGGTCTACGGGCATCGCATGGTCGCCGGTTGAGATGTTCAAGGTTCGTGCCAGCCTCTCGCGCTCGGTACGTGCTCCGAACATCAACGAGCTGTTCCAGCCGCAGACGATTGGTCTCTGGCAGGGTACGGACCCGTGTGCCGGCCCGACGCCGAGCCTCACGGAAGCACAGTGTGCACGTACAGGCGTACCGGCCGGTTCCTACGGTTCAGTAGCACCGAACCCGGCTGACCAGTACAACGGTCTGTTCGGCGGTAACCCGGGTCTCGATCCTGAGACGTCTGACTCTCTCACGGTTGGCTTCGTTCTCCAGACGGAGTTCGGTCTCAATGTGAGCGTCGACTACTGGCAGGTTGAAGTTGAAGATGCAATCTCGACGATTGGTGCAGAGTTCATCATCGAGGAATGCGCCTTGGGCAACGACTCGCTGTGTAGCCTGATTCAGCGTAGCCCGGTCAACGGCAACGTTTGGGTTGGCTCTGGTCCGGACGCGCCGCGTGTCGAACTGACTGACGTTAACATCGGCTTCTTCGAAGTGTCTGGTATTGACATCAACGGTACGTACTCGGTTGAATTCGGCGACAACGTCCTCGACTTCACCATGCGTGGCACGGCTCTGACCACATGGGATGACCAGCCGCAGCCTGGTGGCGAAATCAACGACTGTAAGGGCACCTGGGGTGGCGATTGTGGCCGTCCTCGTCCTGAGTGGAAGCACACGTTCTCCACGCGCTGGGCAACGCCTGTCAGCGGTCTTGACGTCGTAGGTACCTGGCGCTATGTCGGTGAAGTAGACGAGCATCGGAACGACCGTGTTTCGGCTGACGCACAGAACTACATTGATCTGTCGGCAGCTTACGGATTCAGTCTTGGTGGTGGTGATGCGCAGGTTACGTTCGGCATCAACAACATCTTCGACGAAGATCCTCCGTACCACGGCCTGTTCAACACAGCCGCGTACAGCAACGGTAATACGATTCCTGGAGCCTGGGACCCACTGGGTCAGTACTGGTTCCTCGGTCTGAACTTCGCATACTAATCGCGACCGTTTGCACTACAATAATCGGCGGGCTTCGGCCCGCCGATTTTTTTTGTGAAGGCTGTCTTGAATGAGCGGCAAGCAACCCGTCGGAAACGACCCACGACATTCGCAGTTGCCTGAGCCACTGCGGTCGGCTGTGCTCGCCCACGAAAGCGGCGATCTGCAAGAAGCCTATCCGCACTACCGGCAATTCATGGCCGACAATCCGGAGCATCCAACGGGCCTGCAGCTGTTCGGGCTGTTGCTGTCCCAGCTCGGCCAGTTCGAACCAGCGATCAAGCTGATGCGGCAATCGCTGAAGCTGTACCCCAAGCAACCAGAGGTTGCGAACAATCTCGGCAACGCTTTGTTGCGCGCCGGGTTCGTTGACGACGCGATAGCGAGCTACGCCGAGGCAATACGCCTGCATCCGAACTATGCGGATGCGCAGCGAAACCTGGCTCTTGCTTACTCACAAGCGGGGCGCCA
>Ga0224508_10003692_pt1 | contig 12628 bp, 11 predicted proteins | sample SF_Jan12_sed_USG_4_FD_170157 | JGI IMG/M metagenome (GOLD analysis project Ga0224508, IMG submission 170157) | Sediment microbial communities from San Francisco Bay, California, United States - SF_Jan12_sed_USGS_21 | ecosystem: Environmental > Aquatic > Marine > Sediment | place: USA...
GACACCCGGGAGGTTATTGGTTACGAGATGGAAGAGGTGCCCATTCTCCGCCCTGCTGCAGTCGGCTGAGCCCCGGTTCCCGGCTACGTCCACCTCTTAGTGCCCCGTGTGAAGCCTTATAATGAGCCGCCCGTGCGCTTGCGGGTAGGTTGCCGGGCTCTTACAGTTCTGAACTTTTACGGGGCACCATTTGCTGGACTCGCGGATCGGCTGGTTGCGCGACGGGGACAACGCCGCGTCTTTGCGACGTGGGTTGCGGGGTCTGGAGAAAGAGAGTCTTCGTGTCGAGCGCAACGGCCGCCTGTCCCGTCGGCCGCACCCGGAGCGGCTCGGATCGGCACTGACCCATCCCTATCTCACGACTGATTATTCCGAAGCGATGCTGGAGTTCGTCACGCCGGCCTACTCGAGCAACTGGGAGACGCTGCAGTTTCTCTGCGACCTTCACAGCTTCGTGATGGATAACCTCGAGGACGAGCTGCTGTGGGCCCAAAGCATGCCGTGCCTGATGTCGCCGGATCCTGAAATTCCCATCGCCGAGTACGGTACGTCCAACCTGGGCCGGATGAAATCCGTCTATCGGAACGGCCTGGGATTCAGATACGGTCGCGCCATGCAGGCCATATCGGGTCTGCATTTCAACTATTCCCTGCCGCTGAGGTTCTGGGAGTCGCATCGTGAACGACAAGAGAGCCGGGGGCCTCTGAGTGATTTCATATCCGACCAATACATGGGGCTCGTTAGAAATTATCGACGCCACGCCTGGCTGCTGATCTATCTTTTCGGGGCTTCGCCAGCGCTCTGTAAGTCGTTTTCGACGGAGCGCCACTCAGTGCTGGAGGATTTCGACTCCGACACGTGGTACGCGCCTTACGGCACCTCGCTGCGGATGAGCGACATCGGTTATCGGAACAAATCTCAAGCCGCGCTCCGCATCTCGGCGAACTCCCTGCAAGATTACGTCTCTGGGTTGGCAGCGGCGGTGAGCACCCCGAACCCTGAGTACGAGGCGATTGGTTTGCGTGTGGATGGCGAGTATCGGCAGTTGAACACGAACACCCTGCAGATTGAGAACGAGTACTACAGTTCGATTCGCCCAAAGCCGCGTGCAGGCAATCCAGACCGGCCCACGGTGGCTTTGAGGGAGTTTGGGGTCGAGTATGTCGAGGTTCGGACGCTCGACCTGAACATGATGAATCCGGTCGGAATCAATCAGACACAGCTGCGGTTCATCGAAGCGCTGTTGATTTACTGCCTGCTCGTCGAAAGCCTGCCGATCGACGCAACCGAGCAGGCCGAGATCGATGCGCGGGACCTTCTGGTGGCCCGGGAGGGCCGCCGGCCGGAACTGGCGCTGCCCCGCGGCGGGCACGAAGTCGCCCTGACGGACTGGGCTCTGGAGGTCCTGGCGCCGGTCCGCGATATCGCAGCGGCTCTGGATGCAGATGAGGAGGGTTATCTGAGTGCCGTTGACGCTCAGATTGCTGCCGTGTCGGAGCCCGAGTTGACGCCCTCGGCGCAGATTCTCAGACACATGCGCGATGCGGGGGCGAGCTTCCTGGACTTCACACTGGAGTCCTCCCGCGCCCACGGCCGATACTTCGCGAGTTTATCGCTGACACCCGAGAAGCGGGGCTTGCTGCAGCGACTCGCGAACGATTCACTTCGAGAGCAGGGTCGGCTGGAAGCGCGCTCGGAGCAGCCATTCGATGAGTATCTGCAGGATTACTTCCACCGCGTCTAGGCCCAGGCCTGGTTTCGCCCGTGACCCGGACGAGACAGCGAGTTCGGGCCGAGCGAAATGCTGGTTTTGTGATTTCGTTAACCACCGCTTAGAGTCCTCTGCGGCATACTGTGTGATTGAACCAGAGAGGGTTCCAGCATCCAGCTCATGAAGGCAGTGTTCGCCATTGGAGTCGTAATTGGGTTGGCCGGCGTGCTGGCCGGCGCGGGCTTGTTCCCGTGGATCGATCATCCGCGTCTTCCATCCCGCACACAGGTCGTGGCCAACGGCGGTCGCGCGGAGCAATTCGTCGTCCGTCTGCCGGTGGACAAGATCGCGACCATAGGGACCCGTGAGCTGGGCGTCCGTGCGAACCCATACCCCGCCAGTGCCGTGCTTCCCGAGGACCTCCAGGCCGAGCCACTGCTGCTGGAGCATTTCAAAGTGAGAGACACCGAGGGTAGCGTGATTGGTGTGGCCGTTCGCCATACCACCTCGCCGGGCCAGGGCGCTGCCACCGCTTGGGCGATCACAGTGCCGAGCCGGGGAACGCTTAGACTGGCAGGCACCGAGGAACCCGCTGGCCTGGACGCGGCGATCGCAGCAGTTGGGGGCGTCGAGAACCAGTCCTGGGCGGGCGATCTGAGGTTCGCCATGACCGCCGAGCCGACCGAGGAGGCGCGCGGCGGCCGGGTGGTGGGTGGTAGTGGCGAATTCAGTGGCCTGGGTGGGGCGTATTCGGAAACCTGGCTGATCACCGGAGTGGGCGAAGACGGTGAGTTACGCGGCACGATCGAGCTCTCCACCGTCACCTATCAAGGACTATGAAATACATTCTGACGCTAATTTCGGGCCTGCTCCTTGGCGCCCTCCTGGGGGTCGCGACGTTGTACTTCAACCCGCTCACCGGGAGGGAAGCTGCCGGGCCGGGCGGCGCGGGTGACTGGACGCTGAGCTATGGTTCGCCGGTCAGCGGGGGCCTCGCCTTTACCCATAGCGGCCAGTCGCGCCTGCCCATTCATCCGGCTGGAATCCCCGAGCTCTGGGAGAACACGATCAACAAAATGCTGTTGAGCGTTTTTCCTGTGATCTCGGCAGACGGGCAACGAGGTGTCGCAAGCCGGCTCAGCGTGCCATCGGAGAGCACGGAGCTTCTTCGTCGTGGATTGGTCGTCAGCGATCACTGGGTGATCACGATTCCCGGCGAGGGGTCGCTGTTCGTGGACGCCGACAACAACCTGTGGCCCTTCTTCAAGCGCGATGTGTTGCCCGTCTGGTACCTGGGGCGCGCATGGAGCGGACCGCGGAGCTACAGTCCCACTGCCGGCCCGGGACTGGGTCACTACGGGATTGCCCAAGGGGCAACGGGTCGGTTCGCGGAACGGATTGGCAGCGCCACGGAGCGCTATCATGTCTCGAAGTTCAACACCCAGCGTGGCGCGGACGAATTCGAGGCCGAGTTATTCGTCAATCTTCCGGAACTCACCGCAGCTTCCGCGCCAGACGAGTTGGCGGAGTAGCCCCCGATCAGCTCAGCCGTTCACGAGCTCGGCGAGATCGATCGTCGGATCCGCGAGTCGCTCACCCTGCACCGGCGTGCCGGCTGAGATCAGCTTCTTACCGATCATGAACGCCTTCGGTGAGTTAATGGCGTCGACCGCGGCCAACTGCCCCGAACGAAGGTAGAACGCGGCGAAAGGTGCCTCCTCAGGCGTGCCTCTAATCACGACCTCGTCATACCCCTGGAACAACCCGGCGATCTGCAGCTTCAAGTCGTACTGATCGGACCAGAACCATGGGGTCGTCGCATAGGGCTGAGCTTGACCCAGAAACGTCATTACAGCCGTTTTTGCCTGCTCGATGGCATTCTGGACGGATTCCAGTCGGATGCGTTTACCGAGGAGATGGCTCGGATGATTCGTGCAGTCTCCCGCGGCGAGGATGTTGTGGTCCTCGGTGCGTGCGAACTCGTCCACCATAATCCCATCCTCACAAAGCAGACCGGCATCGGCCGCGAATCGAACCTCGGGTTCTATGCCGATACCGACGATCACCAGATCACACGGAAACCGCTGCCCCTGCGAAGTCTCGACTGCCTCGACGCGCTCGCGCCCGACGAAGCGGCTGACCGAGGTGTCGCAGCGCACTTTGACGCCGGCCCGGGTGTGATAGTCGAGATAGAACCGGGATACCTCCGGACAGACGACCCGCGCCATCACCCGATCGAGCGCCTCGAGCACCGTGACCTCAAGGCCACCGGACGCGGCCACCGCCGCTGCCTCCAGGCCGATGTAGCCCGCCCCGACCACGACGAGACGACTGCCGACCTTCATCGCGGGCCGGATCGCATCGACGTCCGCCACGGTGCGCACGTAGTGAATTCCACTGAGGTCGGCGCCAGGTGCCTTCAATCGCCGGACGCGGCTTCCCGTGGCCAGCAACAAGCCGTCGTACTGGAGAGTGCGGTGATCCTCCAGCGTCACCTGGCGGGAAGCAGCATCGAGTTTCTCGGCGCGGACGCCGAGCTCCATTTCCACGCGGTTCTTCTCATAGAACGCCAGAGGTCGGAGGAACAACCGCTCGCGCTCCAACTCCCCGGCAAGATATTTCTTCGACAGCGGCGGGCGTTGATAGGGGGGGTAGCGTTCCTCGCCAACGATCGTGATCCTTCCGGTAAACTTGTTCTGTCGCAGGGTCTGAACCGCCTGGGCGGCGGCCTGGCCTGCGCCCACGATGACAAAGTGCTCCGCCATGGGTTTGTCTATTCCCAGGTGTTAGTTGAGAATTCCCATCTTAACTTCTCCAGACAGGTGACCGACAACATGACGCGTGCGATCCGGATCGAACAGTTTGGCGGCCCCGAGATCATGCAATGGGTGGAAGTCGAGGTGGGCGAGCCGGGTCCCGGAGAAGCGCGGGTCGCCCACACCGCGATCGGCATCAACTTCATAGACACCTATCGCCGTTCCGGCCTTTACCCCGTGGAGCTTCCCAGCGGCCTGGGGACCGAGGCGTCCGGCGTTGTCGTGAGTGTCGGTGCAGACGTCGATTACATTGCTCCCGGGGATCGGGTTGCTTACGCGATGGGACCCCAGGGGTCCTACTCCGAGGAGCGCGTCTTGCCCGCGAAATGGCTCGTCAAGCTGCCGGAAGGGATCGATGAGGACACGGGCGCGGCGATGCTGCTCAAGGGCCTGACGAGCTGGTATCTGCTTCGCCAGACGTACCGGGTTGAACCGGGCGAGTGGATTCTGCTCTACGCGGCGGCCGGTGGCGTTGGCCTGATCGCCGCGCAATGGGCGCGCCAGCTCGGCGCCCATGTCATCGGTGTCGTTAGCACGGAGGAGAAACGCCAATTGGCGTTGGCGCATGGATGTGAAACCGTACTGCTCGCCGACGAGGACATCGTCGGGGCGGTCCGTGAGCTGACGGGAGGCGCGGGGCTACCGGTGGTCTACGATCCGGTCGGGAAGGACACCGTTTTCACGTCACTGGACTGTCTGAGGCCCCGGGGTCTCCTGGTCAGCTTTGGCAACGCATCGGGTCCAGTCGAATGCCTCAACCTGTTAGAGCTAGCGAAGCGAGGCTCACTGTATGTGACGAGACCGGTGCTGGCCAGTTACGTGACCAATCGAGAAGAGCTCGAGGCAGGCTGCGCGGAGTTGTTCGAACAGGTTCGCGGCGGTCACGTGGCAATCGAAATCGGCCAGCGATTCCCGCTGAGCGATGCCGCCGAAGCACACCGCGCGCTCGAGGCGCGCCGGACGAGTGGCTCGACTCTGCTGGTGCCTTGAGCTCGCCTCGCTCGGCGCCTGACTCCGTTTTCGAGCCATGAGGTCGGTTTAGGCGCTCGCCCAACGTCCCGGACGGCCTTACTGTACGCCCATGGCGGGTGACCAGGGAGGGTCGGCGGTGCTCAGACAACGATACCAGGCCAGGTATGGCTCCTCGATGGGAACGGTGTTCGCGGTGCTACTGACAGTGCTCGGACGGAGCAGGTGGGCATCGAAGGCATCTTGGCTTGCGCCGGACGACCCTCCGCGACCCGGTCTCGCCTACGCGAGGCGTCGCGAATCTTTCACGCGCCGCGGTCGGGTCGTGGAGTGTCTGCCGCCGGTGGCCCTGACGTTATACGAGAGCATCGTTGATCCCCCTTGCCGGGTCCGGCTTCGCCTGCGATGGCGACTGGAGCCGTGCGAACCGGGATGTCTGATCCTGTTGGACGCAGGCTACCAGCTCAACGGCGCCGCGTACCTGAATCGCCGCCACTGGAGAGTGCAGATCGCCAGGCACTGCGCGAATCTGCTGTGTGCTCTTGGAGAGGGGCTGGAAGCGCGAAGCGATCAGGGCAGGGGTGCCAGCGGCCAGAAGACCGGGAGCAGTACCATGACCGTCACAAAGACGACGACCGTCAATGGCAGTCCAAGCCTTAAATAGTCAGCGAAACGGTAGCCTCCGGGTCCCATCACCAGAATATTGGCCGGGTGGGAGATGGGGCTCGTAAAGCTGGCCGAAGCTGCCATCGCGACGGCCATCATTGCGGTTTGTGGGGCTATCCCCAGGTCTGCGCTGGCGGAGAGGACGATCGGAGACATGAGCACCACGAGCGCGGCGGTCGGAATGATCATCGTACCCGCGGCCGTCACCAGGTAGAGACCCCCGATGACCCACCAGGGTCCCAATGGTCCCAGGAGCTGCATGGTCTGTTGGGCCAGAAACTCGGCCGCTCCGCTCTGTTGCATGGCTGTCCCCAGGGGCAGCATTCCGGCGATCAGGAAGATCGCGCGCCATTCGATCGCGCGGTAGGCCTCCTCCATGCTCAAGCACCGCGTCAGTATCATCAGTGTCGCGCCGATGACCGCTGCGATATAAATCGGCAGCCAGCCGACCAGAACCGAGGCCACCACCGCCAGCATGATGCCCGCGGCGAGGGGCGCGCGTGCTGTGTCGATGGGCTTCTGGGTCACGGGCGTCAGGATCAGAAACTCCGGATCCTGCTCCAGTACACCCAACCGTTCCCGCGGCCCGAGCAAAAGCAGCGCGTCGCCGAACTGAAGTACCAGTTGATCCAGGTTCGAACGAATCGCCTCCCCCTTGCGCCAGACAGCGATGAGCTCGAGGCCGTATTTATCGCGAAAGTTGACCTCGGATAGCGGCCGACCCGCGAGCCTGGAGCGCGGGTCCAGGGTCGCTTCGAGCAGGCTCAAACGATCTGACTCGAAGGCGTGGAGGTTTGTCGGCGCGCCGCGTTCCACCCTGAGCTCCTGGAGACCCCGGAGGACGTCCAGGTCTTCTTCGCGACCCTGAATCAGCAACAGATCACCGCCACGCAGCGGCTGATCGGGCTCAGGCATGATCCTGAGCTCCCCCTCCCGGAAGAGCGCGAGCAGCCGAAAGTCGAAAGCGTCCCCAAGGCGGCTGCGCATGAGCGTATCGCCCGCCAGTTGCGACTCACGCGGGATACGCACGACGAAGATTCGCTCCTGGAGCCGATACGTTTCGCTCAGCTCTTCTTCCCCGACTTCGCGGCAACCGGAAAACTCTGCCGAGCGTTCGAGCTCGTCCACGGTCTCGGGGCTCGCCTGAAGCAACAGGGTGTCGCCCGGTCGCAGTGGAACGTTGGCGAGGTTGACGCGCCGAACCAGCGAGCCACGGCGAATGGCCAGGACGTTTGCACCATAGGTCTTTCGGAAGTCCGAGTGATGCAGTAACTCGGCGACCAGCGGCGAGTTCTCCTCAACGACGACCTCCACCAACTTGACCTGCCCCGCCATCAAACCCTGTAGCACCGGTGCTTCCCGCTCGATAACCAACTCGCTCCAGCGCTGAAATTCCCGGAAGCGATCGAGTCTGCCCTGCACGACCAGTTTGTGTCCGCTCCTGAGCACGGTCTGGCGTGACGGCATCAGCTCGGTTCGACCCCCGTGCTCCAGCGCGATCACGATCAAGCCCGCCGCGGCGCCGATCCGGCTCTGGCCCAGGGTCTTGCCCACGAGAACCGAGTCTTCGGGGACACGCATCTCGAAGGCCCGGGAGTGCAGCCCGTACTGGGTTCGGAGATTCCGTTGACTGCGCCTCTGGGTCTCTTCTTCCGGTTTGATTCGCGGCAGCAGATAGCGGGCCGCCACGGCCATGAACACCGTGCCGCAGATCAGCACGACCCCACCGATCGGGGTGAAATCGAAAAGTCCGAAGGGCGTTTCCCCCGCGACCTGCAGCGCGCCGCTGATCAGGAGGTTCGGGGGCGTGCCGATCATCGTTGTCAGCCCGCCCAACAGGCTCCCGTACGCGAGCGGCATCAGCAGTCTCGAGGCCGGGATGCGGGTACGCCTGGCGATCTCGATGACGACCGGCAGCATCAGTGCGGCCACCCCGATGTTATTCATAAACGCCGACAGCACCCCTGCGGTCAGCATGACGACGACGATCATCCGGCCTTCCCGTCTCCCGGCAAGCCCCAGAACCGTGCGCCCGATGATATTGGCGATACCCGTGCGCGTCAGTCCGTCGCTCAGGATGAACATGGCCCAAACGGCGATGACGGCCGCATTGGAGAACCCCGCAACGGCTTCTTCGGGTGTAACCAGCTGTGTGAGGACGAGGGTTCCCATCACCATGAGTGCGATGAGGTCCATCCGGATTTTCTCGCTGACGAACAGAACCAGCGAGACGGCCAGGATTGTCAGAACAAGTCCGATTTCAAACGTCAAGATTTTCTACGCCGGTTGGACACCCACCTGCCACTTAGTGTCGTTCGGCAGGCGGGTCGTAAACTCCCCCCGGAATTCTAAACGCTCGAGCTTTCAGCGGAAAGTGAAACGGATCCGCGCAGAGTGGCGCCAGTCCTCGAATACGGCGCTTTCGGGGTGGCAGGCGATCCATGTGAACCAGAATAGGAGCGCTGATAAAATACTTGAACGCATAGCAACCTCTGGGCATGAGACCGCAGGGGTCCTCGAGAGTTCGAGGTGGGCGATGAGGTTCTCGAGGCATCTCGAGCGTCGATCACCCGGAAAAGTCGGGTTCGAGGAAGCACGGAACCGTGAGGGACGTCACAAGAATCAGGCAGGATCCGTTTCTATACTCGGGGTGTTGGAGCGACGGCGTGTCCGTCAGCGGAGTACCAGGCCGGGGCGAGGAGCCAGGATGCCAGTAAGCAGCGAACGGGTGACGCCCGTAGCCAGTCTGCAGGAGTTCTTCAGGGACTCGGTATCGCACGCGCTGCGCAGGCAGCGGGTGGAGGTGGAAGACCACACGGAGTACTATGTGGTCAACCTGCTGACGTTGTTTTCCCGCTCCGAGGCCCTCTATGAGACCACCCCGGCTGGGGTTGGCCTGAAGCCTCTTGCGCTGATGCTCGCGGACGCCGCGGGGAGCGCAAGCCCTCGGGAGCGCAACGTCGTCCTGCAGCGGCTCGGCGATGTGTCGCTCTTCATCGCGGGTTTCTTCGCCGACAGCCTGGCGCGCAAGCCCGTGGACGTCGACTACTACGTCCACATGGGCGGAAGCGCGTATGGTTCGTTGTGCGAGGGTGTTCGTGGCACGGTGCGCGGAGAAGCCTTCGGCTCGGTCTTCGCCGAGCTGGCCGGAAAGTTTCAGAATGTCGTCGACGTCCTCAATGACGTTCGCGATGAAGCTCGATCGAAGCAGGACCAGGATATCCTGAGGCTGTACGAGTCGTGGTTGCGCACTGGGAGCAAGCGCGCGGAGCGCTTGCTGCGAGAGCTCGGCATCGAGCCGGACTCGAGCCTGGATACTGACCCTCGGCATTGAGCCTTCATGCTGCTCGGTCAACTGCAGTCATTACTCAGCGATCTCTATGCGCTGGAGATGTCGTACGATGTGAACGACTTCCTGATTACAGACGAGCGCGTCGCGGACGCGCTTGACGCAGAAGGCCGTTGCATCGAGGAGAAGCTGCTCATATCCGAACACGATGAGGAGACTGCGGGTGTCTCGCTCTATCTGAAGGCTGAGCTGCTGGAACGGCTGCAGCGTAACGATCCATCGCATCGCCTCGACGGTGAGAACCTGAGCGACTTCTGGACGGCGTTGGAAGGGATCAGTCATTTTCTCTATTACGCCTTCAACGCCGATATGGACAAATCGGTTACGCTGCTGGAGATGGAGCTCCAGGCCGAAGTGGATAAGTTCGTTGCGACGAGCGTCTTGCTTCGCCAGCAGGGTTCAGGGTTTCCGCCCGGGTTGCACCGCTTGTTGTTCTCCCAATCTGAGTTCGACGAGCAGCTCAGCCCCGATGAGAGGGTCCGGTACGAGGATGCCAACCGCTATGCAGGGAAGTATTGCCGAACCCTGATTTCGCGACTTTCGTTGGGACGGATTGGCAATGACATGAGAGCCGAGCTACGTCGATTCTACCGGTTGTCCCAGCCCGCCAAGATTCAGCATATCGAGGCGTTCTGACCGCCCACTCTCCCGTCCCAATCTCCCCGTACCCATCAAATTCTCCCGTGGTGCTGTCCTGACTCCAGCGGTTAGTGTCTCCGCCGAGGGTCATCAACAAGGAGAGAGCCATGCAACGGATTGCAGCTTTGGTGCTCTGTGGGATGCTTGGGTTTTCCAACGTTTCCGCACAGGGTTGTGATGAGGTCGGCGATGTCGTCGGTGGGTTCGCGGGCGCGGCGACGGGTTATGGGCTGCTGGTGCATCTGGGTGCGGCGAGCAACTGGATATCGGCGGGTCTTTACGGTGCGGGAATGGCGGTCGCGACGCTGGCAGGGAACTTCGCTGGCGAGACGGTCTGCGAGGATTACGAGATCATCGCGGAGACGACCGCAGCGATTTACTGCATGGCCGGCGAGTATGTGTGCGACTTCGTCGACGAGGTGACGCTGAGTCTTCTCAGGGATTTCGCAATCTGTCCCAATTGCCTCCCGGACGAGATCTTCGGCGCTTTCTTCATGATCGATACGTTGCGGGAAGACCATCTGCGGAGGATTCAGAGGAGTCGCGGGCAGAGCCCGGGTCTGGGCGTGCTGCCTCGGGATCACGTCGTGGCGCCGGTCTCCGCGTCGGCTCTGAACTCCTATTTCGTGGGTCAGCAGGCGGGATTCCGGCAGCGGCGGTTGCTGCGCTCGGTGTCCGGAGGGCTATGACCCGTGCTTCAGAATATCCTGGGCTGGACGCTCATCGGATTCGGCCTGTTGACCCTGACCGAGGGCTACCATGGTTTTCGCCGGCTCACTGAGGGGGCGGAGCGCCCTGGTCGCTATTGGTGGTTGGCCGGTCTTATCGGCGCGCTGGGCGTTGGCCTGATGAGCCTCGGATTCGGGCTGAAGGCCTCCTGAGGTTTGCGGCTACGATTCGTCCGGCAGTGAGCGCAACAGCTCGCTCATGCGGCGCGTCATCTGGTCGTACTGATAAGTGGCGACGCGGTATCGCCAGCCGTCGAGTCGCCGTTGAAGCTCGCCCGCTTCGGCCTCGGCGTCCGAACCGCTCTCCGGGGCAGCGGCGGCGGCCTCCACTTCCTCGGGAGGCTCGTCGCCTGCCTCTTCCTCGGAGAGCTCCTCCCCGGCTACCTCAGCCGGCGGCTCGTAGTCGACCCCAAAACTGACCCAGGCTTCGTCCTCCCGCTCGATCGATTCCGCCGTGATGAGCAGTCCATCAAAAGTGCGAAACTCTGTCACGGTGACCGGCTCCTGGTCATCCGTGTCTGCCTCGACGTCCTGCAGGCTGAGGTTTGCGAGTACGTTGCCCATCACATTCGCGACACTGTCGTACTGAAGCTCCCTGTCCGCCGGGATGGCTTCCACCGCGAAGTTCGTCTGCCCGGGGTCGTCCTTGAGGATGGTCAGGACCTCCCCGTCCAGGTGAGTCACCGTGACGCGTTGAATACGCTCTCCCGGTATCGTGAGTATCCCCGGCTCGAGCCAGTCCGTCGTCGCACTGCTCACCTCCGGGTCTCGGTCAATCAAGTAGCTCTGGTCTTCATCGGCCCTGCGGACATAGGCTTGATAATCGCCCACGGCATCTCCGACGATGACGCTGACCGGCGCGTCCGGCCCGATCAGTGTGACGGCGACGCCGCCCGCACTCTCATTCTCGATGGCCTCGACACCCAGGCGGTCATGCCAGTCCGGATTCGCCGTCTTGGCCTCCAGGATGCGGGCTTCGGCGAGACTGAGCAGGGTGTGGCGGATCTTCTGCAGGTCGGCGGGGTAGCCGTCCCGCTCCACGACGGACCAGCCCGCCGCGCCACGCTCCAGCGTCGCGATCGCCTCTTCCCCCGCACCGACCAGCTCCATTCTGCTGACCTGGTCCAGTTGTTCCTGGAGCCCCGGAACGATCAGCGCGGCGCCCCTCTCCAACGGTTGTCGCTCCCATTGGCCAAACAGTGCGAGGGCGGCAAGGACCACCAGAGCGCCCGCGAGACCTATCAGCGTACGGTTCGTCACGATCGGTTCTCCGCCCGACGTCGTCGAGCTCCAACCACCACCAAAGCCACCAGGGTCAGCAGCGCAGGAACCAGTGCGATGTTGATGACCTGTAAGACCATGCCGAGCCGCTCGATGCTGCGATCGAGATTCCGTTGGACGGCTCTGAGATCTTGTCGTATGCGCACCTGTTGATCCAGGAAGCGCTGAATCTCGGTCTGCTGCTCGTCGCTCATCAGGAGCGATCCCTGGTCCGTTCGCGCAGCCTGCAATTCGCCCAATCTGCTCTCGGTTTCAGCGAGCTCCGCCTGCAGGACCTGCTCGGTCTGTCTGAAGCTCGCATCAGCTTCTCTTCGCAGCGCCTCCACCCTCGTGAAGGGTCGGGAGTAGGTGCCCCGGGCGCGAATGCCAATCAGCTCCGCGCTGCCCGAGAGGTTGTCCAGGGCGTTGATGACGAAATCCCCATTGCTTGCGAACGCCGTTGCCAGCTGTTGTCCGAGGAAGCTCTGCC
>Ga0224508_10003693_pt1 | contig 12627 bp, 9 predicted proteins | sample SF_Jan12_sed_USG_4_FD_170157 | JGI IMG/M metagenome (GOLD analysis project Ga0224508, IMG submission 170157) | Sediment microbial communities from San Francisco Bay, California, United States - SF_Jan12_sed_USGS_21 | ecosystem: Environmental > Aquatic > Marine > Sediment | place: USA: California...
GGCCATCAGCGCCGCACCAGCACCGAGGAGCCATGGCCGAACAGCCCCTGGTTGGCCGTGACCCCGACCCTGGCGCCCTCGACCTGACGGCCGGCGGCTTGACCCCGCAGCTGCCAGGTGAGCTCGCACACCTGGGCGATGGCCTGGGCCGGGACCGCCTCGCCGAACGCACCGAGACCACCGCTCGGATTCACGGGTAGGCGCCCACCGATGCTGGTCACGCCGTCGCGGAGCAGCTTCTCGGCCTCGCCCTCGTCACAGAACTGCATGTGTTCGTACCAGTCCAGCTCGAGAGCCGACGACAGGTCGTACACCTCGGCCACGTCGACCTCGTCGGGGCCGATTCCGGCCTGATCGTAGACACGGGCCGCGATGGACTCCTTGAACCCCAGCTCGGGCCGCGGGTCGGTGCCCGCCGAATTCGACGCAAGATAGGGCAGATCGAGGACCGTGTCGGGATATGTCGGCGTGACGAGCGATATTCCGGCCACCCGAACCGGGTCGCGGTGACCGTGGGCGCGTGCGTACTCCATGCTCGACACGACCAGCGCCGCGCCCCCGTCGCTGGTCGCACAGATCTCGAGCAGGCGTAGCGGATCGGACACGACCGGGGACGCCCGCACATCGTCGAGGGAGAACTCCTTGGTGAAACGTGCGTTGGGATTCGAGACGGCGTGCTGGGAGTTCTTCACCTTGACCAGCGCGAAATCATCGGTCGTGGCCCCGTAGTGCTCGATGCGACGACGAGCATGCATGGCGAAGTACACGGGGTTCGTCGCGCCCACGAGATGGAAACGGAGCCAGTCGGCGTCGTCGGGCCGGCGACCCTCGTTGGGAGCGAGGAAACCCTTCGGCGTCGTGTCGGCGCCGATGACGATCGCTACGTCGGACGCCCCGGACAGGATCTGACCCCTGGCGACGCTCAACGCCGTGGCGCCCGACGCACAGGCGGCATACGAGCTGGCCACCTCCGCACCCGTGAACCCGAGCGCGTTCGCGAAGGTCGAGCCGGCAACATACCCCGGGTAGCCGCAGCGAACGGTGAGCGCGCCGGACACGAATCCGACATCGGTCCACGCCACCTCGGCGTCGGCCAGCGCCGCCCGGGCCGCAACGAGGCCGTACTCGGCGAAGTTCCGACCCCACTTCCCCCACGGGTGCATCCCCACACCCAGGACTGCGATCTCATCCATCAACGGTTCTCCGTCTCATCCATGCCCCGTTCAGAGGTGTCCCGTTCATAGGTGTCTCGTTCGCCGGTCGCCGCATCGGACGCGGTGACGGGCGCCCACTTCCACACGAGGTACTCGTTGTCGTCGTCGCGGTAGAGCGTGTCCACGACCAGCTCGACCTCCATCCCGATCCGCAGGTCGTCGACGGTGTAGCCGTCGACGACCTGGCCGAGCACCACCATCTTCTCGTGGTCGAGCTCGACGGCCGCGATCGTGACGGGTACGAACGGCTCGGTGGTGACCACATAGGGCGGTGGTGGCGGATACGCGCTGTTGGTGTACGACCAGATTCGGCCGGTGCGGGACAACAGGACCTCGTCGAGCTCGCCGGACCCGGCGACGGGGTCGCCACCGGCGAGCTGCATCGGGAAGAAGTAGCTCTCCCGCCCCGGGACCTTGCCACCGAGCAGGTGGGGCGGGTCGTCGATCGTGAAGAGCCCCTCGACGGCTGGGACCCGGTTCTTGCCGGTCGGCTCGCTCATCGGCAGATCCCACCTCCATCGACCACCATCGACTCCCCCGAGACCCACGACGCGTGATCGGAACACAACCACACGACTGCCTCTGCGACCTCCTCGGCCAACCCGAGCTTGCCGCCGGGCATCATCGACTGCACGACCCCGGCGATCTCGGGGTTCTCCGCCAGCCATTGCCGGATCATCGGCGTGTCGGTCATTCCCGGGAGCACGGCGTTGACACGGATCGAGGAGCCGTTGAGCTCCTGCGCAGCCGCCTTCGTGAGCCCGAGCACACCGTGTTTGGCTGCCGTGTAGTGGGGCAGACCGGGAGCCGCCACGAGCCCCGCTCCCGAGGAGGTGTTCACGATGGCTCCACCGCCCTGGGCGAGCATCTGTGCGATCTCGTGCTTCATCGACAAGAAGACCGACGTGAGGTTCACGGCGATCATGCGGTTCCAGTCGGCGAGGTCGAGCTCGTGGAACGGCTGCGATCGATCGTTGATGCCTGCGTTGTTGTGGGCGATGTCGAGTCGGCCCCAACGGTCCACGGCCTGGTGGACCATGGCCATCACGGCCGCCTCGTCGGTGACGTCGGCGCGGTATCCCGCGGCCTCGCCTCCGGCTCCCGCGATCTCGTCGACCGTCGAGTCGATCGCAACCTCGTCGAGGTCGACCACGAGCACCGCCGCTCCTTCCCTGGCCATCGTGAGCGCGGTCGCACGACCGATTCCGCTCGCCCCGCCGGTCACGAGAGCGACGCGGCCGGCGACGAGCCCGGGACCCGAGGATCCGTTCGCCCCGACCGCCGCTCGGTCGGCTGTCGATCGATCTGACACCCGGTCAGCTTTGCAGATGTAGGGTCGGCACCGCCCGATGGAGGAGAACAGGGGGACCCACCCATGCCATCGATCTCGTCGTGGGACGACTATCCCGTCCACCAGGCGGCCGAGTACGTCGCCCATCCCGCGACGAGCGATCGGAACTTCTACGACCGGTACTACTTCAACATGCACGGTTCCGACGGCCAGGTGTTCGCCATCTTCGGCCTCGGGCAGTATCCGAACCTCGGGGTGACCGACGCGTTCGTGGCCGTCGGCGATGTCGAGCGCCACCGGGTCGTCCGGGCGTCGCGGCCGATCGGTGACCGGGCCGACACGGCCGTCGGTCCCATCCGTGTCGAGATCATCGAGCCGCTTCGCTCGCTGCGCGTCCTGTGCGAGGACAACGATCACGGCGTCGCGATGGATGTCCGGTGGGAAGCCGCCATCCCGGCCTTCGAGGAACCGCGCCAGTACCTGCGCAGCGAGGGTCGAGTCGTCTTCGACACCCAACGCTTCGCCCAGGTCGGTCGCTGGGCCGGCTCGCTGACCTACGGCGACACGACCGTCGACGTGACGCCCGACCGATGGATGGGAACCCGTGACCGCTCGTGGGGAGTCCGCCCGGTCGGTGAACGCGAACCCGACGCCATCCGGCAGGGCGTGAACGTCATGAGCGGGATGTGGAACTACTTCCCGATGCAGTTCGACGACCACGCGATCTTCTACATGCTCAACGAGACCGACACGGGAATCCGGCAGCTCGAAGAAGCGGTGCGGGTCTGGTCCGACCCTGCCCGCGGTCACGAGTGGCTCGGACGGCCGGAACACGAGCACCGGTTCGTCTCGGGAACACGGCTCCTGGCCGGGTCGACGCTCCGAATGCCCGAGGCCGGGATCGAGATCGAGTGCACTCCCCTGCTGGCGAACTACGTGGCGATCGGCACCGGCTACGGCGCCGACGACGACTGGCGCCACGGTATGTACCACGGCCCCGAGCTCGTCGTGCAGGGTCGAGACTTCGCAGTCGACGAGATCAAGGGCCTGGGCCAGTACGTCCTCGTCGACCACGTCGGCCGGTTCAGCTACGACGGCCTGGTCGGCCACGGCCTGTACGAACACGGGTTCTGGGGCCCGTTCGAGCGGTACGGGCTCACCGACGGTGCGGCGGTCGCGCCCTGAGCCGCCATCGTCGCACTGCGGGCCCGACGCCGCGCTAGGTTGGGCTCACACGCCATCGAGCGCTGCGGGAGAGAGCCACCCCTCCGGGGCGGCCGCCGAAGGAGCAACCGTCCCCGGAAACTCTCAGGCATCCGGACCGCAGCGTGAGGCAACTCTGGAGAGCAGCGCTTCGAGCGCTCACCGAAGGGGTACGCCGGGTCTCGGCCCGGTCAATCTCTCAGGTACCGGCGACAGAGGGGGACCGGCCACAGTGTGGTCGTTCGTCCGCCCGTCGCCAACGGAGTACCCATGACCGACCGCCCAACACTCGACGAGCTCTTCGCGAACGACGAGTTCGTCGCTCGCCACATCGGGCCCGATGCCGACGACGTCGCGACGATGCTGTCGGCCATCGGTGCCACAAGCCTCGACGACCTCATCGACTCCGCCGTCCCCGCGAGCATTCGCTCGGCTGATCCGCTGACGATGGAGCCGGCCCGGCGTGAGCAGGATGTGCTCGCCGAGCTTGGCCGGCTCGCCGGCGCCAACGAGGTCATGACGTCGCTGATCGGCCTCGGGTATCACGACACCGTCACGCCACCCGTGCTGGTTCGGAACCTCCTCGAGAATCCGTCGTGGTACACGGCCTACACCCCCTATCAGCCCGAGATCTCCCAGGGTCGCCTCGAAGCACTCCTGAACTTCCAGACCATGGTGAGCGACCTCACCGGACGTGAGCTCACGAATGCGTCGATGCTCGACGAAGCCACCGCGGCCGCCGAGGCCATGACGTTGCTCCGGCGGGTCAACAAGACCAGCGCCGGCTCGGTGTTCGTCGTCGACGACCGCTGCCATCCCCAGACCATCGCCGTCATCCGGACCCGCGCCGAACCGCTCGATCTCGATGTGATCGTGACCGACCCGGCCGCGCCCCTGCCCGAGGACACGTTCGGCGTGCTCGTCGCCCAGTTCGCAACCCTCGGCGGCATCCGCGACCTCGAGCAGATCGTCTCGGCGGCCCACGATGCGGGCGCCCTCGTCGCCGCGACCACCGATCTGCTCGCTCTCACGCTGATCGAGTCACCCGGTGGTGCCGGCGTCGATGCGGTGGTCGGCTCGGCGCAACGATTCGGCGTGCCGCTCGGATTCGGCGGTCCCCACGCCGGATTCCTCGCCACCCGTGAGGAGTACCGGCGATCGATCCCCGGCCGGCTCGTCGGCGTGTCGATCGACGACGAGCAACGGCCGGCGCTGCGACTGGCGCTGCAGACACGCGAACAGCACATCCGCAGGGAGAAGGCCACGAGCAACATCTGCACCGCCCAGGTCCTCCTCGCAGTCATCGCCAGCATGTACGCGGTCTGGCACGGTCCCGACGGCCTCGCCCGCATCGCGCGGCGCACGAACCGCCTGGCGACGGCGTGTGCCAACGGGCTCCGGCGTGCCGGGATCCAGCTCGTTGACGACTCGTTCTTCGACACCGTCTCGGCGATCGTCCCCGGGCGATCCGACGCGGTCATCGCCACCGCACGCGAGCGCGGCATCAACCTCCGACGTGTCGACGACGACACCGTCGCGGTCGCATTCGACGAGACGTCGGTCATCGAGACGGTCACCGACGTGCTCGCGGCCTTCGATGTCGACGACGATGTCGAATCGCTCGACGCGACCGCTCCCCCGTCGATCCCCGCCGAGCAGCGCCGTGCCACGCCCTACCTCGAACACCCCGTCTTCCACGAGCATCGCTCCGAGACCGAGATGGTCCGTTACGTACGGCGACTCGCCCAGCGCGACCTCGCGCTCGACCGGTCGATGATCCCGCTCGGCTCGTGCACCATGAAGCTCAACGCCGCGGTCGAGATGGAGCCGATCACCTGGCCGGGCTTCAGCCGTATCCACCCGTTCGCGCCGCTCGACCAGGCGGCCGGTTATCTCGAGCTGATCGACGGCCTGGAACGAGCGCTGGTCGAGATAACCGGGTACGACGCCGTGTCGTTGCAGCCGAATGCCGGATCCCAGGGTGAGCTCGCCGGGCTGCTGGCGATCCGCTCCTATCATCGCGATCGGGGCGACGACGGCAGGACCATCTGTCTCATACCGGCATCGGCCCACGGCACGAACGCTGCGAGCGCGGTGATGGCGGGCATGCGTGTCGTCGTCGTCGACACCGATGACGACGGCAACATCGACATCGATGATCTCGAGCGGAAGGCCGCCGAACACAGCGATGCCCTCGCGGCGATCATGGTGACCTACCCGTCGACCCACGGCGTGTTCGAGCAACAAATCACCGATGTCTGCGCGATGGTCCACGATCACGGCGGCCAGGTCTATCTCGACGGCGCCAATCTCAACGCGATGGTCGGTGTGGCGAAGCCGGGTCGGTTCGGCGCCGACGTCTCCCATCTCAACCTGCACAAGACGTTCTGTATCCCCCACGGCGGGGGCGGCCCGGGCGTCGGCCCGGTGGCCTGCCGGGCGCATCTCGCGCCCTACCTGCCGAATCACCCGCTGGTCGACGAGGCAGGACCGTCGACGAGTCCCGGGCCGGTCTCGGCGGCGCCGTGGGGCTCCGCCGGCATCCTGCCGATCTCGTGGGCATACGTGAAGCTGATGGGTGCAGAGGGACTCACCAGGGCCACGGCGGTGGCGATCCTCGGCGCGAACTACATCGCGGCCCGACTGGGCGAGCACTACCCCGTGTTGTACCGGGGCCAGGGCGACCGAGTGGCGCACGAGTGCATTCTCGACCTTCGGCCGATCAAGGACGAGGCCGGCGTCACGGTCGACGATGTCGCGAAGCGACTCATCGACTACGGCTTCCACGCACCGACGATGTCGTTCCCGGTCCCGGGGACGTTCATGGTCGAACCGACCGAGTCGGAGGGCCTCCGAGAGCTCGACCGGTTCTGCGATGCGATGATCGCGATCCGGGGCGAGATCGCCGCGATCGCCGCCGGCGCGATCGATCTCGAAGCCAGTGCCTTGCGTCACGCGCCCCATACCGCCGCCGATGTCGCAACCGACGACTGGGACCGCGCGTACCCTCGCGATCAGGCCGCGTTCCCGACCGACGGACCGAGGACCGACCGGTACTGGCCGCCTGTCGGTCGAATCGACGGTGCCTACGGCGACAAACATCTCGTCTGTTCGTGCGTGCCGCTCGACGAGTACCGAGACTAGGGGGACCCCAGATGCCCGATGCCATCGTCGATGTCGCCGACCACGTGATGACGATCACGCTCCATCGGCCGGAGCGCTACAACGCAATCTCGGGCGCGATGTTGGTTCGTCTGTACGACGCCATGGTCGAGGCATCCGAGAACGACGACATCCGCGTGATCATCCTCACCGGAGCCGGCGGGAACTTCTGCAGCGGCGCCGATCTCCGGGCCATGTCGGGCGACTCGGCCGACACCGACACCGAGATCGACACCCGGGCCCGAATGGACGCGGATCCCGACCTGCACTGGAAGGCGCTGCTCCGCTCCTGGCGTCCGAGCGTTCCGATCATCGCCGCGGTCGAGGGTGTCGCGATCGCCGGGGGCACCGAGATCCTCCAGGCCACCGAGATCCGCATCGCCGGCGAGAGCGCCCGCTTCGGTGTGTCCGAGGCCCGATGGTCGCTGTACCCGATGGGCGGCTCCGCGGTCCGGCTCCGGCGCCAGATCCCGTACACCCACGCCGCCGAGATCCTCCTGACCGGCCGACACCTCACGGCGCAGGAAGCCGCCGACATCGGCCTCATCGGCCACGTCGTGCCCGATGGCGACGCGCTGGCGCGGGCCCGGGACATCGCCGCGACCATCGCGTCGAACGGACCACTCGCCGTCGAGGCAATCCTCCGCACGCTCCACGAGACCGACGGCATGACCGAAGCTGAGGCCCTGGCCCACGAGTACGACTACGGCTGGGCGGTGTTCGCGAGCAACGATGCCAAGGAGGGCCCGAAGGCGTTCGCCGAGAAGCGGACGCCGAACTTCACCCGAACCTGATCACTCGGCGGTCCGAATCTGACCCGGAGCGGTGGGCGGAGCTACCTTGCGCCCATGGCCGACACCGCTCAGTCCCCATTGGAAACCGCCACGGGCCCACCCGATCATTCCGAGTTCAGGTCCCGGGTCCGTGTCTTTCTCGAAGAGCATCCGCTGGCGGTTCCCAGGGGCGCGACCGTCGACGACGACATCGACGAGGCCGACTCGGTCCGGCGGGCCAAGACGTTCCAGGCCGCGCTCCACGACGCCGGGCTTGCCGCCATCACCTATCCGGCCGAGATCGGGGGCGGTGGCCTCGACAAGTCGTTCCAGGAGATCTACCACAAGGAATCGGCGGCCTATCGGCTGCCGGTCTTCCCCCTGGCGATCAGCCACGGCATGTGTCTTCCCGTGCTCAACGACTTCGGGACCGACGAGCAGAAGTCGGAACATCTGGAGAAGATCATCCGGGCCGAGGAGATCTGGTGCCAGATGTTCTCCGAACCCGGCGCCGGTTCGGATGTCGCGAGTCTCCAGATGAGAGCCGAGCGCGACGGCGACCAGTGGGTGCTGAACGGCCAGAAGGTCTGGACATCGGGCGCCCAGTACTGCGATTACGGCCTGGTCGTGGCGCGGACCGACCCGGAACAGCCGAAACACCGCGGCTTGTCGATGTTCAAGGTCGACCTGTCGGCGCCGGGAGTCGAGATCCGCCCCCTCCGCCAGATCACCGGCGATGCGCACTTCAACGAGGTGTTCCTGACCGACACCCGCATCCCGGCCGACTGGCTCGTCGGCGAGCTCAACATGGGCTGGTCGGTGGCCATCGCCATGTTGATGTATGAACGGGTCGCGCTCGGAGCAGGTGGCGTCAGCGGAGGTGGCGGTGCCCGGCCGGGAGCGAAGCGCATCGCCGAGCTGGCCCGCGAGCACGACCGAGGCGACGACCCGGTGGTCCGCAATGCCCTCGCGGACCTCTACATCCGGGAACGCCTGCTCACGTTCATCGGCATGCGCATCCGGGCGGCGGCCGATGCCGGCCGTGCGCCTGGGCCCGAGGGCTCCATTGCCAAGCTGGCGACCGCGGCACTGGCCAAGGACACCACCGAGCTCATTCTCGAGGTGATCGGCGCCGGAGCGACCGCCTGGCCGGCCGACGACGACTCCGCCGAGACGTTCGTGATGGCGTTCCTGTCCGCTCCGGCCATGGCGATCGCCGGAGGCACGAACGAGGTACAGCGGAACATCATCGGGGAACGGGTCCTCGGCCTGCCGAAGGAACCGTCGGTCGACAAGAACGTGCCGTTCAAGGATCTCCTCGTCGGCACCCAGCGCTGAGGATCAACAGGTGTTCATCGATCTCACCGACGAGCAGCGCACGCTCCAGGACGAGCTCCGCGAGTACTTCACCACGCTGATGACCCCGGAGGTGAAGGCCAGGACCGGGAGCGCAGAGTTCGCCGAGAACCTCGAGTACAAGAAGCTCATACGGAAGATAGGCAGCGACGGCATGCTCGGTGTCGGCTGGCCCGTCGAATACGGCGGGAAGGGGCTCACGCCGATCGAGCAGTACATCTTCTTCAACGAGTCGCAGGCCGCGGGGTGCCCGATCCCGTTCCTCACCACGAACACCGTCGGACCGACGTTGCGCCAGTTCGGAACGCCGGAGCAGAAAGCCGAGCTGCTGCCGCGCATCCTCGCCGGCGACCTCCACTTCTCGATCGGCTACTCCGAGCCCGACGCCGGAACCGATCTGGCGTCGCTGAAGACCCGAGCGGTCAAAGACGGCGACGAGTGGGTCATCAACGGTCAGAAGCTGTACACCAGCCTCGCCTACAACGCCGACTACATCTGGCTGGCAGCCCGGACCGACCCCGACGCCAAGCCCCATCGCGGCATCACGATGTTCCTGGTGCCGACCGACTCGCCCGGATTCTCGATCCAGCCGTTCAAGACGTTCGGACCGGCCGACACCACCGCCACGTTCTACGACGACGTGCGGGTACCCGATTCGGCCATCGTCGGGGAGCTCAACGGCGGCTGGAGCCTGATCACGAACCAGCTCAACCACGAGCGCGTGTCGCTGTTCGCGGCCGGCCGCCTGGCCAAGCAGCTGGAACAGGTCATCGAGTGGGCCAAGACGACATCGACCGCCGACGGCGCCCGGGTGATCGATCATGAGTGGGTCCAGATCAAGCTCGCCGAATGCCGCGTGAAGGTTCGATTCCTCGAGCTCGTGAACTGGAAGGTCGCCGACGACACCGCCAAGGGCAAGCTGTCGCCGGCGGACGCTTCCGCGGTGAAGGTGCACGGCTCCGAGTCGATGCACGAGATCTACCTCGCGCTCACCGAAGTCATCGGGGCCACCGGCCATCTGCGGGCCGGTTCGCCCGGCGCCGAGATTGCCGCCAACATCGAGTCGGCGTACCGCAGCGTCTGGGTGCTGACCTTCGGTGGCGGGACCAACGAGGTGCAGCGCGACATCATCGGGATGGTCGGTCTCGGCCTTCCCCGCGAGAAGCGGAGGAAGTGACGGTGGACTTCACGCTCGACGAGCGAGAGCAAGCAGTCTCCGATCTCGCCACCCAGATCCTCACCGACAAGATCACGATGGAGCGCCTGGCCGAGATCGAGGCCGGCGACGAGTGGTTCGACCGAGACGCCTGGGCCGCACTCGCCGCGTCCGGTCTGATCGGCGTGGCGATCGACGAAAGCCATGGTGGCAGTGGTGCCGACCTCGTCTCGCTCGGTCAGCTCCTGCGGGCCCAGGGCGCGACGGTGGCCCCGATCCCCTTGTTGCCGACGACGCTCGCCGCCGCCGCCATCGCCGAGCTCGGCGGGGAGTCTCTGGCATCGGACATCCTGCCTGGTGTCTGCGATGGCTCGACCATCCTGACCATCGCGGTCCAGGAGTACCTCGACGACGATCTGGCGACGCCGGCGGCCGAGGTGTCCGACGGTGCGATCACCGGGCAGAAGATCGTGGTCGAGTACGCCGACCTTGCCGATCACATGCTCGTGAGCGCCGTCGCCGATGGCCGCTCCGGTCTCTACCTCGTCCAACCCGGGGACGCGGGGGTGATGCTCACCGAGGGTCTCTCGAGCCGACTCGAGCCGGTCTGGCAGGTCGACATGGCCCACGCGCCGTGTGTCGAGGTCACATCGGCCGACGGCGCGGTCGGCTGGCTCGTCGAGCGCATGCGGGCCGGGCTCTGCGCCATCCAGCTCGGCGTGACCGAGGCGGCACTGAAGCTGACCGCCGAGTACACGACCGAGCGGCAGCAATTCGGCCGGCCCGTCGCAACCTTCCAGGCGGTCACGCAGCGACTTGCCGATCAGTACATCAACGTCGCCGGGATTCGGCTCACGACCTACTCAGCGTTGTGGCGGCTCTCCCACGGAGTCGACGCGACCGAGGAGGTCAGTATCGCGAAGTGGTGGGCGTCGGAACGGGCATCTGCTGTCGCACACGCCAGCCAGCACTGTCACGGTGGCATGGGCGTGAGCGTCGAGTACCCGCTCCATCGATACACCCTGTGGAACAAGCACCTCACGACGTCGCTGGGCGCGGGCACGAGGCAGCTCCGCGAGATCGGCGCGCGGTTGGCGGCGCCATGATCGGAGAGCTTCGGGCCGACTAGCGCCGAGGTCGTCGGTACGCTTCGGCGGTGCACAGCTTCGATCTCATCATCATCGGTACTGGCAGCGGGAACAGCATCCTCACGCCGGACTTCGACGGCTGGAACGTCGCCATGGTCGAGCGCGACGTCTTCGGCGGCACCTGCCTCAATCGAGGCTGCATCCCGTCGAAGATGTTCGTCTACGCAGCCGACCAGGTGGAACATGCCCGCCACGCCGACAAGCTCGGTGTCGATCTGTCGGTCGATGGCGTGCGATGGGCCGAGATCGTCGAGCGGGTCTTCGGACGCATCGACCCGATCGCACAGGGCGGAGAGGACTACCGGGTCGGTCTCGACAACGTGACCGTCTTCAGGGGCGACGCACGATTCACCGGACCGAAGATCCTCCAGATCGGCGATGTCGAGCTGACCGCACCCCAGATCGTCCTGGCCGCGGGCGCCCGCCCATTCATCCCACCCGTCCCGGGGCTGGACGACGTCGGCTACTACACATCCGACAACATCATGCGGGTCGACGCACCGCCGCCGCGGCTCGTCATCATGGGCGGCGGATACATCGCCGCCGAGATGGCGCACGTGTTCGACGGCCTCGGCAGCTCGGTGACGCTCGTGAACCGCACCAGCCGGCTCCTCCGGTTCGAGGACGACGACATCAGCGCACGCTTCACCGAGATCGCCTCGAAAAGATTCGAGGTCACCCTCGATGCGGCTGTCGACCGGTGCAGCACCGATGACGACGGCATCCGGATCGACCTGACCGTGGAAGGGAGCCCGAGCACCGTGCACGCCGATGCCATCCTTGTCGCCACGGGACGGATTCCCAACGGCGCGCAGCTGGGAGTCGAGACCGCTGGTGTCACACTCGACGACGACGGCTACGTGATCACCGACGCCGCGCTCGAGACGAACGTCTCGGGCATCTGGGCACTCGGCGACATCGTGAATCCCGATCAGCTCAAACACACGGCCAATGCCGAGGCCAGGGTGGTGTCGCACAATCTCGTGCATCCCGACGAGCGGGTCGAGGTCGACCTCGACCCCACCCCCCACGCCATCTTCGGTTCACCGCAGATTGCCGGGGTCGGCGTAACCGAGCACGAGCTGATCGAGTCGGGCCGCGCGTACCGCCGCAGCATCCAGCCCTACGGTGCAACCGCATACGGCTGGGCGATGGAGGACGAGACGGGGTTCTGCAAGGTCCTCGCCGATCCGGCCACCCGGCTGTTGCTCGGAGCACACATCATCGGCCCGCAGGCATCCACGCTGATCCAGCAGCTCATCCAGGGCATGAAGTTCGGCCTCACGGTCGACCAGATGGCCACGCAACAGCTCTACATCCATCC
>Ga0224508_10003694_pt1 | contig 12621 bp, 12 predicted proteins | sample SF_Jan12_sed_USG_4_FD_170157 | JGI IMG/M metagenome (GOLD analysis project Ga0224508, IMG submission 170157) | Sediment microbial communities from San Francisco Bay, California, United States - SF_Jan12_sed_USGS_21 | ecosystem: Environmental > Aquatic > Marine > Sediment | place: USA...
CGGTACGCGCCGCGGTCCACTCGTGCAGGCCGTAGTAGAGCCCGATATTAGGTAAGGATAGTATCGCCCCGGCAATGGTCAGGATGACGATCACATAGGCGATCGAGCGCGTCGCCATCATCGGCCGCAGCACGACCATGCCGACCAGGGTCAGCACCGAAGCTATCAGCGATAGCACCGGCAGGAACTGTTGGTCGAATTTGAGCACGTCGATTTCGAACCAGGAGGCGCCGGGTCCCGGTAGCGGGGTAGCGCGAAACACGAAAATAATGACTGCGGTGCCGATCAGCATGTTGCGCTGTTGCGGATCGAGTTCCAGCATTAGCCGATACATCAGGAACAGGATGATCGACATCGAGCCGACGAAGATGATTTCCTGCGCGAAGGGCACCTGGCTGATCCCCATGGTCAGCGTAAAGAGCGCGAAAACCAGGCTGCCGCCGAGTATCCACCAGTTGGCGTGGGTCACGCCGGCGGGCGCGAACAGCAGTTTGTCGATGGCGGCGTGATCCTGGCCCTGTTCGCGCAGCCGGCGTGCGCGTTTGCGCAGCAGTATGCCGCCGAGGATAACGCCGGACACCGACAGTAGCGGGATGGTCAACGCCATCAGGTAAATGTCCGCGTAGATCGCGACCTTGGTTTCCTCGGACATGCTTTCGACGCCGCTGAACATGGTGATATTGAGCGCGGCGACCGCTGCCAGACCGCCGATAATGGCGAAGCGCCCCAGGGTCTGCACGGTGATATGCATGCTCTTGATTTCGTCATCTGCGATGGGATCGCCATGCTCGTCGATGGTCGGTACCGCCTCGACCGTCATCGCATCCGCGACCACGTCCTGCACCACGTAGCCGGTTGGCGCCAGCAGGGCGGCGATGACGAACCAGACTTCGGCCGGCAGGATTTCCGCCATTGCCTGTGTATGCGCGATAATGCCGTACATGATCAGGATGCTTGCCGTAATCAGTCCGGCGCCGATATAGACCAGCAGCGCCTTGCGGCGCCAGATCAGGTCGACCAGATGCCCCAGCGGCATTTTCAGCGTCCACGGTATTCCCGCCCAGAAAGCAAGCCCGGCGAGAAAGGCGGCCGACAGGTCGAGATATTCCTTGATGAAAAAGGTGCCGACGATCGCGGTCAGGCCCTGCACGCCGGCGGCCAGGTAAATCATCAACGGTGGCAGGTACGACCAGCGAAACTGACGTCCGAGATCGATAAAGGTATTGTCGATCCAGCGCCAAACTGGATTATCGGTCATGGTTTCACGCATTGAAGTTAAAACAGGATCCTATTATCACATGCCCAAAACCCGACGCAAATCAATAAAGCATTTGTAAAACGCGCTAAGGTCAGATGAACTGGATTAGCGGGTAGTCGATCTATGTTTGGACCTTTCGTTCACGATATCGACCCGATATTCGCCCAGGTCGGCGGCGTTTACCTGTGGTGGTACGGCGCCAGTTACACGCTGGGTTTTCTGGCGGCGTTTTTCTGGCTGCGCGCCAACCGGGCGGCGCTCGGCTTCGATATCAGCGATGTCTACAAACTGACCATTTACATCGCCATCGGCGTTATCGTCGGCGGGCGCGCGGTCGAAGTCATTTTCTACGAATGGGCCTATTACGGCGAGCATCGCTGGCATATTCCCGCTATCTGGCTAGGCGGTATGTCGACCCACGGGATACTGCTGGGCTCGACGATTGGTGTAATCCTGTTTTGTCGTTTCAATCGTTACAGTTTTCTGGCGGTGACCGACGTGCTGGTGATTGCGGCCGCCTTTATCATGGGATTCGGCCGCTTCGGAAATTTCATCGACGGTCAGATCGTCGGCAGTCTCACCGAAATGCCCTGGGGCGTAAAATTTCCTGACCTCGAAGGCTATCGTCATCCGGTGGTGCTCTACGATGGTTTTAAAAACCTGATGCTGGTGCCATTCCTGCTGTTGCTGAAGAAGTTTCATCTTCCGCGAGGCGTGCTGGTTGCCCATTTCATCCTGTGGTATGGCTCGTTGAGGATTTTTGTCGACTTTTTCCGCGAGTATCGCAGCAGCCTGTACGGTTTACCGCCCGGCCAGGAATTCAACCTGTTGATGACGCTGATCGGTATCGCCATGTTGATCTGGTTTTATCGCAGCTCGAGGCACATCCTGCCGGCGAACGCGGTCGATCGCGGGCATGGCGGCGTGACCGCGGCGGCTAACGGCCTCTGGCTCAAGCGGGTGGTCCTGATCCTGCTGCTGATCCTGCCCACCATTATCCCCAGCGACTGGACCCAGGATGTGCCGGCGCGCTACGGTGCGCGTCACCCCGGCATGGAGCACTCGGTTATTTACCCCGAAATTCAGAACTAGGACGACAGTTGCCCGGGCCGCAAGCTCCGGCGGGCGGATTTCTTTTGAACACGGATTTTGTCAGATCTTGCCTGCCTCGGCGGGTTTGCCTAATTTCAATAAGCGGCCATCGATGGCGATCAGGCCGCCCCCGATCAGGGCCATGCCGGCCAGATGAATCGGCTGCAGGATTTCTCCAAGCACCAGCGAACCCAGCAAAATCGCTGACACGGGAACCAGGAAAGTTACCAGCATCAGGTTGGTTGCGCCCGCGGCGGCGAGAATGCGGAAGTAGAGAATGTAGGCCAACGCCGTCGAAAAAACGCCAAGCGCGAGTATCGCAGCGATAGAGGTCGCCCCGGGCAAGGGCAGATTTTGCGGCTGTTCAATGTAAAAAACCACGGGTAGCAATATCAACGACGAAGCCGTCACCTGGCCGCTGGCGAGCATGACTGGATTAAGCCCCATGGATTTAAAGCGGCGCCCGTAGACGCTGGCAAAGGCGTAGGAAATAGCGGTCCCGAGGACCGCCAGTTGCGCCAGCACATTACTGCTGAATCCTCCGAGCGCCTCGGGGCCGATCATCAGAATCACGCCGCCTAAACCGAATGCTACGCCGACCAGTTTGGCCGGCGTAATACGTTCGTCTGCCAGTAACGCCCCGGCGACAACTACCGTGAATAGCGGTGTGGTGGCATTTAAAATCGACGCCAGGCCCGAGGCAATATGCGTTTGACCCCAGACCAGCAGTGAAAACGGAATCACGTTGTTGATCATTCCCATGATGAAAAACGTCAGCCAGACTGCGGCGCTGGTTGGCGGTCTTATGCCGATCGAAAAAGCGAAAATCCATAACGCGATTGCCGCCAGCCCTACGCGCAGTAGCACGATTGTCAGTGGCGGAAGATCGTCGACCACGACCTCGACGAAGAAAAATGAACCACCCCACAGGATGGACAGGGTAATCAGCATTACCCATTCACGAAATCCCATCGATTGATTAATTGCGGCATTCATAACGCTGCAACCCTGTAGGAGTCAGACATGGTTGCTACTTTAGCCTGTTTTGCTTGCGTCGACCTTCCGATTCTTGCTGTTTCGCGACCGCGACGGGAAGCCCGGCTTCAAACCGGGCAGGGCATCCGCATCTGCGGACAGCTGATCGGGCGCTCGGCCTGTTTCCACCATTCTGGATTACTCGCCTGGGCGACGATTTCATTATGGTCGCGGTATTCCTGCTGTTGAATAAAACCCCAGGATTTGGCCCTGGGCGCGTGGATAAACAGGCTCCAGCATTCGGCGTCGCGGGGGATGTTGACCCGATGGAATACTTCTCCGGATATGAAATTCAGCCGCCCCGGGCGCAACCATCGATCGTGCAGCGCGTTACCGGCGCGGGCGCCGAGCATGCGTGTTTCCTGGTAGGCGCCGCAAAGCACCAGCGACAGCGCATGCCGCCACGGGTGGTTGTGCAGCCCGCGGCCCGGATCGCTGGCGACGAAGCGATGCAGGTAAACCTGGTAACCAAACGGCAGGCGTAGCAGGTGGTAACGTTCGAGGTAGGGTTGATGATCCGGGCCGTTGATCACGCGGCAACGGCAATAGGCGGAAAGTCTGTAAAGCAGTCGATTTAACAGTGACATCGGCTTCTCCTGAAATTCGATCGTGCTATTATGCGCGAAGTGGTGGCTCATAAGATGAGCCATGTATTTTTAATGGATTTCCCATGGACCGCACCGAACGTTTTCACCTGATCGATCAAATGCTGACTAACCAGCGCGTGGTAACGCGCGCGCAGTTTCTCGACACGCTCGAAGTATCGCCGGCGACTTTCAAACGCGATCTCGAATACCTGCGCGATCGTTTGATGGCGCCGATCGTCTGGGACCGAGAACGCCGTGGCTACTGCTATCAGCAGGGAGCGGATGGTGAACAGTTCCAGTTACCCGGGCTGTGGTTCAACACCAGCGAAATCCAGGCCTTGCTGAGCATGGACGCACTGCTTGAAAATCTGCAGCCCGGGGTGCTGTCGAGTCACATCGAGCCGCTGCGCTCGCGCATACGCATGCTGCTCGACGAGGGCGATCACAGCGTCGACGAGATATCGCGTCGCATCCGAATCGTGCCGCTGGCGGCGAAAGCTTACCGCAGCGAGAATTTCCAGACGCTGTGCCAGGCCCTGCTGGCGCGAAAGTGCGTCGACATGACCTATTACAGCCGGCCCAGCGACAGCAGCAGCGAGCGGCGCGTGTCGCCGCAACGTCTGATTTACTATCGCGACAACTGGTATCTCGACGCCTGGTGTCATCTGCGCGAAGGCTTGCGCAGTTTCTCTATCGATGCGATCCAGGCGCTACAAACCACCGTCGAGCCGGCAATCGAGATCGACGAAGCGGAACTGAATCGCGAACTTGAGAGTGGTTATGGCATTTTTTCCGGCGCCGAGACGCGCCAGGCGGTGCTGCGCTTCAGTCCGCAGCTGGCGCGCTGGGTTTCGCGCGAGACCTGGCATCCCGATCAGAGTAGCGACTATGATGCCGATGGCTTTTATGTTTTGCGCGTGCCCTATAGCCAGGACACCGAACTGGTAATGGATATCCTCAAGCACGGCGCCGAGGTCGAGGTGCTGGAGCCAGTAGAGTTGCGTGAAAAGGTAATAAAACGCATCGGCGCGATGCGGGATTTATACGCCGCGGGCTAAAGCCGCTACCACAATGACACTTCGATATTGTCGAGCAGGCGGGTCGGGCCCATGGCGGCGGTCACCAGGATAACCAGGTCCCGATCCTGCGGGGTTGCCGGCAGCAGGGTTTCGGCGTTGCAGATTTTGAAATAGTCGGTTTTGAAACCGGCGTCATCGAGGCTATCGAGCGCGTCCTGTTCCAGCGCCCTGAAATCCCTTTCGCCCTGGTCGATAGCGGCCGCGACCTGCTGCAGCGTGCGGTATATCATCGCGGCTTTTTCCTTCTGTGCCGCGTCGAGATACTGGTTGCGCGAGCTGGTGGCCAGTCCGGAAGCGTCGCGCGTGGTTTCCTGACCGATGATTTGCACGTCGAGATTGAAGTCTTCCACCATCTTGCTGATCACGCGGTACTGCTGATAATCCTTCTTGCCGAAAACCGAGACGTCGGGATTGACGATATTGAAAAGTTTCAACACCACGGTGGCGACGCCGGTAAAATGTCCGGGTCGATGCGCACCCTCGTAGTGATCGGTCAGGTCGGTCACCTGCACATGGCTGATCTTGTCGAGGCCATCCGGGTAGAGCTCGGACGCGGTCGGTAAATAAACCAGGTCGCAGCCGATCGCCTCCAGCTTTTCGATATCGGCGTCCAGGCTGCGCGGGTAGTGGTCCCAGTCCTCGTTCGGCCCGAACTGCATCGGGTTGACGAAGATACTGCAGATGCTGCGATCGCACAGCGCCTGGCCCTTCTCGATCAGCGACATATGACCATCATGTAAATTACCCATGGTCGGGATAAACGCGATCGACTGCCCGTGATCCTTCCAGTGCTGCACGTATTGACGCAGTTCGATAACGCTGGTGGCCTGGTCCATGGGTCGTGGCCTCAGGAAAAAGTGTGGGTTTTATCGGGGAACTTGCCGCGCTTGACTTCGTTGACGTAGCGGCTGATGGCGCTCTGGATGCTCGACTGGCCCTGCATGAAGTTCTTGGAAAACTTCGGCCTTTTGCCGGTGGTAACGTTGAGCACGTCCTGCAGCACCAGGATTTGTCCGTCGACGTCGATGCCGGCGCCGATACCGATCACCGGGATATCCAGCGTCGCGGTGATTTCGGCGGCCAGCGCCGCAGGTACGCATTCCAGCAGCAGCAGGTCGGTGCCGGCGGCCTCGAGGTCTTTTGCGGTCGCGAGCATTTCCTCGGCTGCGCTTTTGGCCTTGCCCTGCACCCGGTAGCCGCCCATCTTGTTGACCATCTGCGGCTGCAGGCCGAGATGCGAACAGCTGGCGATGCCGAACTTGGCCAGGGTTTCGACCGTTTTCAGCTGGGTCTGTCCGCCCTCCAGCTTGACCACCTGGGCCTGGGTCTGTTTCAGCAGGTAGCTGGCGTTGTCGATCGCCTGTTGCGGCGAATTGAGTGAACCGAAGGGCATGTCGAGCATCAGCATGGCGTTGTGCAGGCCGGCCGCGACCGCCTTGCCGTGATAGCAGATATCGTCCAGCGTAACCGGGATCGTGGTTTCGTGCCCCTGGATGACCATGCCGAGCGAATCCCCGACCAGCACCAGCTCGACGCCGCAATCCTCGACCAGGCCGGCAAAGCTGTAGTCGTAGGCGGTCAGGCAGGCGAACTTGTCACCCTCCTGCTTCATCTTTTTCAGGTGCGGAATCGTAATCTTGTCGTCTAGCGGTTTGGGAATATACATACGGGACCCTATTTAGAGGGCGAATGATGACTGATTGAAATAATGGCGTCCAGAATGGATGTTATTGATTTTTTCAAGTATTGCCTGGTAATCCTCGGCATTATTGATCAGGTCCACCGACTGGGTGTTGACCGTCAGCAGGGCGCTGTCGTCGTAATCGTAAAAAAACCGGGTATAGGATTCGGACAGCCGTAACAGGTATTCGTCGCGAATTTGCTGCTCGTAATCGATGCCGCGGCGGGTGATGCGCTCGCGCAGCGTCTGCAGCGGTGCCTGCAGGTAAATCACCAGGTCGGGGCGTGGGGCATCCAGCGTCAGGTGGGTATAAATTTGTTGGTAGAGCTCGAGCTCGTCCTTGTTCAGCGTCATTTGCGCAAACAGGCGGTCCTTGTCGACCATGAAATCGGCGATATAGGAGCCGCGAAACAGGTCGTTCTGACGAAAGTCCTGCACCTGTTGCGCGCGCTGCAACAGGAAATGCAGCTGAGCCGACAGCGCGTACTGGCTCGGATTCTGGTAAAAACTCGCCAGGAATGGATTTTCCTCGGCTCTCTCCAGCAACAGCTCGCTGCCGAATTCGCCGGCCAGCTTTTTGGCCAGGCTGGTTTTGCCAACCCCGATCGGTCCCTCGATGACGATGTAACGAAATTGACCGCTCACCGGCTTAATCCAGCATTTCCATTTCCAGGACGGGCGCGTTATCGATCAGGTAGCGCAGGCTGCCGTAGCCGGCGATAAAGCGATCGCCGTCAATTTCGTACATCGGTTCGAGCACGAAAAGGCGCCGCGAGAATTCCGCGTGCGGCACCACAAGGTGGGAATCGTCGATGCTACGATTGCCGAACAGGATGATGTCGAGATCTAGCGTACGTGGCGCCCAGCGCTGTTCATTGTCGCGGTTGCGGTAATAGGCGTGCTCGATCGCCTGCAATTCGAGCAGCAGCGCCAGGGGTTCGAGCTTGGTATCGATCAGGACCACGGCGTTGATGTAGTCGTCCTGCGGGGTATCGCCGAGCGCGGCGCTGCGGTACAGCGACGAGCGCGCGCGCAGGCTGCAGCCGCTAATTTGACCGAGGGCGACGATGGCTTCCTCGATGATGGTCTCCGAATCGCCGATGTTACTGCCGAGGGCGATGAATACTTCTTCAGCTGGCACGGCGCCTCCGACGACGCGGCCGCGGTTTCCTGGTTCGCTCCGGTCTTTCGATGTCGGCGTGTTCGACCTGGAACTCGGTCCACCAGCGGCACAGCTTGTGCGGCATCAGCCCGACCATCGACTGGATGCACATGAAATCATAGGCCGCGCGGAACACCGTGTTCTCGAGCAGGCGCAGCGGCTGTTTGCCCTGGGTGCGATGAAAACGCGGTTGCGAAGCCCAGATATCGCGCGCCATCTGGCTGAAGCGGCGCGGGATCGAAATATGTCGTACCTGGCGTTTCATAATGGTTTCGCCGACCTGCATCAGCGCCGGAATCATTTTATGACGATCGGACTGCATGCTGTTGGCCTGCTGATGTACCGCCGGCCACAACAGCACTGCAAAAATAAACCCTGGCGACACCGGCTGGCCGGTGTTGACGCGAGCGTCGGTATTGACCAGCGCCTGGTCGATGAAATCGAGCATCGATTCCGACGGATCATCCTGCAGCCATTCGTCGAGCTCGGGCACCAGGTATTTCAACAGGTCGTATTCGCGCAACAATTCGAACACGCGCGCGGCGCTGCCCGAGTGGAACAGTTTTATGACTTCGTCGAACATACGCGCCGGCGGCACTACCGCGAGCAAATGTCCGAACTCGAAGATCCCCTGGGCCGCGGATTCCTCGATGCCAAAATTGAGTTTGGCGGCAAACCGCAGCGCGCGCAGCATGCGCACCGGGTCTTCCGGATAGCGCGTGGCGGGGTCGCCAATCAGGCGCAGCTGCCTGTCTTCGATATCCTGCATGCCGCCGACATAGTCGAGTACGGCGTAATCGTGGATATCGTAGTAAAGCGCGTTGACGGTGAAATCGCGACGTATCGCGTCTTCCTCGATTTCACCGAAAGTGTTGTCGCGCAGGATGCGCCCGTGATCATCGGTCTCGTTTTTCGCGGAGTCTTCGTCGTAACCGCGAAAGGTGGCGACTTCGATAATATCGCGGCCGAATCGGATATGGACCAGGCGAAAGCGGCGCCCGATGATGCGGCTGTTTTTAAACAGCTCACGCACTTGCTCCGGCGTTGCGTCGGTGGCAACGTCGAAATCCTTGGGATGAATGTCCAGCAACAGATCGCGTACACCCCCGCCGACCAGGCAAGCTCTATGGCCCGACTTGGAAAGGCGATACAGCACTTTTAGCGCGGAATCGGAGATCGATTTCCGGGAAATGCCGTGTTTGTTTCGGGATATGACGTTTAAGTGATCTGCGCTCGCCTCTCTATGTTTCACGCGCTTAGGTAATTCTGCATATTGGGCGCAATCATAGCATTTACCGTCTGTGCAAGAATACTTTATTCCTTGAATTCCCTGGTTTCGGCGGTTACCGGTCATTCCCGCGAAAGCGGGAATCTTGTAAAGTAATGTGGTCTTGCGGTCAGGGTTTTATCACGCTATATCAAAAAACGAATGAAAGCAGCCAACCACAGAGTAAAGGACGTCCTCGAAGCCTCCGGCATCGAGTTCGAAATCACCTTGCTACCTGCCGCGGTGCGCACCGCGCAGCTGGCCGCGGACGCGCTCGGTTGCGCAGTCGGTCAAATCGCGAACTCGCTGATTTTCAAGGACAAGGCCAGCGATACGGCCGTGCTGATCATGTGCGCCGGCGATCGCCGCGTCGACCTGGCAAGGCTGCGGCGTGAAATCGGCATCGAGCTGGGCAAGGCGGATGCAGAATTCGTCAGGTCTGAAACCGGTTTCGCCATCGGCGGGGTGCCGCCGGTTGCCCATGCCAAACCGTTGCGCTGCCTGCTCGATGAATCATTGCAACGGCACAGCGAAATCTGGGCCGCGGCGGGGACGCCGGAATCGGTGTTTCGCATGAGTCCCCGACAACTGCAAAAGATTACCGGCGGTGACTGGCTCGAGCTGGCGCAATCTTGAACTTATTCGCTTTCGAGTTCTTCCCAGCGTTGATACAGGTCCTGCAGATCGGACTCGAGTGACTGCAGTTGCTGCTGTTCGCTGCGAATGATTTCTGCATCCTGCTGATAGTAATCCGGCGCCGCGATTCTCAGGTGCAGGGCTTCGATTTTTGCCTCCAGCTTTTCGATTTTGCCGGGCAGGGCGCGTAACTCCTTCTGACTCGGAGCGTGTTTGCCGGGCGCAGGTTTCGCCCTGGTCTGTTTCGCCGCGGCTGCTTTTTTTTCCTCGTCGGCCGGACGTTGCCGCAGCCAGTCCTGGTAACCGCCGACGTACTCGTTGATCACGCCCTGGCCTTCGAACACCAGCGTGCTGGTGACGGTATTGTCGATGAATTCACGGTCGTGGCTGACCAGCAACAGCGTGCCGCTGTATTCGATCAGCAATTCCTCGAGCAACTCCAGGGTTTCGATGTCGAGATCGTTGGTCGGTTCGTCCATCACCAGCAGGTTGAAGGAGCGTGTAAACAACCGCGCCAGCAGCAACCGATTGCGTTCGCCGCCGGACAGCGCCTTGACCGGCATGTGGATCGATTTTTCATTGAACAGGAAATCCTTGAGATAACCGACGACATGGCGCGAGCGACCGTTGATCGTCACCTGGTCGCCGGCGGCGGCGAGGTTGTCGCGTACCGATTTTTGCGCATCCAGCGTTTCGCGATGCTGGTCGAAATAGGCGATTTCGAGCCGGGTGCCGGTTTTGACCCGGCCGCTTTGCGGCGCCAGTTGCCCCAGCAGCAGCTGGATCAGGGTCGATTTACCGCAACCGTTGGGGCCGAGAATACCGATCTTTTCGCCGCGCATGATCTTGCAGCTGAAACCGCGCACGATGGGCTGCTGCTCCCAGGCGAAACCGAGGTTGTCGGCTTCGATCACGATCTTGCCCGAGGCCTCGGCCTGTTGCGCGGTGATGCGGGCGCTGCCGCTGCGCTCGCGCCGCTGCGCGCGTTGCTCGCGCATCTTCTCGAGTGCGCGCACGCGCCCCTCGTTGCGAGTACGGCGCGCCTTGATGCCCTGCCTGATCCAGGTTTCTTCCTGCGCCAGCTTCTTGTCGAATAACGCGTTATGCCGGGATTCGGTTTCTAATTGAGCGGCGCGTGAGGCCAGGTATTTCTGATAGTCCCCCGGCCAGCTGGTCAGATGCCCGCGATCGAGATCGATGATGCGGGTCGCCAGTCGCTGTAGGAAACCGCGATCGTGGGTAATGAATACCAGCGTGCCGTTAAAGCCGAGCAACAGGTTTTCCAGCCACAGGATCGAATCGATATCGAGATGGTTGGTGGGCTCGTCGAGCAGCAGCAGGTCGGGCTCGGCCACCAGCGCCTGGCCCAGCAACGCGCGGCGCTTTAGCCCGCCGGAGAGTTCGGCGAAAGGCTGGTCGGCGGGTAACGCGAGACGCGAAATGGTGGTTGATATCCGGGTTTCTAGATTCCACGCGTTATTCGCTTCGATCTGATCCTGCAGGCGCTGCATGCGGTTCAGCGCGTCGGCATCTCCGGCTGACGCTAGCGCCGCGTGGTGCCACTCGGTGATCACCCCGCCGAGTTCGCCGATGCCCTGCGCGACGCAGTCGTAAACGCTGCCCGGGAAATCCTGCGGCACATCCTGCCTGAGTTCGGCAATGCGTAGTTCCCGGGAATGGATGATTTCGCCGTCGTCGACCCTGATGTCGCCGGCGAGTATTTTCAGCAGCGTCGACTTGCCGCTGCCGTTGCGTCCCACCAGGCACACGCGCTCGCCCGTTTCGAGCGTCAGGTCGACGTTATCGAGCAGCGGCTGGTCACCGAAGCTGTGGTGAAGATTTTTGGCCTGAAGTAGCGGCATCTGTATCGGCTAAACAAAACTGCGCTATTATGCGGCTTTCGCGCAGATTTTACAGTTGATTCGGGGGCGCTATGTGTGGACGCTTTTTTCTCGACGCCAAAGCGGGCGATATCATCGAGCATTACAACGCGCCGCCGCCGGACCTGTTCACGGCGCGCTTCAATATCGCGCCGACCACGCCGATACTGGCGTTTGGCGGCGACAGGTTCGATCTCTACCGCTGGGGCCTGATTCCGTCCTGGGCCAAAGACCCGAACATGGGCAACCGCATGTTCAACGCGCGTGCCGAAACCGTCGCCGAAAAGCCGTCTTTTCGCAATGCCTATAAACGCCGCCGCTGCTTGCTGCCGGCCAGTGGCTTTTACGAATGGCGGCTGGAGAACGGTCGCAAGCAACCCTATTGCTGTCATATCGACCATCAACTGTTTTCGATGGCGGGAATCTGGGAGCACTGGCAGGATGCGGAAGGCAACGAGATTCAGTCCTGTGCGCTGATTACGACCGAGGCCAGGGGGGCGATGAGTCAGCTGCATCAGCGTATGCCGGTGTACATTGCGCCGTCGGAATATGAAGCCTGGCTGGATTGCTCGAACGATAGAACCGACGAGGCCGATCGGTTGCTGCGAGAAACCGCGCCTGACTACGAATTCTACGCGGTCAACGCCACCGTCAGCAATTCACGTAACGAAGGCCCCGACCTGATCAAACCGCTCGACTAGAAGGTAAAAGGGGAGACAGCATAGCCTTGTCATCCCGCCGCCGGGTCAGAACATATCCAATATGCCAACCCGTCTCCCAGGTCGGGAGGCACTCAATACTGTCATCCCGCGGCTCGACCCACTACTGTCCGGTTAAAGCTTTGGTCAGAAAGAGGAAAACCTGACGCCCCTAGGCCCTGAGGGTAAAATTGAGGTTGTCGAGACTTCAATTCCAAAGGAGCGTCAGGTGAGATTCCAAGATAG
>Ga0224508_10003695_pt1 | contig 12620 bp, 11 predicted proteins | sample SF_Jan12_sed_USG_4_FD_170157 | JGI IMG/M metagenome (GOLD analysis project Ga0224508, IMG submission 170157) | Sediment microbial communities from San Francisco Bay, California, United States - SF_Jan12_sed_USGS_21 | ecosystem: Environmental > Aquatic > Marine > Sediment | place: USA...
AAAGATCGTTCGTATTCTCTTTGGCTATATCGACAATTAGTCCGCCGATTTTTTCACATACTTCCTCGAAATAGATCTTGCCTTTATTTGCCGTCGCTTTTGATGGATCACCCACGCCGGTATCATTACTAATTTGCGACCAGGGACGTTCTGTCCAGGCCCAACCTTGCTGAAAAGCGCTAATCTTGTTTTTCTTCTCCTTTCCTGAACCCCATTCCGATTTTGGAAGTACATATTGCGGGGCCAAGTACAGGATCAAACTCGTTTCCATCTCATCGGCGTGATCTCCGTGTTCTTCAAAAAATTCAGATTTAGTAAGAGCCCGGGGCCAATTTGCAACGCAGAGGAACATCTCCGGAAAGATCCCGCCCAATTCCCTGATGATTGATTTCCAATTGTTACCCCCATGGCTGTTTAGCAGCATAAATTTTTTGATTCCCTGCCGATCGAGAACTTCAAGAATGTCCTTTAAGACGGCAAATTGGGTACTAGGATTCATGTTGATATCCAGGTTAATATCGCGCTGACCGGTATTCACCCCAAAAGGGACAGTAGGTAATACAATGACTTTTGCACCCTTATTCCAGGCAATACGAGCCGACTCTTCGGCAATTGCAGTGCCTTCAATATTGTCTGTTCCATAGGGCAGGTGATAATTATGCGCTTCGGTTGCCCCCCAGGGTAGGACGGCAATTTCAAAGTTTTGATCTTTAACTGCTTTCCAATTGGTTTCAGTAAGTATGTAGGGACGAATCATTTCGAGTGTTTTTGAATCCTGACCTTTCCAAAGAAGATCGTCACAGCGTTTCAAAATAAGTATTTCGGCTCAAGAAAGAAAATACAAAATTAAACCCCCTGGATTCCAAGAGGTTTATTTCTTCTTTTTTCCTAACCTCTAACCGAGGAAGGGGTAGCGATAATCTTCCGGGGTCACAAAAGTCTCTTTGATCAACCTTGGAGACACCCAGCGCAATAAATTTTGCGCAGATCCTGCTTTATCATTGGTCCCCGATGCTCTGGCACCGCCGAAAGGTTGTTGCCCGACAACTGCACCGGTGGGTTTATCATTGATATAGAAATTCCCGGCACAATCCTGCAAAGCTTTAGTTGCTTCTTCGAGGGCGTATCTGTCTCTTCCCAATACGGCGCCGGTCAGGGCATATTCTGAAGTATCATCTACAAGTTTCAGGGTTTTTACCCAATCCTTGTCTTCATACACATATACGGTAACTACGGGTCCGAATAATTCGGTTTCCATGGTCACGTATTTTGGATTTGTGGTCACGATGACTGTAGGCTCAATAAAATATCCTTTGCTTTTATCATAATCACCTCCTGCAAAGATCTCAGCATCTTTGTCTTTCCTGGCCCTGTCTATATACCCGGCCAACTTGTCAAATGACCCTTCGTGGATCACCGCAGTGATAAAGTTGCTCATGTCTTCAGGACTGCCTGGAGGATTGAAGGATTCAATGTCCTTCCTAACAAACTCCAGGATATCACTGGCCGAACTTTTCGGAAGGTAGACCCTGCTGGCCGCACTGCACTTCTGTCCCTGGAATTCAAAGGCACCACGTGTAATAGCTGTTGCCACCTGTTTGGCAGGCGCTGTTGGATGTGCAACTATAAAATCTTTTCCACCGGTTTCACCCACAATTCTCGGATAGGTTTTATAGGTTCCAATATTATTCCCGATCTGCTTCCACAGTGAGCGAAATACAGTAGTTGATCCTGTAAAATGGATGCCAGCAAAATCAGGACTGTCCAGTACAGTTTCCGTAATCATTACCGGATCTCCACAAACCATATTGATTACCCCGTCCGGAAGTCCGGCGGTTTGAAATACTTCCATGATAACATCTGCTGAGAATACCTGGTGATCACTGGGTTTCCAAATAACTACATTTCCCATCATTGCTGCACTGGAAGGTAAGTTTCCGGCTATAGCAGTAAAGTTGAAGGGGGTTATTGCATACACAAATCCTTCCAACGGCCTGTATTCTACGCGATTCCAGATCCCTTCGGCCGATTCCGGTTGTTCGCTGTAGATCTGTGCCATGTACTGTACATTAAAACGCAGGAAATCGATCAATTCACATGCAGCATCTATTTCAGCCTGGTGAATGGTTTTGGACTGTGCGATCATGGTTGCTGCATTGATCTTGGCCCGATATGGACCAGCGATCAAATCGGCCGCTTTCAGGAAGATGGCTGCACGCTGTTCCCAGGATAAGGCTGCCCATCCAGATCTCGCCTTTAAGGCAACATTAATTGCTGTACTTACATGCTTTTTCTCTGCCAGATGGTATTGACCTACAGAATGCGTGTGGTCGTGGGGGGGTGACATACTTCGTGTATTACCCGATCGTATTTCCTCACTCCCTATATATAAAGGCACATCTGCCTTTCCATTAAAATATGTTTTGTATTGAGCCAGAACAGCTTCGCGTTCCGAACTTCCCGGGGCATACCCTAAAATGGGTTCATTTGTAGCCCAGGGGACTTGAAAAAAGCCTTTTCCCATATTCAATTATTTGACGTTTAAAATGGGGGCAAAGGTACGAAACCGTATGCTAAAAAAGGAGAAGCGATGTAAAAGGAAATTAGTTCAATGCAAAAGGTGCATTGAACTTAAAGGTAGGGACATAGACCCTGAATTTCTCTGCCGAAGCAAAATTCACCATGTTGTAATGTCCTTTCATGGAGCCTACGGGAGAGGCTAGTAAACAACCGGAACTATAGGTGTGAGATTCACCCGGACGAATTACAGGTTTTTTTCCGATCACGCCTTCACCATCCAACACTTCAAATTCGTTTAAGGCGTCAAAGATCTCCCAATGCCTGGAAGTGAGCTGGACTGAATCATTGCTTTGATTTTCTATGGTAATAGTATACCCAAAAGCGAAATGCATTTTATAATTCTTAAAGAATGTGCCTTCGAATGTACTATCTACAGAAATCTTTATGCCTCGGGTTACCTGTGTTATCATAGAATTAGGAGTTATGGTCTAGTGTCTGACTTTGGAATCAGGTATTTATAGTCTGTCGCAAGATAGGGAATGGAATAAGTTTTTAAAAGTATTGTAGATAATTATCGTTGAATCCCTTTATTTATAGGTTGTATGTGCAGATATTGAAATTTGGAAGAACCGGGTATAGGGCGCAGTTGTATTCCAGTCAATAAAAATATCCTAGTTAGTAATGTTCCTTGAATTACCAGTACCTACACCGATGATGCTGTCATAGAGATCGCCAAAATTGCGATAATACACTAAGACAGTATAGGTGTTTTCAGTGAAATGGAAGTCGCCACTTACAATACTCATCTTTGCAGGATCCTCTTCGTTAGCCAACACATACTTATAATTATAAAATCCTTGTTTGAAAGGCATCACAGCTTCCATCATTCCGCTGTCGGAATTATAGGTCATCTTATTAGATTCTCCAAAGGCATAGTTGTTGAATTTACCACAGATATAGACATCATCTAGTCCCAATTCGGGTTCATACGGCAAGTAGAAATGTACCTTTGTATACTCTGCCTCTCTAGCCGTATCTCTGCCTTGAAATGTTCGGAGAACAAAATCGCCATTGATATCCGGGAAATACGTATAAGGCTCTTTACTTCTGTATCTATTGGTAAATAAATAATGATGGTATAGCTCATTATATTCGATACGAGAGATCGCCGCTGTTGGTGCACGCAGGTCACTTGTATCAAAGTTCAGGTATTCATTACCGCCGAAGAAACTAGTTTCCTTGTCATATCTGTAGACCAATTGTCGTCCAACTGTATATTGAGGTGCTATATTATACAAGGCCGTCTTCCACTGATAATTTTGTAAAATACCTACCTTGATTTCTCTTTTAGGATTTACCCATTGAAAATCCCCTGCATTGATGGAGAACTGGACACTTTGTTTTTCATTCAGATAGTCAAAGTCACGTACCCGTTTCAAACTTACGCCCACTCCCACTAAATTTTTATAGACTACAAAACGCCTTGAAAAAACCAGCTCATTATAGGAATCATAGATCTCCAGCATGTAGTTTCCGCTTACTTTCAGGCTCACATTCGAATTTGGAATTCGCAATTTGTAGTTAGAATAAGGTTGTAAGGTAGAATAGCTATTGCCGTAATCAACTATACGCTGGTTATCTACCCCTTTTAAATATTGGGATTTCAATAACTGACTCGGCGTCCAGTCGTAATCGCAATGGATTATTTTATAGTAATAATCATCTTCTGAAGCGTTGAGGTCGTCAAATTCCAAATACATTTCTTCCCCTAATTGCACAATGGGGAATTGGTCATCGGTAGGGCCCCGAAAAATGATCGTTTTGATGTTTTCAGGCGGATTAACCTCCAGTTGTTCCTGGGCTGTCGCCTGAAATACGATCAAGATCGATAAAAACTGTTTAAGGAATTTCACTGTTTTCGCTAGTTAAAACAGTCAAAGGTAAACAAAAAGCATACCTAAAAAAGTAAGCTCGTTCTAATGCCCAATTTTCTAGTTAATTATTATGATAAAAAGGCTTTTAGTGGTATTTTTGACGCGAATTTTTTATAATCCAAACAGCTATTTAATGTCTACAGACATTCGAATTAAAAAGGGCTTAAACATCAATCTTGTTGGCGCTGCTGAACTAACTACTTCCAAAGCTGTTTTATCCAATGTTTATGCCTTGAATTTGAATGATTTTCATGGCATGACACCTAAAATGCTTGTTAAAGAAGGTGCAGAGGTCAAAGCAGGAGAGCCCATCTTCTACAATAAAGATGTTCCTGAAATGTACTTTGTTTCACCGGTTAGTGGAGAGATCGCTGCAATTGAACGCGGAGCCAGGCGCAGAATTCTTAACATCAAAGTCCTCGCAGATAAGGAACAGTCACAAGTAAAACATACACCTTTAGACCCATCTTCGGCCAGTGCTGAACAGATCAAAGCGTATTTACTTAAGACTGGATGTTGGCCTTTCATCAGGCAACGTCCTTACGATTTTATCGCCAATCCGGAGACTACCCCTAAATCGATATTTATCTCGGCCTACACTACTGCACCCCTGGCCGCCGATTCGGATTATGTTTTACGGGGAAAAGAAACTGAGCTTCAGGCAGCAATAACCGCTTTAGGAAAACTCACACCAGGCGATGTGCATGTTTCTATAGGAAGGAATGGCAACTCACCTATGTCCCAACTCAGTGGGGCAAAGATCCATAGGGTAAGCGGGCCTCATCCGGCTGGACTCGTGGGCACACAGATAAATAAAATAGATCCTGTTAATAAAGGAGAATTGGTTTGGACGCTTAATCCACAAGATCTCGTTATCCTGGGAGAATGCCTTTTGAAGGGCGTTTTCAATCCGGAACGTCTTATTGCCCTTGTTGGATCTGCTGTTAAGAATCCTAAGTATTTTACGACTAAAATAGGGGCGGAAATAGCCACTTTTCTATACGGTAGCGGTGTTAATTTAAAACGCTTTAGAGTGATCAATGGAGATGTCCTTACGGGCTTAACCAGTAAGCAAGATGGACATCTGGGATTCTATAACAATACAGTTAGTTGTATCCCGGAAGGAGATGATTATGAGCTCTTTGGATGGAATAAGCCTGTTTTCAATAAGGTATCGGCAACACGTGCGCTAACCTTTTCATGGATGCAGCCAAAGAAGAAGTTTGACCTGGATACTAATACGAATGGTGAACACCGCGCCTTTGTGGTAACAGGAATTTATGAGAAAGTTTTCCCATTGGATATTTATCCGCTGCAATTATTAAAAGCGTGCATGGTAAAAGACCTCGATGAAATGGAGCAGCTTGGATTATATGAAGTAATTCCCGAGGATTTTTCCCTCACAGAATTTGTTTGCATCTCTAAACAACCCCATCAACAGATCATTCGTGAAGGATTGGATCTGTTATATAAAGAAATAGGCTAATATGAGCAGAGATAAACGATTGACATTTAAAAAGCGGTTGCATATTATCAAGCACAAAATGCGTGGTAAAAAAATGGCGCCGGCTTTTAATGCATTCCATACCTTCTTGTTTTCTCCGGACGAGACTACACACAACGGCTCTCATGTAAGAGGGGCGGACGACTTAAAGCGGACGATGAACACGGTCATCATGTCATTGATCCCCATTTTAGTATTCTCTATGTTCAATACCGGATATCAGCATTTTGCGGCAATTGATGCTGCTGCCGGTGTATCGAGAGAATTGTCCTTGTTTGGGAACTTCTTTACAGGCGAAAATTTTTGGTTGGGCTTGAAATTGATCCTTCCCATAGTCATTGTCTCCTATGGGGTGGGCTTGTTAATAGAATTCATTTTTGCTGTTATCAAGGGGCACGAAGTGGAAGAAGGCTACCTGGTAACAGGGATGCTTGTTCCCTTAATTGTTCCAGTTGACACACCGCTTTGGATGTTAGCAGTAGCCGTAGTATTTGGCGTTGTGATCGGAAAAGAGGTTTTTGGCGGAACAGGAATGAACATTTTGAACCCGGCACTCACTATTCGGGCCTTTTTATTCTTTGCCTATCCTACATGGATGAGTGGTGATAAGGTCTGGGTGCACCAGGGAATGGAGCGTACCGGAACTCCTGATGCCATTTCTGGTGAAACTATTTTGGGATATTTAGCACAGAACAATAGTATTGATGAGGTTTATAGTGTTTCGGACATGTTCTTCGGTTTTATTCCGGGATCCATTGGAGAAACATCGGCCTTTTTGTGTCTTCTGGGCGGATTATTCCTGGTGTTTAGTAAGATCGCCAGCTGGCGGATCATGGTCAGTGCCGTTATTGGCGCCCTGGCTATGGGATTAATATTTAATGGTGTGGCCGACGCTGGTATCATCACTGAGAGCAGTAATTTTTATGGCCTTATGAGTTTCGATTTCTGGAAGCACCTGATCGTAGGCGGACTCGCTTTTGGTATTGTCTTTATGGCGACAGATCCGGTAACGGGATCTCAAACAAACAAAGGGAAATGGATCTATGGTTTTCTAATCGGATTTATTTCAGTAATGATCCGGGTATTTAACCCGGCCTATCCTGAGGGTGTCTTTTTGGCCATTCTCCTGATGAATGTCTTTGCACCAACAATTGACCATTATGTGATCCGCGGAAATGTCCGTAGGCGCATGAAACGTATGAAGCATGCACGGATATACACTCCGGCAGCTGCAAAAGAAGAACTTAAAGCAGAAACGGTTTAGTTATGGCTTTGAATACAGAAAAGAATATGTATACCGTTGTGTTCGCCTGTATTATGGTGATCGTTGTCGGTTCTTTGCTTGCCTACCTGGCAATGGGGTTAAAACCTCGCATTGAAGAAAATGAACGTTTTGAAAAGCAGCAAAATATTCTTTACGCCATGGGCGTAAATGAAAATGAAGGCGAAGGAAGTGTCAATTTTATTCCTACCACTGAGGTAGAGTCGGTTTTCACTCAATTCATAACGGAGCAACTTGTCATAAGCGGGGGCGAGATTACTAAGGACGACGAAGCCTACCTTATTGACATGAAAAAACAATTGGATGCCTTAAAAAGAGGAAATCCGGCCCGACTCCCAGTCTTTATCGGGGAAAAGGATGGTAAAAAGTACCATATCATCCCTATGTATGGTAAAGGACTGTGGGATGCTATTTGGGGATTTGTAGCCCTGGATGACCAATTGATCGTCCAAGGGATCTATTTTGACCACAAGCAAGAGACCCCGGGTCTTGGTGCAAATATTAAAATGCGCTACTTCATGGACGATTTTATCGGGGAGCAGATCCTGGATGGGGAACGATATGTAGGGATAGCAGTAGTAAAAGGAAATAACGATCCTTTGAACAATATAAAAGATGACAATGAAGTAGACGCCCTTGCTGGGGCCACCATTACTGGAAACGGCGTGTCGGCCATGATCAGGGAGAGTGTCAACTTATACAGGAATTATTTCGAATCTATCAGATCAAATTAAGATGGCTTTACTTTCAAAGAAAGATACCAACCTGATCCTCGATCCCCTTGCGGATAATAATCCAATTACCATACAGGTATTGGGTATTTGTTCTGCTCTGGCGATCACGGCAGAACTAAAAGCTTCGGTTGTAATGGCCCTTTCCGTAATATTCGTATTAGGTGTAGGGAATGTAGTGATCTCATTTATGCGTAATATGATCCCAAACAAGATCCGGATTATCGTGCAATTAATTGTTGTTGCAACTCTCGTGATCATAGTGGATCAGGTGCTTAAAGCTTTTGCTTACGAACTCAGCAAAACCCTCTCTGTATTTGTTGGGCTGATCATTACGAACTGTATTATAATGGGTCGGTTTGAAGCCTTTGCCCTTGGTAATGGACCCTGGAAAGCCTTCCTGGATGGAATTGGCAATGCCCTGGGATACGGCGTAATTCTGATCATAGTTGGATTTTTCAGAGAATTATTGGGTTCAGGTACTTTATTTGGTTTTAAAGTACTGGGCGATCCTGTGACAAAAACAGGACTCTACGCTACCGGGTATGAGAATAATGGGTTTATGATCATCCCGCCGGCGGCGCTGATAGTTGTGGGAATAATCATTTGGCTACAACGCTCTAAGAATCGAGCACTAATCGAAGAAAATTAAGAGACTATGCTAGAGCATTTAGAATTATTTTTTAAATCGATCTTTATAGATAACATGGTTTTTGCTGTCTTTCTGGGGATGTGCTCCTATCTGGCTGTCTCTAAGAAAGTAGCAACAGCGGTCGGTCTTGGTGCTGCCGTCATTTTTGTATTGGCTGTAACAGTGCCTTTGAACTGGTTACTGGATCAGTATTTATTGCGCGATGGAGCATTGGTCTGGCTTGGCCCTGAATATGCCGATTACGATCTGGGCTTCCTATCCTTTATCCTGTTTATCGCCACTATTGCGACAATGGTACAATTGGTAGAGATCGTTGTAGAAAAATTTTCTCCTGCCTTGTATAATTCTTTAGGGATATTCTTACCTCTTATTGCTGTAAACTGTGCAATTCTTGGCGGTTCACTCTTTATGCAATCGCGTGAGATAGCCACATTCGGACTCGCGCTGAATTATGGAATTAGCTCAGGGATCGGATGGTTCCTGGCTATATTAGCGATCGCTGCTATCCGTGAAAAAATTCGATATTCAAATGTACCAGCGCCGCTTCGAGGCCTGGGGATAACATTTATTATCACTGGTTTGATGGGCATAGGCTTTCAAAGTTTTGGTGGTATGCTTACCGGGGGTGGAGATTCCGTGGCCCCTGTAGAGGAAACGACAGCCAAAAAAGAGGAAGCTAAAGAAGATGAAGAGAAAAAGAAAAAAGATGAAATGGCCTCAAATGCTGTTTCATACACCGATATAAATACTAACGAATGATCTTAGCAAGCACGATTGGTACTATCCTGATCACTGTTTTGGCCTTTATGGTCCTGTTGTTAATGCTGGTAGCTTTATTGTTATTTACCAAAGAAAAATTAGCGCCTTCAGGCCCCGTTACAATAACGATCAATGGCGAGAAACAACTTCAGGTACCTTCAGGAAGTTCGTTGTTATCTACGCTAGGTAATCAAAAAATCTTTTTGCCATCGGCTTGCGGCGGAGGTGGTACCTGTATTCAATGTGAATGTCATGTACTTGCTGGAGGCGGTGAAGCCCTTCCGACAGAGACACCGCATTTTTCCAAGCGTGAATTGAACCAAGGTGTCAGACTGGCATGTCAAGTGAAGGTAAAACAGGACATGGAAATCACGATACCGGAGGAGGTTTTTGGTATTAAGAAGTGGGAGGCAACTGTTGTAAGAAACTACAATGTGGCGTCTTTTATTAAGGAGTTCGTTGTGGAGATCCCTGAAGAAATGAATTACAAGGCTGGTGGCTATATCCAGATCGAGATCCCACCTTGTGAAATACAATATAAAGACATTGATATCACCGCTCATCCTGAAGAGCACGAAACACCGGATAAATTCCAGACAGAATGGGACAAATTCAATCTTTGGCCCCTGGTGATGAAAAATACTGAAACTGTAGAGCGTGCCTATTCCATGGCTTCCTATCCAGCGGAAGGAAAAGAGATCATGTTGAATGTACGGATCGCGACACCGCCATGGGACCGATCCAAGAATTCGTGGATGGATGTAAATCCTGGCGTTGCATCTTCATACATATTTGCCCAGAAACCAGGTGACAAAGTCACCATTTCCGGCCCATATGGAGAGTTTTTTATCAATGAATCGGAGTCAGAAATGTTATATGTTGGAGGTGGAGCAGGAATGGCACCTATGCGATCACATTTATACCACCTCTTCAAAACCTTACAGACAAATCGGAAAGTGACTTTCTGGTATGGAGGTAGATCTAAGCGGGAGTTGTTTTATATTGATCACTTTAAATCCCTGGAACAAGAGTTTCCGAACTTTAAATTTTATATGGCCCTTTCTGAGCCATTAGAGGTGGATAATTGGCAGATCAAGGAAAGCCTCGATGCCCCTGGCGATGGTTTTGTTGGATTCATCCACAATTCTGTGATTGATAATTACCTAGAACACCATGAAAACCCTGAAGATATTGAGCTTTATTTCTGTGGGCCACCATTAATGAATAAGGCCGTTCAGAAAATGGGCGAGGATTTTGGAATCCCGGATGAGCACATCCGATTCGACGATTTCGGAGGATAAGCACAGACGCTAACCTCTTATAAACCGATATGGTGATATCGGCTTTTTAGTACGTACCCATGAAAGCGCTAAGTACACAAGAATTGCATTACCTGGCAATGAATATCGTAGGACGTCAACTGGAAGCAGATGGCTACGACTTCATGGCTGTCAACAGTACCCTAAAAAAGAACCCTCAATTTGTATGTCTGAAGAACAAGCAACTTCATTTCATTGTTGTCAGGCCTATCACACACCCAAAAGACCCTAGTGTTTTTGATAGCACACTGATGGAAACCATCAAATCACACGCCTCAAAACATGAGGCACGCGCCTATTATGCCGGGGTTGGATTGATCAATGCTGAAGACAATAGCTTACCGGTATACCTAAATGAACCCTATCTTGTTGACTATGAAGGCCTTGTTGAAGTATAAGAATGGTGGTATTAGCTTGATTTTTCTTGCTTTAGTAGCATGTCAGGAGCAAAAAGATCTTGTATTTAATTCGTATGCCGGCGGGGCATTAGGAACTAATTATAGTATCCTGTTTTTTGCGGATGAGAAATTAAACCTTGAACAAGAAATAGATTCTGTTTTCCAGGATATCAACTTCTCTATGTCCACATATATTCCGGAGTCTGATATTTCAAGAATCAATTCCGGAGATCATTCCATAATAGTAGATGCTATGTTCCGGGAAGTATTGGAGTTATCTAAGCGCATTCACGCTGAAACGGGAGGGTATTTTGACCCCACAGTTGGGATCCTTGTCAACGCCTGGGGATTTGGTCCGGGGGAAATGCAGGAATTGGATAGCACAAAGGTAGACAGTTTGTTGCGCTATGTTGGCCTGGAAAAAGTAGTCCTTAAGGCCGATCGTACCATAAAAATGGAAAGTGAGGGGATGCAACTCGATTTCAATGCCATTGCCAAAGGATATGCGATAGATCGATTAGGGGTGTTCCTGGAAGAACTCGGGATCGAGGATTTTCTTGTTGAAGTAGGCGGGGAGGTTATCACGCTTGGCATAAATCAAGATAAGCAGAAGGAATGGACTGTTGGGATCGATGATCCACAAGTAGAATTTGGACGCCGACTCAAATTGGCAATTCGCTTAAAAGACAGGGCCATGGCGTCATCAGGTAATTACAGGAAATTCAGGATTGACTCAGTAACCGGCATGAAATATGTGCATACTATAGATCCTAAAACTGGCTTTACGATAAACTCCAATACATTGGGAGCCACTGTATTAGCAGCAAGTTGTGCAGAAGCTGATGCCTATGCTACAGCATTTATGGCGATGCCATTGGAGGAGGCCATTTCTTTTTTATCTGCCCATCAGGAATTGGATGGATATCTGATCTACGTAGATGATGAAGGTGTTTTGCAGGAATTCAGGACATCGGGATTTCAGGAATTGGTTCTGTATTAAATTTTGCGTACCAGCGGGATCAGTTCTCCTTCAGCCAAGCCGTAACGCTCAATATCCTCCGGAATAAAATCAGCTGAATAATTGATGCCTTCTACCTCAAACCCAACCTTTCTTAGTCTGTCGAAATAATCCATCCCATAAATCCGGACATGGTCGTATTGACCAAAGATCCGTGTCCGCTCATCTTTATCCGTGATCGAATCGTCTTCAAAAGTTTCTTCACGGTAAATATCCTGAGGGATTTGAAAGATACCCCAGCCTCCGGGTTTCATTACCCTATGTAATTCCTTCATGGCCTTTGTATCATCCGGGATATGTTCCAGAACGTGATTGCAAAGGATCACATCGAAGGAATTATTTTCGAAAGGCAGGTTGCATATATCTGCTTTGACAGATGCAAGGGGTGAATGCAGATCCGTACTTGTATACTCAAGGTTGGACAAAGATCTGAAACGTTTAAAAAAAGGTTGCTCCGGGGCTACATGTAATAATTTGTGCGGGGCTGTAAAAAAATCAGTTTC
>Ga0224508_10003696_pt1 | contig 12619 bp, 13 predicted proteins | sample SF_Jan12_sed_USG_4_FD_170157 | JGI IMG/M metagenome (GOLD analysis project Ga0224508, IMG submission 170157) | Sediment microbial communities from San Francisco Bay, California, United States - SF_Jan12_sed_USGS_21 | ecosystem: Environmental > Aquatic > Marine > Sediment | place: USA...
CTCGACCGTATGCAACTGGTCCGTGTGCATGTGGCCGCCGTAGTCGAGCCAGGTCTTCTCGTTGAAGCCCACCGTGTCGATGACCAGCGTGTCACCCTCCCAGCGCCCGACCGAATGGCCGAAGTAGGTTGGGTTGAGCGCATTCCCCTCGAGATGCGGTCGGCCGTCCATGTAGATCTCGCGCCAGACGTGCCCGCCGCCTTCGAAGATGATAATGATGCGGTCGCGGTGCTGAATGATTTCGGCGGGGTAGGGCGTTCCCATTGAACGCGGCCCGCCCGGCGGCAGGCAGAATCCTTCTGGATCGTAGGCAACGTTGTTCGAGGCGTTGTATTCGTGCATTGCTCGCGTCCAGGGCAGGAACGGCACGCTGTCACGGCCGACCAGTTGGCGTGAGAAATCGGTGATCCACGGCAGGCTCCAGACGCCATCGCCGGAAAGGTCCACGGTGCCGTCGGGCAAGCGCGGCGTTGGCGGCGCGCTCGAGCCTGATGTTGATTGCGCCGATACCGAAAGTGCCGCCAATAACAGCAATGGAACGAGCGCGACCTGGCTCGCTTTTTTGCCAATCAATCGAATATGCACCTTATCTATCTCCTTACAAAGCTTGCGTTCGCCGCTTCCCGGCACGCAACGGATTATTCTTCGTCGTCCGCGGTCTGGCTGGATCCTGCGAACAAGCGTTCGCCGGAAGCGAGTACCACGGTGCGTGCGTTACCTTTAAGGCTGCCGTCCCGCGCGCGAGTGCCGCTGACGCTGACTTCGTCACCGATGGCCAGGGAATTGCGGGTCCAGCCCCGGCGCATCAGGCCGTTGGGGCTGCCCATCTCAATGCCCCATTGTTCGTAGTCGCCTCGTTCGGTCTCGACGTCGATATAAATGTAGGTATGCGGATTCGTCCAGTCGACCTTGGTTACGACTCCCGCCAGCTCGATAGGGCTGTCGGCGTCGAATTCAGCCGCAAAGGAATGGTGGGCGAAGGCGTGAGGCGCAGTGACGCTCGCGGCGGCAAAAGCAATAGAAATAATGAGTTTGAGTTTCATCGACGAAGTCTCCACGGCCTTACGCCGTCAATTGAGTGATAGCGAAATTGTTCCGGTTTCGTCGCCGAGCCGGTAGGTGCCGGAATAACGACGGTTGGTCCACGAACCCAGGTTTTCGAGTTTGCCTGTCGCGACGAATCGTACCGTTCCACCCGCGTTACCGTCGGCTGGCATGTCGGCTTCGATCGTCAAGTTCCAGTCTGACGCGTCGAGCGCTGCGCGATCGATTGCTACGCTGTTGCGACCCGGATTGATGGTGCCGCCGATCCGGTTATCTTCCCAGTTCAGCAACAGCAACATGCGCCGCTGGTCCGTTTCGCCGGGTCCCCAGTAGCCGCTCCACGAGCCCTTCGCCGGATGGCCGACTTGGGCGAGCGCCGTTCCCGCGGCCGCTAATCCTGCGAGCAAGATTGAGAGTCGAATATTCTTTGCAGTCATTTAGGTTCCCTTCTACGGCTTCTCGAAGCGCAACACGAATCGGTCTGTCTGGCCGCGCATGCTGGGATCGAAAATCGTCGCTGTATGATCGTCATCCGGATTCGAAAGATAATCGGCTTCGGACACAAAATCAAAGCCGGCTGCCTCAACCTCGTCGATGACGAACTGTTTGTCTATGCGATGCAGCGACTCGGTCGCGGACGTACCGGATCCAGGCGCAGCGGCATGATCGACGATGCCGTACACACCACCACTCTTGAGCGCCATAAACACGCTCCGGTTCATCGAGTTTCGGTCCTCTTCGCCGAGCAACAGATCATGATAGGCCTGCACCATGATGGCGGCGTCCAGAGAGCCATCAACCGGTAGCGGAAGGCCATCGACCGGTGCGTCGATTCTGACGACATCTTCGAAACCGTCCTCGCTCAAGAGAGCCGTGAGCGCTTCGCCAAAGAATCCGTCGAAGAACGGGTTATTACCGGAATAGATACGGCCGTCTGCGCCAACCAGCGGGACGAGGATTCGCGTGAAGTAGCCGCCACCGGCGAGTAGATCGGCAACCTGATTGCCCGGGCCGATATCGAAGAAATCGACGATTAGGTCAGGCTGCGTCGTCGCATCGCGCTCGCGGTCGGCTTCCGGTCTTGAGGGGTCGGCCAGAATCGAATCTATGCTCGATTGGGCAATGGCGATGCTCGGCAGGGCCACAGCGATTGCGAGCGAGAAAACCCGAGTTAGTGTCTTCATGTGGATTGTCCTGGGACAGATTCGTAAATGCGACTCTACAACGATCCAGTGCTAATAGACAAAAATCAATAGTGCGGCGGGACTTCATTTCCCGCGTCCTTAGCTGGTGGCGCTGTGTCGAGCTGTTTTAGATGGTCCGTCAGTTGAATCATTCTGGATTCAAGCTGCGCAAGCTGCTTTTGCTGTCGATAGACCTCATTACTGAGCTCGAGAATCGAGTTGTCTGCTAGCGCGAGACGCGATTGAAGCTCTTCAATGCGTGCGTTCTGGTCTCGGCTGCGTTCAGTCATGTTGCTTCATCCCTGGCTAGTCTTCGACGGGAGCTGGCACTGCCATGGCCGCTGTAGCGGCAGAAACCGGCTTCGGCTCACCCGGTGCGACGAGGCGCAGTCGAAACTGACGTTGCAGCAGTACATAGCTGAAAACAGCCTGCAGGATGACGGTGGCGACCGACCAATACCATACTTGTTCCAGCGTGAAGCCGGGCTGCTTCGCAAGCAGCAGTGCTATCGGCGCAAACAGCAACATCCGCGAAAATGAGCTCAGCAGCGCGGGGCGCGTATTGCCGAGACCTTGAAAGATCCCTGAGCAGGTGAACACGATTCCCTGGGCAAGAAAATTCCACGAAATGATACGCAGGAATTGCGAGCCGACTTCAACGACTTCCGCCTCGCTGGTAAATGCAGCGACCAGAAGATCGGGTCGCCACTGGAAGAACAGAGTCACGCAGACCATGACACCGCCATTCAACAGCATCGCTTTGGATAAGGTCTCGCGCACCCGATCATGGCGGCCGGCGCCAACATTCTGTCCGGCGATAGGACCGGCCGCAAAGGCGATCGCCATCGCCGGTAAAAAGAGCGATTGCATGACGCGTCCGCCGATACTGAAACCGGCCTGGCTGGCCGCGCCGAAGTCGGCAATGACAAAGTAGACGACACCCATATAAATGAACATCAATCCGAACTCGCCGCCGGCCGGGAGGCCGACGTCGAGCATACGCTTCCAAACGGTGAATCGTGGCCGCCAGAGGGAGCGATCGAAGACAACGTAATGCTCGAGCTTGATGAAGTAGAAGGTGAGCATGACGACGCCGGCAGCGACCGAGATCGTACTGGCGAGGCCGGCGCCCGCGACGCCGAGCGGCTTATCCGTGAGCCAGCCGGCGATGAGGATTGGCGCCAATACGGTGTTGAGGAGAACAGTCGCTCCCTGAATCACCATCGTCGGCTTGACGATGCCGGTACCACGCAGCGCCGAGCCCATGGAGATAAGTCCGAATTGCAATGCGAGACCCGGCATGAAGTAGCGCAGAAAGATCAATCCTTCGCTGCGCGCTGCCTCGTCCGCGGTAATTGATGCCACGTAGCTGGTAGCAATCGTATAGCCGGCGAGTAAGGTCGCGGCGGCGCAGACGGCTGCAAGTACGATCGATTGATTGAATATTAGATTGGCATCCCCACGATCTTTGCGGCCGACAGCCTGCGATATCAGTGCGACTGCGCCGACGCCAAGAACCTGGGTCAGCGACATGACGACAAACATGACGGTTCCGGCCGCGCCAACGCCGGCTAAAGCGGCATCTCCGATGGCAGCCACGAAGTAGAGATCGACGAGCAGATAGAGCGTTTGGAAGATCATTCCCGCCGCAATAGGCCCGGCCATCTCGAGGATGATTCGGGTGACCGATCCTTGCGTCAGGTCTTTCATGCTTGCCCTGGCGAAAAATTAGGGTGCGGCTTTCTAACAGGTATCGTCTCTATATGCCAGCCGGCTATACTCAAGCTTCTGTCGTTGATAAAACCGGGGGATAACAATGAGAAACCTGCTACGCGGCGCAGTAGTCGCAAGTCTATTCGCGATGACGTCATTGGCGCTGGCTCAGCCGCCCGCGTCGCCTCCGAGCCTGATGTCCTATGAGATGGCACTCGAAGCGATCGATGCCGCAGAAGCCTATGCGCGCGCCGAGGGTTGGGGCGTCACGATTTTAGTAAGCGATCAAAACGGCAATGCCGTCATGTTGCGCCGGCTCGACGGCGTCAGCCCCCGCACCTACGATTTCGCTCAGAGTAAAGTCGCTGCCGTCATTGGCAGCGGCATGACATCTGCCGAGTACGGCATGAAGTTTCAGGCTGGCGAGATCGAAGAGATCGAAGGCGCCGTGACTTTCGGTGGCGGCGTGCCGGTTTATGTTGACGGCGTGCTGGTCGGCGCGGTGGCTGCGAGTGGTGTCCAGCCCGGGCAGGACGAGGAAGTATCGACGGCGGGCGCCGAAGCTATAGGCAGCATTTCGGCCGATTAGCCCGAGCGGCTCGTATCGTTTTTTCGGCGAGTTCGCTTGAACAATCGAGGGTTTATTCCACTGACCGTGGGTGGTTTGCTGCGCGCAAACGGTCGGCAGATTATCTGTTCTGACGGCCGGCGACTCATGCTCGGCAGTTCCGGGACGCTGCGGGACAGCTGAATCATGATTGGCGGTCAGGTCTACACAGACAGCACCACTCTGATCAAGGGTGGCTACATTCTCACGCTCGACCCGGAGCTTGGAGATCTGGCTGAATGCGATGTTTTGATCGACGGCGACAAGATCGCTGCCGTCGGTAAAGATCTGAAGGCCAGTCCGCGTGCCAACGTGATCGATGCGAGAAACTTCATCGTCATGCCGGGCTTTGTCGATACGCACAGGCACACATGGCAGACACCCGTCCGTGGCGTACTTCCGAGCTGCACGCTCGACCAGTACTTTGCAGGCATGCTCGACAATATTGGCGTGCAGTATCGGGCCGAAGACGTCTATGTCGCGAATCTTATGGGCGCCCTCGAAGCGCTCAGCGGTGGCATCACAACCTTGCTCGACTGGTCGCATGTCAACAATACGCCGGAGCATGCCGACGCTGCGGTCAACGGACTCGCCGAGGCGGGTATTCGCGCGATTTATGGCCATGGCGTGCCCGTCGGTGCGGAGTGGTGGTCGTACAGCGACAAGAATCATCCGGACGACGCCCGCCGCATTCGCAAGGAGTATTTTTCGTCCGATGATCAACTTTTGACGATGGCACTCGCGGCGCGGGCCCCCGGCAACACAACGCCCGAAGTCGCCCGGCACGATTGGGCGCTGGCGCGCGATTTAGATATTCCGATCAGCGTTCACGTCGGAATGCGCTTGACTGGCGTTCATGTGCATCACATCCAGACTTTGAACGAACTCGGCCTGATGGGACCCGATACAACCTATATCCACTGCACGGACTCAACCGATGAGGAGCTCGATCTGATTGCCAGCACCGGGGGCAGGGCTTCGGTTGCGCCGTACGTCGAGATGTTGATGGGGCACGGCGTACCGCCGACCGGACGGCTCGTTGCACGCGGTGTGCGACCGTCGCTTTCGATCGACGTGGTCTCGAGCGTACCCGGCGACATGTTTACGCAGATGCGTACCGCACTCGTGCAGGAACGCATCCTGGCGTTCACTGAAACCCCAGATACGGCTTTTGCCCCGACGCTAACGCACCGTGACGTGCTCGAGTTCGCGACGATCGAAGGCGCGAAAGCCTGTGGACTCGACCACAAGATAGGCACGATCAGCCCGGGTAAGCAGGCCGACATCATCCTGATTCGCACGGATCAAGTTAATGTGGCGCCCGTCGTTGATCCCGTTGCAACGGTCGTGATCGCAGCCGATACGTCAAATGTGGATACGGTTTTCGTCGCGGGCCACATTGTGAAATACAACGGCCAGCTCACCCGGATCGACTTGCCGCGATTGCTCTCGCGGCTCGATGGTGTGCGCGATCATCTATTATCCAATGCTGGAGTAATCCCAAAGTGGACCTTGTCGCGCAGCGACTGAAGGCTGCGTGGCAGCGTTGGGTGCAGACGCCGCAAAAAGTATTCCTTCGCAAAGCCGTGTTTCAGGTGCACCTTTGGTCAGGCGTTGCTCTCGGACTCTACATTTTTTTCATTAGCGTAACCGGCAGCGTTTTGGTCTACCGGAACGAACTGTATTTCGCAGCGATTTCCGAAACCGATAGGCAGGCTGAAGGCTCACCTGGGATTGCCTATGAGCTCGTTACGACGCTGATTGATCTGCACGACAACCTATTGGCTGGAGAAACGGGACGCGCGGTCAATGGCGTCGCCGCAATTGCAGTTCTTCTGGTTGCCTGCACGGGCCTATTTATTTGGTGGCCCGGGGTCCGGCGGTGGCGCCGCAGTCTGACATTGCGTCGTGGCGTTGGATGGAAGCGATTCACTTGGGATTTGCATAGCGCAGTTGGCTTCTGGACCTTTGCCTGGGTAGTCATGTTCGCTGTGAGTGGTGTCTATCTTTGTTTTTCTCAAGGGTTTCATGAAATCGCCGAGTGGTTACAGCCTGTGACAGTCGAGAACGCCGGTCAACGGTTCGTTGATGATTTTCTCTATTGGCTCGCCTTCTTGCACTTTGGAAGAATCAACGGAATCGGCATTCCGTGTGATGGCCCCGGTCTATGCGATCAGAGCGTCAAGGCAATCTGGGCAATATTTGGAATAGCGCCGGCGGCAATGTTCGTGACCGGCTCGATCATGTGGTGGAATCGTGTGCTGAGGCGGTGGCTGTCGCGGATGTCTTTGCGCTAGCGGTGCATGCTGGGATCAAAGCATGAGAATCCTAAGCCTGAGTACTTTCGTAATCAATTGACATGACAAGATGGTGAAATCACCTGGTTACCGACAGCGATGCGCGTTGGAATCCTCGCGTTACTGCTCAGGTTCACTTTTTCCCAGTCATTACAGCGATACGACGCGAGAAGTACCATCGAGGTCGATCAATCCAGTCTCGTCCAGTTGGGCGCGGATACGGCGATTTAATTTCCCGGCCCCGCTGATTCTTCTGGGTCAATCTCCTCAACGGAGATCTCTGCTTCTAACTCCTCTCCTTTGAGTATCGCGATCTCGTCCTCGTGGGACGGGTCAAACATGCTTAACCTGCATGTGGAGCCGCGGGATATGCCGAAACCAGTATTCTCGAGTACCGAAATGCTATCGCTGCTGCAAAGCCGACGTGTCACAGTGCGGTAGGAGAAGCGTTTCTCACGTTCCAGGCCCTGGCACACTCGCCTGAGCCGGTTAAGGTAGATGTCGCCGCCCCTCAAATGGAAAGCGATGGTCCTGTCGTCAATAACTTCAGTGAAATCGATTCGCGCCAAGGAGACACAGCGAACCGGTTCGGAGTTTCCGTCCTGAGACGATGCGGTCGCGAAAGGGAATTGCGCCACTAGGATCAATAAAGCCAAGCTCGCACTACGTTTCATGCTGGATTCTCCGCTGGTCGGTAGCTACATACAAAGATACAACACCTTTGCCTGATAGTTGTCAGGATTCCTGGTCAACGACCCAGCGAAATAGCAAAGAATGGCGACCCACATTAGCAAGCGCGAGTGAACAGGCTTGCGAGTCCTAAACAGCCGCTCAAGCCGGTATAAACAAGAAAGGGCCCTGCGGGACCCTTTCATTTGTTGGCGGTGCGGGGAGTCAAGGGCGAACCAGTCTCCGTTTCCGCTGAGTCCAGATTCCCTGTTTTCACGGAAATTTGCAGGGAATTCTCGTTTTCTGGCAACGAATCCTGCTTGCCAGCCCGATAGTTCATTATAGATTCAGTAGCTTGCCACGCTTGACCAAGATCGTGCCAAAACCAAACAGGGAATAGCAGGGAAACCTCCTCACGCCGGCAATCGAAGATGCCTACGGCAACATGGCGCTCGATATCACGCTGTCGAGCGAAGTCGAGAACCCGGTTGGACGTGGCGCAGGCGCCCCGCCTCCTGGGCCCGACGGTTGTCGAAGTTGCTGCGGGATGCATCGTGGCAGCAGTGACCTGTTGATAGCCTGACCGGGACGTTAGTTCGAAACCGAGGCTGGAATGCTCGTTCGCGGTCCGTAAATCGGGAGCGGCGCGCCGGTCTCGTATGCGCCAAGATCGGGGCCGTCGCCCAGCGCATTGTCATTGACGCCCGGCAGAGCGACTCCGGCGTCGATCGCGGCACTCGTCGGCCGCAGCCTGAAGTCGACGTCGGCCAGATCGTGGAGCGTCCCCGGGTTCGATAAGTCCAGCGCCGGCACGTTCACGAAATCGTCGTAGCTGATCAGGATGCTGTGCGTGTCGTTGCCCGTCGCCTCGCTGTATTCGGCGAGATCGGCATATTCGCGAGTGACGAGATCGTCGTAACTGACGAGCGTCCCGAAGTCAGGCGAACGCCAGCCGAATGACTTGCCGGCGCCCGCGTTCGGTCGGAATCCGTTGTAGTCGGAGCTCGAATAGTTCGTCGTCGTCTCAACGGCAAAGATCTTCTCGGCCGTGCCCTGGCCGAGAATCAGGTTGTTGCGGTAGTGCTGGTTCGCCGCCGGACCCATCGGCGCGACCTCGGACGCAAACGTGTTGTGGTAGACGACGAGCCCGGCGCTGTTGGCTGTGAACTTGACCGAGCCGCCTTCGGGCGCATGATAAACGACGTTGCCGATGAAGTAGACGGGTCCTCCGAGAATCGGCTGAGTGCTCAGCGAGCGATGACCCTGGTTGAAGCACCGGTTCCTGAGCACGCGAACGTTGTGCATGGCACCGTCGGCCTCAATGCAGTTGTCGTCGATGTTCGTGATGTCGTTGTTGTAGATGTCGATCGCGACCGGCATGCGCTCGCGAATCACGTCGGGATTCCCGTCCGGTGCGCCGTAGGTTGCATGGTCGATACCGTCGTGAAAATTGGCGACAAAGTTGTGGGCGATGACGTGGCCTGATCCGTAGACCTTGACGGCGAGCTCTGAGATCACCGGCGTCGGGAAGCCCGGCGTGCCCTGCCAGACGCTCCCGATCCAGCCCTCGAGACGGTCCGGATGGCTCTTGCCGATGAATACGTTGTCGGCGATGTAAAAGTCCTTCGAGCCGGACCAGTCGGTATAGACGCCACGGCCGACATCCTCGAATCGCGAATGCTTGACAGTCAGGCCGACGGCGCCGCCGAGCCCCTTGTAGCCCGCCTGAATCGCGACCTCGGTATTGCGGATCGTGAGGCCTTCGAAGTACAAATAATCGGCGCCGGTCACGTCGAACAGGATATGGTTGCCGTCGCCGTCGAAGATCGGTTCGCCATCGCCGGCTGCGCGAATGGCGATCGGCCTGTCGGCGGTCCCGCTCTGACGAAAACGGTAGGTGCCGTCGAACAGCAGGCCCAGAGCATTCGCGTAGCGATAGCGATCCTCCTTATAGAGGCCGCCATGCACGAGGATCGTATCCCCGGGCTCGACGCGCGGCGGATAGGCGTTGAACCAGTCAGCACCGTTGGCGCGCGTGTAAAACGCCGCGAGCAGCCCCGTGAAAGCCGGCTGTTCGCGCTCGCCCTCGAAGCCGGGCGGATAAACGTGCAACACGCGCCCGTCCGGAAAGGGCTCTGGCTCTGCGCGCGTGCGGGCCGTCAACCTTCGCTCGGTCTCGCCGCGCGCGCCGTCGGGGTCCGACAGCGTCAACGCTACCTCGTACTCGGTATCGGGCTCGAGGTCGATGATGCTGCCGGCGAACGCGTTCGGGACGACGTAGTCGTAGGCACCATAGGTGTCGAGCAGCTCCTCGCGAAACAAACGAAGCAGCGGCATGCCTTCGCGCCAGAGCGTATCGCCGACGCGGCGGTAGCGGACATCGACGCTCGAATTGCGGTTGTCGTCGCCGTCGACGAACCACTCGAATCCGAGCGCGATCAGCGTCGGTGGCTCGACGACGAGCTCGCCGGCCGAGACGCTGGCCGTGGCAGTTTGCGCGGCAGCAGGGCCGCCGGCCGCGGCGAGAGCGATCGCTGCGCTGACGACGAGCGCGCGGCATTGCTTTCGACTATAGCGCGTTCCGGTTACGACGAAAGTCTGCATGTCTGTCCTCAGGTCCCGATTCGGTCGAGGTCGTTGATCAGCGAGTGACCGTCATCGATGACATGCCAGCGTTCGACGACCCGGGCCCGATCGCTGTGGGGCACCGAGCCGAACGTGATCGCGCGAATGGCGCGGGTATCGACGACAAGCGTGTCGCCTTCCCAGCGGCCAATCGAATAACCGTTGCGCTGAGGGAACATCGTCGCCGGATGCTCGTCCCGATTCATGAAGATTCGGCGAATTTGCTGATGCAGCTCCAGCAACAGCGTGACCTGATCCGGCGTCAGGATGATCTCGACCGGATAGTCGGCGCCGCCGAGCGCCTGGCAGAATGCGCCGGGATCGTCTTCCATCGGATCGTGGGTGGCGCGCCATTCGTCGACGATCCGCCTGCCTTCGGCCGTGAATAGCGGATCCGCCGGCATGCGCTGACTGCGACTCGCATCGGGTAGCCAGATGCCGGCGAGGAGCTCGTCGGCGGCCAGAGCGCAGTGATATGAGTCGGAAGTTGTTCCGTCGCGGGCCTCGACGAGCAACTGCATCACCGAATGCGGGTTGCGAAAGCTGACGCTCGCGATCCTGCCGGTCACTTCAAAATCTGTGACTTCGAGATCGAAGTTCGCCGGAGAATGGTGAGCCGAACCGATGCCCGGTGCCAGCAAGAGGCAGGTGATAATAAGCGCTCTCATGATCGTGCGTCTTCGGCGTAGCCCTTGATCGCCTAAGTTTAGCATCGACGGAATTCGTCGCTTTCGCTTGCAACCTCTAATAGAGTTCGGCTGCGAAATCGATGTGATCGACAACGCGAGTAAGTTACGGCAGTCTAACGGTAATATCTGGCTGGAGCAGAGCATGTCAGCCTTGCCGTGTGAGATACAAAAGCACTTACGGTTATTGTTGTTGAGTACAAGCCTGTGGGCCTCGGCTTTACCAGCGGCTGACCCCGCCGGTTCCGGGCCGGAAAGGGCGATCGTTATAGGCGGCGAGACCGATATCGCATTCGCCAACGCCGAGGTGGACTGGAGCGAGCTGCAGCAACGAGATTTGCCGGCCATCATCGCCAATATGGATGTCGGTCATGGCGCCACATATAGTCAATCGAACGGCGGGCCGTTTGCGAGTGGTCCACTGACCTGGTTGCAGTGGCAGCTCCGGGACGACGCGCAAGCCCGGGCCAAGTTCTCCGGCAATGACTGCGGATATTGCACCGGAAGCGACTGGGATTTGCGTCGGCATAACATCGACTGACAGGAGAGATTCATGAAACGCAGGGAAATACTCGCCTTGGCCGGTGCCTCGACGCTGGCGGCACCATTGATGTCACGGGAGCTATCGCAGCAAATTTCCCGAGCAATGAGGGGGAAATCATCTTGCAATCCTTAACAATATTTCGTAAACCAGCTGCCGCCGTCGCGATCGTGTTGCTTGGTCTCGCGCCAATGGAATCTGCGTTTCCGCAGTCCAACGGCGTACCGAGCGAGCCGCAATCGGGCGACACGTTCAGCGAGTGCCGCAATTGTCCTGAAATGATCGTGTTGCCGGCCGGCAGTTTTTTGATGGGGTCGCCCGAAAACGAACCGTTGCGGCGCGACAACGAGAAGCAGCGCCGGATCACGATTGCGCAGCCTTTTGCGATGTCCCGCACGCCGGTCACATGGGATCAGTGGGAAGCCTGTGTGCGCGATGCCTGGTGTGACGGGCTTGCTGTCGAGAGCGCGCTAACGACGCTGCCGAATGGCGAGGCCAACCCGAATTTCGCCGACAAGGGTCGTGGTACGCGACCGGTTGTCGGTGTCAGCTGGTTCGACGCTCAGGCATTCGTTGGCTGGCTGAACCATAAGGCCGGCGTGGACGACCTGTATCACTTGCCTTCGGAGGCCGAGTGGGAATACGGCGCCCGAGCGGGATCGATGACGACGTTTCCGTGGGGGACGGAGCTCGACTACGACCACGGCAACTTCGGCAAATACGAAGAAGGCCTCGGCGGTCACGCCGAAGGCCGGGACGTCTGGGTCGACGAGACGTCACCGGTCGGCTGGTTTCCGCCGAATGAATTCGGGCTGTATGACATGCATGGAAACATCTTCGAATGGGTCGACGACTGTTACGAGGAGGATCTGACCAGCGCACCGGTCGACGGATCGCCGAACAAGAATGGCAACTGCGCGAACCGCGTGTTCCGCAGCGGAACGTTTCTGAGCAATATGTACATGCAACGCACGGCGCGCCGCGGCGCGCCCTACGTTGCGACGCAGCGTGGCCGAAACTACCTGGGCTTTCGCGTCGCAAGAACCCTGGAGTAGCGAACGAGTAGGGTCATCACAGCACTCGCCAGAATCGAATAATGACGCCATTCGGATAGCGGGTGTTGACAAGTTAACTAACCCGACTCAGAAAATCTAAGTGGATTTCGCCAATCACGCTACAGCATATTTCCAAGACGCAAAGGCACGCATTCGGAACAACCTATAGTGCTTGGCCGAAACGAGGTGCCGCCCGAG
>Ga0224508_10003697_pt1 | contig 12618 bp, 13 predicted proteins | sample SF_Jan12_sed_USG_4_FD_170157 | JGI IMG/M metagenome (GOLD analysis project Ga0224508, IMG submission 170157) | Sediment microbial communities from San Francisco Bay, California, United States - SF_Jan12_sed_USGS_21 | ecosystem: Environmental > Aquatic > Marine > Sediment | place: USA...
GGCCTGTTCTTCTTTGCCTTCCTCGCGATCGATGTGATGGCTGCCTTCACCCAGATGCTGTCAACGGGCGTGTTCGATCGACACCCGAAACTGCGGTGTGCCGTGCTGGAGATCGGGGCGACATGGATAAGCGCCTGGCTCGATCGTATGGACCACAAGTATGAGGTGATGCACGCCAACACGCCCGGGTCGCTGAAGCCGAGCGAGTACTTCTATCGCCAGTGCATCGTCTCGGCCGATCCCGATGAGACGGTTATCGCCCCGATCGTCGAGGCAGTGGGCGCCGAGTACTTCGTGTGGGCCTCGGACTACCCGCACATCGACGCGTCGTTTGGCGTCGTTGGCGAGATCCGATCGCGGATCGCCACACTCTCCGAGGCCGACCAGCGACTGGTCATGGGCGCCAATGCCGCCCGGTTCTACCGTCTCGACACGACCGGCCGTGGCTGAGGACGGCAGGTACAGGATCGCCCAGTCGCCTCGTTGCTGGGAACCAGCGACCAGATCATGACGCCGGGCCTGTAGGCCGACGGTGGGAACCATGGCTCAGGAGCGTACGCAACACAAAGGATGACCAGGGCTCGATCTCGTTCGTTCCGGGAGCCCTGAGTCCGACGGTCTCAAGTGCTATGGGTCGCGATGTTGGCGACCCGTGCACCCACCACCAACACGCACGCTCTGCGGCCCGGTCTGCGCGGGTTCAGCAACTTGGGTGTGTTTGCTGGCCTACCTAGCCGCTACCGTACGGCGTCCACGTTTGTGGTCCTACTGGAGGGTGATGGGCCTACCAGAGTTCAAGGAGCAGTGTTGATGGCAGCGAAAACGAAGAAGTCAATGAGTTCGAATCACAAGCAAGCCTTGGCGGTTGGCCGGGCTGAGGGCCGAGCGGTCCGGGCGTATCTGGAGGCCTTGGATTCGAATCGCCCAAAGCGTGGTCGGCGTCGGACGAAGGAATCGATCAGTGCTCGGCTGGAGAACTTGGCTATGGAGTCTGTGGATGCTGATCCATTGAAGCGGTTGCAGCTGGCTCAAGAGGAGCTTGATCTGACTGATGAGCTAGTCCGGATCGATCAAGGCGTCGACACGGGTGAGCTTGAGGTCGAGTTCGTGAAGGTAGCGGCGTCCTATGCGTCTCGCAAGGGCATCTCTTATGCGGCCTTCCGGCAGGTGGGGGTACCTGCTTCTGTGCTCAAAGACGCGGGCATCACCCGAAGCGTCACATAGAGCCGTCTGCGACGATCACGATCAACATCGCCAGCGACCTGTTCGTCGAGTTGGCGTTCGTCTCCGTCGCTCAGTTGCTGGTGCTGCGTGGGATCGACCTGTCGGTCGGTGGCATGATGGCGCTGACCGTGGTGGTCGCCGGCTACACCTCCACCGTGTGGGCCGCCCGATCGGGGTCGCGGCCGTGCTCGGGCTGGTGACCGGTGCCGTCGTCGGGCTGCTCAACGGGCTGCCGGTCGCCTACGGCGGCCTGCCACCGATGATCGTGACCCTCGGGTCCGGAATCGTCGCCGCCGGCTTGGCCCTCGGGATCAGCGATGGCAGGCCGTCGTTCGGGTTCCCCGATTCGTTCCTCGAGCTCGGCACCGGGCGGATTCTCGGCCTGCCGATCCAGCTCGTCGCTCGCCTCGTGAGCTAGCCCGATACCGCGTACGCCAGACGGTCGCAGAGTGAGGGCGAGCGGTGATGTTCACACGCCGAGCTCAAGCACCGCCCGAGATCGGCACTCACCTACAGCGCTCGGGTACGCGTTGTGCAACGGGGACTGGTCGACGCGGTGGGTCTTGCCGTCCGGGGCCGTGACGGGCGGAGGGGTCCCAGTGGCCAGCACCTGGACATGGGACCTCGGGCTCTAGTCCCGTCGGCGATGATGAGGTCGCATCTAGGAGACAACCTGACCAGGAGGATGAGAGCTATGGCAGTGACGAAGATCATCGAAGTTGTAGGTCGCTCTGCGGAGAGTTCGGATGCGGCGGTCAAGGCCGCTCTTGCCGAAGCTGGTACGAGCCTGCGCGACATCAAGGCGCTCGACGTTGTCTCGATCGGGCTCCGAGGCGACAACATGGATGAGTGGGGAGCGCTCGTGCGCATCTCGTTCCTCGTCGACAGCGTCGACTGACAGTCAATCATCGCCAGCGCCGGGATGGGTGAGCTGACGCTCACCCATCCCGGTCGTACCCGAGTGTCAGAGCCACCCGAGGCCGTTGCCGAGTAGGGATTGGGACGTTGGTGAGTAGATCGATATCGGGCATTCGAGCGATTCGGGCGATTCTTCTGATGGCTCGCCGAACGGTCTAACGGCCTCCTGTGGATCTCTCGAGGGCCCACAGGTCAGCGAGGTAGCCTAGCTCGACACGCGATTCCGCGATCTGGATCGGTTGTTGGCTGATCGGTCGGCCTGGAGTCGCTGCTGTCGGAGTCCACGAGCGGTGACGATCCCTAGGAGAGGCCCACCGACGAGGCTGGCGACCATCACCAGGCCCACGATGGTGTTGTCCTCGAAGACATCTCCGATACTGGATTTGCCTCACTCACCATGCTCGCTCTTCTCGGAACGAGGGCTCGGGCTTACCAGTAGTTCCGCTGCCACCAGATCCGCGTCCGTCGAGTCGATACGCGTGCACCTGGTCGTCATGGGCGCCGAAGAAGAGCCAGCCGTCGATCACCGCTGGTGAGGTCCAGACGAGATCACCGACCGGGAGCCGAGTAAGCGTGGTCCCGTCGGCCCGATCGAGCACGTACAGGTGGCCGTCGCTGGATCCCACGTAGACCCGCTCCCCCGTGACTGCGGCCGACGACAGGATCTCGACCAGCTCGGTGGACCACAGCAGTCGGCCGGATGCGAGCTCGATGGCGAGGAACGAGCCGTCCCGAGAGCCAACGTAGACGACGCCATCGGCGATGGCTGGGGTTGCGAACACCGGGGCAGCGGTCTCGACCGACCACCGGGGGGTGCCGGAGTCGGCCGCCACCGCATGCACACGACCATCATCGGAGCCGAACACGACGACGCCATCGGCTGTCGCCGGTGAGCTGAGCACCGGTCCTCCGGTCGGATACCGCCACACCTCGGCCCCGGTCGCTGCGTCGAGGGCGTAGACGTTCCCGTCGATCGAGCCGATGACAATGATGTCGTCGAGGACCAACGGTGACGACAGGATTCCACCTCCGGTGGGGAACCGCCACACCTCGGTCCCGCTCACCGCATCGAGGGCGTAGACGTTGCCATCGAACGCTCCAAACCACACGATGCCATCGGAAACCGCCGCCGAGCTCTGCTCCCCGCCGCGGCCGAGGGCGAACCGCCAGCGCTCTTCACCGGTCACCGCGTCGACGGCGTAGAACAGATCGTCGTCAGCACCAAAGTAGACGACCCCATCGACCACCGTCGGCGATGCCCGAAGCAGGCCACCGACCGAGAACGTCCACAACTCGGCCCCCGACGCGGCGTCGAGCGCATGGAGACGTCGGCCGAACGTCCCGATATAGAGCACCCCGTCGACCACGGCCGGCGACGACTCCACGACGTCCCCGGTGTCGAAGCGCCACGCCAGCTCAGGGTGGCCCGTGGCGTCGCCGGTCGTGCCCGAACGAGTCGGGTCAAACCGGAACATCGGCCACCCGTTGGCTCCGATCCGGGACGACACAGGGACGGCGGCCGGCTGCTCCGAACCGGAGCACGAGACGGCGAGCAGCGCCACCGAGAGGACGAACGGGACGATTCGCGTCATCGACGACCGAACCGGCGAGCCTCCCCGTCTACTCCAGCTTCACGGACTCGTGGTCACGGGATCCTGATCGATGCCGGTAGCGGGCGACGCCACCCACCGGCGATGCAAGCCACTCGTCGACCCCGACCATCACAGACCCGACGTGAGCGGGGTCGTCGTCGGTCGGCGGCGGCTCAGCTGTCGGCGAGCCACGATGCCACGGCCGGAGCAGCGCCGTCCCATCCCTGCGGGGGCCTCGATCGTGAGCGTTGGAAGGCTGGAGCCATCAACAAGCTCTTCGCAAAGCTGTCCGTACTCGATCCAGACGTCGATAGGAATCTCGCCGCCTCCCGACGCGATCCGCTGCCCCAGTAAGACCAAGTCTTGTCCGTCGGCCACTCGTGTTCGAACAAGAACCGACCCGTCATATGCAGTGCACACGCTTCGAGCACCCACGCTCATCACCGCCCAGATCGGCGGTGGCAAAGCGGCGTGATCGTCGCCAACATCATGTTCGACCTCGAGGCCATCGACTGGTCGACCACGGACCGCTCCCCCTGTCACCTCCTATTCGCCGAGGTCATCGCCACCCTCAGGCTCCTGCTCGTCATCTTCGGCGTCGTCCGATCCGGGCGCCCGTCCGTTGCCGCCTTCACCGTCGGGTGCCTACATCGGCGGCGCGTACTACCTCACCTCATCCACCAGCTTCGCCAACCCAGCCGTGACCATCGGCCGGACCTTCTCCGACACCTTCGCTGGTATCGACTCCAGTTCGGCCCCGCCCTCATCATCGCCCAACTCGTCGGGACCACCATTGCCGTCGCAATCACCCGCTACCTCTACCCGAACACCAGCGACCACGCCGACCAAGTCTTCGTACCCCACGATCCCGACCAGGAGCGGCGCCTCTGACGTCACGCACGCCCGGTCGAGAGCCGTCGTGGACGCGGCTCGCCGCTGTCCGCTCTCGGCTGTGGCCTCGGGGGGGCGTCGAGCTCGGGCTCGCCCGGTGCGGACGTCAGCCGTCGCCGTCGATGGCCAACATTCCGCCGGCGAGGTTGATCACGTCGTCGAAGCCGGAGGCGACGAGAAACTCGGCCGCCGAGGCGCTCCGACCACCGCTGCGACACAACAGCACGACCCGGCGGCTCGGGTCGAGCTCGCCGACCCGCACAGGGAGGTCACCGAGTGGGATGTTCACCGATCCCGGCAGAGCCCCGGCCGCCACCTCGTCGGGCTCGCGGACGTCGATAAGCTGCGTGCCGGCGTTCACGACCGACGCGTGATCGGGGGCGGGATGATCGCGATACATCGAGACGGGCCTCCTGGGTGGGCGACAATGACCAACCAGAAGGTACGGACAATTTGGGTCATCGTCAACCGTCGATCAGAGCCGGGAATCGACCAGCTCGGACTCGAGCGCCAGCACGCCGAGGACGCACTGGTCAACCCGATGAAGGTGCTCGTTGGCGACGAAGCGATCGAGGGCCTCGATCCCGAGCGCGAACTCACGCCGGGCCAGCGCCGACTTCCGGCCGAGGCCCCGCCTCCGGAGCCGGTCGAGATGCTCGGCCGAAGCCGACGTCGACCGATCGGGGTGCTTGTGGAGCAGATACCCGAGCTCGCGGGCGTCGGGAGTGGTCGAGGTGAGGGACAGCAACATGACGCGACCATTCAAGTCGATGACACGACGGCTCATGGCCCAGTTACCGATCGCGGCCCGGTCCGCAGCATCGAGCGGCAAGGCAGCTGATCCTGGTCAGCCGCCAGTCAGGTGACCCATGGTGTAGTCGTCCTGGCCGCCTGTGGCGCCAACGGTTCGGCTCTGCCGACTGCAGATGAGATCTACGGCACGAACCCCGGCTGAGCCGTTCGCCGGTGCCACACTGGCACGACCGGGACCAACTCATGAAGCTGCTCCTCATCGAAGACGACAAGAAGATCGCCACAGCGGTCAAGCGCGGTCTCGAAGGCGAGGGCTTCTCGATCTCGGTCGCCTACGACGGCGTCGACGGGCTGTGGATGGCCAAGGAAGGCTCCTACGACGCCATCATCCTCGACATCCTCTTGCCTGGGAAGAACGGCTACCAGATCTGCGGCGAGCTGCGGGAAGCGGGCGACTGGACACCGATTCTCATGCTGACCGCGAAGGACGGTGATCTCGACGAGGCCGAGGCGCTCGATACCGGGGCCGACGACTACCTGACGAAGCCGTTCTCGTTCCCGGTGCTGGTCGCCCGGCTTCGGGCCTTGCTCCGGCGGACGAGTGGGGTCGAACCGGTTGCGGTGGCGGCGGGCGATCTCCGGATCGATCCCGGCCAACGGCGGGTGTGGCGAGGCGACACCGAGGTGGAGCTGACCGCTCGCCAGTTCGACGTACTGGAGTTCCTGATGCGCCGAGCCGGTCAGGTGATGTCCAAGGACGAGATCCTGGCCGGCGTGTGGGACCTCGACTTCGACGGGGATCCGAACATCGTCGAGGTGTACATCCGGCGGCTCAGGACCAGGATCGACGTGCCGTTCGGTCGGGCCGCCATCGAGACCGTCCGAGGGGCTGGGTATCGCCTCGATGTCGACGGCGGCTGATCGACCGGTGGCTGTTGGAGCGGTGGATGGGAGCCGGGCCGGGAGACGTCGTTCGACGGTCCGGTTCCGCATAACCGCCCTGGCTGCGGTGGTGGCAGCCGTCGTGCTCGGAGCCAGCGCGGTCGGTCTCGTCGTCGTCGAGCGGGAGCAGCTGACGTCGATCCTCGACCGGGGTCTGGAGCAGCGGGCCGATCAGCTGGTCGAGGCGCTGACCACACTCGGGGACTCGACGGTCGTCGCCAACTCGAACGCCGAGGACCGCGGCGTGCAGGTCGTCGACGCCGAGACCGGTGAGGTCCTGACGGCCACCGCCAATTTCGATGGCCTCGGACCACTGGCCGACCCTCCGCCGCCGGGCCGGACACAGGTGGCAAGAACGGTGCCCGCCCTCCCGATCGATGACGATCGGTTCCGGGTCCTCAGCCGCCGAGTCGATACCGCCGACGGTGCGGTCATCCTCCACGTGTTCGAGAACATCGACGACCTGACCGATGCGGTGCGGGGCCTGGCGGTGGCTCTGGCGACGGCGGTCCCGCTCGTCGTGCTCGTCATGACCGGGCTGGTGTGGTGGCTGGTCGGCCGAACGCTGCGACCGGTCGAGGACATCCGCTCCGAGGTCACGGCGATCACGGGCAATACGACCGGCGGCCGGGTCACCGTTCCGCCCCATGACGACGAGATCGGCCGCCTGGCTCAGACGATGAACGACATGCTCGATCGGCTCGAGGCGTCGGCCGACCGGCAGCGTCGGTTCGTCAGCGACGCGTCGCACGAGCTTCGTACGCCGCTGACCAGGATGCGGGCCGAGCTCGAGATCGATCTCGAGCAGCCCGGTGGCGCCGATCTGGCAGCCACCCACCGGTCGGTGCTCGAAGAGACGATCGCCCTCCAGCGACTGGTCGACGACCTCCTCTACTTGGCCCGGAGCGACGCAGCGCCTTCGCCGTTGCGAACCGGCCCGCTCGACCTCGACGACGTGGTGATGCGGGAGGTCGACCGGCTCCGTTCGCTCACGTCGCTCCGCTTCGATACCCGTGCGCTGTCGGCCGCACATCTTCGGGGCGACGCCGACCAGCTCACGAGGGTGGTTCGCAACGTCCTCGACAATGCGGTTCGTCACGCCGAGGCGATCGTGACCATCGAGCTGACCGAGACCGACGAGGAGGTGCGGTTCGTGGTCGTCGACGACGGGCCCGGAGTCGAGGTTGGCCAGGAGGACGCGATCTTCGAGCGGTTCACCCGGCTCGACGGGTCACGGACCCGAACCGACGGTGGGACCGGGCTAGGTCTCGCCATCAGCCGCGACATCGCCGAGCGGCACCACGGCGCCTTGACCGTCCGCAATGTCGTGCCTCGGGGGGCGGCGTTCACACTGTCGCTTCCCATCGACGGGCAGCCTCTTAGGTCGGGGCCGGAGCGGTCGCCGCCAGCGCAGCCGGGATCGGAGCGATCGGAGTCAGAACCGTCGAGCTCGTAGCCCGCATCAGCGGTTGCCGGCGATGAGCACGCCGGCCACCTCGGCTGCCCGGATCTGCTCGCCGGTCCAGCCGAGCAGGCCCGTCAGCACCGCCTCGTTGTGCTCGCCGAGCGCGGGAGCGACAAGTGGGGGCTCGACCGGCCGGCCGTCGAACTTGATCGGGAACCCTGGAGCGGAGAACGAGCCGATGTAGGGGTCGGCGATCTCCCGCACGGTTCCCCGAGCTCGGAAGTGGGGATCGTCGACGGCGTCGGCCGGGCTCATGACCTTGCCAGCGGGAACGCCGGCCTCGGCCAACGCATCGAGGACCTCGTCCACCCCGGCAAAGGTGGTCAGCCACGCCTCGATCATCTCGGTGAGCACCTCACGGTTGGCGAGCCTCGCCTCGTTGGTCGCGAACCGTTCGTCGGCACCGAGCTCCGGCCGCCCCATCACCGACCAGAGATTCTCGACCTGCCGCTGGGTGCACAGGATCACGACCCACCCGTCCCGGCAGGCGAACGTGCCGGCGGGAGCAGCCGGCTGGTAGTGGCGTCCTTGCCGCAGTGGGAGATCGCGATCGCCCGTGATCGACGACGCCTGCACCGCGAACTCGTGCATGTGAAACAGGGCGTCGGTCATCGCAACATCGACGTGGGACCCGCGGCCGGTCCGGTCTCTCCGGAACAACGCATAACCGATCCCGGCGAACGCATGAACGCCGGCGTTCGTGTCGGCGAGTCCGACGCCGACGAAGTAGGGCGGACCGTCGGGCTCGCCGGTCATGTGCATCATGCCGGCCATCGCCTGGGCGACGAAGTCGAACGACTTCCGCTCCCGGTACGGGCCGAACTGGCCGAACCCGGAGATCGATGCCATGACGATGCCCGGGTTGATCGCTGCGAGGTCGTCGTAGCCGAGGCCCTTGCGAGTCATGACCCCCGGGGTCGCGTTCTCGACGACGACGTCGACGCAACGGACGAGGTCCTTGACGATGGCGATCCCGTCGGGATGGCGTAGATCGACCCCGAGACTGCGCTTGCCCCTGTTCTGCTGCACGAAGAGCCCGGCCCGGCCGTCGATGGCGGGTGTTCGCTGCCGCGTCGGATCGCCGGTCGGAGCGGCCTCGACCTTGATCACGTCCGCCCCTATCTCGGCCATGAGCCGGGTGCAGGACGGGCCGGCCAGGTACTGGGTGAAGTCGAGCACCGTCACGCCCTCGAGAAAGTCATCGTTCGCCGCTGATCCCTCCAGCATGTCGTTCCCCCGGTTTGTGGCTGGCCGTGCAGGCTCGACTTCGAGCATGCCACCGCCAGGGTGAATGGCCGCAAGTCGACACCGCCCGGCGAGCTGGAGACGACAGCCGCCGATGTGATGAGGTGGAACCATGACCCGACTGACACCGCGGACCCCCAGCGAGATGACCGAGAAGCAACGGGAGCTGTACGACCAGATGGCCGAGGGGCGGGACATCACCAACGGCTACATCGGAGGGCCATTCGATGCGTGGGGCCTGAACCCGTCGACCGGGCGGCGGATCTGGCAGCTCGGCGGCGCCCTCCGGTTCAAGCCGACGATCGACCGCCGCTACATCGAACTCGCGATCCTGATGACCGGTCAGCTGTGGCAAGCGCAGTTCGAGTGGTTCGCCCACGAACCGATGGCGCGCGATGCCGGCCTGCCCGAGGAGGTGATCCAGGCCGTCAAGATCGGGACCGAGCCGTCGTTCACCGACGACGGCGACGAGATCTGCTGGCAGTTCTGTCGACGTCTGCTCGATCGCAGCAAGATCGACCCCGCCACCTACCAGGCGACGGTCGATCGGTTCGGCGAAGCCGGCGTCGGCGATCTCATCAATGCATGCGGGTTCTATACCCTGGTGTCGATGACGCTCAACACGTTCGAAGTCGGACTGCCCGACGGAGCCGAGCCGCCATTCCCGGCCTGATCGGTCCAAGGCGCTCTGGCGAATACCGAGCGCCCGACGGGCGGCTAGAGCCGCTCGGCGATCATGCGGTTGACCGATCCCAGCATGCGCTCGACCTCATCACGCGAGTTGTAGTGACAGATCGAGGCCCGCACGCAGGCGTCGATGCCGAGCGGCACGAGTATCCCGGCCGAGTAGTGATCGCGGCGACGTACATGGGTGCGGACCCCGTCGCGGCGCAGCTCCTCGACGACATCGGCGGCGGCAATACCAGCGATCTCGAACGACACCATCCCCGCACGGTGCTCGCTCGTGACCGGCCCGACGACAGACACCGGATCGAGCTTGGCGAGGCCCGGAAGCCCGCCGGTGCCTCGCAGCAGGGCGTCGACCAACCCATGCTCGTGACCTCGGATCGCGTCGGCTGCAGCCTCGATCCGGTCACGGCTGCCGCCGGCGAGCTCAGGGTTGGCCTCGGCGCCGAGCCACTCGAGGTAGCGGACGACCTCGGAGAAGGTGGCATAGGCCGAGGCGTCGCGAGTGCCCTGCTCCCAGGCCTCGGGCGGGGTGCCATCGAGCTGGTCGTGGGGCACCGCCGCCAACCGATCGGAGATCCAGGCGATGCCGTAGTTGTGGCGGGAGAACATCTTGTACCCGGAGACGACGTAGCCGTCGATGTCGTACGAGTCGACCTCGATCCGGCCGTGCGCAGCGTGTTGGATCCCGTCGACGATGATGAAGCAGTCGGGTGCGACCTCGCGGATCCGGCGAGCGATCGCCGCGACGTCGACGTGCATCCCGGTCACCGGGCTGGCGTGGATGATGGTTGCCACCGACGTGTCGGTGGTGATCGCCTCGTCGTAGCTGTCGACCCCCACGAGGCTGGTGTCGGTGTCGAAGGGAACCTGGTGGTACGACCGGCCGGCAACGTCGGCCCACCGCCGGCAGGCGCTGAACGTCGCCGGGTGCTCGAGCGAACTGCCGACGACATCGCCCGTGGTGGCCAGCACGGCCGAGCGGATCAGCCGGCCGAGCAGTTCGGTTCCGGTCTCACCGACCATGACGACGCCAGCGCGGGCGCCGAAGAAGAGGCGCATATCGCCCCGGCCCTGCTCGATCAGCTCCCCGAGCGCCTGCGACGCCCGGTTGGCCCGGCCCTGGTTGTCGGGCACGGCCAGCAGCTCGGTCGATCGCGCCACGACCGACTTCAGCGTGAGGGAGCCGCCGGCGTTCTCGAAGAAGGCTCGCGGCCCTTCGTAAGGGCACTCGTCGGCGAAGTGGAATCGGTCGCGGATCGCTGCGAGCAGCTCGGGTTCGAACATCCGGTCACCCTAGGGGGCTGGTCCGTCTCGTTTGGATCGGTCGTGAGTGTCACAGAAATCGAGCTGGACCGACGACACCACTACTGTGGCCAGCCATGCAAGACCTCACGGAACAGGTGGCATGGATCACCGGAGCGGGCACCGGGATCGGGGAGGCAGCGGCCGTCGAGCTGGCCGCCCTCGGCTGCGACGTCGTCCTCTCGGGGCGACGGTCCGAGCCGCTGAAGTCTCTGGCCGACCGCATCGAGAGCGTTGGCGGTCGGGCCGCTGTCGAACCGCTCGACGTTGCCGATGCCGGCGCGGTGGAGGCGAGCGTGGCCACCATCCTCGATCGCCACGGCCGCATCGACATCGGGGTGTTCAGCGCCGGCATCAACGTCATGGAACGGAACTGGCCGGTGCTTTCGACCGAGGCCTGGGACGACATCATCGACATCGACCTCAACGGCGCGTTCTACTGCTGCCGTGCGGTGCTCCCGGCGATGCGAGCCCAGGGAGGCGGGCTCATCATCAACATCTCGTCGATGGCGGCCAAGCGGGTCAGCGCCCTCACCGGTCCGGCCTATCAGGCGGCCAAGCACGCGATGAACGCCATGACGGCCAGCCTTGCGGTCGAGGAGCGGAACAACGGGATCCGAGCCACCGCCATCTGCCCGGGCGAGGTGGCGACCCCGATACTGGACCAGCGGCCGGTCCCTGTCAGCGACGAGGACAAAGCGAGGATGCTGCAGCCGGACGACCTCGGCGCCCTGATCGCCTTCGTCGCTCGGATGCCGGCCCATGTCACGCTGGACGAGATCCTGATCACGCCCACCTACAACCGATTCCTGGCCGCACCATGAACGCCGGACCGACGGAGCGGGTCCTTAGCGAGTTCCGCCATACGGCGGAACATCGTCGACTCGGCCTCGGCGTGCGGACCAGAACGGTAGACACATGAACGCACACGCGTCCCCTGGGCCCCTGGCCGGCGTCCGCATCGCCGATCTGACCGACGTGGTGATGGGCCCGCTCGCCACCAGGATGTTGGCCGACATGGGGGCCGACGTGATCCGGGTCGAGGCCCCGGGGGGTGACGTTATCCGTCACTACGAGCCGATGCGAAGCGCAGCGATGAGCGCGTTCAGCATGAACCTGAACCGCAACAAGCGCAGCATCGTCTTGGACCTCAAGTCCGACACCGGGCGGGAGGCGGTCCGTGACCTGATCGCCAGCTGCGACGTGTTCGTGTCGAACATGCGCCGGGCGGCCCTCGAACGGCTCAGGCTCGACGAGGCCGAGGTCCGAGCGATCCGGCCCGACATCATCTACTGCATCTCGAACGGCTACGGGAGCGACGGCCCGAAGGCCGACCAGGCCGCCTACGACGATGTGATGCAAGCCGCATCCGGTTTGGCGGCGATGTTCGCATGGGTCGGCGACGAGCCTCAGCTCGTGCCGAGCATCTATGCCGACAAGATCACCGGGGCCCACATCGCCTTCGCCGTCGCCGCTTCGCTTCACGGGCGGGCCGTGACCGGTGAGGGCGCGTCGATCGAGGTGCCGATGGCAGAAACCATGGCCGCCTTCAATCTCGTCGAGCACCTCGGCGGCCAGACGTTCGAACCGACCCTC
>Ga0224508_10003698_pt1 | contig 12618 bp, 11 predicted proteins | sample SF_Jan12_sed_USG_4_FD_170157 | JGI IMG/M metagenome (GOLD analysis project Ga0224508, IMG submission 170157) | Sediment microbial communities from San Francisco Bay, California, United States - SF_Jan12_sed_USGS_21 | ecosystem: Environmental > Aquatic > Marine > Sediment | place: USA...
GTCGATCTTCTGGCGAAGCGTGTCGCGGTCGATCGCCAACGAAGTGATCCCCGCCCGCACTTGTGCGATGAGGGATTCTAGGCGCTCGAGATCGGCGAGCTCGGCCGGACGAATGACAAAGGGCATCTCGCCGACAGGATCGCACAGCTCAGATGCGGTGTCAGTGTCAGCGTTCGTGTCAGCGGAAGCGTCAGTGTTAGCGGCAGCGACAGTCTCAGTGTCAGCGCCAGTTGTCAGCGCCAGTGTCAGCGTCAGCGCCAGCGTCAGGGCCAGCGTCAGGGCCAGTGTCAGCGGCGCGGGCCTAGTTCAATGTGCAGGTCGGGTTGACGCAGTAGCTTGCGCCGTCGCCGCTTGCATCGAAGCAGCTGAAGCCGCCGGGGCACTCGGCGTTGCCCGTGCAGCTGAGCTGGCACGTGTTGGTGTCTGGATCGCACGCAAGCGAAAGATTGTCGCGATCGTACTGTTCGGCGAGCGACTCCGCAGAGCGGTCGCAGTCTGTCTCAATGCTGCACGGCCACCCGATGTCGACGTCCTTTGGCGGGGCGGTTTGGAGGCACTCGAAGCGAATGCGAGTGCCCAACTCAGGCTCTGCTCCTCCGGTGAAGCTCACGCGCTGTTGGAACTCGTTGAAGAAGCAAGCCTCGGCCGTCTCCATTGTGAAGTCGTCGTAGAACCAGCCAAGACCTTGGGGAACACCGGACGCCGGAATGCTTGGCAGCTGCGTGATCCGGCAAACCTCACGACCATCCTCGTTCGCGACGGCTTCAGGCTCGCGCCCTCGTCCAGCATCTGCGCAAGTTGCGCCCTCGGGCTGCGTCTCGCGGACCTCGCACCCGACCATGTCCTGGGAGTTGCGATTGAGTGGCCGTGGCAGACAGAGCCGGCGAAGCGCGTCCGCGATCCGATCGACGATCGCGTTGAGCGCCGGTGCGTAGTCCGAAGCGCAAATCGATTCGACGACCGTACCGACGCCGTTGTTCGCTTCAGCGAGACCCTTGGCGACCTCGACGACGCGGCGGCCTGGGACGGCTGCACCGTCTGCGGATCCAGCGCCGCATGCGGGTGTTAACTGCTGGCTCTGGGTGTCTGCGAAGGCTGGGTCTGGAGTTTCCTCCATGCCTGGATGCGCGAGAATCGCGTCATAACGGTCCGAGTCGGTCGCAAAGTTCGCGGGGTCTAGGGCCCCGTCCTCCGGAATGCCGGTGATCGCGGCGAACACGACCTGGCTCGGGTCGTCCTTCAGCTCCGCGATGCCTGTGACGTAGCGGTCGATCGCCTGGAGCGCCTCACTGTGTGCCCAACAACGGAGATTGAACTGTACCTCGTCATTGCTGGTGAATGGCCCCTGGAACGGGTTGCCCGGGTTCGGAACGGTGTCGAAAATTCGCGGGTCGGTGGTCGAGCAATCGTCCTCATCGGTGATCAGGATCACGGCGAGCAACGCGTCCTGGCGGCTAAACCCGCCGTTGGCGCTGTTCCGATCCTGGGCCAGGATGCTTTCCAACTGCTGCTCGAAGCCGCATCCATCGGTCTGACCGGTCACGCACTCAACGTCTTCGACGAAGTCGGTCGGCGTAAAAGGAGCCTCCGGGAAGTTGAGATAGATCGTCCCTGCGGGCGGGGTCTGTGCCGTACACATGATCCGCGGCGTGCCAGGGTTGTTGTCGTCGTCGATCAAGCCGTCGACCTGCATGAAGCCGGCCTTGCCGTTCCCGTTGTTGCGCTCACACGCTGGGGTAGCGGAGAAGTCGACGCCCGGCGTGAAGTTGCTCGGCGGCTCAGTCGAGTAGCCGAGGTCTGGCGTAACGATGCCTACATGAAGGCTCTCGACCGCAGGGAACTCCCCTACGGGCATCGACATGTCGACGTCGATGCCGCCGGTGAGCAAGAGGTTCACGAGGCGTGGCACCTGCTCGGCGAGCTTGTTTTGTTCTGCCAACATCGACGGCGAATCGTCGATGATGAACAGAACGTCGAGCGCCCTCTGCGGATTTACCGGCACGTTCTGAACGACGCCGTTAATCGTGCATGGGTTCAGCGGGCTGAGCGGCCTGTTGGAGCAACTCGCAACAGTCGCGATGAACCCCACCATCACGAGCAAAAAAGCAAAGCGAACCTTCATGTCTCCTCCCACTACCCGACAGCGTGATCATAACCACTCGGGCTGAACAAAGCCAATCGAGCGGGAACTTTACAGCAGGCCTCACATCGACTGGAATTCCCATGCAGGGGGCCCAACCACATGAGATCACCCCTATTCTTACGGGTGCTCTCTCCGGGGGGTCCGCCGCCGAGCTCAGAAATCCGGCTACTTATTTCAGAGTTCTAGGTCTGCTATGCAGAAAGTATAGGACTCTGTCATGCGCCGCGTTCTGGTCGTCGACGATGAAGAAAACATCCGGGTCGTGCTCCGCACGCTCTTGAAGAAGCACAACTACCAGGTCGAGGCTGCCAACTCCGCGGAGACCGCCCTCGAGCAACTCGAGCGCTTTGATCCCGACTTCGTGCTCGCCGACGTTCGAATGAGCGGGATGACCGGCCTCGAGCTCTGCACAGAGCTCAAAGCACGCTCGTCGCTTGCAACCGTGATTTTGATGAGCGCCTACGGTTCTGTCGACTTAGCGATCGATGCGATGAAGGCGGGCGCCTACGACTACATCTCGAAGCCATTCAAACAGGACGAGGTGTTGCTCGCGCTTGCCAAAGCCGAAGAGCGTGAGACGCTCCGTCGCGAAAATCGTGCGCTCAAAGAAGCGATGCGCAAGGAACGAACCTTCCACGACATCCTCGGAAAGAGCGACGCCATCGGAAAAGTCTTCTCAACCATTAGTAAGGTCGCCGAGTACAAGACCACCGTCCTGATCCAAGGCGAAAGCGGCACCGGCAAGGAGCTCGTTGCGCGCGCGCTTCACCTCGGCAGCCCACGAAAAGACAAGTCGTTCATTCCACTCAACTGCGGCGCAATCCCCGAAACGCTCCTCGAAAGCGAGCTTTTCGGCCACAAAAAGGGGGCATTTACCGATGCGCATGCCGACAAGCGCGGGCTCTTTACCGAAGCGGATCAAGGCACACTGTTCCTCGACGAGATCGGAGAGCTGCCGCTTGGGTTGCAGGTGAAACTACTGCGAGTGCTTCAAGAGAGCCGGGTCCGTCCGGTCGGGGCGACCCGCGACCAAGAGGTCGATGTACGCGTCATCGCAGCCACGGTGCGCGACCTGCGACGCGAGGTCGCAGAAGGACGCTTTCGCGAAGACCTCTACTACCGATTGAACGTCTTGCAGATCAATGTGCCACCACTACGCGATCGACGCGACGACATCATGTTGCTCGTCGATCACTTCCTCGAACGCAACAACGGCCGGCTCGGAACCAAGATCCGCGACGTCGACCAAAAGGCACGCAAGCTCCTCCTCAACTACCCTTGGCCGGGCAACGTGCGCGAGCTCGAGAACACGATCGAGCGCGCCGTCGTCCTCTCGGAAAGCGACGTGATCGGGGTGGGGGACCTTCCCGAACGCATGCGCGAACCAGCCGACCCGATCGCCGCGAGCCTTGCCACCGGCGAGCTTTCGATCAAGAAGACCGCCCGATTCATGGAAGAGACCCTGATCCGACGCGCCCTCGAAAAGACAGGTGGAAACCGCACGGCAGCCTCGAAATTGCTCGAGATCAGCCACCGCGCTCTGCTTTACAAGATCAAAGATTATGGGATTCACTAGCGCCAATTGGATAATCGGGAATGACGGGGTTAAAAGGAGCGTTGGTTTCGTGATGGGCTCTATGCGGAGTGGCTTGGCTTCCACGGTGTTTTGCGCCGTCATCGTGTCCGCGATGACAGCGGGTTGTAAGAAGAACATCCCCAACACCACTGTCGAGGACACCCCAGCGAACCGGTCGGTCATCACGTTCATGGAGAACTATCGCCGGGCGGTTGAAGAGCGAGATGTGGGCGCTTTGCTGGCGATGGCCCATCCCCAGTATTTGGACGACAATGGCACCCCTACGGGTGATGACGATATCGACTATCGAGCTCTCCGTATCAAGCTCGCCAGCTGGCGAGAGCGGGTCTCCGACGTCCGCTACGAGATCAAGTACCGCACGGTCGGGGGCGAGATGGACCGAATTATGGTGGATTATCGGTACAGTGCGAGCTTTCGAATCGCTTACGGTGAAGAGGATGAGCGTTGGTCCCGTCGCATTGGCGAGAACCGCATGGTGCTCCTCTACGACGACATCGAGAATCGCTATTACGCGCTTTCGGGCATGTAATTTATTGCATTCCTATTGAATAAGTACACCAATTCGCGCTACGATCCAGTCGGTGCCGAGCCGGAATCGGCGCAACTGAGTGGGCTCGCCCACAAATGACGAGACCGATGAGATTCGAGTGCGATAGCTGCCAAACCAAGTACAAGATCTCCGATGCGAAGGTCGCCGGTCGGATCGTACGCTTCCCTTGTCGCAAGTGCGAGCACCGGATCGTGATCGACGGCAGGGGTGGCGAGGTGACCGTCCCTGCGGGCAGCGCGTACCGATACGAGGACGTGACCCGGCCATCGGAGCCCGTGCCGCTTGTCCGTCAGGGTGCAACCGTGAGGCAGCGGCGTCCGTCTTCACCGGTTCGCCGTCGGCCCTCATCGGTGCCACCGCGGCGTCCGTCTTCGGTTGCACGACGCGTATCTTCATCGCCAGCCGCCGCGAGCACTGCACTCGTAGGTCAGCATCTTGGGCTTGCTCCGCCGGTACCGCCGTTGCCGCAGGTCGATGGGGGTCCGCTTCGCTCCCGTAAACTCGACAAGGCCGAATGGCACGTGTCGGTCAACGATGTACCGATCGGTCCGATTAGGCTCGAAGAGATGGCGCACAAGGTAGATGCCGGCGCGGTCAGTGAATACTCGCTCGTGTGGCGTGACGGTTTCGACGAATGGCGTCCACTTGCGACGGTTCCCGAGCTGATGTCTTTGCTCTACGAACGTCGTAGCTCTGGTCCTCCGATGCGCAGCCGGTTTTCCTCGGCCCCGCCGTTCGTCGAGGCACAAACGGCTATCAAAGAAACGCCAGAATCCTCTCCCGCTCCCGGTCCGCCGAAACCGCCGGTTCATGCGTTGCGCAAGCAATCGGACATCGCCGCCGAGTTTCTGCCACTTGCCGATTCGCTCCAGCCGGAGCCTGCCCTTCCGACTGCACTCGGAGAGATGTCACAGCCGGCCGCTCGGCTCAGCCCAGCGCCTGTCTTCGAGTCTATCCCACCGACCAGTGCGTTTTCCGGATTTCCGGCGACACCCGACGAGCGCATCTCGGAGCCGGCCGTTCCATCACAGCCCCGCGTCGTCGAGCCGCGGACCGGTTCTTCACCGTGGATCTTGGCGTTGTTGGTCGCCGTGGCCGTCTTTTCGGGTGTGACCGCGGTGTTGGCGTTCGACAAGTACGGTGACCAGATTCTGGAGGGGTTCTTCGGGTCGCCAAGCGCGTCGGTCCAGCAAGCCAAGATCGTGCCGCCAATTGATACCCCTGCGCCGGGCGAAGAGGTTGCAGTCGGGGAAGAGGGCGAGGGTGTCGACGAAGGCGAGGTGACCGAGCCAGGGAAAGCCGCGGTCGAGGAAACCGAAGCGTCAGACGAGGCCGACCCTGTGGAGGGCGCGAAGGTGGTCGCAGACGCGGGCACCGTCGAAGCGGCCAGGACCGAATCGACCAAATCGACACCGATCATCGAACCGCCCAGTCCCACCGAGGATGGGCCTACCATGGAACCCGTGAGAGCCCGTCGCCGCGCCCGGGCGAAACGGTCCTCCGACATCACGGAGGATCCGTCGACAGGCATCAAGAAGCTCGGTGACGACTCACTTAGCGCCGAGGAACAAAAGCTTCTAGCTGATTTCGGCTCGAGCGACAGTGCCGGAGTCGCGAAAATCGACGTCGCGGAATCTGGCAGCACCGCCAGCAAGCGCGATCCGCTCGACGGCAAGGCGGTGAGTGCAACCGTGAACACGAACAAGCCACGCCTTCAGCGCTGCTACGAGCGGGCCATCCGCGGGCAGCAGTCGCCAACAACGGTTCGCATGAACGTATCGGTCAACGTGGCGACCTCGGGGCGCGTGTCGAGCGTGGACGTCGCTGGCACCGGGCCTGGCGGGCTCAAGGAGTGCATCGAGGCGTCGATTCGGCGTTGGCGGTTCCCGGCTTCGTCTGAAGGTGGCCCCGCGAAGTTCCCGATCGTATTCTCGGCAAACTAACGGCCGGTTATGGCGATCAAGCCTCTCATCGACGCGAGCACGATTGCTCAGCGTGTCATCGAGCTCGCCCACGAGATTACGCACGACTATCTCGGCAAAGAACTGGTGATCGTTCCCGTGCTCAAGGGAAGCTACGTTTTTGCAGCCGATCTCGTGCGACACATCGACCTCGACCTATCGGTCGACTTTCTCGGGGTACGTAGTTACGGCGATGCCCAGGAAAGCAGCGGCGTCGTCGAGATCACAACAGACCTCAGTCGTTCGATCGAGGGCAAGCACGTCATCCTGATCGAGGATATCGTAGATACGGGCTTAACCGTATCGTACCTCTACAAGAACCTGGCCACCCGTCGACCAGCGTCCTTGAAGCTTGCGTCGTTGCTGCACAAGCCCACCCGGACACGCAAAGCCGTGGAGATCGACTACCTTGGTTTCACTGTCGAGGACGTCTTCGTCGTAGGGTACGGGCTCGACCACGCGCAGAAATACCGCAACCTGCCCTACCTAGCTGTCGTGACCGACGAGCCGCCGAAGGCGTCCTAGGCGATAGCGTGGGGGTGGTGGGGCGGGACCAATTGCCGCCGAAGGCGTCCTAGTAACCCGATCCGGACTTGCCGCTCTTCTCTGCGGCTTCAGCCGCCGCGCCCGCGGCAGCGGTCCCCAGGTCGTATGTCACGGTCATCCGAACCTGAAACGCGCGATCGATCTCGACTGCCTCGGTGCCGTCTACAGTCCGGACCTTTAACATCCCGGTCGACTCACCGCTTGCGGCGGCATTCGCCTCGAGGGCGTTGAGGTTCGCGATGATCTCGCCGCTCGCGTTCATGCTGAAGGATTCGACCGTAAGCTCGATCCCCTCTTCATCGAAAGTGACAGATTGGGGAAGGGCCGTCTGCTGGATCGCGACATTGAGCCGAAGCTCGTCGCCGACCTTCTCGGTCAGGGTGTAGGTATCGACCTGGTTCACCTTGAAGCCGTAGAGAACGAGGTCTTTGCGCGCCTCCCAGCGAGCGCCCGTGCCGACTGGTTCCGCCGGCAAGAGCACGCGCGATAGGGAGGTCCGCGCGTTGATGATCATCACCAGCAAGCGGACGGGAACGTCAGCGCGCTTGCCTCGTTCGTTCAGCTCGCTCGCTTGAATGATGCCCCTCTCGTCGATCTCGACCCAACCACCGATGTTGTTCAACACGGACGCGCTCTGATTGAGGTCCCGCGCAAGCTCTGGGTCGGCGCCTTCCGGAACGAGGGCCTCTGCCTTCACGATGCGGACGTCGAACCGCGTACCGCGCTTTGATTGCATCGACGGCCCCGAGACGACGTGCAGGCGGACACCTGGGACGACGCTGAGCTGGGCGCCGGCAGATGACGTGGCGAGCGAGGCGAGACCGAAGTCCATGTTAGACGTCGTCGTCGTTCCGTGTGCCACCTTGTACCGCAGCACCTCGCGCGGCTCTTGGCCAGCGTCGAGTACCAGCACTGGGTCGCCCCTCTTAGCGTCCTGGGCGGTGTTGGACTTATCCTTGTTGCAGCCGCTGAGCATGAGGAGCGCGGACATGACAATCAACCCACGCTTGATTACTTGCTTCGTCATCGATACTCCTTTATGGAACCCCAAAATCGAAGTTCCAAGGCGGCTCTAGATCGCAGCCGCGGTGGGGTCAAGGATCAGCCGCCTTCGGCGTAGGCTTTTGAGCAACACCTTTCACGCGGCGGTAGCTCGAAGGTAGGGCGAAGATGTCGCGTGACACTTGCGATCGCTTGATCTCTTCCACCAAGAACTCCACCGGAGGCCGCCCGGGTTGCCGCACTTGCATCTTCATCGAGAAGCCAGGCTCGACGCCGTACTTCTTCATCGCCTTCATACGCTCCTCGTCGGACATCTCGAGGCCGAGATTGCGACCGCGAAACGCTTGCGTCCAGAGGTCGGGGGGGTACTTCGATGTCATCCAAAGATCGATCGTTGCGTTGTTGTCCTTGTCGAGGACCCGAACGTGCTCCGTCTCCACGCCACTGACCGTTTCGGTTCCTAGCTTCTGGATCTCGAGCTTTGGGTCGCGTCCCTTGCCCGCAACATCCTCGCTCGATGCGCGTAGTGTTTCGTAGGGCACTTCGACGATGACTTTTTGGTTGTGGGAGATCGAGTAGTAGCTCTTTCCGGCGGCCGGCATGATGGTGGAACCGCGCATCATTTGACCTTCGGGGTTCTTTCCCGAGGTGTCGATCCGAACGTCTCCCGCGTTGGAGTACCAGGCGTGCACGTGTAACGAGGCGCCGGGCTGGCCAGATAGCCTCGCCTCGAGCTCGCCCTCAAACGCGCCCGCTCGGCCGGCGACAAAGGCCGTCAAAAAGGTCGCCAGCAGGCCCGCAATGGCGACGTTGAAAAGCCGGGGGAGCGTATTGGGCATCCAAGCCGGGTTATATCGGATCGGACCCTTCGATCCAGGACTCCGATAGCGGCATTTGACCGAGGCGGGTCCCTGGCTACAATCCGCCCCCTTCCCGGCCCTACGGCGAGGAACATCATGCGAGACCTGATCAAGCTCAGCTGCGAAAATTGCGGGAAAGACAATTACGTGACGGACAAAAACCGGCGCACGATGCCGGAAAAGTTCCACATCAAGAAGTTCTGTCCCAAGTGCCGCAGCCACCAGTCCCACAAAGAAGGCAAGATCAGCAAGGGCTGATCAAAACCGGTCGACTAGGCGCACGGCGAAAGCCCCCGAGCCTCCATGACGACTCGGGGCCGTGCGAAACGCCAGCACGTATCCTGCGGCCGCGCGCTTGCTGAGCGTGTCGACGATGTGCTCCCGGAGCGTGCCCTTGCCGTCGGGGCTGTGGAGCCCCTTGCCGACGATGATCAAGACCCAGCGGTGTCCGCGCTTTTGGTGGTCGCGCAGGAACCGGAGAACTGCGCGATCGGCTTCCCCTACGGTCATCCCGTGCAGGTCGCACTCCGCCTCGATCTCGAGCCGCGGGTCCGCCAGGGTGCCGGTGATGCTGGGGTGCGCCTTCTTGCGTCGGCCGAGCAGAATTCCACCGCTGTCACGCTCCACCAGCAGTGGCTCCGTCAGCTTGTCGGGCGCCGAGACACGCGTACGGCCGGATGGGCGCTCATCGGTCGAAGGCATCGCGCGCTTCTTCGACCCTCGGCCAAGGGGCTTTACATCAGAGAGCGCCTCGCGGAGCGCGTCGCGGTCGGCTTGAGAGCGACCGCCGCTTACGGCCGGAGCCTTGCCGGTTCTCGAGCCTTTTCGTTTCGACCTGCTCACAACCGTCATCATGAACCCCGATCCGGCTGTGACAAGGTCCTTCGTCAACTTGCGCGTGATACTAGCCCGTCTTCGGGCCATCACGACGCGGGCGACGATTGCATTCGAGCGCAGCCTTGCGAACACGCACTGCGTCGGGGGTCACCTCGACGAGCTCATCCTGGTCGATCCAGTCGAGCGCGCCTTCGATCGTGAGCTCGCGATGCGGGGTAAGGATCACATTCTCGTCCCGACCGGCCGCGCGAATGTTGGTCAGCTTCTTCTCACGGGTGCAGTTCACATCCAGATCACTCGGTCGGTTGTGCTCCCCGACGATCATCCCCTCGTAGACCTTGGTCCCGGCGCCGACGAAGAGCTTGCCGCGCGGTTGCAGATTGAAGAGCGCGTAGGGTGTAGTCGTTCCTCGGCGGTCGGCGACGATCGCGCCGTTCTTGCGTCGGAGAAGCGGGCCAGCGTACGGGTCCCAGCCCTCGAACATCGTGTTGAGAAGTCCCTCGCCGCGCGTCTCGGTCAGAAAGATCGAGCGAAAGCCGATCAACCCCCGCGAGGGCACGCGGTACTCCACGCGAGCCCGGTTGGCGCCGATCGGGCTCATCTTGCCCATGACTCCACGCCGATCGCCCAGCAATTGGGTCACCGTTCCGACGTGGGACTGCGGCACGTCGACCACCACGGTCTCGACGGGCTCGCACCTCTGGCCGTCGATCATCCGAACCACGACCTCCGGCATCCCGAGCGCGAACTCGTAGCCTTCGCGGCGCATGGTCTCAGCCAGGATCGCGAGCATCAGCTCGCCGCGCCCGTAGACGATGAACGAATCGGGTTCGTCGGTCTCCTCGACCCGCATTGCGATGTTGCGCTGGGCTTCTTTGAAGAGCCTCTCGCGCACCTGCCGGGATGTTACGAAGTCACCGACACGCCCGGCGAACGGCGATGTGTTGATCAGGAAGCGGACTTTGATCGTCGGCTCCTCGACCGAAATGCGTTCGAGCGGGGTTGCGTGACTCGGGTGCGTGATCGTGTCGCCGATGTGCACGTCCTCGATGCCGGAGATCGCGACGATGTCTCCGGCTGCCGCTTCCTCGATGCGTACCCTCTCGAGGCTCTCGAAGCCCCACAAGGCGCCCACCTTGCGCTCCACCGTAGCGTCATGGCCGATGACCACGACATTCTCGAGTGGTTTGATGGTCCCTCCGCGGATGCGTCCGATCGCGATCCTGCCGACGTAGTCGTCGTGAATGGTGTTGTGCACCAGGAGTTGGAGCGGAAGAGTGGCGTCGCCGCGAGGCGGGGGAAGGCGTTCGACGAGTGTTTCAAAGAGAGGTGTGAGGTCGGTCGAATCATCTTCGAGCGTCCGCTTTGCGATCCCGTGCTTGCCGATCGAGTACACGGTCGCGAAGTCCGCTTGCTCGTCCGTCGCACCGAGGTCGCAGAAGAGGTCGAACAGCTCGTTGAGAGCCTCTTCCGGCCGGGCGTCGCTACGGTCGATCTTGTTGATCACCGCGACTACCGGGAGCCCGAGCTCGATGCACTTCGAAAGCACGAATCGAGTCTGAGGGAGCGCCCCTTCAGCCGCGTCGACCAGCAAGAGCGCTCCGTCGGCCATTCGGAGCGTTCGCTCGACCTCGCCCCCGAAGTCTGCGTGGCCGGGGGTGTCGATCAGATTGATTTTGTAGTCCTTCCAACGAATCGAAGCATGCTTGGCGAGAATGGTGATCCCACGCTCGCGCTCGAGGTCGCCGGAATCGAGGACCCGTTCGCGCACGGCTTCGTTGGACCGGAAGACTCCCGTCTGATGCAACATAGCGTCGACCAGGGTCGTCTTGCCGTGATCGACGTGGGCGATAATTGCCACGTTTCTAAGCTTGTCCTGCACGCGCTAACCCCCACGCCGTCGCGTGAGCGCGCGTCTTGGCAGATCCCTGGCAAAGCCGCCACCCGGCTCGATTTGGGAGGTCCATGCGGTCCCGCTATCTTGACGCTGGGGGAACTTCGATGTCACGAGCCTGGCTCCACAATGGGTTAATGGTCGTCCTGGCGGCCGTCGTCGTCGGTTGTGGTGGCGACCCGACCGACCCGCGCACCAATCCGGACGATGGGCCACCCTCCGGCAACGGCGACGGCACCTGCACCGTCCCGGCCGGCGCTGGAGAAGAAGACGTATCCAACCCCGACACGGTCATCGGTGACGGAACACCTGAAAGCTGCACCTCCGATGCCTTCGTCGAGGCAGTTGCAGGCGGTGGGGTGATTACTTTCGATTGCGGGCCGGACCCAATCGTGATCACGCTCGATCAAACCGCGAAGGTGTTCAACGATCAGAACCCCGACATCGTCGTCGACGGCGGCGGCAAAGTGACTCTCAGTGGTGGCGGGCGCCTGCGAATCCTCTATCAAAACACCTGCGATGAGGCGCAGGTCTGGACGACGCCGCACTGCGACGACCAAGACCATCCTCGGCTCACGGTTCAGAACCTGACGTTCGTCGATGGCAATGCAAAGTCCGAAGCGGACGGGGGCGGCGCGATCTTCGTGCGCGGCGGCAGGCTCAAGGTCGTCAACTCGAGCTTTTTCAACAACGTGTGCGATGACGTCGGGCCCGATGTTGGCGGTGGAGCAATTCGTACTTTCGACCAATTCGAGGATCGGCCCGTCTATGTGGTGAACAGCACCTTCGGGGCGGAGGGGATCGGGAATGTCTGCTCGAACGGAGGCGCGCTGAGCAGCATCGGGGTGTCGTACACGGTCATCAACAGCGTGCTCACCCACAACGAAGCGATCGGCAATGGCGCTAACCCCGCCCAACCCGGGACGCCCGGCGGTGGAAGCGGCGGCGCGATCTACAACGACGGAAACACCTTCGCCCTCTCGGTGTGTGGCACAGTGATTTCCAACAACACCGCGAACGAGGGCGGCGGCGCGATCTTCTTCGTCAGCAACGACCGGACCGGAACGCTGATCATCGAAGACTCGGTGCTGCGAAACAACCCGAGCGATGGCTTCGAGACCGCCGGCTACCCGGGAATCTTCGTGCTCGCCAACGGGGACCCGCAAGTTAGCAACTCGGTGATCGAGTAGACCTTGCCATCCGGCAATAGAAGAGCTTACAACGGGCT
>Ga0224508_10003699_pt1 | contig 12614 bp, 11 predicted proteins | sample SF_Jan12_sed_USG_4_FD_170157 | JGI IMG/M metagenome (GOLD analysis project Ga0224508, IMG submission 170157) | Sediment microbial communities from San Francisco Bay, California, United States - SF_Jan12_sed_USGS_21 | ecosystem: Environmental > Aquatic > Marine > Sediment | place: USA...
CCTGCTCGCGACACCCGCCACGAGACTGCGTGCCGGCACCTCGAATCCGGCTTTGACGAAGGTATTGGCCGCAACGATGCTCTCTGCACCAATGATCACGCCGTCCATGATGGTGGCGTTCATGCCGATCAAAGCGTCGCTCTCGACGGTGCAGCCGTGCAAAACGGCGGCGTGGCCGATGTGTCCGTTTTCACCTACCACGGTGTCGCAGTTGGGGAAACCATGCATTACACAGCAGTCCTGCACGTTGCTGCCCGCCAGCAGAACGATTCTGCCGAAATCGCCGCGCAACGATGCCTGGGGTGCGACGTAGCATCCGGCGCCAACGACTACGTCTCCGATCAACACTGCGCTGGGATGTACGAAAGCTGCTGGATGTACAACCGGGACAACACCGTCGATAGCGTAAACAGGCATGGAAAGCTCCGCAGGGGGCACGTTTCAGGCACCGCGCGATTATACGGGATGACGCGCATGCACCGGCAAAATGGTACGACAGCGACGGCATGCGCTGCCCCGGGGCAGACACTCGCGTTTGCTTGGCGTGGAGCTTTTTGCGAGCTTGGTCTATAGTGACTGCCGGCACCATCAAGGGACGGAATAATGTGTGGCGATAGTACTCTGTATCCAATGTTGGGAGTTGGTGCCTTCATGGTAATGTTCTGGGTCGGGTTCGTACTTGGCTATGAAGCCGGCCTGGCCTGCCTGATGCTGCCCTGCGGTTTGCTGTTCGGCGCGCTGGGAACGCAAGCCGTGGTGTCGCTGGAACAGCACGCGAACGGCCGACGCAGAAGAGCGCCGCCGGTCGAGAGGCAACCGGCAACGCGCCGCGGCTTACCGACGCTGGTATTTTTTCATCGCGCCGATTGACACGTCGTTCAGCTGAGATAGCTGAGAGTGGTTTCGGGCAGCGCCTCGCCCATCAGGGTGCGAAACAGCAACTCATCCACTTCGCGCAGTCGACGACTGATTTCCCTGCCCATGTTCATTTGCAGCAAGGTAAATTGCTCGAGATCGTGCACATAGATTTCCTGCAGAATCGAAGGCGTGATCTGCAGCGCGTCGCAGGATTCCACCGCGAGCGCGGACGCGCTGCGCGGGAACAGGTCGATCAATGCCATTTCCCCGAAACAGTCTCCCGCGCGCATGCAGCGCAACAGTTTGGACGTCGATTGCCAGGTTTTATATATTTCCACCTGCCCGGATTGCAGAACATACATCGTCTGGCTTTTTTCGCCTTCGCGAAAGAAATGCTTTCCCGCAGGCACTGTCACTGGTTCAGCCAGGTCCGTGAGCAGCTCCATGGCTGCTGTGTTCATGCCTCCGAACACCGGCATCGATGTAAGCAGTTTGATTCTTTCATCCATCGGAGTCTGCTGAGTAGCGTTGGCGCGGCGCAGCAATTACGAAGTATGACAGAGCATGTGGTGAATTACGTAGAGCGGCAATGCATCGAGCTGATTTTTCGCCAGTCGTTCAGCGGAATTTTCGCTAATCTTGCCGTGGCTGCTGCTCGCCGGCTTACTGGCCGGTGACGTCTCCAGCACGTCGCTGGGTGCCTGGGTGGTCATCATGTCGGGTGTGGCGGGCGCCCGCATAATGTGGAATCGTGCCTACCGCGAGCGGCTGTCCGATCCTGGCGCCGCGCGTCACTGGTGTCGTATCTATTTGTTGCTGATGGGTGTCCTGGGGGCGGCCTGGGGAATAGGTGGCGCTATTTTTTTCCATCAGGTGGACAGCGTCAGTCAGTTCATACTGTTCCTGGTACTCGGCGGTCTTGCCGTCGCGGCGGTACCTTATTTGGCGCCGGTTTACGGGTGTTATTTCGTTTATACGGCGGGCGTACTGTTACCGCTTACGGTGAGCGTGCTCTGCCAGGCCGTGCGATTTCGGTCACGCTCGCCGCCATGCTGTGTGTATTCACTGTCGCGTTGCTGATCACCGCGCATATTTACCGGCGTAAGCTGACCGAAGCGTTCGGCCTCGCCTACGAAAACGCGACGCTGGTCACAGAGTTACGCGAGTATCGAGAACAGTTAGAGCGGAAAGTCGCCGAGCGTACACAGGCACTGCAGGACGCGAATCGCGAGATGGAAGCGTTCAACTACTCGGTGTCGCATGACCTGCGTGCGCCCTTGCGCGCTATCGACGGGTACAGCGCAATATTGTTGGAGCAAAACGCTCCGCATTTCGACCCCCAGGGCCGCGATCTGGTCGACCGCGTGCGTGCGGCCAGTCAACGCATGGACAAACTGATAGAGGCATTGTTGCAGTTGTCACGTGTGTCGCGCCGCTCTCTCACGTGGACGAAAGTGGATGTCGGAACTCGTTGCCAGAGTCATCCGCTAGCTGGTCGAGGCCCACCCCGAGCGTAATGTTGAGGTGGAGGTACAATCCGGCCTGCTGGCGCAGGCCGACAAGCAGTTGATATCCGTGGTTGTGCACAATCTGTTGTCCAATGCGTGGAAATATACGCGTCCCATCGAGCACCCGAAAGTCGAGGTGGGCAGCCGCAAGGAAGCAGGCAGAGTTGTATTTTTTGCTACCGATAATAGCGTCGGCTTTGACATGGCCTACGCGGAGAAACTGTTCGGTGCGTTTCAGCGGCCGCACAGCGAAAGCGAGTTCGAGGGTACCGGTATCGGCCTGGCGACCGTCGCACGTATCGTGCGCATGCACGGCGGCAGCGTGTAAGCGAAATCGCAGGAAGGCCAGGGTGCGACTTTTCTTTTTACCCTGGGCGAACACGCCGAAAAAGGCGTTATGGTGTCAAACCAGCCCGGCGGCTGCTGACTACGCGACCTCCCGGTTGTTCGCCGAAGGCGTCTTCGGCAGTGTGAAGGTGAAACAGGCACCGCCGAATTGATTGTTGTTGACACCGATGGTGCCTTCGTGAAGGGCTACTATTTTGCGGCATATGGCCAAGCCTAATCCGGTGCCGCCGGCCCCGTTATTGGTTTTGCTCGATTGCACGAATTCGTTGAACACTTCGTCGAGCTCGTCGTCCGGAATACCGATGCCTCTGTCACTGACGGATATTGAGACAGCAGGTACCGGTTTACTGCCGTTGAGTTGCAGTTGACTGTCCGTGAAGACTACGTCTATACATGAACCGACCGGTGAAAATTTCATTGCATTGGCAATCAGGTTCATTAACACCTGCTGGATCTGTTCGCCGTCTACGTAAGCGCTGGTATCTATCGCAGAGGATTGCGCTAGCAGGGATTGTTCGCGTTCGTTCAGCAACGATTCCAGCTCGGCTTCGACCTTTTCAAGGATTCGATTCAGATCGCAGCGCTCGACTCTTGCAATGGTCTTGCCGCTTTCCAGTTTGGAAAGATCGAGTAAATCATTGAGCAGTGCCAGCAGTCTATTGCCGCTTTCCCGGATGCGTTCGAAGTATGCGGCGTGTTTTACCGTCGCGCCAGGTTCCAGTTTGCGCATGCCAAGATTAGCGAAACTCAAGATAGCGTGCATCGGTGTGCGCAACTCATGCGACATGTTTGCCAGAAACTCCGATTTACTGCGGTTTGCCCGCACCGCTTGCTCTTTTGCTTCAAGCAGTTCGGCCGTGCGCTCCTCGACGATTTCCTGCAGATTGTCGCGATGGTGCTGCAATTGCCGCTCTGCATTCCAGCGGGCCGTGATATCGGTCCCGGTGCCGCGGTAACCGAGGAACGAGCCGTCGGCTCCGAACACCGGTCTGCCGTTGATCGAGACGGTCACCACCTCACCCCCTTCTTTGGTTCGCGAGTGGATGAAGTTGCGAAACGACCGGTGAGCCGCAAGATCGCTCAGATGTTGATTCCACATTTCCAGGTCCACATCGGGAATGCCTGTTTCCTGACGGGTTTTGCCCAGCAGCTTCTGCTGAGGTACGCCGGTGACATCGGTGAATCGTTCAGAGAAATACGAGAACCGTAGTTCAGCATCCATTTCCCAGAACCAGTCGGATGCGGCGCGGGTGAAATCACGGAATCTCTGTTCGCTGGCGCGCAGTGCTTCAGCCGAGCGGCGTTCCTCTTGAGTTTGCCGTTCAATCACGTGAATCTTCTGTTCCAGGGTGGCCGCCATGTCGTTGAATGCGATTGCCAGCGCGCCTGTCTCGTCGCTGTTGTCGATTTGTACGCGCACTCTGTAGTCGCCGCTCTCAGACAATTCGCTCACGGCCTCGGTCAGCTTGGTCAGCGATTCGGTAAGCCGTCTACCAAGGAATATCGAAAGCAGCACGCAGGCGAGTATCATGATGGGGATGATCGTCGCTGCGAGCATTGCGTAACCGCGCAGCAGTGGCGCAAGGGCGTTCGCATCGATCAGAAAGTACACCACGCCCAGGCGCTGGTGATGATGCTCGAGAGCGGTGAACAGTTGTATGATGTCGCCGTTAGGCACTATCAACGGAAATGTTTCCGGGAGCTCCGGCGCTGGCATTCGCGAACTGCGATCACGAGTGTACTTCAGTAGTGCTTCACCCGCTTCGTCGAACAGGTAAACCGCCTGGACGAATTCGATCGCATCGAGATTTTCGATCACATCCGCCGCGGCATCCGGGCTGTCGAGCAGCACGACCTCGACGAAATCATGACTCAGGACGTGGGCGATATGGAGGGCATGTTCGGTCTGCTGCTCGCGCAGCGTAGCTACGTCCCATTGCAGCAACACCATCGTTCCGGTCAGCAGCAGAACCGTCGAAATCGCGCAGACGGCAATGGCGAGCTTTATGCGAATGGGAATTCTACGCATCTTGTGCAGCGTGCTGACTAACGCTCCCCGGCTATCGGTAGATTGAGGTCATTGCCCCACTCATACCAGGATCCGTCGTAGGCAGAGACGTCGTAGCCAAGGCTGCGCAGGGTGAAATACGCCATCGCGGCGTGTTTGCCCTTGTTACAGTATGTGATTACCTGTTTGTCTTTCGGAATGTCACCAAACAGGTCGGCAAGTTCGTCAATCGGTCGGAACTGTGGCTCGGTGCCCATTATCAGATCCGACGCCGGAACGTTGCGCGCGGAGGGGATGTGCCCGTGCCGCGAGGCGATGGATTCCTGGCCGTTGTACTCCGCTTCGGTTCTGGCATCTATCAACACGATCCGATCGTTCTGCATGGCGAAACGGGTCGCGAGCTTGGTGGCTAGACGCCGCGGATTGACGGACGGCAAATAGTCGCTGCGTTGCCGCGTGTCACTGCGCGTGCTGATCGGTGCCCCTCGCTTGACCCAGGCCTCGAATCCGTTGTTAAGAATGGAGATATGCTCGTGGCCGTAGACTTCGAACACCCAGAATACCCGCGCAGCATCTGCAAAACTGCCGTTATCGTAAAGTACGATATGGTCGTCGTTGCGGACACCGGCGGTCCGCAGCAGTTCCTTTATTTCCGAAATCGAGGCCAGAAGATCGCTGCGCGCACCGCTGCTGAAGGTTTCGGCGACGGGTATGCTCACGGCGCCCGTAATATGGCCGGCCGCATACTCGTGTGATTCTCGCGAGTCGACGACCACAACGTCCAGACGCGCCATATTGGTCCGCAACCAGGCGAGTTCGACGGTGAGAGCAGTATGCGTTGTGGCGTTGGTCAGTTCCGGGGCCGTCAGCAACAACAGCAGGAATAATATGCGTACAACGTTCATGTTGACTGATCCATATCTCCGTTGTTGGGAGGTGAATTTCGCTACTCCCAGAACTGGCAGCGGCAGGCCTGCCCGAATCTGAAGAATTTGCTAAAGCCACAGATGGCGCCGCCGATAAGGGAAGACTCTGCGAGCGCCTGGAGTCGCTATGACCGATCACGAGTTGGATTCGTTTACTCACCAGCAGCAAACCCAACGTCTGTTCGAGAATTTCGAACGGATGATTACGGCGTTCAACACCTCCAGTATCACGGCTGCCACCGGCGGCGTATCGGTTCGCGAGTTTCTGGAAGTGGCACGGGTTGTGTCGCTATTGCGCGCGCAGTATCTGCAACGTGTCGTGTCACTGGCGCAAGTCGATACACTGGCCGACCTGGGCGACGATAAACTGCAGCAGATTCGGTGCGACAGAGAAGCCTACGAGGAGGCGCTGCAGGGCTTCGGCGCGTTGCGGCATGCTTTGATGCGCGACTACTTCAAGCTCAACGAGGATGGGGACGAGATCAACGTGACCAGCTGATCCCCGCTGGCACGAATCCGGTTTGCGAGTAAGCGCCGGTTCGTTTGACGCGCTATCGCGCCAACACCGGGGCGAGAGCACGTCCCGTGTGTGAGCGTTTGCGTTTCGCCACTGCTTCGGGGGTACCTTGCGCGACGATGCATCCGCCGCCGTTGCCTCCTTCCGGACCCAGGTCCACGACCCAGTCGGCTTCGGCGATCACATCCAGGTTGTGTTCGATGATCACCACCGTGTTCCCTGAGTCCACCAGCCTGTGCAGTACGTGTAACAGCTTTTCAACGTCGGCCATGTGCAGGCCGATCGTCGGTTCATCGAGTACATACAGCGTTTTCTGACTCGGTGGTTGCCGGCCCGGTACGCCGTGCACCGGGCGCGCTTTGGCGAGTTCGTTAACCAGCTTTATGCGTTGTGCTTCACCGCCGGATAGCGTTGGGCTGGGTTGCCCCAACGTCAGGTAGCCCAGGCCCACGTCTTGCAACAGGCGCAAGGTGTGATGTACCTTGGGGTGCGCGCTGAAATAATCTACGGCCTGATCTACGTTCATCGCGAGCACATCACCGACGTGCCTGTCCTTGAACCTGACGCTCAGGGTCTCGCTGTTGAAACGTTCACCTGCGCACACTTCGCATGCCACCCGCACGTCGGGAAGAAAGCTCATCTCTATGCGTTTCACTCCCTGGCCGTCGCACGCATCGCAACGGCCGCCGTGCACATTGAACGAAAAGCGGCTGGCGGAGTAGTCGCGCATACGCGCCTCGGTTGTCTCGGCGAAAAGCCTGCGCACGTAATCCCAGATGCCCACGTAAGTAGCGGGACAGGAGCGCGGTGTTTTACCGATCGGTCGTTGATCGACTTCGAGGATGCGCGTCAGGGTCTGCCATCCGTCGATAGCATCACAGCCATGGAAATCGACCGGCGAACGCCGGCGGCGCTGCTGCAGCATCTGTGCGAGGTTGGTGTGCAGCACTTCTCTGATCAGTGTGCTTTTACCGGATCCAGAAACGCCTGTTACGCACACGAGTCTTTGCAAGGGCAGGCGTATATCGAAACCTTGCAGGTTGTGCAACTTTGCACCCCTGATGCACAGTTGCTCTGCGCCGCGCGCACCGCGTCGCTGCGTCAGCGGATGATGCAGCGGTTTGGCCAGCATGTTGCCGGTACGCGAGCCGCTCGTGCGCAACAGCTTCTTGACACTGCCTTGCGCTACCACTCGCCCGCCGTTCACACCGGCGCCAGGTCCCAAGTCTATGATATGTTCGGCTCGGCGAATGGTATCTTCATCGTGCTCGACCACGACCACGGTATTGCCTTTCGCTTCCAGACTCGACAATGTGGCAAGCAACAACGCGTTGTCGCGTGCGTGCAAACCGATCGTAGGCTCGTCGAGTATGTAACACACGCCGCGCAGGTTGGAGCCAAGCTGCGCGGCCAGGCGTATGCGTTGCGCCTCTCCTCCGGACAGCGTAGGTGCGGCCCGGTCCAGGGACAGGTAGCCAAGCCCAACCTGTTGGAGAAAATCAAGCCGGCTGCGCAATTCGACTAGGATGTCGCGCGCGATCGCGGCATCGCGCCCGTGCAGCCGCAGTTTTTCGAACCAGCCAGCCGCGCGCTGCACAGACAGTTGTGTAATGTCGGCAATTGTCATATCTCTAAATCGTACAGCCAGCGCTTCGGGGCGCAGCCGCCGTCCGCGGCAGGCTGGACAGACGCCGGGTGTCTCTTCCCAGCCCGCGTTCCACCAGCTCTCTTCGCCAGTCTGTTCGGCGTCGAATCCCTGCAGCTGCAGGCCGGTGCCGAAACAGCTTTCGCACCAGCCGCGTTTGGAGTTGTAGGAGAACAGGCGTGGGTCCAGCGGCTCGAAGCTGCGTCCACAATTCACGCAGGCATGGCGCGACGAATAAATAGTCTCGCGGTTACGGTTACCGGCGACCCGCACCACACCTTTACCGTGTTCCAGCGCGGCTGCCAATGCCGAGGCAAGTTCCCGGTGGTTTTCCGGTTTCACTGTCAGCGTGCCGGTGGGTAGATCGATATCGTGTTCCCTGAAGCGATCCAGCCGCGGCCATTTGTCCGTGGGCAGTTTTTTCCCATCCACTCGCAGGTAGTCGACCCTGCGCCTCGCCGCCCATTTGGCGAGATCGGTGTAGTAACCTTTGCGCGCCACGACCAGTGGCGCAAACAGTGTAATTCTGCTGCCTTGGAAGTCGCGCATGATGCGCTGCTGGATCGCTGCGCTGCTTTGACTCTCGATAGGTACGTCGCAGTCGGGACAATGCTGGGTGGCGAGTTTGACGAACAACAGACGCAAAAAATGATAAATCTCGGTCATCGTTGCGACGGTGCTCTTACGTCCTCCGCGGCTGGTACGCTGCTCGATGGCGACGGTCGGCGGGATGCCGAAAATCGCATCCACTTCCGGACGCGACGCCGGTTGCGCGAATTGGCGCGCGTACGCGTTCAACGATTCCAGGTAGCGCCGCTGGCCCTCGGCGAACAGGATGTCGAACGCCACCGTGCTTTTCCCCGATCCCGATACGCCGGTGATCACGGTGAACTTGTCACGTGGCACGGTGATATCGATACTTTGCAGGTTGTGTTCGCGCGCGTTGTGGATGCGAATATCCATCGCTTTGCGCGGCGGCTTTCGCGGCGAGGCGGGTTTTGCAGCTTTCGCCGCAGTGCGTTTATAACGTAGCGCGCGACCGGTATGGCTGACGCCACAGTCGGGCAGTTTTTCGACGGTTCCCGTATACACGATTTGGCCACCCGCATCGCCTCCCTCGGGGCCGAGATCGACCACCCAGTCGGCAGCGCCGATAACGTCGAGGTTGTGCTCTATCACCACCAGCGAGTGACCATTTGCCAGCAGTGCCCTGAATGCACGCAGCAAGGTTGCGATATCGGCGAAATGCAAGCCGGTGGTCGGCTCGTCGAATAGAAAAAGTATGCCGGCCCCGTCGCTGACACTGGATTGGGAGAGATGGCCGGCGAGCTTCAGGCGCTGCGCTTCGCCGCCCGACAATGTCGGCACTGGCTGGCCCAGCGTCAGATAGCCCAGACCCACGGCCAGCAGCGGTTGCAGTACCTGGTGCACTTGCGGAAACCCGGCGAAAAACGCCAGTGCGTCGGTGACCGTGGTGTCGAGTACGTCGGCGATGGATTTTTCGGTGCCGTTGGCGCCAGCGAGCTTGATATCCAGTATTTCGTTGCGATAACGGCGCCCGCTGCAGTCCGGGCAACGCAGGTACACATCGCTGAGGAACTGCATCTCGATGTGTTCGAAGCCGTTGCCGCTGCAGGTCGGGCAGCGTCCGTCGCCGGCATTGAAACTGAATGTGCCGGCGGTGTAGCCGCGGCTTTGCGCAGCCGACGTGGCAGCGAAGGCACGGCGAATAGCGTCCAGTGCGCCGACGTAACTGGCCGGGTTGGAACGTGTGGTTTTCCCGATCGGCGTCTGGTTCACCAATACCACGTCGTCCAGATGTCGATGCCCGTGCAGTTTCTGGTGGGCGCCGGCGGCCTCGATGGGTTTTCCCTTGGCTTTGCGCAGTGCCCGGTATAGCACGTCCTCCACGAGTGTCGATTTGCCCGAGCCGCTTACGCCGGTGACGCAAACAAGTCTTTGCAACGGAATATCGACGTCGATGTTCTTCAGATTGTGCTCGGTTACAGCGGTCAGTTGCAGCCAGCGCTCTGCGGGTTCGGTATGCGCGGGCGGCAGCCCGTCGGCAACGTGATTGCGCCCCGCGAGATAATCGGCGGTCAGCGAGCGGCGCGAGCGCAGCAGGGCGCGCGGGCTGCCGAAAAACATGCGCTTGCCGCCACTGCTGCCGGGCCCGGGTCCGATGTCCAGCACCTTGTCCGCAGCCAGCATAACGTCCGCATCATGCTCCACGACCAGCAGCGAATTGCCCGCGTCGCGCAGCCGCAGCAATACCTCTATGACACGACGCATATCGCGCGCGTGCAGTCCGATGCTGGGTTCGTCCAGCACGAACAACGTATTAACCAGCGAGGTGCCGAGTGCAGTGGTGAGATTGATACGTTGTACCTCGCCGCCGGATAGGGTGCGAGACTGCCGGTCCAGGGTGAGGTAGCCCAGGCCGACGTCGACCAGGTAACGCAAACGGCTGTGGATTTCGCCGAGCAGCAGCTCGGTTGCCTCATCGAGCGGCGCCGGCAACCTCAGCGATTGAAAAAAATCGTTGCAGCGTACGATAGGTAAACCGACTACGTCCTGGATGCACAGTCCCGGCAGTGTATGCAGTTTGCGTCGTTTGTAGCCGGCACCGTAGGGCAGAACGCGCTGTTCGCGCGGTAACGCGACGTCTGCCTCGCCAGCGCTGCCAAGGCGCCAATTCAGTGCGTCCGCTTTCAGACGTGCACCTCGACAACTGGAACAGGCATCGTAGCTGCGGTATTTGGACAGCAGCACCCTTACGTGCATTTTGTAGCTGCGCGATTCCAGCCACTCGAAAAAACGCCGCGCGCCGTACCAGACGCCGTCCTCCCAGCTACCCTCGCCATCGATCACCCAGGCGCGCTGCTTGGCGCTCAACGACCGCCAGGGCCTGTCGATCGGAATGCCGTCGCGCCTGGCGAAACGCACCAAGTCGCGCTGGCAGCCGCGATAACTGCTGGTCTGCCACGGTTTGATAGCGCCACCTTTGAGGGTTTTGCTCTCGTCGGGGACCACCAGTCCGTAATCGATGCCCATGGTACGGCCGAAACCACGACAGGTCGGGCAAGCGCCCACCGGGGAATTGAACGAAAACGCATTCGGTATCGGCAGCGTATAGTCGATATCGCAACCGCTGCAATGCAAGCCGGCGGAGAATTGCAGCGCGGACTGCACCTCTCGCTGCTCATCCAGGAGGTACGCAGTGAGCTTGTTGCCACCGTGCTTGAATGCAGCTTCCAGTGCTTCGACCAGGCGTGCTCGATTGTCGTTAACCGTACGGGTGCGATCCTGAATGACCTCGATGCGCGCCCCTTCGGTAGAGTGAATGCGTGTATATCCCTGCTGGTTGAGATAATCGAGAACTTCCTCGTGAGAAAAATTCCCGGGAACCCGAACCGTAAATACGACCATCACCCGTTGCCCCTGATGTTCTTGCAGCAACGTTTTTACGATGTCGGAGGGTGTGTCCTGTTGCACCCGATTGCCACAGCCCGCACAGAAGAGATCCGCCGCTCGTGCAAACAGCAACTTCAGGTGATCGGTGAGTTCGGTCATCGTACCGACCGTGGACCGCGAGGTGCGTACCGGGTTGGTCTGGTCAATCGCTATGGCTGGCGGAATACCCTCGATGCGTTCGGCTTGCGGTTTGTCCATGCGATCCAGAAACTGGCGCGCATATGGCGAGAACGTTTCCACATAACGGCGCTGGCCTTCGGAATAAATCGTATCGAAGGCCAGGGACGATTTGCCCGATCCGCTTACCCCGGTGACCACGATCAGCTCACCCAGCGGCAGGTCGATATCCAGGCTCTGCAGATTATTCTGGCAGGCGCCGACCACACGGATCGCGTTGCCCGCCGCAAGGCGTTTTTCAGTCATGAAACATTGCGGTAATCGCCGGCGAGGCGGCTCGCAGATTCTACGGCCTGGGTGGCGGTCGTGGTAGCTGGGCGCGACGCGATTATTGTGCTAAGAACTCTCGTGTGTGGATCGTGTAGTTGCACAATTGTTTGTGCATCAGATACATCATCGCGGACAAGTGCATGCGATGCTCAGTGATACGCGTTGCCCGTAACCGCAGCTCGACGAGTTTCTGCTGAGCGGCGATGTCGATCTGCGGCGCGTGGAAACGCAGGCTCTGCAGTTGCGAAAACATAAACCTGGCGCGATTAATGCTCCATTGTGAAGTCGTGGCACAAGGCGTATAAACTGCATGTAAGTCACTCATCACGACGCCGGTTGATCCATGCATGAACCGCAATAACTCGACAATAACGCTGCGTCAGCAAGTCGAAGCGATCCTGCCGAACTGGGAATCCTGGTACCCCAGCCTGTTTCACGCCGCCGAAGATCTGGGCGTTATCCGAGCGCGCGTTTGCCCGCCCTCATCGCTGTTGCTGTCGAATCGCCATGCCAGCGTGATCAGCGCAGCGCTGGCCGCGCATCGTGAGAAATGGGGCGGCACAGAAGAATAAAGAAACCGACGTGATCGAGTACCCTGGCGCACTCCTGGAGTCGTTCGGTAACGTAAAACGTTCGGCGGTTACGGTGTGTTCCGTGACAGCGTGATGTTTGCACTGGTCGCCGACGACATGTTGTACCTGAATTCCGACGCGCGATCGCAGGCGACTTGCCGCGAGCGAGAGCTGGATCAGTACGAACACGGGAAAGGTGCGAAAACCGTTGCCATGTCGTCCTATCTGGCGCCCGAAGAAGCTCTGGATGATCCCGAGGTGTTACACAGCTGGGCCAAGCTTGCTTACCAATCTGCGTTTCGATCGCGCCG
>Ga0224508_10003700_pt1 | contig 12614 bp, 12 predicted proteins | sample SF_Jan12_sed_USG_4_FD_170157 | JGI IMG/M metagenome (GOLD analysis project Ga0224508, IMG submission 170157) | Sediment microbial communities from San Francisco Bay, California, United States - SF_Jan12_sed_USGS_21 | ecosystem: Environmental > Aquatic > Marine > Sediment | place: USA...
TCGGCGGTACCGGCACCAACGCCTCGCTCGAAGCGTTCCTGAACGCCAAGGGTGACCTCACCGGCGACCAGCATGCCGGCAACCTGTTCTTCAGCCCGGCCCTGGCCGAAGCGCTCGGAACAGACATTGCCGGCGCCTACGTCGGTGGCTTCGCCTCGTTGCCTGGAGACATATCGACGCCGGAGATCACGGCCTACAAGGAGAGCGCCGACGCGACCTGGGAGTCGTTGGCCGGTGGGGCCATCGGTGGCGACACCGGTCCTGCGTCGGACACGCTGGCCTTCGGGTTCGCCTACGGCTACTACTCGGCCGGTCTGGCCCTCGTCCAAGCCCTCGAGGAGGTCGGTGGTGACCTGAGCGACAACCAGGCGGCGCTGCGCGATGCGCTGTCGAACCTCACCCTCGAGGCCCCCTACGGGCCCATCACCCTGGATGAGAACCGGCAGGCCGTCGTCGACACCTTCGTCGCCCAGCTCGTGGTCGACGAGGAGTCCGGCGAGGTGGTGCAGGAGACCACGGTGATCGTGCCCGGCGTCGACCAGACGTTCGGTGGCACCTTCTCGTCGGAGACCGATCCGCCCGAGCGCGACAACACGTCGTGTGAGGTTCGGGATCTGCCGTGGCAGGGCAACGCCATTGCTGTCGTGGACGGGGTGCCCCAGGGCTGACGGCCCCGAGGAATCACACCATGACCCCGAACGCTGCGGCCGTACATACCGAATCCCACCCCCCCCTCCTCTGGTTGGAATCGGTTGCCGTGGCGTTCGGGGGTCTGCTCGCCCTGAGCGGCGTCGATCTCGAAGTCGCTCAGGGTGAGCAGTTGGCGGTGCTCGGCCCCAACGGGGCCGGCAAGACCACGCTGTTCAACGCCATCGCCGGTGACATCGCTCCGACCGAGGGGCGGGTCGTCATCAAGGGGGTGGACTGTACGTTCCTGCCCTCTCGCCTTCGACCGCAGCTGGGCGTGGCCCGCACCTATCAAAAGACCAGGCTGTTCGGCGGCCTGACCGTCGAGGACAACCTGTACCTCGCCCAGACAGGCAAGCAGGGTCGCCATCTGGCGCTGTGGCGAAGCCACCGTGACGCCGAACTGCGGGAACGGGCCCGTGATGCGGCCGGGCGGGTGTGGCTGAGCCAGCAGCTCGACGACAACGTCGCCGACCTCAGTCACGGGCAGCAGCGCCAGCTCGAGATCGGACTGGCGCTGGTCACCGAACCCGATCTGATGATGCTCGACGAGCCGGCCTCGGGACTGTCCCGAGGCGAACGCGAGCGCCTGATCGAGCTGTTGAACGCCTTGCCCCGAGCGACGACGCTGCTGCTCATCGAGCACGACATGGACGTCGCGCTGAACGTGGCTGATCGTGTGGTGGTCATGGCCGACGGCGAGAAGGTGGCAGCCGGAACTCCCGAGGAGATCCGCCACGATCCACTGGTCCATGCCATCTACCTCGGCCAGGAGGGGGCTTCGTGAGCGAAGCACTGCTCGAGGTGAAGGGCCTGTGCGCCGGCTACGGCGCGTCGCAGGTCCTCGAGGACCTCACCTTCTCGATGGGTCATGAGGCCGTCTGCATCGTCGGTCGCAACGGCATGGGCAAGACCACCCTGTGCAACACACTGATGGGTCTGATCAAGCCGTCGGCCGGCACCATCACCTTCGCTGGCCATCGGATCGACGGTCAGAACCCCGAACGCGTGGCGCGCCGCGGCATCGCCTACATCCCCCAGGGCCGCCGCTTGTTCCCGTCGCTCACCGTCGACGAGCACCTGGCCATGTTGGCCAAGGGCACTCGGGGCAAACGATGGACCCCCGAAGCGGTGTACGAGCTCTTCCCTCGTCTGGCCGAGCGCCGCAAGAACGGTGGCGCCGAGCTGTCGGGCGGTGAGCAGCAGATGCTCGCCGTGGGCCGGGCCCTGCTGTTGAACGGCAGCCTGATCCTGATGGACGAGCCGTCCGAGGGTCTCGCCCCGACCATCGTCGACACGCTGATCGATGCCGTCCATCAGCTGGTCGGCGAAGGGGTTGCCGTCCTCGTCGTCGAGCAGAACCTCCGAGCAGCCACGTCGATGGCCGAGCGCCAGGTCGTGATGGTGCTGGGATCGATCGAAACCGAGACAACTGCGACCGAGCTGGCCGCGGATCCCGAGCTCCAGCGCCTGTATCTCGGCGTCGACGCGTGAGCTCGCGGCCGGCGAGAAAGGACACCCCATCACCATGACCGAACCGATCAACGTGGGCCTGCTGGGCTCGAAGTTCATGGGCCGGGCCCACTCCAACGCCTGGTTGAAGGTGGCCCGTTTCTTCGACGTCGACCCCGTACCGGTGATGCACACGGTCGTCGGTCGCAACGCCGACGAGCTCGACCAGTTCGCCGCTCAGTGGGGGTGGGCCAACGCCACAACCGACTGGCGGGCGGCAGTGACTGCGCCCGAAATCGGCCTCGTCGACATCGGGACACCCAACAACGTGCACGCCGAGCAGGCCATCGCGGCCCTCGAGGCCGGCAAACACGTGGCGTGCGAGAAGCCCCTCGCAGGGACCCTTGCCGACGCCGAGGCGATGGCCGCCGCGGCGGCGACGGCGCCGGGCCAAACCTTCGTCTGGTACAACTACCGCCGCGTCCCCGCGGTGGCGCTGGCCCATCAACTGGTTCGATCCGGTGCCCTCGGGCGCATCTACCACGCCCGGGCCTGCTATCTGCAGAGTTGGGGCGGGCCCGACACACCACTGCTGTGGCGCTTCCAGGGCGACATCGCCGGATCGGGCGCCCATGGCGACCTCAACGCCCACATCATCGACGCGGTGCGCTTCGTCACCGGCGAGGAGATCACCGCGGTCGAGGGTTCGATCGAACACACCTTCATCGACGAACGCGAGATCGTCGAAGGCCACGGAGGCGGCGAGATCGCCGGATCGGGCGCGGCCACTGCGGGCCAGAAGGGCGCCAGCACCGTCGACGACGCGGTGATGTTCCTGGCCCGACTGAGCGGTGGTGGCATCGCCTCGTTCGAGGCCACCCGGCTGGCGACCGGCTACCACAACGCCAACCGGTTCGAGATCCACGGCCAGAGCGGTGCGCTGCGCTTCGACTTCGAGCGCATGAACGAGCTCGGCTACTACGACGCCAGCGGCGACGGTCGCACCGCAGGTTGGACCACGATCGACGTCACGCGGGGTGGTGACGACCATCCCTACGCCACAGCGTGGTGGCCCGACAGCCACGGCCTGGGCTACGAGCACGGCTTCGTCAACCAAGCCGCCGACATCTTGACCATGGTCGGCGGCGGCACCCCGGTCGTCCCCATGCCCGACTTCGCCGACGCCCTCCAGACCCAGAAGGTGCTGCACGCAGCCATCGAGTCGGCCCGCCAACACGCACCGATCACCATCTAGGAAGGACCAGAGGAGCCCCACCATGTGTGCTGCCAAGAGCTTCGAACCCGTCTACATGCCGGTCGGCGTGCTGACCGCCGCGCTCCAAGAGCTGACGCCCCGGGACAAGCGCGACCCCGACCCCGATCTCGCCGTCGAGGAATGGCTGCAGTTCGCGGCCGACATGGGAGCCGACAGCATCGAACTGTCGGCCGCGCTCCACCCCGATCTCAGTGACATCCCGGCCGAAGCGATGCTGGACCCGGTGGCCAACACGCTGGACCTGCGAGACCCCTTCGACGAGGTGCGGGCCAAGCGTGTGCTCGCCGCCGTCGACGCCACCGGGGTCGAGATCGCCGACGTGGCGTACTTCGACGACCTGCTCCACGAGGACCCGGCGGTGCGGCAGAAGAAGCACGACTTCATGCTCGCGACCATGGACGCCGCCGTGCTGCTGGGCGTCGAGGCGGTCTGTGGCTTCGTCGGTCGCGACCAGTCGAAGTCGATGGAACAGAACCTGACCGAGTTCGAGCAGAGCTTCGTGCCGCTCCTCCAGGCGGCCAAAGACCGTGGCCTGGTGTACCGGGTCGAGCAGTGCCCGATGCCCGGATGGACGGCCGGCGACAACTTCCACAACAACATCGCCTACACCCCGGGCACCTGGATCGCCCTGCACCAGATCGCCGAGAAGCACGGCGTCGCCGACCAGTTCCGCATCCACTACGACCCCTCCCACGCCATCCTCATGGGCCAGGACACCCGATCGCTCTTCCAGTACCTGAAGGACGAGGGGTATGCGTTCCTGATCGCGGGCATGCACGTGAAGGGCCAGGTGATCGATTCGAAGGGGGTGTCCGGCTGGGGCTACGGCGGCCAGACCGTGGGTCGGGGTGACTGGGTCGACGGTGACGTGTCGTCCAACCCGGCCGATCTGGCCGAGGCCTGGAAGAAGCAGATCGTGCTGGCCGAGCACGAACTGCCCGGAACGGCGCGACATGATCCGCTCGCCTACCTCCAGAACCGCAGCGTCGACTGGCTCGACCATCAGCTCGCCGCCCGCGAGCTGCTCGACATGGACTTCGCCACCACGCCGCTGATCGTCGAGCACGAGTACCCGCCGGCCCGGGTGCAGGAGAAGGAGCTCCTCCAGCCGATCCTCGCCGGGTCGATCGCCTTCACCCGCCACATCGATCAGGCGGCGGCCGACATGTTCGCCCTGCAGAACGAGGTCCTCGCCGCGCAGGGCATCCCGGTGCAGGGTGTCGGCCGCCAGGCATACCGGAGCTGATCGGCATGATCGCTGTCACCGAGCACTGGAGGAGGCAAGGATCGTGAGCACCGTCTTCGTCGTCGGCACGGGCGACACCAAACGGGCCGAGCTCGAGTACGTGAAGGGTGTCATCGAGGCGAGTGGGGTCGGGGCCACGTTCGTCGACGTCGGGACCACAGGGCACGAGTCCAGCGCCGATGTCACGCCAGCTGAGGTGGCCGCGCACCACCCCGACGGTGCGGCGGCGGTCGAGTCCGACGACCGTGGCGAGGCGGTGGCGGCGATGGCGGTGGCCCTCGAGCACTACGTCATCGCCAACGCCGACGAGGTCGCCGGCATCATCGGTGCCGGTGGTTCGGGGGGAACAGCGCTGGTGACGCCGGCGATGCGAGCTCTGCCTGTCGGCGTGCCCAAGCTGATGGTCTCGACGGTCGCCTCGGCCAACGTGGCGCCCTACGTCGGCCCGTCCGACATCGCCATGATGTACTCGGTCACCGACGTGGCCGGCATCAACCGGATCTCACGCCTGGTGCTGGGCAACGCGGCCAACGCCGTGGCCGGGATGGTGGCCAACACGATCCCGCCGAGTGAAGGCGATCTCCCGCCGATCGGTCTGTCGATGTTCGGGGTCACCACACCGCTGGTCACACGCCTGGTCGAGGAACTGGCCGATCGATTCGACCCCCTCGTCTTCCACGCCACCGGTACCGGCGGACAGTCCATGGAGAAGCTGGTCGACTCGGGGATGGTCGTGGCCGTGCTCGACATGACGACCACCGAGGTCGCCGATCACATCGTGGGCGGCGTGTTCTCGGCCGGCCTCGACCGCATCGGCGCCATCGCTCGAACTGGCGTCCCCTACGTGGGCTCGGTGGGTGCCGTCGACATGGTGAACTTCGGCGCCCTCGACACCGTGCCGTCCGAGTTCGTTCAGCGGAACCTACACGTCCACAACCCACAGGTCACCCTGATGCGGACCACTCCCGCCGAGAACACGGCGATCGGCGAGTTCATCGCGGCCAAGCTGAACGCATGTGACGGGCCGGTGCGATTCCTCCTGCCCGAGGGCGGTGTGTCGATGATCGACGCGCCCGACCAGCCGTTCCACGACCCTGCGGCCGATGACGCGCTGTTCGCCGCCATCGAGGCGAATGTCGACCAGACCGCAGAGCGAGTGGTGACCCGGGTGCCGGCCAACATCAACGACGAGCAGTTCGTCCAGGCCGTGTTGACGGCCTTCGACGACGTCATGGAGGGAACGACCTGATGGCACCACCCAGGGCAGAGATCCTCGGTCGATTCCGCGACATGATCGAGCGGCGCGAGCCGATCGTGGGCGGGGGCGCTGGCACCGGGCTGTCGGCCAAGTGGGAGGAGGCGGGCGGGATCGACCTCATCGTCATCTACAACTCGGGTCGGTACCGCATGGCCGGCCGAGGCTCGTTGGCCGGCTTGTTGGCCTACGGCAACGCCAACGAGATCGTGGTCGACATGGCCAGCGAGGTGCTCCCGGTGGTGGAGCACACGCCTGTGTTGGCCGGGGTCAACGGCACCGATCCCTTCTATCGACCCGAGGTGTTCCTGCCCGAGCTGGCCCGACTCGGATTCGCCGGGGTGCAGAACTTCCCGACGGTGGGGCTGATCGACGGTGTCTTCCGCCAGAACCTGGAAGAGACCGGCATGGGTTATGGCCTCGAGGTCGAGATGATCGCCGTCGCCGCCGGCCTCGACCTCCTGACCACCCCGTACGTGTTCGGTGAGGACGATGCCATTGCCATGACCGAGGCCGGCGCCGACGTGATCGTCTGCCACATGGGTCTCACCACCGGTGGCAGCATCGGGGCCGAGACCGCGCTGACGCTCGACGACTGCGTCGAGCGGGTCGACGCCTGGGCCGCGGCGGCCCGCTCGGTGCGGTCCGACGTCATCGTGCTCTGCCATGGCGGGCCCATCGCAATGCCCGAGGACGCCTCCTACGTGCTGCAGCGCTCGACCGGCGTCAACGGCTTCTATGGCGCCTCCAGCATGGAGCGGCTTCCGACCGAGCAGGCGCTCAAGGCCCAGACCGAGGCCTTCAAGGCCGTCACCTTCTGACAAGGGAGAGAACCAATGTGCTTCATCTGTCTCGACGACGTGGAATGGGAAGAGCTCGACTGGGGTGAGCTGGGCTGGGTGATGCGTCCCGCCAACGTGCCCGAGGGCAGTCGGCTCTGCGCCCTCGACGTCAAGCTCGACCCGGGGAAGGGTCATGACTTCCACACCCACCCGAACCAGGAGGAGATCATCCTCTTGCGCAGTGGCACGGTGGAGCAGTGGGTGAAGGACGAGCGCCGGCAGCTCACCGCTGGCGACGCCTGTTTCATACCGATCGACACGGTCCATGCGACCTTCGTGGCGGACGATGCGCCGGAAGCCGCCCGGCTCTTCGTGGTGCTGGGCCCCAGCCACGGTCCCGACGGGTACGAGGCGGTCGACGTGTCGTCGCAGGAGCCATGGGCTTCGATTCGTTGACAATCAACCACAGCCGGGCGACCGGCGAGAGGAGAGTGTGACCATGCACCTGTCCATGCACAACTGGATGCGTTCGGAGCCGATCGAGGTGACGCTGGCGCGCCTGGCTCGCTACGGCTACGGCAGCATCGAGATCAAGGGTGAACCCGACCAGTACGACACCAAGGAGGTGAGGGCCCAGCTCGATCACTACAAGCTCGACTGCTGGGGTGCGGTCACCCTCACCCTGGCCGAGCGCAATCTGTGTGCCAAGGACGAGCAGCAGCGCGCCGCCACCGTGCAGTACATGAAGGACTGCGTGACGATGGTGAAGGAGCTCGACGGTCAGGAGCTCACCATCGTGCCCAGCACGGTCGGCAAGATCACCCCCGACGGCACACCCGAGGAGGAGTGGCAGTGGTGCGTGGACGGGCTCAAGGAGATCCACGAGCTGGCCTCTGCATCCGGGGTGCGGATGTGCATCGAGGGGCTCAACCGATTCGAGACCCACTTCGTCAACCGAGGTGATCAGGCCAAGGCCCTCGCCGATGCGGTGGCCCCCGATGTGGGCGTGTGTCTCGATGCGTTCCACGTGAACATCGAGGAGGTCGACTTCTACCAGGCCATTCGCGACGCCGGCGACCGCCTGGTCGACTTCCACGTCGCCGACAACAACCGCATGGCGTGCGGCATGGGTGCGCTCGACTGGCCGGCCATCGTCGAGGAGTTGAAGGGCATCGGCTACGACGGTGCCCTCACCGTCGAGTTCGTGGCGCCCATCGACCGGACCCCGGCCAACCAGTACCCGGACGCGGTCGAGACCAACCCGGTCGACATCTCACCTGAGGAGATGCAGTTCATCATCGACCACGGCAGCAGCCTCCTCTCGGAGAGCTTCTACGACATGCTGGTGGAGAAGTGTGCCACCACCCTCCTGCCACTGATCTGACCGGATGCTGATCAGCGCCGTTCGTGCCCGCTGGCTGCATTGCCCGATACCCGAGGCCCAACAGCACGTCTCGGACTTCGGTCGGATCACCAGCTTCGACACCGCGTTGGTGAGCGTCGAGGTCGACAGCGGCCTGATCGGCTGGGGGGAGGCCAAGGCGGCCGTGGGCAGCTCGGCCGCGTGTCGCGCCGTCGTCACCGCCGTCGAGGACGAGCTCGCTCCCGCGCTCGTCGGGCAGGACGCCCGCCGGATCAACGAGTGCTGGGAGCGCATGTACAACGGCACCCGGTTCGGCTACGCGACCAGCCATGGTCGGACCTTCCCGGTGCTGGGCCGTCGAGGCCTGAGCGTGAGCGCCATGAGCGGTGTCGACATGGCGCTGTGGGACCTCGTGGGCAAGTCGCTCGGTGCGCCGGTCGTCGATCTGTGGGGCGGCCCGTGCCGATCCGAGATGCCCGCCTACGCCAGCGGCGGTTGGGCCGACGTCGATGGCATCGGAGCCCAGCTGCAGGGCTACGTCGGCCGTGGGTTCGACGGCGTGAAGATGCGCATCGGCGTCATGGATGGCGATGTGGCGACCAGCGTCGCCCGAGTGCACGCCGCCCGAGCTGCGCTCGGGCCCGACGTCGCCCTGATGGTCGACGCCCACGGCACATACAGCCCCCCTGACGCGATGCGCTTCGCCGCCGGGGTCGCCGACGTCGACGTGCGCTGGTTCGAGGAGCCCGTCAACGCCGACGATCGGGCCGGCGCTCGGCGGGTGCGCGAGTCGACGACCATCCCCATCGCCGCCGGCGAGAGCGAGTTCACCCGTTTCGACTTCCGCGACCTCATCGAGAACGGTTCGGTCGACGTCCTCCAGCCCGATCTGGCCATCTGCGGCGGACCATCCGAAGGTCGCCGCATCGCCGCGCTGGCCGAGGCCCATCAGCTCGAGCTGGCTCCCCACTGCTGGGGCTCGGCCCTCTCGTTCAGCGCGGGCGTGAGCCTGGCGTTCGCGAGCTCGGCGGCCCGCACGATCGAGTACTCGCTCGGCGGCAATCCGCTGCTGCGCGAGCTCGCCGAGGAAGACTTCGAGGTCGTGGACGGCACGGTGGCCGCACCGACCGGAATCGGTCTCGGTGTGACCCCGCGGACCGATTTCATCCAGGAATACGAGGTGACGGCATGACCTACCCGAGCATCATCCACCACGTGAACGTCATGGTCGACGACCTCGTCGCGGCTGACGCCTTCTATGGCGACGTGCTCGGTCTCGAGCGGGTCGACGCACCCGACCTCGGGTTCCCGGCACAGTTCTTCAAGGTCAACGACGAGCAGGAGCTCCACGTCAACGAGCTCGACGACGGCAAGCCCGAGCGAGCGCACTTCTGCCTGCGGGTACCCGACTTCGACGCCACCTTCGCTCGGGTACGCGACCTCGACATCATCGAGACCGAGACCTGGGGAAGGGTGCGACGCCTCCCGACCGGGGTGATGCAGTGCTTCGTGCGCGACCCGTCGGGCAATCTCATCGAGCTCTCGACCTCGCCTGGCCAGCCGGTCGACCCTGCCATGTTCGATCTCGACTTCGTCGAGCCCGACGAGCAGTTCTTCCACCGTTCGAGTTGACAGTGATCGTCCTTCTCGAGACGGTGCATCCCGACGCGCACGAGCTGCTCGGGACGGCAGGTGAGGTTCGGCTGGTCCGTGACCCGCCGGTGCTCGATGACGACCTCGACCCCGATGCCGTGCAGGCGCTGGTGACGCGGGGTCGGGGCCGGGTCACGGCCGACACCTTCGCGCTGTTGCCGCGCCTGCAGGTCGTGGCCCGCTGCGGCGCCGGCCTCGACAACATCGACACCGATGCGGCCGCCGCCGCCGGGGTGGCCGTGGCCCATGCTCCCGGCTGCACCACCGACGCCGTTGCCGAACATGCACTGTTGTTGATGCTGGCCCTGGCCCGACAGGTGGTCGCGCTCGATGCCGCAGTGAAGCGTGGGCACTGGAGCGACCGCGAGGCGTACGAGGGTGTCGAGCTGCGGGGTCGGCGGATGGGCGTCATCGGTCTGGGCGCGATCGGCACGCGGATCGGTGAGCTCGGTGAGATGCTCGGCATGGATGTCGTCTGTCACACGCGAAGCCGCGAGACGGCGTTCCCCCGGCTGGAGCTGGCCGAGCTGGTCCAGACGTCGGATGTGATCCAGCTCTGTGTGCCGCTGACCCCCGGGACGACGGGTCTGATCGGCGTCGAGCAGTTCGCCCAGATGAAGCCCGGTGCGATGCTGATCAACACCGCCCGTGGGGCGGTGGTCGATCATGGTGCGCTGACCGGTGCGCTCGAGGCCGGGTCACTGGGTGGTTATGCCGCTGACGTGTGGGAACCCGAACCACCGACGGCGGACGATCGCGCCCTCATCCATCCCCGCACGCTGATCACACCCCACGTCGCCGGTCTCACCGATGTCACCTACCGCGAGATCTGCGTGCGCCCCGCGGCGGCGGTGGTTGCCGTCCTGACCGGGGCCCGGCCCGACGATCGCTCCATCTACCGAGGGATGGGCTGACGGTTCACCCCGGTTGCGACGCCCGCGATCACTGCGACTGGCGCAGCACCGATTCGAAGAACAACAGGCTGTGCTGGATGCGGGTCGACCAGGCGTCCCAATCGTGAGCGCCGTCGAAGATCTCGTACTGGTGGCGAATGCCCAGATGCTCGAGCGTTCGATGCAGCTCGTCGTTGGCCTTGGCGAGGAAGTCGTCACGGCCGCAGTCGATGAACACGGGTGGGGTCGCGTCACCGGTGGCCGCGAAGTGCCTGACCAGGTCGCGGTCAGCGCCGTCGATGCCTGCGTCGGTGCCGATGTCGCCGACGGTGAACTGGGCGAGCTGGTCGAGGTGGGTGATGGCCGAGTGCATGGCGATGCCCGCGACCCTCGACGAGTGACGGGTGCCGAGTCGAGCGGCGCCGAAGGCGCCCATGGAGTTCCCGCCGAGCAGCAGTGGCGAGTCGGTGGTGACCGGGGCGATGAATTCGGTGACGGCGTCGACGACGTCGTCCATGATCCATGCCTCGTAGTCGGCATCCGGGTGGGGGAGGTAGGCCGTGCCCTCGCCCCGCAACCCGTCGCTCGGCGTCACCAGCACCATCGGCTGCATCCGTCCGGCGTGCACGAGCCGATCGAGGGTCAGGTGGGCGCCGCCGGCCAAAGGCCAGTTCCAGAAGCTGCCGTACACACCGTGCAACATGATCACGACCGGCACATCCACGGGTACGTCGACGTGGGGCGTGAGGTGCACCGCGACATCACCCCGCCCCGCGAGAGCGGGGCTCTGGATCGTGAGGAAGCGCAGCCCAGGTGCCAGATGGGTGGGGTCGGAACTGCGCACGGTGCGGAACCGGGTGACCCAGGGGTTCGCGGGCCACGGCTCCGGCAGCCGGATCATCCTGGTGCGGGGACCACGCTCGGAGTGAAGTCGGCCATCGTGCCCGCCTTGATGAGACCCCCCTGCATGACCGCCCGCAGGTTGTCGCGGTCTTCGAGCAGCGCGATGTCGCCCAGGACATCGCCCTCGACGATCAACAGGTCGGCCAGCTTGCCTGGCTCGAGCGTGCCCACCTCGTCGTCGCTGCCCATGATGCGAGCGCCGTTTCGCGTCGCGCAGACCAGGGTGTCCATGGCCGAGAACCCCACGTAGTCGACGAAGAACGAGAGCTCTTTGGCGTAGTCGCCCTGCGGGTTCCACGCGAAGCCGTAGTCGCCGCCCATGCCGAGGGTGCCCCCGGCCTCGAGGATCATCCTGGCGCTCTCGGCGCCCGCTTCGAGCGTCTCCTGATGACCGTCGACCACCTCCTGGGGCATGTCGAAGTTGGGGCCGTTGTGGACCGAGGCGTACTCGAACTGGAGCGCCGGCACGCACGGGACGTCTCTCTCGAGCATCAGGTCGAGACACTCCGGGTCCATGAAGGTGCCGTGTTCGATCGAGTCGAACCCGGCGACCAGTGCGTTCTTGATGCCTTCGGTCGCCCGGCAGTGGCCATAGACCTTCCGCCGGTGGTTGTGCGCCACCTGGACGACGGCCGCCATCTCGTCGTAGGTCATCGACAGGGTGTGGTGGTCGTTGGTGCCCGGAGCCGCGGCATCGCCGGTCGGGTAGGTCTTGAGCCACTCGGCTCCGTTCTTGACCAGCCTTCGGGCGGCCGACCGGGCCTGGTCGGGCCCATCGACGACCAGGATCACGCCCTCCATGCCGATCTTGCGGAACTCGGGGTTCCAGTCCATCAGCCCGCCCGCGCCACAGATCTCCTGGCCGCCGGGCACGAACCGCGGGCCGGGCACGAGGTCGGAGTCGATGGCAGCCGCGAGGGCGACATCGGTGTTGAACAAGCACCCGGCTGACCGGGCCGATGTGTAGCCGCACTCCAGAGCCAGACGTGCGTTGAAGGCAGCGTGGAGGGCAACGGTCTCGGGGGGATAGGCGATGTCGAGCTCTTCGAGGGCCACGATGTTGTGATAGGTGGCGTGCCAGTGGGCCTCGATCAGTCCAGGCAT
>Ga0224508_10003701_pt1 | contig 12612 bp, 13 predicted proteins | sample SF_Jan12_sed_USG_4_FD_170157 | JGI IMG/M metagenome (GOLD analysis project Ga0224508, IMG submission 170157) | Sediment microbial communities from San Francisco Bay, California, United States - SF_Jan12_sed_USGS_21 | ecosystem: Environmental > Aquatic > Marine > Sediment | place: USA...
TGGAGTCATCAGTCTCTTTATGGGGCAGTTGATGATGAAGGTGCGTCCCGAGTGCAATCCGCAGGCAACCATTCTCACGGTTACTTTCTGTTAGTGCGACCCAGGCCGTGAGCACTTGGTTCGGCTCAAAACTCCAGTAAGTGGAGTCTTGATGCCAGGAAATAAAACGCGTATCACCAGGCTCCTTGATAAACAGGCTGGAGCTGAACACCAGGATATCAGCACCGATCAAGTCCTCCACAGCGTCCAGAATCTTGGGGTGACGCACCAGCTCGTCCAGCCAGGTAAATATCAGATAGGACTTGTGGAGCTCGATACCATCGAGTTTACGGCCGTCCGCTGTCTCAAATTGTTCCAGACGCGCCAGGTATTCTGATGCCAGCGCCGCGGACAACACCGAAACAGGGGCGACGTAACCGTGTCGACGGTAGCCCGAAATCTGCTGATCAGTTAATAGCTTACCCATGGCTCACACACTTATTCCAAGGCCATCTTCCCTTTCAGAGCGATTATCTGTCAACATTGAGCCGATATATCTTGCAGCGGGGATCAACACATGACGTTTTCGATGCGGGGTTGGCGCGGTCGAATCGGCCTAGTTATGCCCGACGATGCGGTTAACGATGATGAATACTGGCTATACCTGCCGGATGGGGTGAACCTGATGATCGCACGTTTTACAACCGCCACCCGAGATGAACCCATCGCACCCGACATGGTGGACGCTTATGCTGATCTCGACACTTTGAGGCGTGCCGCCGATGTCATCAAGATCACTCGACCGAGTGCGGTGGTGTTCGGCTGCACCTCGTGCAGCTTTGTCCGTGGTGTAGGTTGGGATATCAAGCAGGCACATGCTATAGGAGAAGTCTGTGGCGCACCGGCTACCACAGTAAGCACTGCGATGGTTGCCGCCCTTAAAACAATGGGAATTAAGTCAGTGTGTGTGGGAGCGCCTTATCCGGACAGCGTGACCGAGCGCTTCGCGATCTACTTGCGCGACAGCGGTTTCGAGGTGATTCACTGGCAGACTTTGGAGATGACGAGCGAGTGGCAAATCGGCAATTCGCCGCCCTCGGTCTGGTTCGATCTCGCCAAGGCCATCGATCGTCCCGACGCTGAAGCGATTGTGCTGAGCTGTACCGGAATCCGCACTGCAGAAATCCTCACGCCACTCGAAGCTGACCTGGGAAAACCAGTAATCACTGCACCGCAAGCGATGATCTGGCATCCACTGCAACTGATGAAAGTAGATTCCACGCGACCCGATCGCGGCCGCCTGTTTGCCGAATACGGAAGTGCGTTCAATACTCATCAGGGGGCAGTACGTGCGGTGCTGATGTCGGCGGCCTAGCTGATATCGGCTCTACCGCAAACGTCGCCACCACCAGACGTGAACGCCCGATAGGGTCACTGCCCATTTTGGTTAGAGGCGCATCTAATTTACACGGTTTATTTTTTTTGATAGGTGCGTTAGCCTGGTTCTGTGTACCCCCTGGGTATGCACACTCACGTCAAGAATAGGAGGGTAGGAGATATGAACGTTAGAGCAATCAAACTCGCTTTTGGTCTACTAACAGCCCTCGCGTCGCTGTGCTCAATAAGCTCAGCATACGCGGAGACCACGCTGGAACGAGCGAAAGCCAACGGATTCGTCCGTATCGCATTTGCCAACGAATCACCTTATGGGTTTGCGACTCCCGACGGAAAGCTGACCGGCGAGGCGCCGGAAATCGCTCGGGCGGTCCTTGCCAGTATGGGTATCCCGGAAGTGGATGGAGTGCTGACAGAATGGGGCTCGCTGATTCCAGGGCTCAAGGCGGGCCGTTTCGATATGATTGCCGCGGGTATGTTTATTACCGCCAAGCGATGTAAACAGATCTCGTTCTCAGAGCCGACATACGGAATGGGTCAAGCACTGATGGTCAAGCAAGGCAACCCCAAAAACCTCAGAACCTATGAAGACGTTGCCAAGGCGGGCGCGACACTTGCGGTAGTGGCGGGCGCCATCGAAGTAGATCAAGCCAAGGATAAGGGCGTGACAAATCTGTTGACCATCCCGGATTTCGCTACAGGTCTTGCAGCGGTTCAATCCGGACGCGCGGATGCCTTTGCGTTGACCTCGATCTCTATCCTACAGCTGGTGGAAAGAGCCGGGCCGGATGCGGGTGTGGAACGGGCGGAGCCCTTCACCTTCGTCAATTCAGAAGGCAAAGTACAAAAAGGACACGGTGGTTTCGGGTTCCGCAAAGAGGATGAGGATTTGCTGGCGGAATTCAATAAGCACTTGACGGAATTCGTCGGCAGTGAGGAGCACTTGACGCTAGTTGGCCCGTTTGGATTCGGTAAGTCGGAACTCCCGGAAATGACGGCGGCACAGCTCTGTGTAGAAGGATAAGCGCCAGACTCCTTTCTTGTTGACCGGAAAGGTCTGTGTGGCAGTGCCGGGTGGTCGAATTGACGGCCACCCGGCACTGCAATGAAGTCAGACGTCCCACCCGTGTGAGTCCAACATCCGGTGAACCCACGCGCTATTTTTCTTGTTTTTCTGTTTAGCTTCACCGCAGGCTTGGTGGTGGCAAGCTTTGCGGGATTCAAAGAGTTCATTCCGGGGCTGTTGCGTGGCGCGGTGATCACCATCGAGCTCACCGCCATGGCCTACCTGCTGGCGTTGGTGACCGCGTTCCTCGCAGGATTGGGCAAGCTTTCTAAGGTTCGGCCGATACGCTGGGCTTCCATCACTTACATCGAAATCTTTCGGGGCACCTCCGCACTGGTACAGTTGTTCTGGATCTTCTTTGTGCTGCCTGAATTTGGGCTCACCCTTACACCGATGCAAGCGGGTGTACTTGCCCTGGGTCTAAACGTCGGCGCCTACGGTGCGGAGGTGGTGCGTGGCGCGATTCAAGCAGTCCCCAAAGGACAATACGAAGCGGCAACCGCACTGAACATGTCACGCTGGGAAATGATGCGGCGGATCATTCTGCCCCAGGCGATCGTCGCGATGATTCCGCAGTGGGGCAACCTATTCATCGAGTTACTCAAGACCACCTCATTGGTCTCGGCGATCACCCTGACCGACCTGACATTTGCCGCTTACCAGTTGAACCAGACCGCAGTCCGAACCATGGAGATCTTTGGGCTCGCGATGATCATGTACTACTTCATTTCACAAGTCAGTCGCATTGGTGCTGGGTCGTTGGAACGACACTTGAGTCAAGGTCTTGGGCGCGGGAGAGCGTGATGAATTGGGATTGGGAATTCACTTTAAACGAGGTGCTGCCGCGATTGCTTAAGGTGGTTCCCATCACCATCGAGGCCACCCTTCTGGGCTTTACCATTGCCGCATCGTTAGGGCTGTTGCTTGCCGTCGGACGAATGTCGAAAAACCCGTGGATTTCTCGTCCGCTGACCGAGATCATCGAATTCATCCGCGGCACACCTATCCTAGTGCAGATCTTTTTCATGTTCTTTCTGCTGCCGGAGGTCGGAATTGTGTTGCCCGCATTCACCACCGGCGTGATTGCGCTTGGCTTACACTATTCCACCTATTGCTCAGAAGTTTATCGCTCGGGTCTGCAGAGCGTCCCAAAAGGGCAATGGGAGGCAGCGATTGCTCTGAATTTGAGCCCGTATCGAACATTTACCGGCATCATTATTCCGCAGGCAATACCACCAGTGGTGCCGGCTTTGGGTAACTATCTGATTGGGATGTTCAAAGAGACACCGCTGTTATCGTTTATCGCCGTGGTGGAGTTAATGATGGAAGCAAAACTGATCGGTTCTGAATGGTTTCAATACCGCGAACCCGTGACCATGGTCGGAGTGTTTTTCCTGGCACTGAGCCTCATCGCGGCGTTTGGGGTCAGACGGGTGGAGCACTGGCTCAATACCAGAAGGGCGTAAAGGAATTGTTAGTGAAATCAAAGGATCAAGTAGAGCGGTCTGCCAGGCTGGCACCGCTTGAGCACACTCGCAGGTCCCACCAACAATACAGCGAAATCAAATGAGTGTGCGCGGCAGTTTGCTTAAGCTCTCTGCGCCGGTCTCTGTGACAATCAACGCTTCGCTAAATCCAGCGCCGTACTGTCCCAATACCCTTAGTGTTAAAGGTAAGTGAAACACCATGCCTGCAATCAGCGGGTTATGGTTGTCCGCAGAAAGATAGAACGCAGGGTTTTCGATCCAGTTCGGCGGGAAACCTATCCCCACTGGATAGGCGAAAAGATCGTGGAAAGAAATCCTATCACGGATGGGTTTGAGAGCCGCCTTGCCTGCCGCAGCGACGTCTGATCCCAGCACGCCCGGTTTAATGGTATCCAGCAATGCGTCTACGCAAGCATTGGAGTAGTCGGCAAGCTCCTGAATCTCGGGGCGAGGCTTGCCCACCACCGTGGTACGCATTAGCGGTGCGTTATATCTCGCCCGCACGCCGGACATCTCAATAAACACTGAATCGCCTTGCTGTGCGCGGGTGCCGCCGCGTGGGCTGTGTGGAGAACCAGCGCGCCAACCGACACAGATCATGGGTTCGATGCAAAGGAACTCAGTGTCAGCATCGAACATTGCATCGCAAGCGGCGCGACAGATTGCATAGTCACTAGCCCCTTCACCGACCGCGTCGATAGCGGCCGCCACGCCCTTGTCAGTAATTGTCGCCGCCTCCCGAATGTAGCGGTGCTCGAGTGGGGACTTGACCAAACGGACCGTCTCCACAACCCCTTTGACTGGCTCTGCCTCGAGTGCATCTAACAAGCGGCGGACGACATCGAAGGAAGTATAGGTGCTGCCGGTATCGACACCCGTGCGCCCACGATCCAGCTTGCGGCTACGCACACCCTCCACCATAAATACAATGGGATCGTCTCCGGTCTCCCAACACACAGTCTCACCCGCGACAACAGTGGATTCGGCCCGACCACGCTCGAACTGCCATAAATAGAACACCGGAGTGCCTTCTGCCGGGACACATAAAAACATGATATCAAGTACGTTCATCGATACGTAGCCGGTCAGATAGCAGATATTGCCGGGGCTGCAAGTTACGAGTAGATCCAAACCTTCACCAGCCATGGCCTGCTGCACAGCTTGTAGGCGCCTCGCATATTCATCGGGCTCAAAAAAGACTTCGCGTGTAGTCACTTATGTTCCTCTCTCCGAAGTGTGTCTTTGACTATATCAGATTGCTCTGTTGCACCCACTGCCGCCATGTATACACGTAACCCACGCGGCTACGAAAGTCCGGTCGGTCGACTTGACCAAGTTGACAGCTTATACAATTGCGCTCCTAATTCGTCTATGCGTTTGTCATGTGAAGTAGCTCAATAGAAGCGACGCCATGGGCTCACGAATCGCCATCGGTGGGATCTGGCATGAGACCAACACCTTTGCCGCAGGTCTCACAACCCTAGATGACTTCACCAACTATCAGTTCGCGGTCGGGCACGACGTGTTGCAGCGTTACCAGGGTACCGGCACCGAAATAGGCGGGATGACCGCGGCCGCCGCCGACCATGATCTTGAGTTAGTTCCTACGATCTACGCCGCAGCAGTCCCCGCCGGTACTATTTCGGCTGACGCCTTGAATACAATCTGCGATGAGATGGTGCAGCGTCTACAGACTGCGCTGCCGCTGGACGGCATGCTAATTGCACTACACGGCGCCGCAGTGGCCGAGGGAATCGAGGACGCCGATGCTTACGTGCTGGCGCAAGTACGTTCAGTGATCGGAACTGATGTACCGATCGTGGCGACCTTCGATTTTCACGCCAACTTAGGCGAGGCCATGGTGGCAGGCGCTGACGTACTGATCGGCTATGACACTTATCCGCACGTCGACATGGCTGAACGGGGACGGGAGGCCGCGGCCATCATTACGCGCTTGTTGAAGACCGGTAGTCGACCGGCAACGGCCTTCAGAAAGATCCCGATCATTACCGCGCCACAAAAGCAGCCAACGGACGAGCCGCCGATGAGCGAGATCATCGGGCGCTTGGCTGAGATCGAGGAGCGACCGGGCATCGTTTGCGGTTCTGTTGCGATGGGTTTCCCCTATGCCGACGTGGCAGAACTGGGCGCCTCGGTACTCGTGTACGCCGAAGACAAGGACGTTGCCGACTCTGCGGCCGATGAACTTGCGGCTCAGATCTGGAAACGTCGTCAGTCGTTTCACCCGACTCTGACGCATGTTAAGCCTGGGGTAGCTGAGGCGGTGGCGTCGAATGAGACGCCGGTAGTATTGGTGGATCCTGCGGATAATGTTGGTGGCGGAAGCGCCGGCGATGGCACGGTGGCGCTTGATGCACTATTACGACTGTCTGCCGACGGCGCCGTTATCGTTATTGCTGACCCGCAGGCCGTTGCTATCGCCGACGGTGTGGGCGTAGGCGGCGTCTTCGATGCAGAAGTGGGCGCTAAAACCGACCGCATGCATGGCGAACCTGTCCGCGTCCGCGGCAAGGTGAGACTGCTCGCAGATGGGCACTACCGTCACAAAGGCACTTATATGACGGGGTACGAGACCTCAATGGGCCGAACTGCAGTGGTCGATGCCACGGGGGTTCAAATCGTATTGACGTCGCTGCGTACCATGCCTTTCGACGCGGAACAATTGCGTTGTGTTGGGATCGAGCCGGAGCAGCAAAAAATTATCGTGGTCAAGTCGGCCATCGCTTGGCGAGCTGCTTACGGGGATATCGCCAAACATGTTATCGTGATTGATACGCCAGGCGTATGCGCGTCTAATCTGGAGCGTTTCAACTATCAGCGACGTCCGAGCCCCATCTACCCCCTTGAGCCCGAGACACAGTTTGGGATAGAAGAGTAGCCGCTCGACAAGCCAACCAGCACTAGCGAACAAGGATCATGGCCGAATATAAGAAATCGCAAGCGCTTTACCAGCAAGCCAAAGAGCATCTTGCCGGTGGTGTCAGCAGCAACTTCCGTTATACGGGATACGGCGAGAGTCCAGTACCGTTATTTTATGCACACGGCAAAGGCGCCCACCTGACTGACGTTGATGGCAATGATTATATTGACTACGCGTTGGGAAATGGCCCGATTATCCTAGGCCACGCGCCAGCGCAGGTAATCAAGGCCGTGTCCGACACACTTTCCATGGGACAGTTGTTCGCCGGCCAGCACGAGCTGGAGCTCGAGCTCGCCCAACTTTTGACCTCTATCGTTCCTTGTGCCGACTTGGTGCGGTTTACATCATCTGGCTCCGAATCCGTTCATGCGGCGCTTCGACTAGCACGCGCCTACACCGGTCGATCCAAGATCGTAAAGTTTGAGGGACACTATCACGGTTGGTTCGATAACATCTTTATCAGCGTTTCACCCTCGCACAACGAAGCCGGACCTGCATCTGCGCCGATACCTGTGTCTCACACGCCAGGTCAACCGTCGAGCAATCTCGAAGATGTAATCGTGTTGCCATGGAACGACCTAGATATTTTGGCTAGCACCATCCGTGAACACGCAGACGAGATCGCTGGTGTCATCATGGAACCGATTATGTTTAACTCGGGCACGATTCTCCCGATGGAGGGTTATCTCGAGGGAGTGCGAGAGCTTACCAGCGAGTACGGCATTGTACTCATCTTCGATGAAGTGATTACCGGATTTCGGGTAGCACTCTCGGGTGCCCAAGGCTTGCTCGGCGTAACGCCTGATCTCACCGTCTTTGCGAAGGCCATGGCCGCAGGATTTCCACTTGCCGCTGTGGCAGGTCATCGGGATGTTATGGAAATTGTCGACACAAGAAAAGTAATGCACGGCGGTACCTACAACGGCAACGTTGTCTCTATGGCGGCGGGAATCGCGACACTGAAGACGCTGGCTCAGAACGATGGACAAGTCTACAGAGATATGAACGCCAAGGGTGAACGCCTAATAAGTGAGTTACGTCAACTCGCCAAACGACATGGACACTCTCTGCTGATACAAGGTTTAGGTAGCGTGTTTCATTCAGCGTTCACCAATCAGCAAGCAATGATGAACTATCGCGACTATATCGAAAGCGATGCCGACAAACGCAATGAATTCTGTGCGCGCTTACAGAACGCCGGGGTGCGTCTGACGGCGCGTGGTACCTGGCTTCTATCAGCCGCGCACACCGATGAGGATATAGATCAATCAATCAATGCGGCAGACCGAGCGCTATCCGAGATGAAGCCGTGATGGGTGTTCAACGCGCGTTGCGCCTAGGCATGATCTGGCCGGGCGGCGGGGCCGAGCATGAGTACTATCAATTTGCCGAAGCGCTGGATGATCGGATCAAGATTTTTCTTTCTTGCTCTCGTGTTGGTGGCGAAGGCGACAATGACCATGACGTGGATGCCCTGCTGCAGACCGCGCGCGTCGATTGGTTAGAAGAGGCGGCCCGAAGACTGATTTGCCTGAAACCCGATGTTGTGTTTTGGGCATGCACAAGCGGGAGTTTCATTGTAGGTCGTGCCGGTGCCGAAACCCAGGTCTCAGCCATCGCACGAACCACTGGCGCTCCAGCGGGGAGCACCTCGCTCGCTTTTATTGCAGCATTGGAAACACTTGGAACCTCACGGGTCAGCGTGCTCGCCACCTATCCAGAGCCTGCCTCGCGGGCATTCGTCAAATTCCTCGGTGAGTTCGGCGTTGAAGTTTTGCACATGCAGTGGCTTGATGCAGCCAGCGGCTGGGATGCGGCACTGCTGGATCCTGAGATTGTGACGGAAAAGGCGCGTGAGGCAGCAATCGACGGAGCCGAAGCGCTACTGGTGCCCGATACCGCAATGCCAAGCTTACATCTTGTTGAGCGGCTAGAGCGCGCCACTGAGCGGCCGGTGCTCACCGCCAATGCAGTGACACTGTGGCAGGCAATGAAACTCGCGGGTGGAGCCATTTCAGTGAAAGGTTACGGAACATTGCTGGCACACCGCGACGTCGAAAACGCGGCTTAAGTCGTCGATGAGTCCTGCCGCCTATTCTGGATAGGCGACCACCTCCTGCTGTTGTTCGCCTAAGCCCTCTACGCCAAGGCGCATGCGATTACCAGGCTTCAGAAGAACAGGCGGGTTTTGACCCAGGCCCACCCCTGGTGGCGTCCCGGTTGCGATGAGGTCTCCGGGCAACAAGCTCATATAACGGCTGACATAGCTCACGATCTCAGCCACACCGAAGATCATGGTTCGCGTCGAACCGTCTTGGTAACGATGACCATCGACTTCTAACCAAAGCTTCAGGTTTTGCGGATCCGGGATTTCGTCTTTAGTAACAAGATAAGGACCAAAAGGCGCAAAGGTATCAGCACTCTTACCTTTGACCCATTGACCTGTCCCCTCAAGCTGATGCGCACGCTCGGAGACGTCGTTGACCACACAGTAACCCGCGACATGATCCAATGCGTGGTCTTGCTCCACGTATCTTGCTCGCGTACCAATCACCACTCCGAGTTCCACCTCCCAGTCACCTTTCTTACTACCCTTGGGTAGCACAACGGGATCGTTTGGCCCACTAATAGCAGTCGTCGCCTTCATGAAGATGACTGGCTCGTCGGGGATAGGCATACCGGCCTCTTCGGCATGATCTCGGTAGTTGAGTCCGATGCAAACGACTTTGCCAACGTTAGCGACCGGTGGACCCAGACGCGGTGATCCGCTCACCGGAGGTGGTGATTTCGGATCCAGGGCCACGAGTTTCGAAAGCGTCGCTGGATCAAGTGTGGATCCATCTATATCAGTGACGTGGTCTGACAAATCGCGAATAACACCATCGGCGTCGAGCAACCCTGGCTTCTCACCGCCGATTTTTCCGAACCGTAGTAATTTCATTATGTAGTCCCACGCAAGTATTCTTTGTTGACACAGTTACGAAGTTCACCGCGTTCAAAAAAGCTAATGATGTTTTCCACCGCGAGGCGGCGGGCGTCGTGTTGACTCTCCGCACTGTACCAGGCGCCATGAGGAGTCAGCACCAATCGACCTAACACCCAATCGAGTTGCTGGTGGTACGCCTGGAACAACGGATGTTGTGGATCCGGGGGTTCTTGGGGTAGCACATCTAGTCCCACGCCTGCGATTTTCCCCGCTCGCAACGTCTCATATAGCGCGTCTAAGTCGATGACGGCGCCGCGCGATGTGTTAACCAACACCGCGTGGGGTTGGATACAGGCGAGCGTCGATACGTTGATCATATTTCGGGTCTCCGCTGTCAGTGGCACGTGCAAGCTTACGCAGTCACATTCACTTAGCAGATTCTCTAATGATTCAGCCCGTCGCACGCCAACTGCGATCTCTTGTCCCCGGGGTAAGTAGGGATCGTAAGCGACTACCTCACAACCAAATGCTTTGGCACGCAATGCCGTGGCCGTGCCGATGCGGCCCAACCCTACGATACCAAAGCGTGTGCCGCGCACCCGCCGAATCGTCTTTGCGTTGGACCAGTGGAAGTTTGCAATTACATCTTCACGCAGTTGCTCGTTGTAGTTGACGATGCCGCGTCTCAGGGCCAACCACAAGGCTATGGCATGATCGGCCACTTCGCTTGTACCGTAGTCCGGCACGTAACAAACCGGAATACCTCTCGCACCCGCGGCCTCCAGGTCAATGTGGTCATAACCAACACCGGCACGGCTAATGAAGCGACAGCGTTTTAGCTTAGCAATGACATCGGCATCGACAACTAACTGATGCCATACCAATAATGCATCTGCCGCAGCAAATGACTCGTTGGAAACCACAACACCCTCTCGCCGTCGCCAGATCTCAAAGTCATAGCCGTCGCCGGCGGTCGCTCGCTCTACCACTCCGTCATCTTCGTACTGGGCATCGACAGTCAGTATTCGTAAGGACTTTGGGGGCATATTGTTAAGGTTTTCGTTGAAGTTAAATTCTAGTATGTCGCCCGCCCACCACTTAGATCAAACACTGCACCCGTGGTGAACGAATTTTCCTCAGAAACCAGCCAGGCGACCATTGCAGCAACCTCCTCGACTCGCAGGAATCGACCCCGAGGGATCTTTGACAGCATGTAGTCGATGTGTTCCTGACTCATTTGATCAAAGATGCGGGTTTTGGCCGCGGCCGGTGTGATGCAGTTGACCGCAATATCTTTATCCGCCGTCTCCTTGGCGATGGATTTAGTCAGCGCAATAACGCCCGCTTTGGCCGCGCTATAGGCCACGGCGTTGGGATTTCCTTCTTTACCGGCAATAGACGCGACGTTTACAACCCGGCCATAGTTCTGCTGGCGCATCAGCGGCATCACCGCACGGCAACAGTAGTAGACGGCGTTAAGATCTAGATCCACGACCCGTCGCCATTCATCGAGCGGGTATTCCCAAGACGGCATGGTGAGCCCTGCGATACCCGCGTTATTCACCAAGATATCAATTCCTCCCAGGGAGTCGAGCACTGACGTGACCGACACGCTGACCGCGTCCCGTCCGTGACATCTACGACCGCCGCGTCAACAGGGCCGAGCCCCTCGAGGTCACTTTGGGTCTGCCGCAGCAGCTCGGCATCGCGGTCCCAAAGGCTCACAGATGCCCCGGACTGCAATAGCCGCTTGCTAACAGCGAGACCAATTCCTTGGGCAGCCCCAGTGACCACTGCGCGACGCCCGTTAAGGTCGATGACATTCATGTTTTACCCTCGGTGCTCTTACTTGGGAATGTAAGCCGCTCGAGACCCGATTCCAAAGTCACAGCAGGCCCGATGTCGCTACCTAGCTACATCGAACCCTTGAGTGTTGCGCTGGAATTCTGCTAGTCCTTGCTCTTAATGACAAGGTCACAGCATTATTGTGCTGGACGGCTAGGACATCTCGAAGCAAGGTCACGGGGACAACCAGTATGAGTCGAGTGCTAGAATGACGGCGTTGTTTAGAGCGAGTGATTGTATGAACGAACGCCGTCTTTTCGATGCCAATGCCGCGCCCGATGACATTGCCACCGCCATTGAGACTGACGGTTACGCCATCGTGTCCAAGCTGCTGGACTGTAGCACGGTGAACCAGTTGACTAACGAGCTTCGCCCTCATCATTACCGCCGATTGCCAAAACACTACCGGACAGACTACAGCGGTTGGTGTGTTACGACTACGGCGCACCTTACCTCGGTTTTGTAAACGGCAACGATCCCCATGCGTTGCTTGAAGATGATTACGATGACAGTCGTCCCGCCGAACGTTCCAACGATAAGGTCGACGCCGCTCAGCAGCGTGTGCGCCGATTGAAGGTTATGATCGAGTGACGGCGGTGAGCCATCGATAGCTCTGGAGAAATACGCTACAGTGGATGTCACTGCTCACACCTGAATGAAGTGTGCAAATCCTAGGAGAAAAATTATGAGCAAGACCATGTATATGCCGATCAGCGGAAACGTCATGCCGCGCTTTGCGGGTCCGGCAACCATGATGCGGCTTCCTCAACTGGAATCGGCTAAGGATCTGGATGCATGTTTTGTTGGCGTGCCGTTTGATATTGGAACCTCCAACCGTCCAGGTGCGCGCTTCGGTCCGCGCCACATCCGTGGCGAATCGGCATTTCTGCGTCCGTGCAACAACGCTACGCGTGCCGCACCGTTCGAAAGCCTTGCTGTGGCCGATCTGGGCGACGTGCCCATCAATACCTTT
>Ga0224508_10003702_pt1 | contig 12612 bp, 8 predicted proteins | sample SF_Jan12_sed_USG_4_FD_170157 | JGI IMG/M metagenome (GOLD analysis project Ga0224508, IMG submission 170157) | Sediment microbial communities from San Francisco Bay, California, United States - SF_Jan12_sed_USGS_21 | ecosystem: Environmental > Aquatic > Marine > Sediment | place: USA: California...
TAACTGGATGGAGCTGTTTCCAGACAAGCGCTTCACGAACATGTACGGCCCGACCGAAATTACCGTGGATTGCAGCTATCAACGCGTGCTGTCAGCCCCTGACGCGCCTGTGCCGATCGGCATTCCGCGCAGGAACATGGAGCTATTTGTACGCACCGAGGAGGGCAACTTGTTGCAGGACCCGGGCGCGGAAGGTGAGCTGCTCGTGCGGGGTACGTCGGTGGCCTACGGCTACCTGGGCGATAAGGAACGGACCGATGGGGCCTTCATTCAGAACCCGCTGCACGATGACTACCCGGATCGCCTGTATTGCACGGGTGACCTGGTACGCATCAACGACGCCGGCGAATACATGTTCGTCGGCCGGGCTGACAGCCAGATCAAGTACCTGGGGCATCGCATCGAACTCGGCGAGATCCAGGCGCGCCTGGTGTCGATGGAGGCTGTTGCCGAGGGCGTCGTCGTCTTCAACCAGGGCGAATCGATCGCCGACCAGGCCATTGGGGCGCTGGTGTCGGTTACTGGGGGGGTGAGTAGTGAAGACGTCCGTAACTGGTTGATTGAAAAGCTGCCTGCCTACATGGTCCCCTCGAAAGTGATGCTCTGGGGCGAGGCCTTTCCGCGCACCCCGAACGGCAAGTATGATCACAAGGCCATCCTGGCCATGCTCTTCCCGAACGGCTGAACCTGGACTCGTTCCAGGCAGTGTCGGTGTAACTTACACCTGCAGTCGCTGCGTCACGAAATAACACTGAAAATCAACAAGATAAGTATTGGCATGTATCTTGCTTCGTATAGGTTGAGAAGAAGAATCTGATGCCCGTTGCAGGGCGGAGCCAATAATGATCAAACATATTTCAAAGACTATCCTGATGCTCGGACTGTTCGCCTTCGCGAGCCAGGCCTCAGCCGTTATCATTGAGGGGACGACCAATCCTGACGACAACACTGCCAATTTCGTGTGGTCGATCAATGCCGATGGGGAACTCGTTATCTCGGTGAGCAATACGTCAAATTTTGATGCGCTAATTACGGGTTTTCAGTTTGAAGTCGCGGACGATACAGACGGCGTGTCTTCCCTCGTAGACGTCAGCGGAACTGGCGGTGACGATGGCTGGAGCTGGACGACTGACGTAACCGGCTGCAGCGCCGACGACTGCCTGGTGACTGGCAGAAACCTCAATGGCGGCGACCCGCAAGACGGGATCGGCGTTGCAAGCACCGGAATATTCACATTCCTGGGCGACTTCCTCGATCCAACGACCATTATCGATATCATGGTTCGCTTCCAGCAGACCGGTTCCGACGGCGAGGGCAGCGATCGTGGCTTCGTCTGTCGGGTTGACTGCGACCCGCACGAGGTCCCTGAGCCCGGTACCCTGGGCGTGTTCGCTGCCGGCCTGCTCGGATTTGGACTGGTCGCGCGGCGCAGGAAGCTTGTCTGACGCCAAGAAGAGCAGATAGAGTTACTAAAAGGCCGCCCTATTGGGCGGCCTTTTTTATGGCAATGACGATTCGAGCCGGCCTTGGAACATGTCGGACTCTTTTACACAAATGCTGTGGTCGGAAAAATTAGCTCTTACGAATCATTATGTTAACTTTTGGCACGTACTTTGCATAATGTCTTTGCGAGATATGTTAAACACTAATGGACCCTCTGGACATTTACTATGATCAAGCATATTCGCAAGACTTCGGCAGTACTCCTTTGCCTCGTGGCATTTGCCGGACCCGCATCCGCAGATTCCATCCAGGGATTCTGGGACCCGGCAGATAATTCAGCGGATTTCAGCTGGCACGTCAACAGCGACGGCTTCCTGGTTATCTCGATTACCAATAACTCGAACTACTCCGGTATGGTGACCGGCTTCCAGTTCGATCTCGGCGAAGGCGGTGCGATTGATCACCTCGTCGATGTCGATGGTGCCAGGCGCAACGGGGGCTGGGATCACTCAACGGATGCTGGCGGCTGCTACACGTCTGACTGCATGATGACCGGGCGTAATTTCTGGAACGGCAGATCGAACATGGGCATCGTTGCCGGTAGTACGGCTGAATTCCGGTTTTTCGGTGACTTCGCCAACCTCGGCGATATTTCGAATGTCATCGTGCGTTTCCAGCGGACCGGTCGTTATGGCTGGGGCAGGGACGGCGGATTTGGCTGCCGGATGGGCTGCAGTGCCTCAGAAGTACCGGAGCCCGGAACGCTCCTGATGTTTGCCGCAGGCCTTCTTGGCTTCGGCTGGGCCTGGCGTCGCCGCCAGGGTGTCTGACACCTGAAACCTGAAACACAGCGCGACCAATAAAAAAGGCCGCCCGATCTGACGATCGGGCGGCCTTTTGTCTTTACGCGTGCTGGTATTCGGCCAGCACTGACAATTACGATCTCGTGCTAGTTGACCGTATTGCCGGACGCGTTAGGCAATGCGTTGACGCCTGCTGTCGACGTCGCAACAGTGTTGCCGCAAATGACCGCGCCAGAGTCAATGAACTCGTTGTTCGTGAGGGTCGATGCATCACACACGCTCGGCTGCTCGTATTCGAGGGCCGGACCACTCAGTGATTCGAACGTATTGCCGTCCACATCCAGCGAAAAGTTATCGCGCCAGTTCTGGAAGATACCGCGCTCACCGTTACTGCAGGTATTGCCTCTAAACACAATCCCTTCGCCGTTCTTATCCAGGCCCAAACACCGCCCGCCGAAGTTATCAAGAATATTGCCCTCGATAACGGGCGCGGTCGCATCTTCGACTCGCAGGCCGTTCGCTGTGTCATAGATCAGGTTATTGACTACGAACACATTCGTAAGCCCTTCGTGGTCGTTATCGGCGCCAATGACAATGGCTGATCCGTCGGAGCCTGAGTTCCAGGTACCGCAGAAGCCATCCGAGAAGCACCATACGGTGTTTGCCTGCGATGAGCGATACGTGTGGAAGGTGTTGCCGTCGAATATGACGTTATCAGCCCACTTCAGGCCGTTGCCCTCGCGGTTCTCGTAGAATTCGTTACCTTGTAGATAAATACCGCTTGGGCGGTCATCCTGGCAACCAGTGGCGCAGTGTGTGGCCTGAAAGCCATTACCTGCGTTGTTGTGTGACGCACTATTCAGAATCCAAATATCCAGTGCACCTCGATTGACCTGGATGCCGTGCGCATCTCGGCCGGTCGGGCGGCAATGGTGGAACTCAGAACCCTCAATAACAACCTCGGTGCCGGCGATATTGGCGCAGTTCTTACCGTTTTCGGAAACGTCAACCCGCAAGAGCACATGGCGTGAGCCAGTCGTGCGGGGCTGCGCGTTGACAAACTGCGTATCGACAAAATGGCAATGTTCACCCGCGATATTGATGATCGCGCCGTTACCCTGGCCGTTGATAACACCGCCGACGATGAAGGCTGGCTCGCTATCAGTGCCACTGCAGGTAATCGTTGTATCGTCGGTGCTGGTCGTCTGCAACGCGACCACTTCGCCAGCGCCTACCGAACTCGGCAGCGTAGACGATGTGGTGGTAGGACCCGGTTCCATTTTGTGATCGAACGGGACATCGGGAATTATGCCACTCGCAGGCGGAGGCGTAGGGGGTTCACCGCCACCACCGCCGCCGGAGCCGCCGTCACCGCCGCCGTCACCGCCGCCACCATCGCCGCCGCCGCCGCCACCGCCGGAGCCGCCATCACCGCCGCCGTCGCCGCCACCACCGGTTGGCGGTGGTGCCGGATCATCGGCAATCAGGTTCGTCTCGCTGTCGCTCAGACAGCCAGACAGAGTAAAAGAGAGGATAAACAGTGCGCCTGCTGTGGCGAGTTTGCTAATCATAATAGGTATCTCAAAAAGACCAGAGTTTCTTAATGTCATGTGCCGAGAATAGTTACACGGCACCCGGGTGGTCTAAAGAGTCGACATATGAAGGGGTGCTGCAGAGCGGCAACGTGTTTCAACGTCCGGACATGATTTCTGTCCGTTTCTCTGGCAGCTCCGCTGTCATAGGTCATCACCCTTAGACCGGTAGCTTTGCGTCCCTGAATTTCTACAGGTTTGCCCTTATCAGTGGCCCAACATATAAACAATGCCGCAACCTAAAGCAAGGACTTGAAGCCGGCTTGTGGAATATGTCTATAAACACCCGCAGAACCGGCTCCTGAACTCACTAAGCAAGCATCGTGCCAACAGCAAAATAGTTAGTTTAAACAATCAGTTATATTATGAGCCGCCGGGGTGGGCAGGCATCTCGGCGAGCAGGACGTCGCCATATGCAAACACTATTTTGTCTACTTAATTATGAATGCCGTGCAAGTCGTCGATTCTGCTAACAAAAACGGCTGTCGCCGAAAGCAGACAGCCGTCTTATTGTTGAAACGGGCGCAAATGCTTGCGCAAAAAATCCGGCTTACTTGCCGATAACTTTGACCGTAATCGTCTGTTGTTGGCCGTTATCGAACTCAAGTGTCATGTCGACAGTTTCACCCGCCGGCAAGTGACCGCCCGCAGGTCCGTGCATCATCAGGTGCTGGCCGCCGGGTTTGAATCGAGCCTGGCCATTTGGCGGGATTGCCACGAAATCGAGTTCGCTCATTTTCATCATGCCGTTACTGAGTCCCATCTCATGCATCTCGACGCTGTCGAACGCAGGACTGTTGACCGCCATGAGCCGCAGTTCGTTGTCGGCCAGGTTAATCAGTGTCATGTAACCCGCATTCGCTTTCGCGCCCGGGTCGGTGGCCCGAATCCAGGCATTCATGACCGCGACGACGTCCTCATCGGGTGTTCCCGGAATTGAGGGTACGGGTTCCTGTTGCCTGGCGACCCGCTCCAGGCGTTCGGTTTCCGTCGCGATGTATTCCAGCAGATAGTCGACTTCCTTGCGGTTGAGCCGCAGGTTGGGCATGGGCAGACCGTTGTACTTCTCGAGCAGCGCCATGGCCGTCGGGTCTTCATCCCTGAGCATCTGGTCCGGGGCGCGCAACCAGTTAAGCAGCCACTCGGGATCACGTTGTGCTGTAACGCCGATCAGGTCCGGTCCCAGGGCGTCTTCGGGTTCCTTGCCGGAGATCGTGTGACAGCTCGTACACCGCGTCCGGAACAGTTGCTCGCCCTTGGAAATCGAGCGCAGTTCGGGCGCATCTGCGTAGTTCGCCTGTTGCACAGGTGGCGCCTTCCAGCCATGCAGCCAGTTGCCGATCTGGTCGGCGAGCACGTGCGGGTTCTCGAATGGTGAACGTTTCATCCAGCGCCCCGTCGCCTGGTTGCCGATGATCATGTTGACGTTGTGGTTGTTCGACCCGTCCTGGATCTCCTCGATGTACAGCCCCAGCTTCTTCCGGAGCAGCGTGATGTCGTCCTCGTTGCCCGTCAGAAAGGTCCAGTCGGCCCTGAAGCGCTGCTTGTACTCGGCGAGTACCTCGGGCGTGTCGTGCTCCGGGTCGATCGAAATCGAATAGAAGAACACGTCCTTGCCAAGGCGATCCCCGAGCAGCCTCTGCACCTGGACCAGCTGTGCCGTCTCCATCGGGCAGACGTCGACGCAGGTCGTGTAGATGAAGTTAATCATCACGACCTTGTCTTCGACCATATCGTCGAAGAAACGCACGACTTCGCCACCGTCGGTAGTCAGCTCGACATTCGGAAAATACTCCGCACCCCAGCCCGCAGAGCGGGCCGGGGTAACGGAAGAGACGAGCAATACTGCCGCAACAGCGATGTAGAACAGCTGGCGCATTTACTTGCCGGCGTTCCTGGCGCGATGGATTGCGGTGTCAATCGTCATCGGCGTCGGGCAGTTGACCACGTGCGGCGAGTTCAGATTGTCGAAGTCGTAATTGTCCGTTCCCATGTTTGGTGGTGGCGGGAACTCGACGACTTCGAGCAGGCCGTCTTCACGCAATTCCTTGATCCGCTTCAGCCCCTTGACGACACCATCGCTGCTCTCAGCCGGCACGAGCCAGTGAGCGAAGCCGATGTGCCACATCGGGCTGTAGTCGTCCTCAGGCATGAAGTACGACGGAACACCGACCTGGCTGCCGAACGGGCCGCCACCGAGGATACCGTTGCCGTCAGCCGGGGTCGGCGGATAGCTCGGGCGAATCGGTGCGGGCGGAATGAACTGGATGAGCGGTACCGCGGCATCAGCAAGAAACTGGTGCTTCGGCACGTAGGGAACGCCCATCGCCATCGCAGGTCCTGCAGGATACGTATCCAGCACGATGTAGTAAGGCAGGTAGTCGCCTTCCTCCGACCAGGACTTGTGCAGCTTGAACGACACGTACGGATTCGGGCCGTCGGTGTCCATGGCTACGACATGGCCGGATTCATGCAGGCCGCCCCACTTGTTGCCGTTGTACACGCAGCTCGTATTTGCGGGCAGATCCGGGAAGCTTACGCACGACTTGTCGAGCCGGTTCCGTTCCCAGGGCTCGTCGCCCCACTTGACGATGATGGCGTTGAAGATAACGTCCTTACCGCCGTAGTTGACGCGCCGCAACGGCGAGTAGGTATTCTCGTCGTCGAGCGGCGGAATGCCGGCCGGATTTTCGTCGATGGCATAGACCGGGTTCGGCACGTCGCCGTAGAAGGTCCAGAAGCCGCTCTCGCTGACGCTCGCCTCGGAGGTTGCCGCGATTGGCGTATTCTCGAGTCGACCGGCCCAGGCGAGACCCAGCTCTTCGGCGAGATCTTCGTCACTGACGTCGTGCAGGAAGTACCAGACTTCCGTTTCCACGCCGTCCTCGTCGATGTTGAGACCCTTGGTCAGCGGGAACGTTGCTACGCCGCGTTCGTTGTCGGGCTCTTCGGCACTCAGTGCATCACCGATCTCATGGTCGTTGAGATTGTCCAGTTCGGTCATGACCATACTGTCGACCCAGATCGACACAGCATCGAGCTCCGGCCCGAACTGACCCACGTCATCGCCAGTGCGGAACGTCGGCAGTGCGACCGTGTCAACGTAGCTCACGCCGTCCCAGGTGGGAATCGGTGTGGGCAGCAGTTTGACCTGGCCTGGGTTCTCAATGTCCCAGCGCAGCAGCATTGCATGATCCTCATGCTGCGTGTTGTGACAGTGCTCCATAAACGTGCCCGCGAACTCGCGGAAGCGCAGGGCAATTTCGACGATGTCGCCACTGTCGGGCTGTGGCCCGAGCCGGTAGACGTCCTTCCTTGCCCATTTTTCCCAGGGAGGCGGTTCGACGCCGTTACGGCGCAGGATGATGCCTTCCTCGAAATGGATGTGGATCGGATGACTCCAGGTACCGCTGTTGATCAGGCGCCAGACTTCGAGGCCGCCGGAGTTCAGCTCTGGTGCGGCCGAGAGGCGCCGCGGATCCATGCCGTAGCCCTTGCCGCCGTCGGTCTCGATGACCCAGGGCGTCTCGTCAGTCGGCTTTCTTTCAAATTCGAAGGAGCGATGCAGCGCTGTTTCGAGTTCTTCCTCGGTCGGGCGGCGCAGCGGAATCATCTTCTGGCCACCTTCCTCGTAGTCGTAGGGATCCAGACTCTGGTCTACGCCATCGTATTCCTGCACGCGGAACTCGAGGAATTTGCCGACCACAGGATCACCGTTGATCCAACGATCGGGCATGCCATTGCCGTCGTCGTCGACCTGTTCGGGATTGTAGAAGCCGTTCACGATGTCCTGTACGGGAATGATCGCGTCGGTCGCCTGGCCGTCCTTGTGCTGCAGCATGTTGACCAGGTAGATCTTCGAACCGGGCTCATACTGGCTGAAGTCGATAATAATGTCATAGCGTTCGGCGATACCGAGCGTCGGTAGCTCTGCATCATCGAAGCGCACGGTGTGCTCCATGATGTTGCCGTCGTTGGCAACCATGTGGAACGGCACCGGATTGCCGTGTTCATCGATCACGGCGACCTTGAAGTAGCGCGAGACCGATCCGTTGAGCAGGCGCAGGCGATAGCGGCGGGCACGGACGTCCATGTACGGCTTGTACAGCCAGTTGACCGTCATAACGTCGCCGATGAAGCCTCTCAGGTTGAATGGGTTGAACCACAGCTGGCCAGCCTCGTCCCAGGCCTTGTCGGCCAGGAGCAGGTTGACGTCGTAGTCGCGGTTGCCCCAGTCGAGTGCGTCGCCGCTGGGCAGGCGCAGGTTTACGCCGTCATTGATAGCTTCGTTGCCGCGGTCGAGAGCACTGTAGTAGTTCATCATCGCCGCGTTGCCCTTGTAGACGTTCTGGGCTGTGAAATCGAGCATGTGGTCGTGGAACCAGTGCGTGCTCATGGTTTCACGCCAGTCACCCGGGACGTTCTTGATGCCGCCCTTGCCATCCGGGGTGCCGGCGCGCCGGTCCCTGGCATCGACGTTGATCGAGTCGGTGCCGGCCAGCGTCATCGGCCAGCGATAGTCGTAATACTGTCCCGGGAAGAAGAACGCGTTGGTGTAACCATCGCTCTCAGCCGGGTTATGGCCGTTGTGCTCATGCGTCGATATCGTGTGGATGCCAAAGCCGCGGTTGGCCGCAACGTCGATCGGCAGGGCATTGTAGTGGCGCATGAGGACAGGCTCGCCGTAGCGAACCTTCAGGAGCTTCGGTGGGAACGTGCCATCAAAAGTCCACAGAGTCTGCGGCTCCTGCTCCGGCATGTTGGGGTGGAATTTTACGGCGATGCCCCTTGTGGTCCCGTCGAATCCCGGTGCGCCTGCCGTGTTGTGATACAGGCCTCCCGGTCCGAACTCGCCGGCACGGTACTTGTGGTCCTGTTTGTCATCACGAACGCCACCGTTGGCGCGAGCGCCGGTCTGGACCGTCTGGAAATAAGTGCGTGGATGGAACTGGTCCCAGCGTTGGTGCGACCAGCCTTCACCTGGCGGACGGCCTTCCGCGGGTGGGTTATCGAGAGCGCGCCCCAGCCAGGATTCAATTTCCCGTTGCCAGGGGTTGTTCATCTTGTCGTTTGCGTACTTCCTGGGCTTGGGCCAGATGTTCTGGCTCAGGAAACGATCCAGCTTGCGGCTGCTCGGAATAGAATAAGAATTGATCGGGGCAGGCAGCGGTTTCCAGTTGCCTTTCTTGTTGCCGCCTTTCAGCTTGTCCGTGCCGAACTCTTCGAAGCGCAAGAATTGCTGGGTGAACGGCTGCGCGCCATATAAAGGACTCGGCGAACCATTACTCGGCACGTTGAACCGGCCGTCGTCTCGTTGAGTGTCCTCCGGGGCAACGTTGTTGGCGGTGGCGTCTTCGGGGCCACCGGTTGCACCGCCTTCGAACGCGCCTTGGTTTGCGTCGGGCAGATCTTCGGGTATCTCGCCGCCAATGACCAGGTCGACCAGCTGCGATGGGTCCTCGCCGCGGTTCCTGTCCCCATTCTTCGACTTACCATAATCCCCCCCTTCGCCACTGGCCTGTGCGGCCGGCGCAAGGAGGAGTAATAGAGGCAAGATGAGTGATGCCTTCTTCGAAGCAGCAAACATTTTCTTAATCATAGTGTCGCAACCGTTTCGTTTATTTTCGTTATTGTCAGTGCCATATATGGCACACAACTACCCATTCGCATTTGCGCGAGTAGCCTAGGTTCACTAAACTTGAATGCGACTCATTTCAGGGTCAAGGGTCACAGGCAGACGTAAAGGGACAAAAGGGGACACAGGTCTCAAACCCGGTCCTAAGTCACGGTTTATACTGTGTAACTACTTCTTGTTTCTTTGCATAACGCCGACTTTTGAGCAACGAACAACAAGAATAAATGCACGATCCCGCAGGCATGTTGCGGCGGTCCAATCAGGGCAATTCAATGGTCGATGACAGAACGGCTGACAACGAGACCTCACCGAAGCGTCGCAAAGACGACCACGTGCGCCTCGAGTCGTGGAAGTCGATCGCCAATTACCTGAACCGGAGTGTACGGACTGTCCGCCGCTGGGAAGCGGCTGAGGAACTGCCAGTACGGCGGCACAAACATGGCAAGGGATCGTCCGTGTATGCCTACCAGGTTGAACTCGATGCCTGGCTTGCCAAACATCATGATCGCCAGGACCTGGTCACCTGTCATCACGACGATGCGGATTTCCAGCCCGTCAAGCCTGGTGTTGCTCACTGGAAAGTAGCCGCTGCTTCCGTGGCCGCATTCGGCGTGGGCCTGCTGGCACACGACGCACTGGTTCCGGCAGAGCGTTCAACCGGATCTGAATCCATGCGCCCCCTCGAGTCCGGCGGACCGTCTTCGGAGTGGGTCCGTTCTACGGCCAAGACCCTCGCGGCACCGGTCTTCGACCTGTGGGCCGACGGCAAGATCGAGGAGTCGTTGCAGGCCAGCCTGGATCTTCAACATCGTCTGCGAGACCTTCCACAGCAGGTTCGAGAACAGGTTGCGGCGCTGCTCGTGCAGCACGCTGTAAGCCTTGGGCGCATCGACGACGCCATGGTCATTGCCGAAGCTGTTAGTGACACGAACCACCGCGCCGAATTGCGCGCTTCGATCCTGTTTGCCAGCGGGCAGAAAGAAGCGATGCGGGCAGAGCTCGAGCAAGTCAGTTCCTTTCAGCACGAATCGACGGCGTTGTTAATGGCGATGGCCGGCCTGGCAGACAAGGCGCTGGCGGGTGTTGCCGAGCTGGGCACCGTGGAAGAGCAGCGGATGCGGTCCCTGGTTATCCAGGGAATGGCCGCAATGCAGGCGGGCGATCCGGCCGCCGCCAGGTCGCGCTTGAATGTCGCCGCACTGACCCTCGATATCGAAGACCAGTCGTTCTTCTTCGTGGCGCTCGACCTGCTTGCGGGTCTCCACTTACAGGACGGGGATGTCGGGCTCGCGATCGAAGTGCTTGAAGGCACGATGGGCAAACGCAAACGGGCCGCGTCGGGCGGCTCCGGGATTTTCTTCCTGATGTGCCAGTGGCAGCTCGCCAAGTTGTACGTGGAAGACGAGCGCATCGATGACGCGAAGCGCATCGACGGCGATCGGCGTCACTTCATGTCAATCGCCAATGAGTCGTTCCCGCTCGCGAATGCCGAGCTGGCAACCTGAATCGAAGGTCTGCCTGTCAGACCTGCGACTGCTGGTAGTTCTGCACGCCAACTCTTTCGATCAGGTCGAGCTGCGTTTCCAGCCAGTCAACATGTTCTTCTTCTGATTGCAGAATGGCGTCGAACAGGTCGCGAGTCACGTAGTCCTTGTGTGCCTCGCAATAAGCGATGCCGGCCCGCAGATCCGGGATCGCGTCCAGCTCCATATCGAGGTCGCACTGCAGCATCTCCGGAACATTTTCGCCGATCCGTAGCTTGCCGAGGTTCTGCAGATTCGGCAGACCCTCGAGGAACAGGACACGCTCGATCAGTTCATCGGCATGTTGCATTTCGTCGATCGACTCCTTGTACTCGTACTCGCTGAGTTTCGTGAGTCCCCAGTCCTTCAGCATGCGTGAATGCAGGAAATACTGATTGATCGCAGTCAGTTCGTTCTTGAGGACCTTGTTCAGGTGCTCGATGACAGTGGCGTCACCTTTCATGCCGGAGTCTCCAGAATTTGATGTCAGCAGCACGCATAATAGGGGAGGTACACCAAGGAATAAACAATGGATATCTTTGACACAGGGCCGGTCGTGCCCGGTGGCCCGGCATTACTGCCTGACAAGGACGCCAGACTCGATGGCAGGTCGGTGCGAATCCGGCCCGTTGCTGCGGCACGGGATGCGGCCGCGCTATTCGCGGCAACGCATGGCGAAGACAGCGACCCCGGCCAGTGGACCTACATGAGTTACGGGCCGTTTGCCGACGAGGCGGCAATGCAGCAGTGGCTGGAGGAAATTCAGGCGTCTTCGGACCCATTGTTCATGGTGGTGCGGGATGCAGGATCCGATGCGCCATTGGGCGTCGTCAGCTACCTCAATATCGAACCGACGCACCGGACGATCGAGCTCGGCAATATCTGGTACGTGCCGGGTGCACGGCGAACGGCGGTCAATACCGAGACGATCTATCTGCTCCTGAAGGACTGCTTTGAACGTCTCGGCTACCGGCGAGTTGAATGGAAATGCGATAACCTCAATGAGCGCTCGAAATCGGCGGCCATCCGATTGGGTTTTCGTTTCGAAGGCGTATTCCGGCAACATTTCATTGTGAAAGGCCGCAACCGCGATACGGCATGGTTTGCCGTCGTGGACAAGGACTGGGAAGTACTGAAAGCGAATTTCGAACAGGTTCTTTATGATGCGGAATGTACCGTGTCACTGCGTGAACTGAACGAGAAAATCCATGAATGATCTTTTTGATATTTCCGGCAAGGTAGCTCTCGTAACGGGCGGGTCTCGCGGCATCGGCGAGATGATCGCCGAGGGCTTCGTGGCAAACGGCGTGAGGACGTATATCTCGGCGCGCAAAGCCGATGCGTGCGACGCCACCGCCGCCCGGCTGTCGGAGCAGGGTGAGTGCATTTCGATTCCTGCCGATCTGTCGACAACGGATGGTGTTGCGAAACTGGCGGAGGAGATTGGTCGCCGCGAAGAACGCCTGGACATCCTTGTGAATAACGCCGGCGCCATCTGGGGAGCGCCTATCGAAGAGTTTCCCGAGAGCGCCTGGGACAAGGTGATGGATGTGAATGTGAAGGGGCCGTTCTTCCTGACGCAGGCGCTGCTTCCCTTGCTGGAAGCTGCCGCGAAA
>Ga0224508_10003703_pt1 | contig 12607 bp, 10 predicted proteins | sample SF_Jan12_sed_USG_4_FD_170157 | JGI IMG/M metagenome (GOLD analysis project Ga0224508, IMG submission 170157) | Sediment microbial communities from San Francisco Bay, California, United States - SF_Jan12_sed_USGS_21 | ecosystem: Environmental > Aquatic > Marine > Sediment | place: USA...
GCGGGTGACGATCGTTCCGCTCAAGGCTCTGGGGGTTCCCGAGCCGCGGCCGGCACCGCCCAAGAAACCCGCGCCCAAGAAACCGGAGGTCAAAGCCGAGCCCGAGAAGAAAGAAAGCGAACCCACCAGCGACCTCCCGAGCCCGGAGGCCGCCAAAGCATCTCGTCAACCCGAGCCGTCTGCTCGAGAACGGACGCCAGTCGAGCCGACGGCCCCACCGGAAACGGAGCTCTCCCAGCGTCTCGGAGGGCCGGATGGCTCCTCGCTCGGGACGACGCCTTTTGGGGCACAGGCCGGAGTGGACGATCCGGACTTCCGCTACGACTACTACATCGAACAGATGCTGGTCATCATCGGCGGCAAATGGCTGCGCCCGTCGGTCAGCGGTGTCGAGGTCATCGTGCATTTCCGTATCGCCCGCGACGGCCGGCTGGACGAGATCGAGATCACCCGGCCCTCGGGTTCGGCGTCCTTCGATATTGCCGGGCTGAGAGCGGTCGAGCTGTCGTCTCCATTGCCGCCGCTCCCCGCCAGCTACCCTCACCCCTCCCTCGGTGTGAGTCTGTTGATCCGCTAACGAGGTAGATTGTGAGACAGGCGATGATCAAGAGATGGACGGTGGCAGCACAGACCCTGCAGCACGCGCTGGCGTCCGGTTTGGCTCTCTCGACGGTGTGGGTCTCGACGCAGATCCCCGCGGCCGCTGCACCCCAGGACCAGGACGAACCGGCCCAGGACATTACCGTGGTACTGGAACAGGGACAGCAAAGAGCCAGGTTTCGGATCGCCGTACCCGACCCCGACACCTCTGCTGCCGCACCCCGCACCTCGGTGGCCTCGTTGGATCTGACCACCGTGCTGCGGCAAGACCTGGAGGCGAGCGGCGTCTTCTCGGTACAGGGCCCCGAGCAACTGTCGGTGCTTTCGTTGACCGGTGATCGGCTTCGCGACGCCCCGCTCTACCAGTCACTTGGCAACGAGCTCCTTCTCGAATCGGCGGTGCGAGAAGAGAAGGGGTTGCTTGTCCTCGAGGGTCGGATCTTTCAGCTTTCGGGTGGCGAGACCATTTTGGGGAAACGCTACCGCGGCGGGTACGAGCTCAGCAGGCGGATGGCTCACACCTTCGCCGACGAGATCGTGCGGTACTTCACCGGGCGTCGCGGTGTGGCCCTAACCGCAATCGCCTTCCACTCGGATCGTGACGGCCTGACCCGGGGAGGAGACCCGCGTCGCGAGGTCTATCTGATGGACTACGACGGCTGGAACCAGCGCGCGGTCACCGCCCACGAGTCGATGTCGATGTCGCCAGCTTGGAGCCCGGGAAGCGACGCCATCGCCTATGTGACCTATGTCGAAAACGAGCTTGTTTCGATCTATTCGGTGGATGTTCGTACGGGCGCCAAGACCCCTGTCGTACGAAGTGGGGGCTTTAACAGCTCGCCGGCGTTCTCGCCCGATGGCCGCAAGATCGCCTTCGCCCGCACCGTCGGTGGAGGCAACACCGAGATCTTTGTCAGCCATCGAGACGGATCCAATCTGGTGCGGCTGACCAACGCCAACGGAATCGACACCAACCCCGCCTGGAGCCCTACCGGGCGTGAGATCGCTTTTACGTCCGGGCGGTCGGGCCGACCTCAGATCTATGTGATGGGGGCCGAAGGCACCGATCTACGCCGCGCCACCTTTACGGGCGACTACAACGACGGCGCCGAATGGAGCCCTGACGGAGCGCGCATCGTCCATTCCTCGCGCCGCTCGAGCGGCACCAGTTTCGATCTCGCGCTCACCGATCTGACGACCAACGAGACCCGGCTGCTGACCGCTGGGGTCGCGGGCAGTCACGAGTCCCCGAGCTTCTCGCCGGACGGCCGCAGGATCGCCTATCAAACCACCCGGAGTTCCCGGACGGGAACCGACACCCAGATCTATGTCGTCGAACTGGCCGGAGGCGGGCACCGGCAACTGACCCGCCAGGGCCACAACTGGGCGCCGGATTGGTCCGGATATCTCGAATAGACTCGAATAAGTTCCGAGATCTGTTGAAGAAAAGTGTTGAACGTAAGGAAACCCTCCTGCTACAGTAGGCCTTGTTTGAGATTGGGCCGATTGCATTCGGCCGGGTGGACCGGTACGGACAAGTGGGAATGAAGGAGACACCGATGAATCGTAAGTGGATCGCATTGGCCTCTACATGGATCGCAGCCCTGCTCTTGGTCGTCGGGTGCAGCGGTGGGAAACAGCCTGAGCCGGCTCCGATCGTGGAAGAGCCCGAACCCGTCGTCGCGCCTGTTGTGGTCAAACCACCCCCTGCTCCGCCCGTGATGGACGACGAAAAGCCCTTATGGGACGAGGATGTGGAGGCTTTCAACGACGCAACCCGTGATCCGTCTCACGCTCTGTACGGTCTTATCGGAGACGTCTATTTCGAATTCGACAAATACGAGCTGAAGCCAGAGGCTCGCGAGCGTTTGGCCAAGAACGCCCGGTTCATGCGCGAGCACCCCCGGAAGGTCTTTCGCCTCGAAGGGCATTGCGACGAGCGTGGCACCAACGAGTACAACCTCGCGCTGGGCGAGCGCAGAGCCAACGCCGCGCGCTCCTACCTGCTGTCGTTGGGTGTGCCCGCTGCACAGATGCGGACCATCAGCTATGGCGAAGAACGACCGACCTGCATGACCCACGCCGAGAGCTGCTGGTCGCAGAATCGGCGAGCCGCGTTCTATCTGGCGTCCGAGCTGGGCTAGTCTCAGAGGGCATCGTTTGTTTCGACGGTCTCTCATCCCCGCTTTGATTGTCGCGGCCGTGCTGGCTGCGGGCTGCGTTTCGTCGACCGATATCGAGGGGCTGCAAGCGCAGCTCGGGGACGTGCAGAGACAGCTCCTCCAGCTCCAGCAGCAGACTTCGAGCAAGGACGAGGTGGCCGATCTGCGTGACGAGGTGTCGACCCGCACCCAGGCGCTCATCAAGTCGGAGGCCGACATGATGGTCGGCCTGGAACAACTCGCCACCCAGATCGAACAGCTCCAGGCGAGCCTCGGCGACACCAACTACCGGCTCACCCAACTCTCGCAGCAGATCACCGCCACCAACCAGGAGCTTCAGGCAGTGAGAAGCTCGCTCGGTGGCGCGCTCGCCAACCCGGGGCGGGCGCAGAGCCCGGTGGTCAAGCCGCCCGAAGATCCGAGGGCGCTTTACCAGGCCGCTTATAACGACTACCTGGGGGGCCGGTACGATCTTGCCATTCTAGGATTCAGGCGCTATCTCGAGGCCTTCCCGGGGACCGATCTCTCAGATAACGCCACCTACTGGATCGGTGAGTGCTACTTCAGCCAACGCAAATATGCGCAGGCGATTCAGGAGTTCGACGCCATCGTCACCAACTTCCAGCGCAGTGACAAGAAGGCGAGCGCCTTGCTGCGAAAAGGTTTTGCCTACCTCGAGATGAACCAGCGCAACCAGGGCATTGTCCAGCTGCAAAGCGTTATCCGGCAGTACCCGCAGACCGACGAGGCCGATCTGGCCCGCCAGCGGCTCGATAGTCTCGGAGTTGACCCCAGCTAGTCCGCGACGCCGACTGGCTATATACTCCCCCGGCTCCGCTCCGTCCGATCTCCGGGCGGGATTTACTCTAAAGCACCCCTCAAAAGCATTTGGAAGGAACTCGAATGGCTAACAGCAAGTCCGCCGAAAAGCGGGTTCGTCAGGACACGGTCCGGCGCGAGCGCAATCGCTCCGGTAAATCGGTGATGCGTACCTCGATCAAGAAACTGCGCACCACGATCGAGGCAGGCGATGCCGCGAAGGCAAGGGAACAGCTTCCTGAAACTTTGCGTCTGGTTGACATGACCGCGCAAAAGGGAGGCATTCACGCCAACGCAGCCGCCCGCACCAAGTCCCGCTTGACCTGCGCGGTTCAGAATCTTTCGTAAGCTCAGGCTAGAAGCCTTCGAGGATGTCGATCACGATCGACTCGGCGAACTTGTCCGCTACCTCTTCGATCGCCTGGTCTTCCCGGCTGAAGAACTCGATCTCCGAGATATCCGCTTCGTAGGTCTCCCGGAACTGGTAGTTGGTCTGCTTCCAGAGGATTTCGTCCTCGTCACCGGCGCGGCGAAACTCCATCTGTCCGCCGATGTAGACCTCATACTCGCGCGCCCTGCCCTGGGCCCCAAACGCCACGGGGCGGACCCGGAACAGGGTCACTGTGCCGCTTAGAATCGCGTCGGCCTCGCCACTTGTCGAGACGACGCGAAACCTCTGCCGCTTGACAAACTCGCTGGCGATAGCCTGGCTGAGAATCTGATCTACCTGGGTTCTGGTGGTCTGGTTCCCGAGGGTTTGAACATAGATGTTCCGAATGTCCTCCGGCAGCGAGCTGCTGCGGCCCACGAGCGCGTAGCCGCACCCGGCAAGCGACAGAGTGGAGAGCAACAGAACCGAGGCCTGAAAACCCGTGACGAGCCTCAGCAAGTTCCGCCGGTGCCTGCCGCTACTCTCGGGACCTTTCGTTCTGGTTGCGGTTCCGTCGGTCATCATTCGGGTCTCCTCGTCACCAGGTTCACCAGCCGTCCGGGAATGAGCACCGTCTTGGCCACGTCTCGCCCGGCGAGGTGTTGCTTGACTTTGTCGGTCTCGAGCACGAGTTTCTTGACGGCTTCTTCAGACTCGTCGGAGTCCACTTCGATCCGATCCCGGAGTTTACCGTCGATCTGAATCACCAGGGTGAGTCGGTCACGCGCGAGCTTGGACTCGTCGTGCTGGGGCCAATCCGTATCCAGCAGCATGTCGCCGTGGCCTCGAGCCTCCCAGAGCTCCTCGCACAGGTGAGGCGCCATGGGATAGAGCAGTTTCAGGAGCGTGTCGAAGGTCTGTTCACAGACCAGCTTCGACGCCGTCTTCCCCTCGACGGCCCGAGTCAGGGAGCTCTGTAGCTCCATGAGAGCCGCAACCGCGGTGTTGAACTTGAACCTCTCGAGATCTGAGGTGACCCGCTTGATCGTCTCGTGGCACGAGCGCTCCAGTTCCTCGTCGGAGGGCCCGTGAGGCGGCACCGCGGCCAGGTTCTCCTGGATGCGGTTCACTCGATTGAGAAACCTGTAAGCGCCGAGGACGGCGTCGTCGTTCCACTCCACCTCGTCCTCGGGTGGCCCGAGAAAAAGTGTGTAGACACGTTCTGTGTCCGCCCCCATCCGTTCAATCAGGCCGTCAGGAGACACGGTGTTGCCCCGTGACTTGGACATCTTCTCCACCCTGCCGCTCGCTTCCGCGTAGTGGGTGATCATGCCCTGGTTGAATAGACGCTCGAACGGCTCCTCGACCGGTACCAGACCGAAGTCGTGAAGCACCCTGCAGACAAAGCGAGCATAGAGAAGATGCAGGATGGCGTGCTCGATACCACCGATGTACTGATCGACCGGCATCCACTGAGAAGCCAGCTCGGAGTCGAAGATACGGCTGTCGTCCTTTGCGGACAGATAGCGCAGGTAGTACCAGGAGCTATCCACAAAAGTGTCCATCGTGTCGGTTTCGCGCTTTGCGGCGGCGCCACAGGTTGGACACTCGACGTTGACGAAAGCCGCGTTGTGGCCCAGAGGATTACCCTGCCGGCCGGTCAACTCGACTTCGTACGGCAGCTCCACCGGAAGGGCTTCCTCGGGGACCGGTAACGTGCCGCAGCTGTCGCAGTAGATAACTGGAATCGGCGTGCCCCAGTAGCGCTGTCTCGAGATTAGCCAGTCGCGCAGTTTGTAGGTCACCCGAGCCCGTCCCCAACCCTCTATCTCACTCCAGGAGATGAACTTGGCGTTGGTCTCCGGCCCGGCGGTTTCGCCATCAAAGGGCGGTGCGTTACGGATGACACCCTCGTGGAGAATCGGCTCCTCGAGCGTCGTGACATCGACGTCGTCACCCTCGGGATGGTAAACGAGTCGCACCTCGAGGCCCTCCTGGCGGGCAAAGGCCAGATCGCGGGCGTCGTGAGCCGGTACCGCCATGATGGCCCCGGTGCCGTAGCCGGTGAGGACATAGTTGGCCATCCAGACCGGGATCTTCTCTCGGGTCGCCGGGTTGATGGCAAACGCACCGGTGTCGCGGCCTTCCCTCTCGACGTCCTGGCCCTCGCGTTTCACCCTTGGGGTGTTGCGGACCTTCTGAATCCAGGCCTCCAGCGCCTCCTTCTCGGGGTGCTCCTCGATCAGCTTTTCCACCAGCTCATGTTCGGGAGCCACGACCATAAAGGTAGCGCCGTGGATGGTGTCGGGCCGGGTCGTGAACACAGTGAGCTTTTCGTCCAGGCCGACGAGCTCGAAGTCGAGCTCACCACCCTCGGAGCGGCCGATCCAGTTGCGCTGCATGACGCGCACCTTCTCCGGCCAACCCGTGAGCTCGTCGAGCCCGGCCAACAGCCTCTCGGCGTAGGCGGTGATGCGCAAGAACCACTGCTCCAGATCGCGCTGCAGGACCTCGCTCTTGCAGCGATCGCAGAGCCCGTCAGACACCTGCTCGTTGGCCAGCACGGTCTGGCAGCTCGGGCACCAGTTGACAGGCGATTTCTTCTTGTAGGCCAGACCCTCCCGGAGCATCCTCACGAAGAGCCATTGATTCCAGCGGTAATAGTCGGGTTCGCAAGTGGTAACTTCCTTGGACCAGTCGTAAAGAATGCCCCAGCGCTTGAACTGCTCCTTCATCACCGCGATGTTGTTGAGAGTCCAGTCTCGGGGATGAACCTTGCGCGCGATAGCGGCATTCTCCGCCGGCAGGCCGAAGGAATCCCAACCCATGGGGTTGAGAGGTCGCTTGCCGCACATCCTCAGATACCGGAAACGGGCGTCGCCGAGGATGTAGTTGCGCCCGTGACCGACGTGTAGCCGGTCACCTGACGGATAGGGGTACATCATCAACATGTAGTACTTGTCGGCCGCCCGTCGGAGATTGACCTCAGCTCCCCTTGCCTTCTCCCAGCGGCCCTGCCACTTGCCTTCGATCTTCTTGTGGTCGTATGTGGACATAGCGGTAAATCTCAGTCTCTTCGGGTCTCTTCGGATCCTTTCGAACCGGTTTTCAGGTGAGAGTACCCGGAAACGAATGGCTCTTGAGCAGCCCGTCGAGGACGCCGTTGACAAAACGGCCGGAGTTCTCGGATCCGAACCGTTTCGCCAGTTCGATGGCTTCGTCGAGGATCACCAGTTTGGGAACGTCTGACTGGTAGGCCAGCTCATAAACCGCCAGCCGCAGGATGTTCCTATCCACCGCCGGCATCCGTTCCAACCTCCAGTTCTCGGCCTGGGCACGGACCATTTCGTCGATTTCGTCTCGGTGTTCGGAGACGCCCAGAAAAAGAGTGCGCGCGTAATCGAGTGCGCTTTGGATCGCTTTTGGCGACAGGCCAAGCCGGCCGAGCTCCTGATAGGTGTCGCTTTCACCTGCTCTCAGTGGAAGAAAACCCGCGACGACCTCCTGGTCGGTCGAGTGACCCAGCTCACCTTGATAGAGCATCTGGAGGGCCATGCTTCTCGCTGTCCTCCTCTTGCTCAAACAACCTCTCCCCGTACTAGTAAAGAACCGGCCGCGGGACAGAAGCGATTCACGTTCCCCGCCTCTTCCCGAGAAGTCGGAGTCTATCTCGAAAACGAGATTCTCTAGCAGCCCGTGGTAGCAGTTCTCATGGCCCAACGGGCCGTGGCGGGGTCGATCACATTGTTTGACTGGACGTCGGTCCGGGCAACCGGCGAAGCTCGCGCAGCTGGCGAGAAAAGACCTCCGGCTCTTCCGGGCTTACGACCACCGTGCGGTCACTCAGCTTCAGGACGACGGCCCTCGCCGGATCCGTCACAAAAGCCCTGTACTTACCGAGCTCTTTGCTTCTGAACAGGCCGCTGAACGAGTAAAGCCCGCCGTTGCCAAACAACCTGAGGGAGCGCTTCATGGCGAGTGGGTTCGGCTCGACAGATCGGAGTCCGTCGAGACCGACAGTTGTCCACCACAGGAGCCGCCGGATTCTCAAGAGCGCTCCGTCCACCTCGTAACCACGGATCGTAAACAGAACACTGGCCAGCATGATCACCAGTGGTGTTGCGACCGCAAGCCCGAGGGCCCAGGAGTCGACCGTGGATGCCGCCCGCCAGACCAGGAAAGTCACCCCGACCAGCAAGATCGTCACGCCGATCGACAATGAGGTCAGACGTCTCGACCAGGGGGCCCGGTAGCTTTTGCTCATCAGTGCGACACGGCCAGAACCGCTGGCGTTCCGTAGTGATGAAAGAGGGTAAGCGCCGGCCGGCCCGGTTCCAGAATCACCGCATACAACCGGTCGAACTCCGTCGCCTCGTGGATCGGGCGACCCGGATTGCCGCCCAGGAGTCGAACCAGCTCCGGCGTCGTATTGCTGTGGCCCGACACCAGGATCACCTGCCCCGATTGACCCAGCCTGACCGCCAACTCCTCCAGGCGACCTGGGTCGTAGAGCTCGATCTCGAGCCCCAGTCTCTCGGCTAACGGAGTCGCTGTGCTGCGGGTTCGTCGGAGATCCGAACTCAGGATCCGTTCTACGCCGGCGTCCTGGAGAACCTCCGCCAGCCGTGTGGCGCGTCGCCAGCCGGTCTCGGTGAGCGGCGGGTCTTGCGGTGCATCCGCCGGAGCAGGGCTCATCCTCTCGGCGTGTCGCACCAGATAGACAATTGTCGGTTCCTCACCCGAAACGGGACTCGCGGCGAAGGTACCAAGGCTCGCCGTAACGAGGATAAGAAGAAACGGGGTCGTACGGCTGGCGATTGACATCGGCATCCTCCCGCCGCCTATCCTCTCATTCGGACCGGGGCAGTGCGAACTCCGGAAATGTTCGGTCGACACGGAGGTCGACCGCTACAAAGACCCACGCCGGTGCGAAGATGCGCGACGGACGGAGATTCGCGGAGGCAAAGCCAACCGATCCTCTGCTCGACCGGATCCTTTCGGCGTAGCGGTCGAGCTCTGTCTCGACCGGGCCTTTTCGTTGTAGCGGTCGAGCCATTGGCGATGGTCTCGACCGGATCCTTTCGTTGTAGCGGTCGAGCTCTGTCTCGACCGGGTCGTTTCGTTGTAGCGGTGGAGCCATTGGCGATGGTCTCGACCGTCGAGGGCCCAACAGATCGCAGTACGCGGTAGGCTCCCGCCCAAGCGGGTGGCGGCTGCTTTGGATACGATCGCTAGAGTCGGCCTATCTGCTAGCCGCGGCTCGATGCGCGGCTCAATGGCGATACCGGACCACCACCCGCATAGGAAAGCGAGGGAGAACCCAATGTCGGATTCCGTTCAGAGTTTCATGGAAGAAGTGATCACAAAAAACCCCGCGGAGCCGGAGTTTCATCAAGCGGTTCGAGAGGTTGCCGAATCGGTTTGGCCGGTCATCGAAGAGCATCCGCGCTACCGTCGCGGCAAGATCCTCGAGCGCATGGTCGAACCCGAGCGTATTGTGAGCTTTCGTGTTCCGTGGGTCGACGATCAGGGGGAGATTCAGGTCAACCGCGGCTATCGTATCGAGATGAATAGCGCAATCGGCCCCTACAAAGGCGGTTTGCGACTTCACCCCAGCGTCACCCAGGGCATCCTGAAGTTCCTGGCCTTCGAGCAGGTCTTCAAAAACAGCCTGACTACGCTGCCCATGGGCGGTGGCAAGGGCGGCTCCGACTTCGACCCCAAGGCAAAAAGCGATGGCGAGGTGATGCGCTTCTGCCAGTCGTTCATGCGGGAGCTTTATCGACATATCGGCTCCAACACAGATGTCCCAGCGGGTGATATCGGCGTCGGGGGGCGCGAGCTCGGGTTTCTCTTTGGCATGTACAAGAAGCTGGCCAACGAGTTCACCGGCGTCCTCACTGGCAAGGGCATCAACTGGGGAGGATCACTCATTCGGCCGGAGGCAACCGGCTACGGCACGGTCTACTTTGTCAGCGAGATGCTGAAAACCAGAGGTGAGAGCCTCGAGGGGAAACGGATTCTGGTTTCCGGCTCGGGCAACGTCGCCCAGTTCGCCGCCGAGAAGGCCTTGGAGCTCGGCGGGAAAGTACTGACCCTGTCCGACTCGAGCGGTACGATCGTCGACGAAAAAGGGCTCGACCGCGGCAAGCTCGAGTATGTGATGGATCTAAAGAACAACCGACGGGGACGCATCAAAGAATACGCAGAGAAGTATTCGCAGGCGAGCTATCTCGAGGGAGAACGGCCGTGGTCGGTCAAGTGTGAGGTTGCGCTCCCCTGCGCCACCGAGAACGAGATTGAAGGTGGAGATGCCCAAACCCTGCTGGACAATGGCTGTATCTGTGTCGCGGAAGGCGCCAACATGCCCTCGGATCACGAGGCCATCGATCGCTACTTGGACGCCGGGATTCTGTATGGACCAGGCAAGGCCGCAAACGCCGGCGGTGTTGCGGTCTCCGGCCTGGAGATGACCCAGAACGCGATGCGACTTTCCTGGAGCCGGAAAGAAGTCGACGAACGCCTGCACATGATCATGAAGGACATTCACGCCACCTGTGTCAAGCACGGCAAAGACGGCGAGTTCGTCAACTACATCAACGGTGCGAATATCGCCGGCTTTATCAAGGTGGCGGACGCGATGCTGGATCAGGGCGTCGTGTAGACCGGTTCGGTGAGGGCACGGCGTGAGCATTGAAAGAGAAGGTCTCAAAGCTCTTCGGTTTCACGACCTGACTCCCAATCGCGTGCGTGAGGTGCTGCTGGTCGCCTCGCCCTACGATGCTTTTATTCTGGAAGAAGACGGCCTGCTTACGGAGCAGATCTTCTTCGAGTACCGGGAAGTCAGCGCCTCGAGCCCGCCCAGGTTCACCCACGTCCGGTCGGTCAGGGCGGCCTTCGCAGCACTCGAGAAGCGGCGATTCGATCTGATTCTGGTGATGGCCAGCCTTCACGGCATGGGGGTCAACGAATTCGGCCGTCGTGTCAAAGACCTGCGCCCCGGGCGACCGGTTGTCTTTCTTGCCCTCGACGACCTCGAGCTGGAGGAAGCGCAAGAGGCGATCGACCCCGAGGTCGTCGATGGAACTTTCTTGTGGCGAGGAGACGCGCAGATCCTCCTCGCGATCACCAAGAGTGTCGAAGACCGAGTGAACGTCGACCACGACGTCCGCGAGAGCAACATTCGCGTGATCATCATGATCGAGGACTCGCCGCGCTTCTACTCGGCGTTCCTGGGTCTGCTCTACAAGGAGCTCGTGAGTCAGGCCCGCTCGCTGGCCGCCGAAGGCGTCAACGAACTCCACCGGCTGATGTACATGAGAGCACGACCCAAGATCCTGCATGCCAAGTCGTACGAAGAAGGCATGGATCTGTTCAAACGCTACGAGCCCAACGTTATGGCGGTGATCAGTGACGTAGCGATCCCCCGAGATGGAGAGGTCGATCCCGCGGCGGGCGTCGAGTTCGCCAAGCACACGCGACGCAGAATACCGGAGCTGCCCGTCCTCCTTCACTCCGCAGACCCCGAGAACACCGGGATCGCCAGGACGATGAGGGCCGCGTTTGCCGACAAGAGCTCTCCGACATTGCTCGCCGAGATCCGCTCCTTCTTGACCGAGGAACTCGGGTTTGGGGACTTTGTTTTCAGGCTGCCCGACGGTCGCGAGGTCGCGCGCGCCCACGATTTGCTGGAGATGGAACAGACACTGGCCACCGTGGCCGGAGCCTCGATCACCTATCACGCCGCTCGCAATCATTTCTCGAAGTGGATGATGGCGCGGTGCGAGTTCGAGCTGGCCGACCAGCTGCGACCGCGTACCGCCTCTGACTTGGGCGGCGTCGAGGAGGCACGGGCGCATCTGATTCGGGTGCTTACCGAGGTCAGGAAGAGCTCTTACCGAGGGCACGTCGCAGATCTCAAACCCGACCGCTTCGAGGAGGACCTGATCTCGCGAACCGGTCACGGGGCCCTCGGTGGGAAGGCGCGCGGTATCGCCTTTCTGAACCGGGCTCTGAGCGAGGTCACCCTGGCCCACGATGCCGCCTTGTCGGTCGAGATCCCAAAGACCGTCGTGATCACCACCGACGTGTTCGACACCTTCTTGGATCGCGGGAACTTGAGGGGATTTGTCTCCGATTGCAAGGATGACGTAGAGCTGAAGCGCAGATTCCTCGATTCACCTTTGCCGCCAGCACTTCTCGAACACCTTCGGTTTCTGGTCACGTGCCTGGACGGTCCGCTTGCCGTGCGATCTTCGAGCCTGCTCGAGGACTCCCTTCATCAGCCCTTCGCTGGGATCTACGCAACCTTGATGATCCCCAACAGTGATCCCGACATCGAAGAGCGTCTGGCGAGCCTGGCAACCGCCATCAAATTGGTCTACGCGTCCACGTTCGAAAGGAACGCGCGCTCCTACCTGAGCTCAACCGGCCACCTCGAAGAAGAGGAGAAAATGGCCGTGATCATCCAGCCACTGGTCGGGCGCCGGCGCGGCGATCGCTTCTACCCCACTTTCTCGGGTGTCGCGCAGTCGGTCAACTACTATCCGGTGGGAGCTCAACAGGGCAAGGACGGCGTCGTTCACGTGGCGCTGGGTCTCGGGCGGCTTGTCGTCGAGGGCGGACAGGCGCTTCGCTTCAGCCCCAGAAACCCTGC
>Ga0224508_10003704_pt1 | contig 12604 bp, 11 predicted proteins | sample SF_Jan12_sed_USG_4_FD_170157 | JGI IMG/M metagenome (GOLD analysis project Ga0224508, IMG submission 170157) | Sediment microbial communities from San Francisco Bay, California, United States - SF_Jan12_sed_USGS_21 | ecosystem: Environmental > Aquatic > Marine > Sediment | place: USA...
ACCCGAGCCCGAGCCCGAGCCCGAAATTGAACTTGAACCCGAACCCGAACCGGAACCCGAACCCGAACCGGAACCGGAACCCGAACCGGAACCTGTACCCGAAGCGCGCCCGGCCGCGGAAGCGGCCGCGCCTGCCGAGGCGCGAACTTTGCGGTCCGGCGATCAGCGGCAGGAGTTCGCGCGTGTCGACGCGGACCTGCTGGAAGACCTGCTCAATGCGGCCGGCGAGATCAGTATTTATCACTCGCGCCTGAACCAGCAGGTGAGTTCATTCGAGTTCCATGTTGAAGAGCTGGAACAGACGGTCGCGCGCCTGCGACAACAGTTACGCAAACTCGAGATCGAGACTGAAGCGCAGATCATGCATGGTCACCAGGACACACTCGTCGCGCGCGATTTCGATCCGCTCGAACTTGATCGTTACTCGAACATGCAGCAGTTGTCGCGAGCGTTGGCCGAGTCGGCCAATGACCTCGTCAGTCTCAAGGATCTGTTGAAGTCGGTAACGACCGAGGCCGACGGGTTGCTTGTACAGCAGTCACGTGTCACGGCAGAGCTGCAGGATGGGTTGATGCGCACACGCATGGTGCCGTTCGACCGGCATGTGCCGCGTCTGACGCGCCTCGTTCGCCAGGCGGCACAAGAAGCCGGGAAGCGCGCGGAGCTGGCCGTCGAAGGGGCGTCGGGCGAGCTCGATCGGCAGGTTCTCGACAAGATGCTGCCGCCGTTCGAACACATGCTGCGCAATGCCATCGTGCATGGGATCGAGAATACCGCGGAGCGCCAGAAGGCCGGCAAGCCGGCGGTAGGGCGCATTACGATTCGGCTGCATCGTGAAGGTGCAGAGATGGTGATCGACGTTTCCGATGATGGCGCCGGCCTGGATGTCGAGTCGATTCGTCGCAAGGCCTACGAACTTGATCTGCTCAAACCCGAGAGCAAGGTCTCTGACGAAGAAATCATGGACCTGGTCCTTACGCCGGGCTTCTCGACCGCTGGCACCATCACCCAAACGGCGGGTCGGGGTGTGGGTATGGACGTCGTGGCCAACGAAGTGAAGAAGCTCGGGGGCTCGCTGCGAATTTCATCGGTGACGGGTCAGGGCACTAATTTTACCGTGCGCTTGCCGTTTACATTGGCAATCACACAGGCGCTGATCGTGCGCACCGGTGAAGAGGTGTACGCGCTGCCGTTGCCCACGGTTGAAGGTGTGGCCCGGATTCCGCGCGCGGAACTCGAGGGCCTCCTGAGCCAGAGCGAACCGAGCTATCAATACGGCGAACAAAGCTACAAATTCCGCCATCTCGGCATGTACCTGGGTGGGCAGGCGGCGAAGCTGCCGGAGGAAGAAGCGTCGGTTCCCGTGATCCTCGTACACGCTGGCGAGTATTCGGCGGCATTGCTGGTCGATGAAATGCTCGCCAGTCGTGAGATTGTCGTGAAAGCGGTTGGTCCGCAGCTCGCCAGTATTCGCGGCATTTCGGGCGCGACGATTCTTGGCGATGGCCGGATCATTCTCATCCTGGATATTCACGCACTGGTGCGCACGGGCGCGCCCGTCGTTGAGCTCAAAAAAGCGGCGCCGACGCCAAGCGACGATCGCCCACTCGCAATGGTTGTCGATGATTCGATCACGGTGCGTCGCGTCACTGAACGATTCTTGCATCGTCATGGCCTGCGCGTCGAAACGGCGAAGGATGGGCTCGACGCCATCAGTGTCATGCAGGACCACAAGCCGGATGTCATTCTGCTCGATATCGAAATGCCGCGTATGGACGGCTACGAATTCGCCTCGCATGTTCGCAATGACCCGCGCGTGGCCGATGTGCCGATCATCATGATCACGTCACGCGTCGGTGACAAGCACCGGGCGCGTGCGATCGAGTTGGGTGTGAACGACTACCTTGGCAAGCCATACCAGGATTCGCAGCTCCTGGATGCGATTCGCCGGCAACTCGAAGAGAAAGGGATTGAACTGCCGTGAGCAGCGAAGCCAACGAACTGTATAGCTTGCTTGTACCCCTGGCCGAGGACCGCCTGATCGTGCCCCGCGCCTGCGTTGCAGAGGTGGTGCGATTTACATCGCCGGAGCAGGAAGCAGGTGCGCACGACTGGATGCTGGGTAACGTCAGCTGGAACGGCAGGGCGCTGCCCGTCGTATCGTTTGAAGGCGCGTTGGACAAGGATGTCCCGGCAATCACGGGCCGCACGCGGATCGTTGTGTTCTACGCGAGTACCGGGCAACTGAAGACGGGTTACTTCGGCGTCCTGACGCAGGGCTTCCCACAGCTTGTCCGCGTGAACAAGGACGTTCTGCAGTTGCACACGACCGACGGCTGGCCGCCGGATGCGCCGGTATTGTGTCGGGTAAAGATGATCAACGAGTTTCCGCTGATTCCCGACCTCGAAAAACTCGAGGCCATGCTGGCCAGGGAGTCCCTGCAGGCCTGATCAGGCCAGGTCGCCCCAGCGCGACTGCAGCACCGCAAGCGCCGCTGCCGCGGCAGTCTCCGTGCGCAGCACGCGTGGGCCGAGCGAGACGGCCTCAAATCCGGCGATCGCGGCATCCTCGTATTCGACGTCGCTGAAGCCGCCCTCCGGTCCAATCAGGAGACAGACCTTGGGGGTTGGTGAGCTGACTTCCGCCAGGGCAAGCGGGGCGCCAGGTTTGAGAATCAACTCTGACCCAACCTCGTCCGGCTTGGTGCCAAACCAGTTCCTGAGGGGCAACGGCGTATCGATGAGCGGGATGCGCGTACGTCCCGACTGCTCGCAAGCGCTGACTGCGACATGCTGCCAATGGTCGCGCCGCTTCGCTGCGCGTTGTTCGTCGAGTTTCACGACGCCGTATTCGGTCAGCACAGGGGTGATGCGTTTGACGCCGAGTTCTGTGGCTTTTTGCACGACGTAGTCCATGCGCTCGCCACGAGAGATGCCCTGCACCAGGTGAATCTTGAGCGGTGACTCCGTCGTGGCGTCCAGCGCATCGCCGATACGCAGGGTAGCCGTGGACTTTGTCATTGTCTCGATGGTCGCAAGCCACTCCGGGCCCTCACCATTGAATACAGAAATTTGGTCGCCGAGGCGCAGGCGCAGAACACGGCCGAGGTAACGGGCACGGTCGCCTTCGAGCAGGAGCTCTGCGCCGTTGATCAATTGGCCGGAAACACATAGCCTCGTCTTCATGATCCCGAAATCATGCCTCTTCAACGTGGACAAAGCCACCGGGCTTCTGGAGCAGGCGACGCAGTGCCCGAGTCCCAACTGCGACGCGCGACCCGCGGACACGGAACTGTCGATGATTGTGGTCCATGGAATCAGCTTGCCGCCGGGCAAATTCGGCGGGCCCGAAATCGAGGCCCTGTTCACGAACCGCCTGGACTGGGACGCGCACCCCTATTTTTCCGAAATTCGCGGGCTCGAGGTCTCCACGCACCTGCTTATTCGGCGAGATGGCAGCATCATCCAGTTCGTCCCGTTTGACCAGAGGGCGTGGCATGCCGGTGCATCCTGTTTCCGTGGCCGCCATCGCTGCAACGACTTTTCAATCGGGATCGAATTGGAGGGTGAGGACGACACGCCCTATGACGATCGCCAGTACACGGTGCTGCAGGATGTCATTGTGGCGCTCTGCAGGGCCTACCCGGCAATATCACCGCGCGAAGTTGCGGGACATTGTGATATCGCACCAGGCAGGAAAATTGACCCGGGTCCTGCTTTCGACTGGCTCAGATTGTATGATGGGCTCGGGCACACGGACTGACGCGCTATGAACCTGATCGCACTCCTCATTGGACTCGTAATCGAGCGGCTTGCCACGCAACTCTTTCACTGGCGCCGCATGCGCTGGATGGACCGGCTGATTGACCTCGGATTTCGCCAGGCGGATCGCGTCGGCACCTGGCCAGCAGTCATTCCGGTCATTCTGCTCGCCATTGTCCTGGTGCTGCCGGTTTTTGCCGTCATCTGGTTCCTTGGCAGCACGCTCGCCGGGTTCACTTACCTGTTGCTGGCCGTGGTGGTGCTGTTCTTTTCACTGGGACCTCGCGATATCGGCGAAGAAGTCGTCGCCTACTGCAAGGCGCTCGAGTCAGACGATGACGAGCAAGTACACAGCGCGGCGAAGGCAATCGTCGAAGACGATGTTCCGGATGACGCTACTGAACGCACTACTTGCGTGGAAGCGGCAGTCTGCGTGCAAGCAAACAATCGCCTGTTCGCGGTCGTTTTCTGGTTCGTTGTCCTCGGTCCCTTGGGACCGCTTGGGGCATGGACCTATCGCGTCACCGATCTTATTCGCCGGCGCGCCGTATTTTCGGCTGCACGCGATGAACAGACGGATGGCAATTCGGCTCGCGTTCGTGATGCAGCGGAGATGCTGCACGGCTGGCTTGCCTGGATTCCCGCTCGCCTGACGGCGGTGGGCTACGCTGCCGCCGGACACATGGACGATGCGCTGGCCGCGCTGCGTGCGCCGACCGAGGACAAGGAAGCATCGACATCGGAACGCAGCGAGAACCTCCTTGCACGCGTTGGTATCGCGGCGCTCGCGCTTCAGAGCCTGCCTGACGAGACCGCGACTGAGCGCGCGATTCGAGGTGCGCAAGCGGCCAATCACCTGGTGTTCAAGCTGCTCCTGATCTGGGCCGTAATCATCGCCGCCATGACGTTGTACGGCTTTACGCAGTGATCCGCGCACTGGTGCTCGCGTGCCTGTGTGTGACGCTGTGCGCCTGTTCCAGACCTACCACCGACGTCACGGACTCAGGTCCGGCGAAGCGCGTCGTCACGTTCGCGCCCAATCTCGCGGAGATCATGTTTGCGGTTGGCGCCGGTGATCGACTTGTTGGGGTTAGCGCATGGTCTGACTATCCACGCGCGGTGCTCGAGCTTCCCGAGATCGGCGACGCGTTTACTATCGACCAGGAGCAACTGTCCCTGTTGGCGCCTGACTTGTTGCTCGTCTGGGAAAGCGGCATGCCCGCCCATACGGTCGATGAGTTGCGCCAGCGAGGCTACCGGGTAGAGGCGATCAGCACGCGCAACCTGGATGATGTTGCGAGCGCCCTGGTTCGTGTGGGCGAGTTGACCGGGCAACAGGCTTCCGCGGAGGCTGCGGCGCAGCAATTCGCGGATGAACTCGAGGCCCTGCGCACAGACTATGTCGATGCCGATCCCATCGACGTGTTTTTCCAGATATCTGCGCGGCCGCTGTACACGGTCAACCGTGAACATTTCATCAGCGAGATTATCGGTTTGTGCGGCGGGCGTAATATCTTCGATGATCTCGATGATTTCGCGCCGGCGGTATCGGTGGAGTCGGTTCTCGATCGAAACCCGGAGGTGATGTTGGCGGCGGCGAATGCCGGCGACGAGGCGTTCGATGAATGGTCACGCTGGCCGGGCCTGGCGGCTGACCGTTACGGCAATTACTTCCTTCTACCAGAGACGATCGGGCGGGGCACGCCGCGCCTGGCGATGGCTGCGCGCTCACTCTGCACGGCGCTGGACCAGGCCCGCAACAACCGAGGGGAACAGCAATGACTGTGTTGATCCGACCTGCAACCAGGCACGATCTTCCAAGCGTTAAATCACTGTTGTCGGATGTCGGGCTGCCCGTGGACGACCTGACGGCCAACTACCTGGCATTCGTTGGGACAGCGGACGACGATGTCGTAGGTGCAATCGGATTCGAAAACCGTGGACGCGTCGGGTTGCTGCGTTCCCTGGTGGTCGCGGAAGACTCTCGAGCGGCCGGGCTGGGTAGCCAGCTGGTGGCCGCACTGGAAGCGTCAGCGCGCGAGCACGGCATTGACGAAATCTGGTTGCTGACAATCGACGCAGATCCTTATTTCGCCCAATTGGGCTACCAGATGCGGGGCAGGGATGCAGCGCCGACAGCGATCCGGGAAACCACCGAGTTCAGGGAGCTGTGCCCTGGCGACGCTTTCCTGATGTGCAAGGCCCTTTAGGGGGCTGTCAACGCTGGCGGTTCCAGAGAACTTCCTGGCCATTCTCCGCACGCGCGAGGACACGGGCCACGACGAATAGCAGGTCGGACAACCGGTTCAGGTATTTGATCGCCTCGGGCCGAACGTCCTCGGTCTGTGACAAAGTCAGGACGCGTCGCTCCGCGCGTCGCGCGATAGTGCGCGCCAGGTGGCATGCGGCTGCCGCTGGCCCGCCGCCCGGAAGAATGAACTCCTTGAGCCGCGGCAGATCGTCGTTGAATCCATCGAGATCCGACTCCAGGCGATCGATAAACGCCTGCGTGACAGCGCTATGTCCGGGTATGCAGAGCTCGCCACCCAGTTCGAACAGGTCGTGCTGGACCTCGGTGAGGCAGTCGCGCACCCTCGCAGGCAGCGAGGCGCTCGCGAGTACCACTCCTATGGCGCTGTTGGTCTCATCGACCGTGCCATAGGCTTCGACACGCGCACTGTCTTTCGCCGTGCGGCTGCCGTCGCCGAGTCCGGTTGTGCCGTCATCGCCGGTACGCGTGTATATCTTGCTCAGTCGATTTCCCATGGCGCGACCATAGGTAGCGGCTGCAAAGCTGTCAAGAAACGCGCCGGGCAAGCGTCGCCACGGTGCTTGTTTCGCGAGGCCGTTGCCGCCATAGTTCGGCCCGTGAACACGTTTGATGAAAACTCCGCGTCCGCGTATCTCAAGGTCGCCCTCGCCGCCGCGTCGAAAGCGGCAGAAATCAGTCGTTCGTACTACGCCGGTAACTTCACGGTAACGACCAAGGAAGATATGACGCCGGTAACGCAGGCGGACGTCGAGTGCGAAGAGGCTATCCGCGAGATTATTCTCGATGCGTTTCCGGACCACGGGTTTTATGGCGAAGAGACCGGGCGCACGCAGGAAGATGCGGAGTTTCTCTGGCTTGTCGATCCGATTGACGGCACCAAGGGCTTTGTTCGGCAGTACCCGTTCTTTTCGACGCAGATCGCATTGATGCACGACGGGGAAATTGTCCTTGGAGTGTCGAGCGGTACGATGATGGACGAGCTGGCCTGGGCCGAGAAAGGCCAGGGCGCCTGGCTGAACGGCAAGCCGCTCAACATCAGCCGGATAGACAATCCGGATCTCGCGGCAGTATCTGTCGGCAACCTGAAGTCGCTCGCGGGAAGCGGCGGCTGGGGACGCTTGGGGGGCATTGTCGAGCGCGCAGACCGTATTCGCGGCTATGGCGATTTCTATCATTACCATCTGCTCGCGGCGGGCAAGATCGAAGCCGTAATCGAGTCGGATGTGAATATCCTCGACATCGCGGCCTTATCGATAATCGTGACCGAGGCCGGCGGCGTCTTCACGAATCTCAACGGAGAACGACCGACACTGGAGATCAGGTCGGTACTCGCGGCGAACCCGTCGTTGCACGCGGAGTATCTCGAGTTGCTGCGCGGCTACGTAAGCTAGGCTGATCCAGACGCAACGAACAGGCGCGTCGAGCGCCAGGCCACGGACTCCATCGGTGTCGCATAGAGTTCGGTAAGTCGCTGATCGCTCAATACCTCGTCAGTCGAGCCAATATCCCAGCGCCCGTCGCCATATAGCAGCAGGCATCGATCAGCATACCGTACGGCCAGATTGACATCGTGCAGGCTCGCGATGACAGCGGCCCCGGCATCTGCGCGCTCGCGAAACAGGCGCAGTGCGTCCAGTTGGTGTTGCGGGTCGAGATGGTTGGTCGGCTCGTCGAGCAGGTACACGCGCGGCTGCTGTGTCAGGACTTGAGCAATCGCGAGCCTGCGGCGCTCGCCGCCAGACAATGTCAGTACATCGCGGCGCGCGAGGTCTTCGAGATCGACCGATGCCAGTGCCTTGCGGCCAACCTCGATGTCCTCAGCAGATTCCCATTGGAAGCGCCCGATGTGCGGGTGGCGACCGATCATCGCTGTGTCGAGCACGGTTGCCGGGAAGATGTCGTCGACATGCTGTGGCAGTAGCGCCAGTTCCCGCGCGATTTCCTGCCGTTTGCTGGCCGCGACGTCGCGCGCTCCGAGATACACCTGGCCTTCGGCCGCAGGACGCAGTCCGGCCAGTGTATGCATGGTCAATGATTTTCCCGACCCGTTCTGGCCGAGCACCGCGAGCAGCTCGCCGCCGTCGACCGCAAAGTCGAGCGCATCGACAAGCGTTCGCCCGGATACACTGACGCGGACATTGCTGCAGGAAAAAAGGGAATGTGCGACTGCGCTCATGGGGTGAGCGTAGCTCAGGCCGCCGCACAGAAAAAGCCGTGTCAGTCGGTAAGGTTGATTTCGCTGGCCGTCAGCGGGCCAATCACGGCGTACTTCAGGCTGGACGGGATTTCGGAGTCGTCCTCGGCGAGTGCTATCCGCCCACCCATGATTTCTGCAAAGCGCTGGGGATACAGCGGCTTCCGGTCCGGTTCCGCGATGCCGTCGGGACCGATCGGTTGGCCGTCAACGGGGCTGTACTTGTCGGTTGCCCCAAGTGTGTGCAGGAATTCGTGCGCGATGATGACGTTGTTGGTGCCGCGGTGTCGACGGCTTGCATAGCCGTTAACGATGCCGACCATGCCTTTCTGGAGTCCGACGGAATTTTCCAGCGTAACGGCGAAATCGGGCCGGTGGTAACGCACGAATATGCGCACGTCGGGCTCGATCTCGTCCTGCGCATCCGTCACACTTCCGGCCCACCAGCGCATCTTTAGCGACCACATCATGACGGAGAGCACGTTCGGCTCGGCAGGTATCTCGGGTGGTTGTTCGCGAACCTCGGTGCCGAGCTCGACACGAACCGGGCGGCTGACGCCGCGCGCATAGCGCTCGGTCTCACGTGCGAGAAACGTCTCGATGCCCTGGAAATCGCGGACTTCGAGCTTCCCGATGTAGTTCTCGGCGGCCTCGCTGCCGTCGGCGTTGATTGGGTAGATCTTGACCCACAGGCTGTTATTCCAGTCCGTGCTTCGCGCCTGTGTCAGCCACGTGCTGACGGCAACGAAGAACAGAATGAACAGCAATATCGAGATGCGTACTGCCTTGAACATTGGCCTGCCTGCGGATTTCGGTTTCCCGGTCAAAGGTCCGGGGCGCGTCTTACTCCCGTAGCTTGCTCGAATGCGTAGGCGATCTCTATGAGCTGTTTCTCATTCCAGGGTTTTCCTATGAAAGACAGGCCGATCGGCAGGTCGGACGCGAAGCCCGCAGGCACTGTAATGCTTGGGTACCCGGATATTGCGGCCAGGGAGGAGCTGCCAATGTGAAACGAGTCGCCATTGGCGTGGTCGATCATCCAGGCCGGGCCGTTCGTGATCGCAATGATGGCGTCGAGTGTGTGCTCTTTCAGGGCATTGTCGATACCGTCGCGGGCGATACGTCTGCTGTCGGCCAGTGCCGCCACATAGGCCTCGTCCGAGAGCGGGCCCTTTTCCTCGGCAGCAAGAAATATCTCCTGGTCGAAGACCGGCATGACAAGGTCGGCATTGGCATCGTTGTAGGCGATCGTTTCAGCCAGGGTCTGCACGGGCGCGCCGGATGCCGACAGGTAGTTGTTCAGGTCGGCCTTGAATTCGTACAGCAGGACTTCGTACTCGGCATCGTTCATGCCATTGGTGTCGATCTCAAGGTCGTCGACTATGTCGGCGCCCTGTTCCTTCAACGCGACGATGCTGGCCTCGAAGATCGCGTCGACGTTCGGGTTGGAGCCTGCACCATAGAACGAGCGCAGCACACCAATCCGTTTGCCATTGAGGCCGTCGGCGGTGAGATTTGCGGAGTAGTCGTGATGGATTTCTGCATCGGCAGTGGCCGCGTCGTCAGCGTCAACTCCGGTCATTGCCGTTAACAGAATGGCCGCATCGCGGACCGTGCGTGCCATGGGGCCAGCCGTGTCCTGGCTGTGCGCGATCGGGATGATGCCGCTGCGACTGACGAGGCCCACGGTCGGCTTGATCCCCACGATGCCATTGATGCCCGCCGGGCAAACGACGGAGCCGTCGGTTTCTGTGCCGATCGCGACGACGGTCAGGTTCGCGGCTACGGCGACACCCGAGCCACTCGACGATCCACAGGGAGTTCGTGCTGTGTCGTACGGGTTGCGTGTTTGTCCGCCGACGCTGCTCCAGCCGCTGGACGAGCGTGTCGATCGGAAGTTGGCCCACTCGCTGAGATTCGCCTTGCCGAGAATGACCGCGCCCGCATTGCGCAGGCGCTTGACGATAAACGCGTCCTCGGGCGGTACGTGCTCGGCGAGCGCAAGCGACCCGGCGCTCGTGTACATCCTGTCGGCTGTATCGATGTTCGCCTTGAGCACCACGGGAATACCGTGCAGCGGCCCACGAGGTCCCGAGGATTGCCATTCTCTGTCCAGGGACTGCGCAATGTTGCGTGCGTCAGGGTTGACCTCAATGAACGCACTGAGGGTGGGCCCCGACTGGTCGATTGCCGCGATCCGGTCGAGATACCAGTCGACCAGTTCGGCCGACGAAGTTTCACCTCGCTGCAGCTGGTCGTGCAGTTCCGCGATATTCGCTTCGGAAAAATCTCGTTCGGATTCTGAGCAAGCCGAGAGGGCGAGCAAGATCGAAATCAACCAGGCCCTGATCACGGCTTAATCCGCCTTCACGAAGCGCATCACGAATCGATCCGTCTTGCCGCGCAACTCGGCGTCGAAAACAGTCTTGTCGTAATCGTCGTCCGGGTTCCTCAGAATGTCACTCTGACCGTCCAACACGAATCCGGCCGCGGACATCGTCTCGATGACGATCGCCGGATCGATGCGGTGTGTTGTACCGCCAGTCTCGCTCGGTGAACCTGCGGCGGCGTGGTGATCGACAATCCCGATGATACCGTCGGCCTTCAGCCCGCTGCGAAATTCGGCGAGCAGCGTATCGATATCGATGGCGGGCCACCCGTTCTCGGGGTCTGCGAAATACAGGTCGTGAAACGACAGCACGAGCATAATCGCGTCGAGCGAGTCCGGCTCGAGCGCAAGTTCGTTGTTTTCGGCCATCAGTACTTCTGTATTTGCAAGCCTGCCTCCGAGATAACGCATGTCGAACTCATCACCGACGAATTGGAGGTAGGCTTCATTCGACTGGGCGATGACACGCCCGCTGTCTCCCACCGTGTACGACAGGAGCTCTGTGTAGTAACCGCCGCCTGAAAACATGTCGAGAACAGTCATGCCCGGCTCGATTCCCAGGAATTCCAGTACTTCTGCAGGTTTGCGTCCGGCATCTCGTTGGCGATCTGCATCGGGTCGCTGGGCATTCGCGACAGCCGCCGCGTAGATCGAGACTTCAGCAGGTGCAGCCGTATCCGGAGCCGCGGCATCGCTGTTGTCGGCAGGGCCGCCACAGGCGGCGAGGGCAAACGCGAGGAGTATTGCCAGAGATAGCTTCATGATGGGCCCCCCCAATCAAAAAACCATTGTAACCGAGGCGGCGGGAAAGACCTCGCCTTTGCATTCGTCTCCTGGAATGAGACGCGGCAATGTGCAGAAATCGGTCAACCGCGCCCAAAGAAAAAGCCCCGCGGCGTTAGCGGCGGGGCTGGATTCTCTTTTTTTCAAAAGAGGTAACTGCGAATCAGGTAACCGGATACAGATGCTTTCTTATTGTTATTGGATTCTGATCTTATTTTTTTTGTTTTTATTGTTCTTCTGGCGTCTAAATCCTTTTCCTGTCCGGTAAACAAACCCGTGCGCAGCTACACTTCGCTTGGGCAGGGTATTAAAAGCAAGACCTGTGCCAACCTGTCCGAACGCGGCAGGAATTCAATGATTTAGCGATCGCTCAATGCTGCGCTGGCCTGGGAACAAGGCCCATTTGTAAAGAAACTCGTCGCTTTTGGCGTGAGCAACATCAGCTTTGGGCGCAAAAGCACGCTCTAAGTGACTGATAATCGTGAAATAAAGTGCCCCGATGCACGAGGCGCACAAGCTGTAGTGTTCCGCGACAGTCACCCATTATGTCTAATTCGCCGTGTTTGGCTATCCGGCACCACAAATCGTCGTATTTTGTTAAATTATTCGACGGTTTCGGCAGTCTGTGCGCGCTCGATAAGACCGGCAACACTGAAGAAGCGCCCATTCCGGACGACGGCGACGACATTGAGAGCCGTATCGATGTCCGCCAGCGGATCCCCGTCTACGAGCACGAGGTCAGCGACGGCGCCGGTTGCAACGCGCCCCAGCGCCGGGTCCACTCCCAGAGCGGCGGCGGCATTAACGCCCGCCGCGCGCAGGGCCTGTTCGGGTTTCAGCCTGGCCGCGACGAGAGCGCGGAGTTCCGCATGCAAGGCGATACCGGCCGGCATGCCGTTCGGACTGCTCCCGAGCACCACCGTGGTCGTGCCGGTGTCGAAAGTCTGCGGCTCGGAAAACCTCCTCGCGACCGGGTCATCGAAGCCGATCAACCTCGCGGGACGCGATGCTGCAATCGCATCGAGGCCCGGGGTCATACTGTCTGCAACACTCGAGTAGTCGGGCACAGGCCAGTCGGCACTGGGCAGCAGGCGTGGCCCCGGCAATTCCTTACCGGACCAGATTGTGTTGAGGTGCTCTGCGTCTGCATGATCCGACACGAGGGTCGTCACACCGGATGCCAATAATAGCGGGCCGGTCTTCT
>Ga0224508_10003705_pt1 | contig 12603 bp, 9 predicted proteins | sample SF_Jan12_sed_USG_4_FD_170157 | JGI IMG/M metagenome (GOLD analysis project Ga0224508, IMG submission 170157) | Sediment microbial communities from San Francisco Bay, California, United States - SF_Jan12_sed_USGS_21 | ecosystem: Environmental > Aquatic > Marine > Sediment | place: USA: California...
TTTGACGAAACCTTGCCGGGCGCGATGCAGTGACAACACCGCTTGTTGATCCGCATCCTTGATCGGCACAAAGCGCATCGTGGGACGTGTTACCGCCTCGCAGATGGCCTCGGCGTCCGCAACTTCTGTCTTATTCGACTTCACATACGGTTTCAAAAACTGCGGCGCCATCAGTTTCACCGTATGGCCTTCCCCTTGCAGCTTCCTCGCCCAGTAGTGTGATCCAGCGCACGCTTCCATGCCAATAAGACACGGAGACAGCTGCGCGAAAAACACCAACACTTGTTTACGCTTGAGCCGCTTCTGAACAACGCAATAGCCTCGCTCATCCACACCATGTACCTGAAACACGGACTTAGCCAAATCAATACCTATTGTCGTAATATTCATCTCGGTCGCCTCTCTCGTTAAGTGGAAATACACCTCTACCACTTTGGCACATCGATGCCGCTTAGAGCGGGGCGACCATTCCATTAGTCTGGGTAGTCTACCGCCGAAGTCTTAGGACGGCACATGGTTGCCCATTCAACTTAGCAAATCAGGTCATGCCTGATATCCACTACGCGTTTGATTTGCACTGTCTTTACGTCGCAACCCCTCCACGGTTTCCGGTGCGTAATCCCATCATTTAATGACGTCTACAATGGATCGATTGCGAAACGGATGAGCCCGATACGATCCCAATATTCGTACCTTGGTTGAGAAATAGTGCAACTCCTCGAGCGCTCGTTTGACATGCGGATCATCAGGGTGTCCTTCAATATCCGCATAGAACTGAGTGGCTGTAAATTTTCCACCAAGCTGATAACTCTCCAGCTTCGTCATATTGACGTTATTGGTTGCGAACCCACCCATCGCCTTATATAACGATGCGGGGAGATTACGCACATTAAACACAAATGTAGTGATAATTTGCTTGCCGGTTTCGTCATGATCAATGTCAACTGGGTTTGGCGATAAAACAACAAAACGGGTTACATTAGAATCGGCGTCTTCGACGTTCCTTTCAATAATTTCGAGACCATACAATTCTGCCGCTAAAGAAGGTGCCAGGGCAGCCTTACTCATATCCTGTTCTGCGGCAACATCTTTAGCGGCACCTGCAGTATCTCCGGCAACGATCCCTTGCCACCCTCTCTCCCTGATAATGTTCCGGCATTGGCTAAGAGCATGAATATGACTATGCACTGTTTTTATCTGTTCAGTCGATGTACCCGGAATCACCATCAACTGAATATGGATTGGCATAAAAAATTCGCCAACAATGTATAAGTTCGAGTCTGGCAGTAAATGATGAATATCGGCCACTCTGCCTGCAATGGTATTCTCGATTGGAATCATCGCCAGACTCGTCTCACCACGGGAAACCGCATTAAAAGCGTCTTCAAACGTAGGACAGGGAATCGGCTCTTTGTCTGGATACATATCTCTGCAAGCCATGTCAGAGTTAGCGCCAAACTCGCCCTGAAAGGCAATTTTATCCGTACTGGAACTCATAACAAGTGGTGAACCGAATACTGTGATTTGGACAATTTCAGATAATGACCGCAACCGACAACCGAGATATCAATCAGATCTCTAGAACATACCATAAGCAGACAATGCGGTAAGCACAGCACCCAGTGCTGATCTCAATTACACGTAGACCACATCACATACTTGTTGAGCGTCCGCATTCGGGAAGTACAGTTGGTCGGCGTCTGGTCTTTGCTGAAAACACCCGAGTGGCTGGCAAGAAGTAATATGCCTTTGTCCGATTATATCGAAACTGAACTTTAAAAGAGTCAAATCGGAAACCACCTTTTAAAAATGACGAGGTAAATCTTTTTCACGATACGTTCATCGAGCGCGAGCAGTTAAAACGAAAATCAGTGGTGAGTTGATTCAACAGGTAACCATTCCCATGCGGCGCAACACGTTACTCCGCCCTACCCGACATCCGTCTTACACGCGTTAAAGCTCAGCTGCACCGGTTTTTGGTGTCGGCTGAAGCGCTTTGTTCGCCGTGGTGCTTTGGATAAATTCCCTCCGTTTCTACATTCATTGCGGCCTCACAATCGCAAAAACCACCTAACGCCATCAGCGCACCTACGCACCGGGTTTCGAGCTTTCTTTATTGAGTCAGCCATGAACGTGTGTGCTTATGAGTATGATCACATCCTTGTTCTTGAACATCCATATCAACCCATTCAAGAAGATCATTAAGCTCCTTCTGTTCTAGGAGCATTCTAGCGACTCGGCATTCAGTTGGACCAAAAATATTACAAGAATCACCATCAACAAATAGCGACCAATCATCTGTGATATTTCTATCAATGAGAAATCGAATCATAGACTCGGTTGGTTGATTTCTCGATTCAAGATATGAACCCGTTTGACTCCAATCATGTGAATGACCGTGCTCGACAGTATAATCTGAGACGCAATCAACTAAACTGTCATATTCCTCCCGTGATAACTGGCAAGCATCCATTGCCGCTTTGTAACGACGTTGCTTCTCACGCTCTATGGCGAGGCGCCTAATTTCTTTCTTAGAACTCATCTTTCGTCAGCGAACAGTGAATAGATAGCACATTGCTGTGTTCTAACGAATGTGTTGCGGCGATCGGTTGAAACCGCAGTATTAAGCGGCCAAACCCACCGAGCCGTCCCCTTTTTACAATCAGAGAATTATCAGCTAAAGACCACTGTGAGAGGATTTTGCGACATTACGATATAAACGCCATTAGCGATTTATTGCTTCGCCGGCCTGCCAATCGTTATTTTTCAAATCTTCCAACAGCGCCAACACCGCTTTACGATCACTGTAAATCAGTAACACCAGAAAATCCCCAGGTTGCGCCCATTGCAACGCCTGATGAACGGAATCGATATCGTTATCGGCTTGCATAACTGCGCTCGCCGGAGCACCCAACGCGTGTAATTCATCTAAAAAGATCGCCGGGATTTCGCCGATCTTGCGCCCGCGCAACTTGTTTTCGAGTTCCTTTACAATAATCATGTCCGGGCGCGCATCCCAAACGACTCGCGTCATTTCACGTATAACTTCGTCGCTGCGGTCACCAGCCTGACTGAGCAGAAACAGTCTTCGTTTAGCGGGTATATCCTTTACCGCCTCAACCAGCGCGGCGACGCCATGTGGGTTGTGAGCAAAGTCGATCAGAATTTTAATACCGCCGATTTCCATAAAATTACCGCGCCCAGGGTTTTCGTCCGGCGTCCCTTTAAAACTGGACAGGGCTTCGGTCATCGCGGGCACCGGCAGCCCAAGAGCCGACGCCAGCCCAATCGCGCCGAGTGCATTGGAAACATTGAATTTCGCGGCACCGCCCAAACCGGGAGCAAAATCCGCTACAGGCAGAATGGGTATATGTTCCCGCTCCCTCACCAGAGTCATCATGCCATCCTTAACAAAGATTGCGTGACCACCATTGTTGAGCCAACAGTTAAGCGCCTGTTGATCCATCGATAAGCCATACCATGTGATATCGCCTGCAAAATTGACACTGCGACTAACAAGTTCGGGGTCATCGCCATTCAGTACCAAGCGACCACCGGGCTTGACGGCACGGGCGAGCAAGAACTTAGCATCCGCCAGTGCGCTGACATCGGTTATACCGTAGTCACCCAGATGATCTGCAGCGACATTGGTAATTAAGCAGGCATCGGCTTTGGGGATGGGTAACCCGCGCCGCATCAGTCCGCCCCGGGCAGCCTCAATCACTGCAAGATCAACTCGGGTATCGCGTACCGCCAGCCGCGCACCGGCAGGACCGGAATAGTCGCCTTCATCAATAATTTCCCGACCGACGCGTACCCAGTCACTGGACGATAAACCGACCGTAAGGCCGGCAGCTTCACCTATTGCCGCCGTTAATCGCACGGTGGTGGATTTGCCGTTGGTGCCCGTCACCAAAGCAACAGGAACGTCGTGAAGATTGGCCCAATCGATGTCGTTCTCCGTTGGTGCCTCGTTACTTGGCCAAACTTTACAACCGGTGCCAAGACCTATTGAAACCTTGCCATCATCGCCAAGGAACGTCACCCCATGCGCACCGGCCGCGGCCGCCAGTGTCAACAAAGCGGGATCACTCTCCTCAGCGATCTTGTCGCTAATTTTTTGCACGACGGCATCAATGTCAAATTTGGAGCTACCACTCAAGTCGTTACTGATTGCCTCCCACGCCAATTCGATCATGTCAGTTGCCGCATAGAGTGCATCGATTGGCGCCGTCGTCATCAGACTGACGCCCCCGGGGTAAGATCGCACCGCGATTTCTTCGCGCTGCCAACCAACGGCATCCAAAAGTTGGCGCATGTACCCGCGCCACATTGCGACGACAATCCCTTTCTGTTCATCAGGCACTGTGGCTTCGGCAGCGGCGCCGGGACGATTCACCAAGAAATTTGCGCCGGTTAATCGGCGTACATCAGCTAATTTCACGGCGCGAGTGTTAGTCAGCTTCTTCCGGCTCATTGGCTAATCGTACGCCGCGACTGTCACGTACCATGGGTATACCTTCCAACAGGACGGATTCCGGCACATCAGGTGCATCGGGCACGGGCGTGGCTTCAGCCAGGAGATCGGCCGGACTGTCTTCGCCCGTTGCTTGCTGAGCTATGATTATTTCCGACGTGGATTCTACGATTTCCTTAATATCTTCCTGCGGCCGATTGAAATAGATAATTTGTTTCCATGCCCGCGCAATATTGTCACCAAAGATCAGAATTAGATCGCCGACAGCGGCCATATTGAGTGCGGCATCAACCGCTTCTACCTCATCCGGAATAACACTGATAGCATCCTCAGCCACACCACCTTCAATCAGCGCGGTTTTCAGGATTAACGGTACTTCATCAGAGCCGCGTCCGCGCAAATTGTCGTCACGGCGGCAAATATAATGGTCGAAATGCCCACTAACAATGCGCGCCGCTTCGGCTATATCTTCATCACGCCGGTCGCCCGGCAGGGTAAACACGCAAATGCGCTTGCCCTCCGGCTCCAACTGATAGACAAGACGGCACATCGCCTCGATGGCGGATGGATTGTGACCATAATCGAGTATGACCTTGAACGGATGCTCGTCAAACACATTCATCCGACCCGGGGCCTGGAAGTACGAACTGGCAAAGGTACGCAAACCGTGCCGGATATCCTCCAGGCTTTTACCCATGCTGAAACAGATGGCGGCGGCAAACAGCGCATTCTGCACGTTGTGCATTGCCTTGCCGTCCAGCGTAGCCGGAATCAAGTGAGTCCACATCAAAGGAATGTGCGCACTGTTGTCATAGATGGTCACCATCTGCCCATTCATGCCCTGCTCAAGGACAACCGCGCGACCACCGGCGCGAACATGTTCACGAACCAACGGGTGACCGGCATTCATCGTGACGTAGCACAAATTCTCCGCCTCGGTATGTCCGGCCATCTTAAGGCAGAGTTCGTCATCAGCATTTAACACCGCGGTGTCTTTGGCTACTTCAATCACAATCTGCTTGACCTTGGCCATATCTTCCAGCGTATCGATACCCCGCAACCCAAGATGATCGGCGGCAATATTAAGAACAGCACCAGTATCACAAGCTTCATAGCCAAGACCACGTCGCAACAAGCCGCCGCGCGCCGTCTCTAAAACGGCGGCATCCACTGTCGGATCGCGCAGAATCATTTGCGCGGCCATTGGCCCGGTGAGGTCGCCCTTCACGCTCAGGTTGCCATCGATATAAACACCATCGGTTGTGGCCAAACCCACGGTATTACCGCTGAGCTTGTAGATATGCGCCACCATACGCGCTGTGGTGGTCTTACCGTTTGTACCGGTGATTGAAATAATAGGAATCCGGCTTGGCGCATTCGCCGGGAATAGCATGCTCATCACGGCTGCGGCGACATCACGCGGCTTTCCTTCACTTGGTGCGACATGCATACGGAACCCGGGTGCTGCATTGATCTCGCAAATCGCCGCTCCATTTTCTTTGTAAGATCTGGAAATATCCGATGAAAGGAAATCAACACCACCAATGTCCAGACCGATTGCTTTAACAGCACGCACCGCCATATCGCGATTATCGGGATGGACAATATCGGTGACATCGATTGCCGTTCCTCCGGTCGACAGGTTGGCGGTGGAACGCAAGAAAACTACTTCTCCCGCCGGCGGCACGGTATCTTTGGTGTAACTCAATTCATCCAAGTGCTCGATGGCCTTAGCATCCAATTCGATACGTGTTAGCACTTTCTCGTGCCCGACACCACGTCGTGAGTCGGAATTGACCTCATCGAGCAACTCTTCCACAGTTTGCTTGCCGTCACCAACAACATGGCCCGGCACCCGCTTGGACACCGCAACCAGGGCGCCATCGACAACCAGCATGCGGTGATCGAGTCCCTGAATAAGGGATTCAATGATCACACCACGGCTACCGCGGTTGTTCTCCTGAGCCAGATCGAATGCGGCCGCTACCGCATCTGAATCTTCCATACCAACCGAAATTCCACGACCATGGTTGGCGTTCAGCGGCTTAACCACCACCGGATAGCCGATCCGCTCAGCCGCCCGCATGGCATTTTTCTGGTTATAAGCCATGCGCTGTTGCGGCACTGGCAGACCGAGATCAACGAGAATTTTATTGGTGGCCTGTTTGTCCGAAGCCAGTTCAACCGAAATATAATGAGTCTCACTGGTTATCGTCGCCTGAATGCGTTTCTGATAGCGCCCGTGGCCAAGTTGAATGAGGCTATATTCATTGAGACGCAGCCAGGGAATATTACGTTCGCGCGCGGCTTTGACCAGTGAGGCGGTACTCGGACCAAGCGCCCGGCGCTGAGCGGCGCGGATGAAGCTGTCGCGTTCCGCGTCGAAGTCGAAATCGTCCATTCTGTGCTCGGACTCAACCAATTCGTCCGGCAGTAGATGGCGCAGAAGATTGATGGCAAGCTCACCCGCTTGTAGCCCGACCTGCTCCTGCTCATATTCGTAAACCATGTCGTAGATACCGACCTCGCCCGCACCCCGAGTCTTACCGAAAGTGACCGCAGCCCCGGCCACATTCTGCAATTCAAGGGCAACATGCTCCCAGACATGGCCCATCCATGTGCCGTCACCTTCGCGCAATCGGCGCACGAACCCGCCTGGCTCACCATAGGAACATCCGTGATCGTGCAGACCGGGGAGCGCCTCAAGCAGCGACTCGATAAAATCGGCGCCGAGCCTGCCAGTCGGCCATTCCTCAAGGACCCCAATGTCAACCTGATGTTTAATGACCGGAAACAGTGCATAGATATTCGGACCCCGGAACACGGATGTCTCAAGAATTTTCATAGTGCCTCACTTTGATTTTATTGCACATCCGATGCGGACTAGCGCTCCTGGCTGGCTCCGGATTGCGCAATATGTGTTGTCAGGTCGTAACGGTCGCCCTCAATCAGTATATGCAGTTTCACACCGATTAAGCTAACGGGTTTTCCCTGTTTGGCGGCCGCCATTGATGAATATTCCAGGTCTGAGACATCAATAACGGTGAGTGCGCCGGTTCCCAGAACCTCAATGAGATCATCCGGGCCGATAAAGGCAGCGGTGTTTTCGTCAACGCCAATGCCCGTTGCAAAAGGATTGTAGGCGAGCGCGGTCAGTAGCCGGCCGTGCCGGTCGCGTTCGCGAAAGTGCTGATCGATGATAACGCGATTAGTCAGCCCGAGTCCGGGAGACAATGTAGCCATGCCGCCTTTCGGTGTCGGGCCTCCTTTGCCAAATGCGATCATGTGTTCGCATACAAACGCGGCTCCGGCCGAGGTGCCGGCAACGTGAACACCTCTTGCATTGCCATGGCGGATTACGCCGGATGCTCTAGTTCCACCGGTGATCGTCGCCAATCGTAACTGGTTACCACCAGTGAAAAAGATACCGGTCGCCTGATCCAGAAGCGCCAGCCGTTCTGAATCCTCACAATCATCTCGGCTTTCCAGATTAACAATGTCGATTTGTTGTGCACCCAGTTCGCGAAACACGGCTTCATAGCGTTCGCCCGCATCATCCAGACGCGAGGCGGTCGGGATAATCGCGATACGTGCGGCACTTTCACCGCACAGCTCGACAAACCGGCTCAGAATTTTGGACGCACGAACCTTTTTCTCACCGCCGCCAATGGGGATGATCCAGCCGCGCTGATTATGGTCGGTTATTTTTGCAGAACACACTTTGGTAAAACTCCGGAATCACAATGCGGTCGCGAACATCGCGGATAGTTGAATAGGTGTCAAGCATTAAATGAGGTCATGCAACGGGAATCTTGTTCCGACTTACAATTTTTAACTTAACCCCGCGAATGATGCTGTGCAGACAACTGCACAATGCATGGGCAGTCTATTTCCCCGCTAACAACAAGTTAAATAGTACAAATGGAATGGTTTAATTCGTTGATGTAAATATTGTTAACTACCGAAATGAAGTTGCCATCCGAATGCTCGATACCGTGTGCCAGGGATGACGGAAGCGTATTTTTCGGTCGATCCTTACTGGAGCACTTAATCCATGAGTACGGTGAGCTCGATAACGATGTTTTCACAAGACGACTATTAAACCGCGGTATTCGATGTCCTACTACATTACCCTAAACGGTGCACTTTGGACTTGAATTCACCGGCCTCAGGGACAGACCACGTTTTACGAATTAAAACCATAACAGACATGAAGTCTGTCTCAATGTAGTTTGTTCGGGCATTAGTTGGCCGGTGGGTGCCAGCCGGCGTCGGCCCACAGTTCACCGCTCACGGCTGAATTGGTTATTAGAAAACAAATCGCGTCGGCGATTTCTTCCGGTTTGATTAAACGGCCTAATTGGGTATCGGGCAGAATATAATTCTCAACATAACCTTCCGGCATTCCCTGGAGTATCGGCGTGTCGACAAATCCAGGATGGATTACCGCCGTGCGCACACCATGATACATAGACTCTTTCATTAAAGTGGTTGCCGCACCCTCAAGACCGGCCTTGGTGGTGGCATAGGAAATTTGTCCTTTGTTACCCTGGGAAGCCACGGAACCGATGAATACCACGGAACCTTGAATAATTTCATCGGGGTGCCATTTCCTGAGGTCGTTTCTACGCCGGTATTGCGCCATCCGTGCCACCATCTCCATCGACCAGTAAATCGGATGCAGCAAATTGACATCCAAGACCATACGAAACATATCTAAAGGATAAATATCCGGTTCACCGGTTTCCTTGTCGATTTTGACCGCCATGCGATCGCGAAAGATGCCGGCTGCAGGAACACAAATATTAACGACTTCATGTTTCTCACAGAGTTTGTCGAAAACCCTTTTACGAAAATCCGGGTCAGTGACATCGCCCACGTAGGGTATCGCGACAATTTTTTCGGCGTCCTTGTTCAGCTTGTCAGCCACCTCAATCACCGTCTTGCTCATATCGACCATGGCGACAGCCAACGCTCCGCGATTGATCAACTCCTCACTAACGGCGTGCCCGATACCACTGGCGGCGCCTGTTACTACTGCAACTTTGTCATTAATTAACATGTGCTTTCACTCCCAATACGAATCTATTGAATTCTCTGTACTCCGTATTATAGTTGAAATTATGTTGCAGTGCAGCATAAACAGGGTATACTTCCCTCTCGTTTCAGGGTTTTTTGGCGATTCCTTGACCCAGAACAAGTTTCCGCTATCGATTTAAATGAATTCTGGCCACTGAGAAATAGTCATTTCAGAGATTGTTACTGACTACTAACAAGCAACCCTTATACCGCAACGGTATTTTGCCTCCGGCATCATCGCTTCGATCATTCAAAGTTTAGGAAAATCTTGATACCACGCCGAATGTTCACCCGCACGATTTTTCATTCCTTGCTTCGTCAAACAACCCTTCGGCGCAATGAAACTATCGATTCTTCGAATAGGGTGCTCATGCCATTGAATATTGAATGCACATAACTTAGGGAAGAACTGTAGGTGTGAATAAGGCAAGTGGTCATGTATCCACCACGCGAGTGAACGCCAATCTTTTTCATTTTGATAACGATCAGCGAACCAGGGAATCACGATGCAGGCAGCCGCACCCAGCAATTCATTTCCATCAGGTAAATCCCAAATATGATACGCTGCATTGGCTTTGACACTGGCGCTCTGCTTTCGATTATTACCGTATTCCGTAACTCGAATGGATCGATAACCAGAACGTATCGCGATACGTCCAAACGTCGCTTGCAAAGGTTCCAGTAATTCTTCACAAAGTCGCTTTCCTGTGGTGACGGCCAAATCAGGGTCCTTGGGTATATTCGGGATGCCGTAGAAATTCGCGATCTCCGAGTAAAGAAAATCGCGCAAGTAAAAGTTCGGACTTAAACGAACACGACCGAGTTCCTCCAATCCTCGCATTGATGCAGGTTTACGCATGAGCCTTCAGCCTGGATTTTCTAAGATAAAAGCACCGACCAAACCGATATCACGAATCTTGAATAACCCAGGTGGCAGCATTAATTCGAAATTCACCACTCCGGCGTCAAGTTTGTATGCTTGACTGACATCCTTTATCGCGTCGTGTTCTGAATTTCAGCAACCACATCCGTATGTCTGATCAGCGACCAAGATTTCACATCAAGCGTCGCAATCAACCCAAACGTCATCGGATTGGGGTATGGCCTGACACAAAAGAATGTAACCTTTCTCCTTGTCGCGTTTAGACAAAACCGTACTTTTTCGCAGAGTGTTTTTGCCGGTTTTTCTTATCACCATACACGATCCACAATGAGCGTCCTTACAGGAATGAACGGGATCAAGCCCGTTCGCAAGCATACACTCAAGCAAGGTCTCACCCTGCCGATAGGGCACTTTATGTTCTTTACCATCCAGTGTTGCACGAAATTCCGCGACATCGTTCGCCGCCGCAACCGGAACGATTGCCTCTCTGTTGGCGACAGAATCATCGGGTGAGGTGAAGCGCTCAATTAAAATGTTTTTATGAGAAACACCAGTTTTTATCAATACATCTTCTGTTAGTTCCATGAATGCGCCCGGCCCGCAAACGAAATAGTCTCTATCAAGGTAATCCGCAATAAAGCTTTCGATAACGTCCGTACTGATCAATCCATTTACTTCGTCAAGATGATGATGACAATACAAACGGCGTGGAAACTGAGCATTCAGATCATCAAGCTCACGTTTGAATATGATCTGATCGGATGCGGAATTGGCGTAGAGTAAACGTGGCGACAGTTCGGTCTCATGCAACACCTGCTTAATCAACGAGATCACCGGTGTAATGCCGCTGCCACCGGAGAACAAGTTTAGGGGTTGATTATTATCACGCAGGACAAACCGGCCGCTGGGCGGGGCGACGTCTATCGTGTCTCCGGGTTTCGGGATGTCGTTAAACCAGTTTGATACTTTGCCATCCTTGACTCGCTTGACTGTCACTTTCAATTCGGTGTCACAACTCGGCGAACTTGATAACGAATAGCAGCGTTCATGATGCACACCATGCCAAGGAATGCGAAATGTTAGAAACTGACCGGGTTTGTAATCGAACAGGTGTTGGTGTTCATCGCCAGGACGCAGCTTGAATGATCGTGCGTGTGATGTCTCATTTATGACATCGATTATCCTCACGGGATAAAAATTCACTTGTGTCGCTCAACCTACAAGTTAGAAAGGGTTTAGTCCAGGACGGTAACGGCGTCTCCGCTATTGACAGGACCCTCTTTCAAAACCGCCGCATAAACCCCGGCGAAACCTTCGTGGGCTTTGGTAACATGTCTTAGCAGTTTAGGATCGGTCTCGGCCGTTTCGGGATGGATGGTGATAAATTTACAACGCGGATCGCGCTCAACAATCATCAGTTCCACCGTGTTGCCAATTTTGACTTTCTTATCAACCAGTTCATCCTCATAAAACCCGCCCTTGTCGTCCCAATCGACATAAAAATTGGATCGGAATTGTAATTTTTGTATGTCAGTACCGGTTTCTTCACGGAGTTGATTGACGGTTTGTAATGAGAACAGGGTAACCGGTCGGCAATCCACCATGTTGCGCTGTGTGTAGTGCAATGACAGCTCGCCCTCAGACTGATCTTTAAGGCCCTCCAGGAAAGCAGAATCTTGAATGTCGACTACGGAACCATCGGGGGTTTCGACTTCAACAGCGAACGCATCGGGGTGCGGATAGGTGGGATTCAGATTAGCCGGATTACCCATTGCTTCCTTCATGTTGCCGGGCGTCAAAGTTCCACTACGATTCTTGTAGCGTGCCTGGTAGAGTACAAAATCTTCTTGTTCACGGGCTGTGTGCCAGGGAAATTCTTTCGGCGAAGACGTCGATGAAACCGCATAGACCCGGTCACCCATCAATCCCGCAAACGCCACAAAAACTTCATCAATTTCTTCGCCACGCATGCTCTTGACCGGATAGCGCCAGATACTATCAATCGTTCCTGTCATTCTCCTGCTCCTTTGGTTATGGAATTTATGGTGATTAATACCCATTCTATCAAGATGTGCCTATTAATATTGCCGGGCCTGCACTGAATTGATTAACGGTTCCGTGCTTTTCGCTGTATCTCAACTATCCTCGAAGAATACCCGGTCAT
>Ga0224508_10003706_pt1 | contig 12601 bp, 9 predicted proteins | sample SF_Jan12_sed_USG_4_FD_170157 | JGI IMG/M metagenome (GOLD analysis project Ga0224508, IMG submission 170157) | Sediment microbial communities from San Francisco Bay, California, United States - SF_Jan12_sed_USGS_21 | ecosystem: Environmental > Aquatic > Marine > Sediment | place: USA: California...
CCCGCACGAAGACAGACTTCTTCCCGAACGCGCGTTTCATGGCGACCCCTGCCGCCGCCAGGGCCGGGTGATCGGTCGCCGCCAACCAGGACTCACCGCCGTGGAGGTTGCGAACCTGGAGCTTGACCGATTTCGGTGCGATCGATTTCAGATGACGTGCGACGAGGCGTGCAATCTTCGTCGGCGACTGACCCGGAACGAGTCGCATGGAGATCTTGGCGTTGGCCTCTGCCGGGATGACGGTCTTGGCACCTTCTCCCGTGAATCCACTCCAGATTCCGTTGATGTCCAGGCTGGGGCGACCCCAGATCCGTTCAAGGGTGGTGTAGCCCGCCTCGCCGTAAAGTTCCGGAGCGCCGATCGAGCGACGGAACGTCGTGTCGGAGTGGGGGAGTTTCTTCCATGCGTTGCGCTCGGCGCGACTGAGCTTGCCGACACCATCGTAGAACCCCGGGATCGTGATCCGACCACGGGAGTTCTTCAAGGACGCCAGCATCTCGACCAGTGCATTGGCCGGATTGACGACGGCGCCACCGAACGTGCCCGAGTGCAGATCCCGTGTCGTACCGCGGGCGTTGATCTCGAGGTAGGCGAGTCCGCGCAATCCATAGCAGATGGACGGGACCGTCTTCGAGAACATCGCCGTGTCCGAGACGACGACCGCATCGCACTTCAATTTCGCGCGGTGCTTCTTGATGAACGGGATCAGGTTGGGAGAGCCGATCTCCTCCTCGCCTTCGATCAAGTACTTGATGTTGACCGGACAGCCGCCGTTGGCCAGGTGGGCCTCCAGCGCATTGACATGGGTGATGACCTGTCCCTTGTCGTCCGATGATCCACGCGCGAAGATCTTTCCCGATCGGATGGTCGGTTCGAACGGCGGCGTGTCCCAGAGCTCGATCGGGTCGACCGGCTGGACGTCATAGTGGCCATAGACGAGAATCGTCGGCGCATTCCCGGCGCCGGTCCACTCTCCGTAGACGATGGGGTGCCCCGGCGTGTCGTGCACCTCGACGGTCTTGCACCCGGCTGTACGCAATCGCTTCTTGAGCCAGGAAGCGGCACGCCGCACGTCGCCGCGCCGTTCGGGGTCGGTGCTCACTGACGGAATGGACAGCAACTCCTCCAGTTCCGCGAGGTGTCGGGTACGTAGGGATTTGACGTGCTTCGCCACAGAACTCATCGTCGGACTCCAATTCGAAATGTGTTGCCGGGTCGATTCTCCGGCCGGAACGATTCTAGCAGCCTAGAGCTTCAGACCGTGATGGTCGGCGATGGCGGCCAGCGCATCGCCGGCTCGCGTCCCGTCACCCACGCAGCCGGCGCGGGTCAGTCCGTCGGCGGCGATTCTCAGGGTCTCCAGAATCAGGTCGCGATTCTCTCGTCCACCGATCGAGCCATGGATGCCGTCACGGGCGAAGCACTCCATCGTCTCGCGCCAGCGCGGCCCGCTGTCCCACGCCTCGCCGATGGCGAGGGCGGCGTCCAGGGCCGACTCGTCATAGAGCAGTCCGGTCCACAATGACGGCACGGAGAACGCCAGAGCGTCCGGAAGGCCGTCGGCGCTCCTCACTTCTATGTAGGTGTAGGAGCGGACGTCGGTGAAGATCGTCGAAATGTGTGTCTCCCAGTCCTCGTCTCGGATCGCATCGCAGCCTGAAAGAACCATGAGTTCGCGAAACGGAACACCCCCGGCCGGAACGGTGCCGCGAGCTCGATGAAGGAAGATGGCCGGGGTCGCCAGCACGTAGTCGAGCCAGCTCTCGAGACCGAACCCCTCATCGAACACGACATCCGGGAGGCCGCAGCGGTCGGGGTCGGTCTCCTGCCACACGCGCTGCCGGTACGACTGGTAGCCGGTCTCGCGACCCTCGTAGAGCGACGAATTGGCGAACAGGGCGGTCGCGATGGGAGCGAGTAGAGCCCCACAGCGAAACTTGCGTCGGAAATCTTCCGGGTCCGCGAAATCGTACGCGCATTGGATGCTGGCCGATTGCGTCATCATCAGATGGGCCAGTCGGCCGCGTTCTCCCAGGTAGGGTCGCATGATGTGGTATCGCGACTTGGGCATCCACGGCATCTGATCGAGAGGGAGTTCCGGATCGATCGCGGTCTGGAGCCAACGGACACCCAGCTGCTCTCCTACGCGATGCATGGCATCGAGATGCAGATCGAGTTGTTCGCCCAGTTTCTCGAGATCCTCCGCCGGTCGCGACGACCACTCGACCTGCCCGCCAGGCTCCAGCGAAATGGTGCCCCAGTCCGCGTCGACGCCGATCGGGAGCGCGCCCTCGAGCACACGGCTTCCACCGCGATGCTCCATGAGGGCGTCGATCACACGACGAACCGAGGCGTCGCCATTCTCGTAGGGCAGCGGCAACCCATCGGCTTCGCGGCGTCCAAGCCGTTCGATCTCCATGCCGACCAGCCAATCCTCTCGCGGCTTGCAGGCATCCATGAAGTAACGCAGCAGGCGTTTGCGTGTGATCGGGTGAGATGCGGACACCGCGGGCTCCGAGAGAGACGATCGATCGAATAGACCCGGTATTCTAACTCGCACGATGGCAGCCGGAAAACCCACCGTTCCTGTTAGACTCCGCGGCAATGTCCAACGCCGCACTATTTGACCGATTCCGGCGACCACGGCGGCCGCTAGGGGACCAACGTCGCACCCTCCGCTATGCGCTGGGGGATATCCATCTCGACGGGCTGGACGAGGATGCGACACGGCGCATCGAGGCCCGCTGGGGCCCCTTTCTGGTCACAGACGACGACGAATTCAGAGCGTCTTCCACCGTCGTGCGTGTCACCGTCGTGGAGGGGCCGGGCTGGTTGCCGGTCGCGTCACCGGGTGAGATCTATCGGCTCGAGCGCGTGGAGCATCGGGGCAGCGCTCTGGTCGTTTCCTACCACTACGCGGTCCGGTTCCCGGACGCCGAAGAAGAGGGCGATATCGAGGTTGCCGTCGTTCGTACGGAGCGAGAGCCGATCGAACAGATGCTCGACAACATCGCAAGGCTCGTCGTCGCCCGGCACACGATGGATCGCGGCGGACTCGCGATCCACGGCGCAGGGATCGTCCGGGATGATCAGGCGTTCGTGTTCGCCGGCCCGTCCCGTGCCGGCAAGAGCACGGTGACGACGTTGTCCCGACCGTCGAGAAGTCTGGGGGACGACTTCGCGGTGATCCTGCCGTCCGGCGACGGGGCGACCTGGTGGACCTGCGCGCTTCCGTTTGACAACCATCCGATCGTCGAGACACCGGTGGCCCCCGGACTGCTGCCGCTTCGCGGGGTCTGGCGCTTGTTTCAAGCCGGGGCCGGCGAGTCCACGCGGGTCGAGACACCCAACCCGATCGTCGCGACGACTTCCTTGATGGCCTGCGCGGCGTTCCCCGCGGCGATTTCGGACCGCGGTGAGTCGCTTCTGGGGGCCGCGGGGCGATATATCGCCGAGGGGCGTTTCGAGCACCTGACCTTCACCCCGGACCCCGAATTCTGGACACTAATCGAGCGTTGAGCGCCATTTCCCCGGCCACATTTCACGGGGTTCGCTGCTAGGATGACGGGGTGGGTTGCCGGCCGCTGCCTGCGGACTGACATTAGACGTGGAGATGCGCCGGATTCCCGGCGTTCCCGTGCCTCGACCGTGGAATAGACACAACCCGATCAAATCAGGCAGGAAGAGAAGAGCGAGATGGAGGAGCTATCGGGAAGCGTCGCCACCCAGGCAAGGACGCCCCGAATCATCGGTGAGGTCGGAGACGGTGACGGACCGATTCTGGTCGTCACGGCCGCCCTGCATGGGAACGAGCCGTCGGGACTCAAGGCGTCCCGCCGGGTCCTCAGTCGACTTCAGGACGAGGGGATCTCCGTGGCAGGTCGGGTCTGCGTCTTCGCGGGCAACCTGACGGCACTCGGCGAGTCGACGCGGTTCATCGAGCGGGACCTGAATCGCCAATGGACTCCCGAGAAGATCGCCGCGCTCCTCGCCGGAGAGGGTCCGGATGACGCGGAGGCGAAACAGCAGGACGAACTTCTGACGCTGATTCGCGAGCGGGTCGCCGAAGCGGACAGTGGGATCTTCTTCCTGGACCTCCACACGAGCTCCGCGCCGGGCAAACCGTTCCTGACGATCGGCGATACGCTGAGGAACCGACGCTTCGCGTCGAACATACCGTTACCCCTGATCCTGGGACTGGAGGAGCAGGTCGACGGGTCGCTCCTGGAGTATCTGAACAACCGTGGTCTCGTGACGATGGGCGTTGAGGCGGGGCAGCACGATGACCCGGTCTCTGTGGATCGGCATGAGGCCGTGATGTGGTTGGCGCTGGTCCAGGTCGGAATGTTGTCGCGTGATGCCATCGCCGATCTCCACCGCTTTCAAACGCTCCTGGCCGACGACAGCCGTGGCATCCCCAAAGTCGTCGAGGTGCGTCATCGTCACGCCATCCACTCCGGCGACCATTTCAAGATGCTTCCGGGCTTCTGCAACTTCGACCCCGTCGCCCATGGGCAGCGTCTGGGAACGGATGATTCGGGTCCGGTACTGACACCCGAAGAGGGGCGGGTGCTGTTGCCGCTCTATCAGGGGCAGGGCGACGACGGGTTCTTTATCTGCCGCGAGGTGAGCCGAGTCTGGTTATCCATCTCGGCGGTCCTGCGCCGCCTTCGACTCGGCGTCATCATGAGACTCCTGCCGGGGGTACGACGTTGTCGGGTCGATCGGGATCGTTACATCGTCGACACCCGGGTCGCGCGAATCCTGCCGCTGCAGATCTTCCATCTGTTCGGGTACCGGAAACTGCGTCAGCAGGACACGTTGCTCGAGGTCAGCCGTCGACGGTTCGATCTTGCCGCGCCGAAATCGATCGAGCTTCCCGGGCCGCCATTACCCGAGAATGCCGAGGTCTAGTCGCCGACGGTCCAGGTGTTGCCGGAGTAGAGGATGCTCTTCAGATCTCCCGGCCCCTTGTCTTCCGTGACGCGGCGAACCTGGTCCCTGATGGCGGTTTCCAGTGTGGCGGCCTGGGTCCGACGGAGGACCCCCACCGGCACCGGGAATTCAGGTGCTTCCAGGCTGGCGAGCATGGCGAGATAGCCGACCGGGCCCTGCTCGTCGTGGACGATCAGGTCCGCCTCGGTGATCCCGTTGCCGAGTTTCACGACCTCGGGTTGGAACGCCCCGTTCAATCGAATCCCGCGATCGCGGTCCTTACCGAAGATCAGCGGTTCGCCATGTTTCAGATCCAGAAGGACATCGTCTCTGGTGCCCTTGTCTCGCATCGCAGCGAAGGCACCGTCATTGAAGATGTTGCAGTTCTGATAGATCTGGACGAACGAGGTCCCGCGGTGTGCCTGGGCATCGAGCAACACCTGCTTCAGATGGGGCGCGTAGACGTCGATGCTCCGGGCGATGAACGTCGCCCCGGCACCGAGCACGACGGAGAGGGGATTGAACGGTCGATCGACCGATCCGTACGGGGAGGATTTCGTCCGCTTGCCGAATTCGGATGTCGGGGAGTATTGACCCTTCGTCAACCCGTAGATCTGGTTGTCGAAGAGGAGGACGTTGAGGTCCGGGTTCCGTCGCATCAAATGGATGATGTGGTTCCCACCGATCGAGAACGCGTCGCCGTCCCCGCTGACAATCCAGACCGAGAGTTCCGGGTTGGCGATCTTGATACCCGTTGCGACGGCCGGCGCACGACCATGAATGGTATGGAACCCGTAGGTGCTCATGTAGTACGGGAAGCGACTGGCACAGCCGATACCCGAGACGATGACATGTTGGTGTCGTGGCAAACCCAGAGCCGCAAACGCCTGTTGTGTGGTACTGAGGATCGCGTAGTCACCGCATCCCGGACACCAGCGAACGTCCTGATCGGTTGCGAAGTCCTTCTTTTTGAGCTTGACCGTCTTCTCTTCGTTCATTTCGAACCTTCCATCAACTCGAGGACCCTGGCCTCGAGATCCCCGGCCTTGAACGGCAGTCCACGTACATGATTGAACGGGATGACCGGGAAGACGAAGCGAGCTTTGAGGAGGTCGGCGAGTTGACCGCAATTGATCTCCGGAACCAGGACCTTGTCATATCGCTTCAGGATCTCGCCGAGATTCTTGGGGAGCGGATTGAGGTGACGGAGATGGACGTGGCTGACCTCTCGACCGGCTGCACGGACACGGTGAACCGCACTGGTGATGGCACCGAACGTGGAGCCCCAGCCAACGATGAGGAGCCCATCCCCCCCGTCCGGACCATCGACGACCGCGTCGGGGAGGCTGTCCGCGACGCGTGCGACCTTCTCCGCACGGAGCAGGACCATCCTCTCGTGATTGTCGGAATCGTAAGAGACGTTTCCGCTCTCGTCCTTCTCGAGGCCGCCGATGCGATGCTCCAGCCCGGGAGTCCCCGGGATGGCCCATTCGCGCGCGAGCGTCTCCGGGTCACGCCCGTACGGCATGAAGTCTTCCGGGTCCGAGCGGAAACTCACGGGAATCTCCGGCAGATTGTCGACGTCCGGCAGACGCCACGGTTCGGTCCCGTTGGCGACGAAGCCGTCGGATAACACGATCACGGGGGTCATATGCCGGATCGACAGCTGGCACGCCTCGTACGCCACCTCGAAGCAATCCGCCGGCGAGCTGGCGGCCAGGACGATGCAGGGGGATTCGCCGAATCGTCCATGAAGAGCCAGCGCCAGGTCCGACTGTTCCGTCTTGGTCGGGAGTCCGGTCGACGGGCCGGCCCGCTGGATGTCGATCATGATCAGCGGTAACTCCGCCATGATGGCCAGAGAGAGAAACTCGCTCTTGAGGGCCATGCCCGGACCGCTGGTGCTGGTAACTCCGAGCGAGCCGGCGAACGACCCGCCGATCGCAGCTCCGACGGCCGCGATCTCATCCTCGGCCTGGAAGGTCACCACTCCGAAGTTCTTGTAGTTGGCCAGCAGGTGCAAGAGGTCGGAGGCCGGAGTGATCGGGTAGCTACCCTGCAGGATAGGTCGCCCACTCTTCTGTGAAGCGGCGACGAGTCCCAGGGCGAGCGCCTGATTGCCGGAGATGTTGCGATAGGTTCCCGGCTCGAGAGGGGCAGCGGGGATCTCGTACTTCTCGGCGAAGACTTCGGTCGCTTCGCAGTAGGCTTGACCTGCACGCAACGCTCTCTGATTGGCCTCGACCAGTTGAGGCTTGCTGGCAAACTTCTTCTCGATCCATTCCAGGCTGACTTCCAGAGGTCGCCCGAAGAGATAGAACGTCATGCCGAGAGCGAAGAAATTCTTGCAGCGATCCACGCTCTGTGTCGGAAGGCCGATGTCTTCAAGTGCAGCGCGGGTCAGGCGTGTCAGCTCTACACGGAAAACGCGATAGCCGTCCAGCGAACCATCCTCGAGTGGGTTCGTCGTATAGCCTGCCTTCTTGAGGTCGGTCTCCTTGAAGGCATCGAGGTTAACGATCACGATCCCGTTGTTCGGAAGGTCCTTGACGTTGGCCCGCAGCGCAGCGGGATTCATCGCGACCAGGACATCCGGCGCATCACCGGGCGTGTAGACCGCCTCCGACGCAAATTGGATCTGAAATCCGGATACGCCGGCCAACGTTCCGGCAGGTGCCCGAATCTCGGCAGGGAAGTCCGGCAGGGTCGCCAGATCGTTCCCGACGGCCGCTGTGGCCGCCGTGAACTGGTTTCCCGTCAGCTGCATGCCGTCACCGGAGTCACCCGCAAATCGGATCACCGCACGGTCGAGACGCCGAGTAGGGGTCCCTCCGTTCGTTGTTGTTGCTTCGGTGGTCATCCGAGTCCGTCCTGTTCGAGGGATAGGGGTGCGTGGCGGGTCGTCCCGGCGACGGCATTATGCGACATCGCGGGAAAGGCTTCCAACCTCGATTGAGGCTCCTAGTTGGTCTCGGAGAGTCGTCGCCGGAGCCAGCTGACCCGGCCTCGTACCGATTCGGCATCCGGAGCGTGGGGCGAGGATGAGAGGTAGGTCTCCAGATCCGTGATGGCGGCCCCCTCGCGGCCAAGATGGGCCAGCAGGAATCCGCGATCTCGAACCTCGGTGCTGTCGGCGGGGTGGAGGATCAAGAGCCTCTCCACACAGCCCAGGGCTCGCGGAAAGTCCTCTCGTTCGACGTACATATGCTTCAGATTGAGGAGGAGCCTGGAGAGGACGGCCCGGTTATCCGAGCCGTGGAGCAGCCGCCTCCGGAAGAGCGAAGGGCGCCCGGTGGTGCGTCCCACCAGCTGTCGGCAGTCGTCCTCGGTCACCACCTCACCACGATGGAAGGGGTCCACCAGGATCACCCGGTCGCCCTCCTCGAGGCGGAGGATGAAGTGACCCGGCAGGCCGATCCCCCGAACCTTGAATCCCGAGGCCAGGGCAAGCTCGCCGAACAGGAGCGAAAGCGTCAACGGGATTCCGGTGCGTCGATCCAGGACGTCGTTCAGGAAGCAGTTTCGCGGATCGTTGTAGTCGTCCTGGTTTCCACAGAAGCCCAGCTCGTGAAAAAAGAACTGTCGGAGGATGTCGAGTTTCTCAAAAGGATTATCGACGTTGTGGACTCGCCGCGAGCCCTCCGCCGCGATCAGTCCGACGCGTCGAGCCTCACGCGTCTCGTCCAGCATCGGGTATTCCTCGGAGGCGATCGTCAGCGCGAGCTCGATCAGGTCAACCTCTTCGGTCGACTGGACACGTGCAACGAACCGTTGACGTGCCGGAGACTCATGCGATGGCGAACCGACTTCCACAGATCCTCCCCCGGATGTCCATGTCTGGGCTACTATCCCAGCGTTCTCCCTGAGGGTACGTCTCCCCCGGTCCCGGTGCCACCCACATATCGATGGCCGAAAGTCACGAAAAACCAGACCCGTTTGCCCTCCGACCCTACGTCGGTCTGTCCCTCGCGTATGTCGGTATTTTCGGTCACCTCGGCATTGTCATGCCCGCGTTCGCGCTGTGGATCGACGGGCGTGGGTACGGGACGATGGCGATCGGGATGTTACTGGCGCTCCCCGCGTTGGCGAAGATGGCGACACCGTGGACGTGGGGGAAGTGGTCCGACCGCCACGGTTCGACAACTCGGTGGATGATCGTCGCCGCGATCTTGTCGACGTTGGCGCTGCTCTGCTTTCCGCTCGAGCGATCCCTTCCGGTCCTGTTCGTGTTGATGGCGATCTACGGATTCTGCCGGGCGCCACTCCTGCCCCTGCTGGAGGCGACGGCCCTGCGCTGGTCCGCCGGAGGCGCGTTTCGCTACGGCCCGGTCCGCCTGTGGGGATCGTTGGCGTTTGCCGCGACTTCCATCTTGTTCGGCCTGCTGTGGGCCGCGGGCGTGCGAGATGGGATCCTGTGGGTTGCCGCAGGCGGCCTCGTTCTCTGTGGCGGGACGGCCCGGCTGATGCTGGCCGGAGGGCCCACATCGTCGCCGCCTTCGGAGCGTCGCGGCTTCGAGCCCTGGGCTGCCAGAGAGCGACGTCTGTTCTTCCTCGTCTGCGCCCTGATGCAGGCCAGTCATGCGGCCTACTACGGCTTCTACTCGCTCCATCTCACGCGGGCCGGTTACGACGGGTCGGATATCGGGATCCTCTGGGCGCTGGCGATCGTCGCCGAGGTCATTGTCCTCTTCCGGCTCGATCGCTGGGTCGACCGGATCGGGACGGTGTCGATGATGCGATTCGCACTGCTGGTCGCCGCTGCGCGGTGGGTCTGGATCGGATTCGCCAGCCACTGGTGGGAGTTCGCCGCCGCACAACTCCTCCATGCAGCGACGTACGCCGTGTTCCACGTCGCGGCGATCCACCATGTGGATCGCGGTTTCGGCGTCGCGCGGAGGACCCAGGCCCAGGCGCTCTACAGTGGAGTCAGCTTCGGCCTGGGCCTTTCAATGGGTAGCCTCATCGTCGGTTGGGCGGCCAGTCACTGGGGACTACCGCTCGTCTTTCGTGGGGCGGCCGTGGTGCCCTTGCTGGCAGTCCTGCTGCTTTCCCTTAGCCGCGGCCGCGGCCCCGCCGACGCTTCGGGCTAGTGGCCACAGGCGCCGCCGCAGGCATCAACTCGTCAGAACGGACGTTTCGCGGAGGTGTCGGTTCGTCGGAAGCGACAACCGGTGTCGGCTCGCCCTCGTTTGCGGGCTCGGACCCGGTCGGACGCTTGCGACGACGACGTCGTCGACGTCGCGGTTTCGCGGGTTCGTCCGAATCTTCGGACTCAGCGACCGGCTTGTCGGCCTTGGGCGTGGACTTCCGTGCCGGCGGCGCCGGTTTTTCCCGTGACGTCTCTCGTGTGGGCTCCTGCGGAGTCTCCCTGGAGGGCTCCTTCACGCTTTCCCTGGGTGTCTCGCGTCGGGTCTCTCGCTGGACCACCTCGGTGTCATGATCGTGACGGAGGAGGTCGGCGCGGGCCATGATCTCGATCGTCATCTCGTGGGTCTCTTCCATCCGGACGATGTCCGGCCGCTTCTGATTCAGAAGGTACTCGGCAACTTCCGGCGGAAGCCAGAGTTTCACCTGTTCGACGTCTCCTCGGCTACAACGCGTCTGAAGCTTCCGGAGCGCGGCCAACGCCGCCGACTCGATGTTCTTGATCAGGCCATGGCCGTCACACTTGTCACACGTGTCGTAAGAGGCGGCCATCTTCGCGCCGCGTACACGCTGACGGGCGATCTCGAGCAGTCCGAGCTTCGAGATCGTTGTCACGTCGCTGCGAGCCGGATCGGACTTCAGTGCGTCCTTCATCGCCTTCTCGACGCTCTTGCGATGTCGCATCGGCTGCATGTCGATGAAGTCGATCACGATCAGGCCGCCGAGATCACGCAGGCGAAGCTGGCGGGCGATCTCTGCCGCCGCCTCCATATTGGTCTGCAGGATCGTGTCTTCGATGTCTCCCTGTCGTTTCGATCGCGCACTGTTGACGTCGACGGCGGTCAGGGCCTCCGTCCCGTCGATGACGATCTCGCCGCCCGAGGGGAGGGGGACTCGACGCTTGTAGATCCGCTCGATCTGGACTTCCAGGTTGAACTTGTTGAACAGCGGCCGATCGCCGGTATGAAGCCGAATCGTCTTCGCCCGCTTTGGCATGACGTCGCGGGCGAAGGACACGGCTCGGTTGTAGGTCTCCTCCTGATCGATCCAGACCTCACCGATGTCGGTGGTGAGATGGTCGCGGAGCGTTCGGATGACGAGGTCCGCTTCACGATAGACCTGACCAGGGAAATCGGAGTCCCGTGACGAGCGTTGGATCGACTCCCAGAGTCGCAGCAGGTAGCGCATGTCCCGTTGAAGCTCGGTCTTGGTGTGGCCGAGCCCCGCGGTCCTCGCAATGACGCCGAACCCTTCCGGAACCTTCAGGTCCGAGAGGATCTCCTTGAGGCGATCGCGTTGCGACGCATCCTCGATCTTGCGAGAGACGCCGGAATTGTCCACCCCCGGCATCAGCACGAGAAACCGGCCGGGCAACGAGAAGTAGGTCGATACGGTGGGCGGTTTACCGGCAAACGGTTCTCGGACGACCTGAACCATCAACTTCTGACCGGGGTGAACGTGTTGACCGATCTTCCCCGTCTTTCGGTTTTCGGATCGTGCGGGCAGGAGGCGGAAGTTAATCCCGTCCAGCGGAAGGAAGCCCTTGAGGTTCGGGCCGATCTTCACGAACGCGGCTTCCAGAGAGGCGTGGACCGACTCGACAACGGCGTTGTAGATGTTGCCCTTTAGCGCCGTTCGATTGGTTGTTTCGATCTCGTACGTGGAGAGTGTGCCGTCATCGAGGACGGCGACACGTGACTCCTCCACATGAGTCACGTTGACAAGCATGGCTTTTGACATTCGGTTGTAGGCTCCGTGGTCGGCATGGATCCCGTTTCGGCGGGCTCAACATCTGAACGTGTGAACATGTGAACATGCGCGACACTGATTATGGGTCCGAAGGTTTCGTCGTCGCCCTCAACCGGTCTCCACCGGGCAGGTCGTGACGCGAGCGATCCAATCGCCTGAGTCGGACTTAGAAATGATAGCACAGGGCCCTCTTCTTGACTCTCGGCCGCCATCCACCAACATTCGCGAGAGGGGACTCGACGCGGTGGAAAACGACATGGAGCGCGGCGGACATATTCTCGTCATCGATGACGAGGAGCCGATCCTGGAGCTGTTGAGGGACATCCTCACTGACGGCGGCCACACGGTGGTCACCGCGCTCTCGGGACGTGAGGCCCTCGTGGCACTGAAGGACGAGCTGTTCGACCTGGTATTCACCGATGTCGGGATGCCGGACATGACCGGCTGGGATGTCTGTCGACACGTTCACGACATGCGACCGAGCCTGCCCGTGGTGCTCATAACGGGCTGGGGCTCCAGCGTTACGTCGCAGGAAACCGACGAAGCCGGCGTCGCGGCGGTGATTGGCAAGCCGTTCCAGGTCGACGAACTGCTGGCCAAAACCGAGAAGATCCTCGAAGGTCGGTCGTTGCGCCGTTGAATCGTCGCAACGTGGCTCGAAGAATGTTGTGTGTTACGTGATACGTCCGGTCGCCGATCGTCCGCTGGCGGACATGTGACTGCATCACGCGCAAGATTCCCAGGGTAAACCGGCATCGTGTGGCGGCACGGT